>Ga0265338_10003633_pt1 | contig 21486 bp, 21 predicted proteins | sample 42126metaG_FD_193579 | JGI IMG/M metagenome (GOLD analysis project Ga0265338, IMG submission 193579) | Rhizosphere microbial communities from Carex aquatilis grown in University of Washington, Seatle, WA, United States - 4-21-26 metaG | ecosystem: Host-associated > Plants > Roots > Rhizosphere... | reverse complement strand
CAGGTCTCCGTCGGGCCAGGTCTCCGCCGGGCCAGGTCTCCGCCGGGCCAGGTCTCCGCCGGGCCAGGTCTCGTCGGGCCAGGCAGGTCGGGCGGCGGGCTCGCCGCCGGGCGAGTCAGGCGGCGGGCTCGCCGCCGGGCAGGCCGGCCGGGCCCAGCGCGGCGGCCATCCGGTCCAGGATCCGCGCCCAGCCGGTCGAGTAGGACCCAGCGCTGTACCCGCCGGGAAGCGCGCAGTCCTCCGCCAGTTGCTCGTCGGAGAGCGCTTCCCAGCCCCGGTGCTCGACGGTGACCCGGGTCAGTGCCGGGCCGAGAGCGGCGAAGCTGAGTTCCACCTCGGTCGGCACGGGCGTCCCGTTCCAGGTCATCACGAACCTGGCCGGTGGCTCCCAGGCCAGCAGCTCACCCCAGTCAACCTCGGTGCCGTCGTCCCAGGACTCGTAGACCCGGCCGCCCGTGCGCCGCTCGATGACGATGTCGCGGACCCGGTCCTTCCCGGCGGAGAACGGGTCGACCGGCCACCAGGTGCCGATCGTCCGCACGAACGTGTCAAAGGTATGCCGGACGTCACTGCGGACCAGGGTCGACTGGCGCACCGGAGGCCGCCGCAAGGCGGCGACGGGACCCGGTTCAGGCGTCTGGATCATGCGAGCCTCCTGGTTGCGGGCACGGGTCGTCGGTCACGGTAGCTGTCCAGTGCAGGTAATCACGGAAGCGGTCAAGGACCAGCGTCCACAGCGCGGCAAGCTTCACCCGCTGCGGGGGGTCGGGCTGACCGGTTTCGCTACCCGCTCTGCCGGGCTCACCCGGCACTGGCGGCCTGGTCGTCATCGCTGATACCCCGCTCCGCTTCGACGAGCCTGCGGGCGGTGTCCAGTGACGAGGCCCACATGTCGGCCAGGAACTGCCAGAGCCCGTTCAGCCCCTCCGGCCGGGCCCGGTACAGCCGCCGGGTGCCGTCCCTTCGCTCAGTCAGCAGGCCCGCGTTCTTCAGGACAGTGAGGTGCTGGCTGACGGCTGTCCGGCTCACGTCGAAGGCCGCGGCGATCTCGCCCGCCGGCAGTTCGTCCTCGGCGACAAGCCGCAAGATGGCGCGACGGCGCGGTTCGGCGATGGCCCTGAGCGCCTCGTCGGTCGCCTGCTCCTCGGTCATCGCGGCACCCTGCGGCTCACCGTTCATGGCGCTAGATCAGCTCCACAGCCCGACCTGGTTGCCATCCGGGTCGGTGAAGATCGCGATCCGGCCAAAGTCCCCGGGCAGGTCGGTCGGCGGGACGAGGCGCTTGCCCCCCAGTTGCTCGGCGCGGTCGAGGTAGGCCTCCAGGTCGTCGACCCGCATGTAGATCTTCACGCTCTTCTCGCCCGTCTCGTCCGACGGGCCGATTCCGCCGCCGATCGCGCCTTCACCGGCCCCGGTGTCGACGAGCGCGTACCCGCCCATGGCGGGGTCGGCGGCTACCTGCCAGCCGAACAACTCGGCGTAGAACTTCTGCGCGCGCTCCGCATCGGGGCTGATCACCTCGAAGAAGGCGACTGGCTGACCCATAGCACTTCCCTCCTGTGTGCACCATCCGTCGTTATTCGCTAACGTTAGTCAACCCCAACGTTAGTGTCAACTAACGAAGCGATCGGAACTCAAATCCGTATCACGAGAGCGGGAGGGTGTGCGGGTGCCCTGGGTGAGCCGGGCTGGTCGCCAGCGTGCGGGGACGCGTCCGGATCAGCCGGGGATCCGGGTCCGTGCGCGGGTTGCGCGGGAGACCACGAACCGCCAGCCGAGCTGGAACAACCCGAGAAACGCGAGCGCGACCAGGATGAACGCGAAGGCGGTGCCTTGGCCGGAGACCACCCGCAGCAGCATCCCGATGGCTACCGTGCCCAGCCACACGCCCACGCCGACCGGGACGAGAGCGGCCGGGCGGCGCCAGTAACGGGTGGCCAGCAGGCCCGCCGCCGTGCCGGCCGCGAAGGGCCAGAACGTGTCCCATAGCCCGGCCAGGCCGCCCCCATCGTGATGGTTCGCGCGGCCGATCACCACGAACAGCAGCACGCAGCCGAAGTCGGCCAGGGCAGCACCCGCGGAACGCATGGGCCCCAGGCTATGCCGCCTGCGCCTGAGCCGGCGCGTCATCGTGCTGCCTTCCTTGACGCTCCGCTGGGCAACCTATTGGCTGGCATTGCCGTGGCTACCTCAGCCGCGGTGCGCCGGCCCTCCTCCGGGCTGGCTGCTGCCGCCCTTCGTCTCAGTTCCGGGAGCGTGCGCCGTGCCGATCGAGCATGTCGTCGTGCTGTGCCTGGAAAACCGCTCGTTCGACCACATGCTCGGGTTCCTCGATCACCCGGACCCCGCCTTCGACGGGCTGTTGCGCGGCGGCCCGCATGACAATCCGGGCTGGCCCGGCGGAGAACGGGTGGCCGCAACATCGGGGGCGAAGAAGGTCCTGCCGTTCGGTCCCGATCACTCGCATGACGCGGTCATCGCACAGCTTGCGCTGACTGGCCGCCGTTCCGCCCGTCAGGCGACCAACCAGGGATTCGTGGCGAGCTATGAGCGGAAGGCGCGCGGGCTGGCGCCCGCCCGCCTCGGCGGCCTGCTCGGCCCGGTGCTGACCTGGTGGCAGCAGCGCAAGCAGGCGACCGCACCCACCGCGCCGGGGCGCGGCCCGTTGGTCATGCTCGGTCAGAGTCCCGGGCAGGTTCCCGTGCTGAGCGCGCTGGCCAGCGGATTCGCGGTGTGCGATCGGTGGTTTTGCTCGGTGCCCGGGGAGACCTGGCCCAACCGCAACTACCTGCACGCCGCGACTTCGGACGGCGAGACCGATATCGAGATCCGGGCCTACCCGAACCGGACCATCTTTGAGCTGCTGGAAGACAACGGCGCCACGTGGCGCATCTACCACGACGACACGCCGCAGGTCTGGGCGTTTCCCGCGCTGTGGGACACCCCGGGGCGCCACGCGAACTGGTATCCCGCCGCGCGTTTCGGCACCCATGCCGCGGCCGGTGACCTGGCGAGCTACTCGTTTATCGAGCCCAACCACCATCCGCCGCTGCACACGCTTGACCGCGACCCCATCTTTGGCGGCAGGCCGGGCGCCAGCACCAGCACCAGCCAGCATCCGGAAAACAACCTTGTGCCTAACGCCGCCTACGACACGTTCGACCCGGCCACCGACACCGACTTCGCGCGGGCCGAGGGGCTGATCGCCACCATCTACGAGGCTTTGCGGGCGAACCCGGAACTGTTCGCGCGGACCTTGCTGCTGATCACCTACGACGAGCACGGCGGCCTGTATGACCATGTGCCGCCGCCCACCGGCGTTCCCGCCCCGGGCGGTGGCCGCGGCCCGATCGCCGCCGTCCTGCATGCGATCTCGCACCACAAAGTGCGCCGCTTCGGCTTCACGATGCTCGGCCCGCGTGTGCCGGCCGTGATCGTCTCGCCGCTGGTCGACGCCGGCACGGTGAGCCATCAGGTCTACGACCACGCGAGCGTCCCATCGACCCTGCGCGCTCTCTTCGCACCCCAGGCTGCACCGCTGACTCATCGCGATGCCTGGGCACGGCCGTTCCATGAAGTCGCGAAGCGCGATGTCCCTCGGGCTGACTTGCCCGACCTGTCGAGATACGTGCCGCCCGCTGTTTCGTCTGGCGCTGTTTCGCCGGGCGTTGTTTCGGCCGCCGCGGTCGCACCGGGCGCTCCGGCTGCTGCGGTGCCCGCAGCGCACGGCGCCGTCGAGGAAGGCCAGGTGCCCGGGTACTACGCCGACTTCATCGACCAAGCCGACCAAGTGCGCAAACGGCTCCGCAAGCTCGGCGAGCCCGAGATGCCGGCCGACGCCGCCCCCGCCGGAATCCAGCGTGCCACGCAGACCAGCAACGCTTTCGCGCAGGCCGCTCACCGGCACCGGCACCCCCCGCCTGAACCTCCGGCGTAAACTGCGGGGATGCCCGACCGCGGTGTCCACCATCCCCGCAGTGCCGGGTGATGGCCAGGCTGCTGATCGCCCACCACACGACCTCGCCGTCCAGGCAGGCGGCGGAACTCGCCCCATGATCGTCACCATTACCCTGAACGCCTCGCTGCGGGTGCAGTATGAAGCCCAGCGGATCGACTGGGGAGCGCCGAACCGGGTGACCCGGGTCCGGTACCGGGCGGGTGGCCAGGGACTGGCCGTCGCCCGCGCGCTGCGAGCGCTCGGCGGTGATGTCGTCGCGGCCGGCCTGGTGGGCGGCGCCACCGGGGATCTGATCACGGCAGATCTGGCCCGGTCTGGTGTGCGCACCCGGTTCACCGCGATCAGCGGGGAATCACGCCGGGTGCTGGAGGTGGCCGACGCGCAACGCGGGCAAACCACCATCCTTGACGAGTCAGCGCCCTACATCACCACCGAAGAACTGGGCCGGTTCGCTGCGGACTACCGCAAGCTGATGACCGAGGCCACGGCGGCGGTGCTGTGCGGAACCCTGCCGGCCGGACTCCCGCCGGAGATCTACGGGTCGCTCGTGACCTACGCGGCCGAGGCCGGGGTACCGGCGATCATCGACGCCGAGGGACCGGCCCTGTCCTACGGCGCATCGAGGCGCCCCGCGCTGGTCATCCCCGTCCCGGGCCAGGTCGACGTGGCGGCGCTGGTGGCCGGCGGCGTGCCGGCCGTGGCTGTGGTTTCGGATCATGACGTCCACGTGGTGACGGCGGGGCGGGACTGGCGCGGCACGCTTGATGGCCATTCCCGCCTGCCGGGTTCCCGCGACGCGCTGGTGGCCGGGCTCGTCTCCGGGGTGGTGCCGGGCTGGTCCTGGCCGGACACGCTGCGGCACGCGATCGCGCTCGGCGCGGCCGTCGGCTCTTCCGGCGAGGTGGACCTGGACGCCTACGACATGCTGCTGCCCGAAGTGGTGCTGCGGCCGCCGGGCTGACCCGGGCGTGGCACCGCGAGATCATTGTCGTGCGCCGCGGCCGGGCCTGCGCAGCAGCCCGGCGGCGCACCCAGCGGCCACGATCAGTCCGGGAACGACCGTCAGCGCCAGCGGCGGCGCCGCCGTGTGCGCTGTGGCCAGCAACGACCCGAGAAAAACGAGGTAGGCGCCAATGATGAGGGCACCTGGGACGCGGCGCACCCCGCTGTCCCGGTAGGCGAACGAGAGCGCGGCGGCCGTCAGGCCCACGTTCCAGACGGCGATGAGGGTGGTGTGCGGCGACGGCGCGCCCAGGCCGGTGATCGTGCCCGGCAGCAGCAGCCCGGCCGTGATGTTCAGCGCGTTGCTGTTCAGCGTGGTGCTCAGCATGGCGGCCCCGCGTCCCCGCATCGCCAGGTACACGGCCGCGACCGCGTTCGGCAGGCTGGTCACCGCGGCGAGCACGACACCGCCGGTCACAATCTCCGCCACCCCGTAGCGCGAGCCGAGGGCCGACGCGGCCCGCTCCATCGCCACGCTGGCCGCCACCACCAGCAGCAGGGCCATCGCCGCCACGGCCGCGTCACGGCGGCGGCCGACAGGCGGGCGGATCGCCTCGTTAAGTTCCTGTTCTTCCTGGGAGACCGCGACGGCCAGCCATTGCGCCCAGCGCCGGGCCACCGGCAGCCGCCCCAGGCGAGCACGGCCTGAGCCGAGCAGGATGATGTACGGCACCAGCACGGCGAGCGCCAGGGCCAGCCCGGCCGCGGGCGGAACCCAGCCCACGGCGACGACCAGGCACACCCCGGCCAGCCAGATCCCGGTCACGCCGCCGAGCAGGACGACCCTGCGGTGCAGGGCGATGCCCCCGGCGGTCACCGCCCCCAGGCCGAGCAGCGCGGCCAGGTTGAACACGTTGGAGCCGATGATGACACCCGCGCCCACCTTCTGCTGGTGCGTGCTCAGCGCGGTGACGGCGGAGGTGATCTCGGGGGCGTCCGCGGCGAGAGCGGCCACGACGCCGAGCAGTCCCTCGGACAGGCCGATCCGCTCACCCAGCCGCTCCAGCCTGGTGACGAGGAGGTAACTGGTGCTGAGGCTGATGACCACCCCGGCGAGGAAAACGGGGAAGGCCAGGATGACCGGCACTGTGGCGGGCTCCTTCCGCGCACGGGCGAGGCGCCGACCAGGCTTCCCGGCTCTCCTGCCAGGTACCTTACCTGGGCTTCTTGTTCTCCTGAGTCACGCGCCCCAGGGGTTGCCGGCGTCCGGGCTGGCCGCGAAGACCTGCGCCTGGAGCTGGCGCGCCGTGACCGAGGTGCCGCAGACCGCCGGGGGGAGCTTGTCATTCAGCGCGGCCCAGGTTGCCCAGCCGGACAGGGATTCCTGCTCCGCGACCGGATCGGTGCGCACCGTGTGCTGGGGCACCCACTGGCCGCCCTTGGTCACCCAGGTCGCGCCGAACGCGAGGTAATGCGTCCGGTGCCCGTCGATCACGAAGGTCTCGGGGTACGGGCCAGGTGTGTCGTGCCCTCGCCACCACGCGCTGAAATCCGCCGCGTTGGACGAGGTGATGGCGACCTTGCCCGCCTGCAGCCAATCCTGCCCGGCCGCCGGGCGCAGGCCGGCCCGGTCGATCGCGCACTGGACCAGGAGAGCCGGCGCATCCGCCAGCCGCTGCACCGAGGAGTTCCCGGCGGGCGTCTTCGCCGCGCCAGGGCTCTTCGTGGCCTTCGGGGGCACGATCGCGAAATGGCATCCGGCGAGGGTGACCCCCGCGATGACAGCCGCGATCGCCCGGCCCGCACGTGCCGTCATGCTGTGCACTCCGCCCTTCACCCCCGGCAATGGTTGTTACCTGCCCCGTGGCGTGTGGCGTCCGTGGCGGCCGGCCAAACGTTCGCTCACTTGTACCGTATGGCGGCCAGGGGCGTGCCTGATATGCCCTCGACGCAGAGGAAGAATTCAGGTCGCCGGAGGCTTGCGGCGCACCGGCCTGCCCGTGGTCTACTGGCGGCAGGCTGGCGAGGAGGTGAGCCGTGGGGTCGTTCGGTTTCTGGCGCCACGCCGAGGAGAACCCGGACTGGGTCGCGGTCGTCGAGGCGGACGGCACTCAGCACCCGGCGGGAAGCCTGCTGGCCCGGGTCAACCAGCTGACGCACGGGCTGCGCGCGCTCGGCCTGCAGCCGGGGGACGGCATCGCCAGCCTGCTGCCGAACGGTGCCGCCGCGCTCGAGGTCTACCTGGCCGCGCTTCAAGCGGGCTGGTACGTCACCCCGATCAACTGGCACTTCACCGCCCCGGAGATCGCCTACATCGCGGCGGACAGCGAGGCGAAGGCGTTCTTCGTGGCTGAGCGGTTCGGTGCGGCCGGGGCGGCGGCCGCCGACCAGGCGGGGATCCCGCCGGCCGGGCGGTTCTCGTTCGGCGACATCCCGGGCTTCACCCCGGTGCCGGACCTGCGGTCCGGCCAGCCGGTCACGCTGCCCGGGGACCGCGTCTCGGGCTCCGCCATGCACTACACCTCAGGCACGACCGGCCGCCCCAAGGGCGTCCGCCGGCCGCTGGCCGGCCTGGATCCGGAGATCGTCGCGGAGCTGTCCTCCGCGCTGCCCCAGTTCTTCGGCGTCACGGCAGGCCCGCCCAACGTGCACCTGGTCACATCCCCGAACTACCACACCGCCGTCACGGTCTTCGGCGGTGCTGCCCTGGCGATGGGCCACACTCTCGTCTGCATGGACTCGTGGGATGCCGAGCAGGCGCTCGCTCTGGTCCAGCGCTACCGGGTGACCAACACCCACATGGTGCCCACTCACTTCAAGCGGATGCTGGCGCTGCCCGAGGACACCCGCCGCCGTTACGACCTCTCGTCGATGAGATGGCTGATCCATGCGGCGGCGCCCTGCCCGGTCAGCCTCAAGCGCGCGATGCTCGACTGGTGGGGGCCGTGCGTCTATGAGTACTACGCGGCCACCGAGGGGGGCGGCACGATCGCCACCCCGCAGGACTGGCTCGCCCACCCGGGGACCGTGGGCACACCGTGGCCGATCAGCGAGGTGATGGTCACCGACGACGACGGGAACGAATGCCCGCCCGGTGCCCCGGGGACCGTGTACATGCGGATGTCGCTGCCTGACTTCAGCTACAAGGGCGATCCGGAGAAGACGGCCGCGAACCGGCTGCGGGGCTACTTCACCGTCGGCGACATCGGCTACTTCGACGACGACGGCTTCCTGTTCCTGTGCGACCGGAAGGCAGACGTCATCATCTCCGGCGGGGCCAACATCTACCCGGCCGAGGTTGAGGCCGAGATCATCGGGCATCCCCGGGTCGCCGATGTGGCCGTCTTCGGCATCCCCGACGAGGAGTGGGGCGAGCGGGTGATGGCCGTGGTGCAGCCAGCCGACGGGGAGGAGCCGACCCCGGAGCTGGCCGCCGCGATCCTCGCGTCCCTGGATGGCAGGCTGGCCCGGATGAAGTGGCCCACGGTGATCGACTTCATCGGCGAGATGCCCCGCGATCCCAGCGGCAAGCTGCTCAAGCGCCGCCTGCGCGACCCGTTCTGGCAGGGCCGCGACCGCGCCATCTAGCTGGGCACGTGCCGCCGGCGGCCGGCGGGGTGGGTCATCCGCCGCCGGTCAGCCTGGCCGGGTGCGGTGCAGCCGGTCCTGGCGCAGCGACCGCATCGGCTCGGTGAGTTCCAGGGCGGCGAAGGATGCCGGCCAGTCGGCCGGGCCGTACCTGGTTCCGAGATCGCAATGGTGCAGTTCCACCTCCACCAGCCGCCGGGTCAGCAGGTGGCCGGCCGGGAACGCCGCCGAGTCCAGGATCCGCACCGGGTACCGCCAGGCCTCATCGGGCAGCTGCCGGCTGACCGTGCGCAGGGCCATCGCCGAATCGGCCAGGTCGGCCAGGAGTTCCTGCGCCGTCCGGCCTGCGCCCTGCTCAATGTCGGCGGCCCGGGCCTGCCCGCTGACGTAGGCCGGGCGGTCCTGCCCGGACCGGGCCCCGATCAGCACGTTCCGCATCGCGTCAGCGCCGCGGGCCAGGTGCGCGAGGACGTGCGCCCGCGTCCAGCCCGGCAGCAGCGACGGCGCCCGCAGGTCCGGCTCGGCGATCACTCGTGCCGTGCCCAGCAGGCGTTGCGTCGCCGCATCGATCTGATCGCTGAGCTGGCGTTGCGCGGCGTCCACCTGATCACTCTAAGAGCAGGCTCTAAAGAGGCCGCGGATGATCGGGGCCGACGGCGAGGGCGAGTACTTCGAGCAGGCGGGCGACGGCCGGCGGGTCAGGTGGCTCGCCGTACGTCATGGCCAGAACCTGGCGGTGGGCGCCGGGCAGCACGACGGCGTGCACGCCGGGATGGCGGGCGGCGCGCAGGGCGAGGCCGGGCAGCGTGGTGACGCCGAGCCCGGCCGCCACCAGAGCTTGCACCGCGACGAAATCGTCGGTGGTGAACGCGATCTTCGGGGTGAATCCGGCCGCTTCGCACTGGAAGAGGAGATAGCTGCGGCAGCGCTCGCAGCCGGCGATCCAGCGGCGGTCCGCGAAGTCAGCCAGGTCCGGCGGGGCCGCGGCGTCCAGCGGGGCGGGGTGCGCGCGCTCGCCTGGCGGGGCGGGGTGCGCGCGCTCGCCTGGCGGTGGCGCACGGTCGGCCCGCGGGCTGGCGGTTGACCCGGCGCAGGCCTGGGTCACCAGGTAGATGGGGTCATCCAGGAGCAGCTTGGCCCGGGTGCCGTCCTCGCCGTCGGCGGGCGGTGCGGCGGCGATCCCGTCCTGGGTGTGCCGGAAGACGAGGGCCACATCCACGTAGCCGGCCCGCAGCATGCGCAGCGCCTCGGGCGGTTCGGCTTCGGCCAGGGTGAGGTCCATGCCAGGATGCTCGGCTTCCAGCCGGGCGGCGGCGGCGGGCACGATCGTGCCGAGCGCCGACGGGAAGGCGGCGAGGCGGATCCGGCCGCCACGCAGGCCGACATGCGCCGCGAGTTCGTTCTCCGCGGCATCGAGCCGGCCGATGATTTCCTCGGCCCGCTCGGCGAGCAGGCGGCCGGCGTCCGTCAGCCGGATACCCCGCCCGGCCCGCTGGGTCAGCCGGGCCCCCGTCTCCGCTTCCAGCCGCGCGATGTGGTGGCTGACTGAGGGCTGCGCGTAGTTGAGCGCGCGGGCCGCGGCGGTCACCGAGCCGTGCCTGGCTACCGCAACGAGCACGCGCAGCCTGGTCACGTCCAGCATCCAGCAAGTATAGATCGGCTCATTGTGTCGGCCGCTTCCTATCAGCCTGGCCTAATTCGCTTGGGAAGTCGCTCGCACGGCCCCCGCTGACGCCCCGTGATCTTCCCCCTCCATGGGCTGGATAACGTGCCTGCGCCCCCAGTGAGCAGGGTGGAGAAACCGCACGTCACGGGTCTGGCAGGGCAGTGTAGGGAGGAAATACGACGCTCGGCGTACTCTGATGAGACCACCACTTGGAGGAACGCCATGAGCGAGCTGGCACTCGACGGCCCGCACGATGTAGCCGAGGCTGCCCGCGAGGCTGCCCTCGGACAGGTCGTCTACATCACCAACCACGGGGAACGCCTCGCCGCGATCGTACCCCTCCAGGTGGCGGCCGAGCTGGAGAGGCTGTCTCCCGGCGAGCTTGCTGATCTACTTGAGGACTTCATCGATGCTGCTACAGCACGTGAAGCGCTGGCAGAGATCGAGGCAGGAGCCAAGCCGATCCCTGCCGAAGAGGTCTGGGAAGAACTCGGCATTTCCTGATGGCCCGCTACGCACTGGAGTTCGCGCCAACGGCACTTCGCTCGCTACGGAAACTCGATCAGGCCGCCGCGCGCCGGATCCGTACGGCGACAGAGGCCCTGCGCGACAAGCCGCGGCCGCCGGGCGCGTTACCTGTCAAGAGCATGCCCGGAATACTTCGGATCCGTTCGGGTGACTACCGGATCCTCTATCAGGTTGATGATGAGCGGCTGATCGTCCTAGTCGTGGATGCCGGACACAGGAGCACCATCTACGGCGGTCACTGATTCGCCGGGTTTGGGCCCCGATGGCAGCCGGTCCTGGAGCAGCGGTGAGTGCGGGGTCCGGGCCGGCCGGGCGGGATCGGCGGCTTCGCGGCGGCGCTTCCAGGCCATCCCGGACAGCGCCTCCAGGACCACCCGGTTGGCCAGGTACGCGGTGATCTCGGCGTGGTCGTAGGGCGGCGAGACCTCCACGACGTCCAGGCCGGCCAGCGGCATCTCCATGGCGATCCGGCGGACGGCGTCGAGTAGCTGGCGGCCGGTGAGCCCGCCCGGCTCGGGGGTGCCGGTGCCCGGCGCCATGCCGGGATCGACGACGTCGACGTCCACCGACAGGAAGACGCCGTCACAGTCGTCGAGGGCGATCGCGAACGCTTCGGTGAGGCACTCGTCCAGCCCGCGGGCGACCACCTCGGCCATTTCGTAGCTGCGCATGCCCTGGGCGGCCATCCAGTCCAGCGTCTCGGGCTCCGGCCAGTAGCCCCGCAACCCGATCTGCAGGAACCGGTCGCCGCGGACCGCGCCGGAGTCGATGAGCCTGCGCATCGGCGTGCCATGCCCGTACAGCGAGCCGAACTGGGTGTCTCCGGTGTCGGCGTGGGCGTCGAAATGGATGACTGACAGGCGTCCCCAGCCGACATGCCGGGCCACGCCGGTGGCGTCGGGATAGGCGATGGTGTGGTCGCCGCCGAGGATCACCGGGATGGCTCCGGTGTGGCACGCCAGGCGCACCGCTTCCTCCAGCCGCCGCAACGACATCTCAGTCTCGCCGGATGGCATTTCCACGTCGCCTGCGTCGGCTATCCGCAGCTCGGCCAGTGGGTCAACGCCCAGGGCGAGGTGCGGCCGGGACCCGTCGTGCGGCAGGTAGTCCGTGAAGCGGATCGCCTGCGGGCCGAACCTGGCGCCGGGCCGGTGTGAGGTCCCGCCGTCAAACGGCGCGCCGATGATGAGGATGTCCGTCCCGGCCCAGGAGGCGGGATCGGCCAGGTCCGCCCGCGGCACGCCGAGGAACGTGGCGTCCGGGCCGTACATCCCGCCAAGCCGGGTCATCGTTCCTCCCAATATCATCGATGAGGCCAGTATGCGCCGGCCCGGTGGCTCACCGGGTGCCCCTCAGCAGTTTGGGCCCGCTCAGCGGGACATCCGCGAATAGCGCCGGACGCACAGTGGCACGAGCACGGCGAGCAGCACCGCGGTCATCGCCAGGGTGGTCGTGATCGGGTGCTGCAACGACCAGACACTCGCGGGCGCCTGGCCCTGGGCGGTGCGGAAGAGCTCGCGGGTCGCGGCGACCACCGCGGACATGGGATTCCAGTCGGCGGCGACCCGGAGCCAGGCTGGCATGCGCGCCGGGTCGACGAAGACGTTGGAGATGAAGCCGAGCAGGAACGAGGGCACCATGCCCAGTGCGTCGGCGGACTGAGGACTCCGGGCGAGCAGGCCGATGGCGGCACCGACCCAGCCCATCGCGAACCCGAACAGCGAGAGCAGCACGAAAGCGAAGACGGTGCTGCCCAGGCCGCCCAGCGGGCGCCAGCCGACCGCCAGCCCGCAGCCGATCATCACCGCAAGCGACGGAAGCCCGATGATCACCGAGGAGACCGTCCGGCCAATAAGGACTGACGACCGCGCGATGGGGAGTGTCTTGAACCGGTCGATGACGCCTTCGGTCATGTCGGTTGCCACCGCCACGGCGACCGTTGCCGACGCGAACAGCGTGGACTGGGCGAACAGCCCCGACATGAGGTAGGAGCGGTAGTTGCCACCGGGCACGCTGATCGAGCTGCCGAAGACGTAGCCGAACAGAACGACGAAGATGACCGGCATGAGCAGGCTGCCGATGATGATGTCGGGCTGGCGTGCGCTGCGCAGCACGAACCGCCGGGTGGCGGTGACGGCGTCGCTCACGGCGAAGCGCAGCCGGCCAGCCGGGGTGTGGGGTTCAATCACCAGGGTGGTCATGATGCCGCCGTCTCCAATCGCCCCGTGTCGTGAGCAGTGTGGTCGCCGGCCGTGTCGTCGCCTTGGTCGCCGGTCAGGCCGGCGAAGACTTCCTCGAGGGTGGGATGCTCCAGGCCGACGTCGTGCACATCGACGCCGCTCGCGGCCAGTCGCCGCACGGCCGCCGCGAGGCTGGCCAGCCCATCGGGGGCAGGCACAGTGACTACCCGCCCGTGTGCCTCTGCCCCCGGCCCGAGCGCGGCCGCGACGTCCCGCAGTTCCTGCGGCCGGGCGACGGGCAGGCTCACCCGGATGCGCGTGTGGCCCGCTGCGGCCGAGAGCTCGGCGGGCGCCCCGGCCGCCACGATGACGCCTCCGGCCAGGACGACGACTTCGTCCGCGAGCTGATCCGCTTCTTCGAGGTGCTGCGTGGTGAGCAGGACAGTGGTGCCCCGGCTGACCAGGTCGCGGATGGTCTGCCACATCTCGGCCCGGCTGACCGGATCGAGGCCCGATGTGGGCTCGTCGAGGAACAGCACCTCGGGGTCGATCAGCAGGCTGGCCGCGAGATCGAGGCGGCGGCGCATGCCGCCGGAGTAGGTCTTGACCAGCCTGCCTGCCGCGTGCTCCAGGCCGAACTGGGCCAGCAGCTGATCGGCCCGCTGCCGGGACCGCGCGGCGCCGAGGTGGTAGAGCCGCCCGATGATGTCCAGGTTCTGGTGCCCGGTGAGCAGTTCGTCCATGGTCGCGCTCTGCCCGGTCACGCCGATGCGGGCCCGCACCCGCTGCGGCTGCCTGATCGCATCGAACCCAGCGACCTCAGCCCGGCCCGCGTCCGGCCGGATCAGGGTGGTGAGAATGCGCACGGTCGTCGTCTTGCCCGCGCCGTTGCGGCCCAGCAGCGCGCACACGCTGCCGGCCGGCACCCGCAGGCTCACATCGCGCAGGGCCTGGGTCCGGCCGAACGTTTTGGCCAGGCCGTCGGCACGGATGGCGAAGTCAGTCATCACACTCCTTGCGTACGTTGTACCTGTGGCGTACGCGGTACGCTAGGACTACAATGTACGCATGTCAAGCCGCGACGATGCGACGGGCGGCCCGGAACGTCACCCGGAGCCGAACCTGGCCCGCCGCCAGCCGCGTGCGCACGATCGTCAGCGGGAGGCGCACCAGGCCCGGGAGCGGCAGTCGCGGGAGCGGCGCCAGCCGGGACGCACCGAGGGCGCAGCGGCGTTCTGGGGCGGGTACGACATCCTCTGGGGCGCGGTGCCGGATCGGCCCGCAGCGCGCCGGAGCCCGCTCGACCGGACCAGGATTGTCCGGGCCGCGATCCGCATCGGCGACGCCGAAGGGCTTGAGGCAGTGACGATGCGGCGGATCGGCCGCGAGCTGCGCACCGGCGCGATGTCTCTCTACCGGCACGTGCCGGATAAGGGAGCCCTGATCAGCCTCATGATCGACGAGGTTCTCGGCGAGGAGAAGATACCCGCCGCGCCGTCCGGTGACTGGCGCGCCGACGTGTGGCTCATCGTGGACAGCATGTGGGCGATGATGCAACGGCATCCCTGGTATCCCGAGGCCGCGATGGAGCGGCCGCCGATCACGCCGAACGGGGTGGCCGGGCTCGAATTCGCACTGGGCATCTTCGATGGCCATGAACTGAGCGTCGGTGACCGGATGGGGATCATGAGCACGCTGACCGCGACCGTCACAGCGGTGGCGATCAACGCGGCCGCCGAAGCCCGTACCCGGGCCCGGCTCCAGATGACGGAAGACGAGATGATGTCGTCGGCCGGCGCCTTTATCGGCCGCATCATCGACAGCGGCAAGTTCCCCCGCTTCAGCGAGCTCATGAGCGGCATGATGAACGGCGCGGACCCCCCGGACCCGGGCTACGAGCTGCGGGTGGCGGTCGAGCTGATCCTGGACGGCATCGCCGCCCGGCTGGCGGCTGCCCCTACCGGGACCGCCCGCCCGCAGCCCGAGACGAGCCAGCCCGAGACCAGCCAGCCCGAGACGGGCTAGCCCGAGACCAGCCAGCCCGGGGCTGCTGCTTCGATGGTGCGGCCGGCCTGGCCGGTGCGGGCTGGTCATTCCTCAGATCGTGGCGCAGGGGCATCCGGCGGTTCGGCCGGGCCGGGACCGGTCAGGTGCGCCTGGGCGCACTTGCGGAAGGCGGCCACGAGGCGGCTGTGGTCGCCGGCGCGGGTCGCCAGCACGACGTGACTCGGCTCGACGTCGTGCAGGGGGACTGTGGTGAGGTCGGGCCGGAGGCTGTCGGCGCGCAGGCCGGCCGAGACGATGGCCACGGCCTGCCCGGCGGCGATGAGTTCGAGTTTGTCCTCGATGGCGTCGACGAGGGGGCCGTCGGGTGCGGGGCTTCCGTCGGGCCGTGGGTCGATGCGCCAGAAGGCGTTCCAGGCCGGGTCGGGCAGCCGGGGCAGCGGTTCGTCGGCGATGTCGTTGAGGGTGATGGATTCCTTGCTGGCCAGGCGGTGGTCGAGGGGTACCAGCAGGACCCGGGGCTCGTCGTAGAGGACCGTGACGTGCAGCTGGCTGGTCGGGAACGGCAGCCGGGACACCGCCGCGTCCACCCGGTGATCGAGCAGGGCTGCGCGCGGTTCGTTCCAGGTCAGGTGCCGGGTGTGCACGTCGGCGTCCGGGTTCCGGCGGCGCAGCTCGCGCACTGCCGGGGTGACGATGAGGCCCGTGGTGTACCCGATGGTGATCCGGCTGGGCTGGGCGGCGGCCCGGGTAGAGGCCGCGGCCTGGGTGGCAGAGCGCAGCAGCGCCTTGGCGCGGGGCAGGAAGACTTCCCCGGCCTCGGTGAGCCGGCTGCCTTGCGGGGTGCGGTCCAGCAGGCGGGCGCCCAGCTGCTGCTCGAGGCGGCGGACCTGACGGCTCAGGGACGGCTGGGCGATGCGGAGGGCGGCGGCCGCGCGGCCGAAGTGCCGGTGGTCGGCGACGACGGTGAAGTACCGCACCAGCCGCAGGTCGAGGTCCGCCGGAGGCGGCGGCGAGTCGGACATGCCCCCATGGTAACCTCTCGCTCCCATCGGCCGGTACCAGAGTATCGCTATGAGCTGCGGTGATGTCTGATACGTATCGCGCGGTGCAGAACAGGCCTTGGACAGACGGCAGGACGGTTTCTAACGTAGAGGTACGAGCCCGTCGCCTTCTGGTGCCGGGTCGACTCGAACCAGCCAGGGGATTTTCACTATGCGCGTATTCGTCACCGGAGCAACCGGATACATCGGATCTGCGGTTGTCCGCGAACTCCTCGACGCAGGGCATCAGGTCGTCGGCCTCGCCCGCTCGGACACGTCGGCCACAGCATTGACGGCGGCCGGCGCCGACGTGCACCGCGGCGCCCTCGACGACCTCGGCAGCCTGCACGACGGCGCCGCCGCCGCGGACGGCGTCATTCACCTGGCCTTCAACAACATCTCCGAGACCACGGACTTCGCGGCCGCGGCCCAGGCCGACCTGCGCGCCGTGGAGACGATCGGGGCGGCACTCGAAGGCTCCGGCAAGCCATTCGTGGTCACGTCGGGGACGCTCGTCCTCGCGATGCTGGGACGCCTCGGGACGGAAGAGGACGTGTCTGACCCCGCAGTGCCCCGGGTCGCGTCGGAGATCGCGGCGATCGCGCTGGCTGAGCGCGGCGTGCGATCATCGGTCATCCGCCTCGCACCGTCCGTGCACGGCGAGGGCGACAAGGCAGGCTTCGTCCCGAGCCTGATCGGCATGGCTCGCGCACAGGGCGTGTCAGCCTTCGTCGGCGATGGATCGAACCGCTGGCCCGCCGTGCACCGGCTCGATGTGGCGCGCCTGTTCCGGCTGGCCATCGAAGCGGCCCCGGCTGGCTCGCGACTGCATGCAGCCGGCGAGGAGGGCGTGCCGTTCCGGGAAATCGCTGAGGCCATCGGCCGCCAGTTGAAGCTGCCGGCCGCCAGCGTCGCCGCCGAGGACGCAGGCGGCCACTTCGGCTTCCTTTCCGCCATGGTGGCGTTCGACAATCCGACGTCGAGCGCACTGACCCAGGAACGGCTGGGCTGGCGGCCGGAGGGGCCTGCGCTGATCCCGGACATCGAAAAGGGTCATTACTTCAACGATTAGCCGCCCGCACCCCCCGGCGAACGACTGCTCAAGCTGACCCGGCCGCTCATCGAGCCGGTCAACGACCCGTTGAAAGACCTACGCCCGGCGCCGCTGGTCCTCCAGCGGCGCCGGGCGCTTCCCTCAGGAGGCCTCGGCCGCAGACTACTCAGGGGCCGCGATGGGCACCCTGACCTGGGCCGGGGGCTCGTCCTCGCTGAGAGAGGCCGTGGGCAGGATCCGGGCGAGCGGCGCGGGCAGCCACCAGTTGGCCTGGCCGAGCAACTCCATGACGGCGGGCACCAGGACCATCCGCACCACAGTGGCGTCGATCAGCACCGACACGGCCAGCCCCAGCCCGAGTTGCTTCACCGAGACGTCCGCGCCGAGCACGAAGGACAGGAACACCACCACCATGATCGCCGCCGCCGCGGTAATCACCCGTGCGGTGCGGGCCAGCCCGCGGGCGACCGAGGTCGCGTTGTCGCCGGTCGCGTCGTAGAACTCGCGGATCCGCGACAGCAGGAACACCTCGTAGTCCATGGACAGGCCGAACAGGATGACAAACAGGAAGATCGGCACCCAGGTGGTCACCGGCACCTTTTCCGGGAACCCGAACAGCCGGCCCGCCACTCCGTCCTGGGAGATGGCGACGAGCACGCCGTAGGCCGCGGAGATTGACAGCAGGTTCATCACCGCCGCCTTGATCGCGATGACAACCGACCGGAACATCACCAGCAGCAACAGCATCGACAGGCCGACCACCACGCCGACCAGCCAGGGCAGCCGCCCGCTGATCAGGTTCGAGAATGCGACGCCCGATGCGTTAGGGCCGGTGAGGTAGGAACGGATGCCGGTGCCGGCGGTCACTCGTGGCAGTACGCGGTCGCGGATCGTGTTCACCAGGGTGTTGGTGGCCGGGTCCTGCTCGCCGGTGGCCGGATAGGCGATCATCATGGCTGCCTGGCCGTCCTTGCTGACCACCACGGGAGTGACTCGGGCCACGCCGGACGTGGACCGGATCGCGCTGGCGAGGCGGGCGGTGCTGGTGCCCGGCGAGGGCAGCGCGGCCACGACGATCACCGGCGCGTCGAACCCGGGGCCGAACCCGCGGGCCATGGTCGCGTAACTCGCGTACCCCATGGTGCCGCGGGCCTGGGCCGACTCATCGGGGAAGTTCAGCGTCATGCCCAGGGCAGGCGCGGCCAGCGCGAGGATCACCCCGGTGGACAGCGCCGCCGCGAGCAGCGGCCTGCGCTGGATCATCCCGGCCCACCGCTCCGCCGCCGGCCTGGCCGAACGGCGCGTGCGCAGCCACCGGGGCAGACGGACCCGCGACTGCTTGCCGAGCCGGGTGCCGGTGAAGCCGAGCAGCGCGGGCAGCAGCGTGAGCGAGCCGAGCATGGTCATCGCCACCGTGGCGGCGGCCGCGACCGCGACCCCGTTGAGCAGCGACTGGCGCAGCACGAGCAGGCCCAGCATGCCGATCACCACGGTGCTGCCCGCGATGAGCACGGTCCGGCCTGCGGTGCGCATGGCGGTGACCGCAGCGTCCTCCGGCGTTTCGCCGCCCCGCAACGACTCGCGGAACCGGGTGACGATGAACAGCGCGTAGTCCACGCCGACCCCGAGACCGATCATGGAGGCGACGATCGGGGAGAACGACGGCGCGGGGAAGACGTGGCCCAGCAGGGCGATCAGCGAAAGCCCGGCCCCGATGCCGAACACTGCCGTGACCACCGGCAGGCCCATAGCCAGCAATGACCCAAACGCAATGAGCAGCACGACAGCTGCCGCGCCGATGCCGATACCCTCCGTCGGGCCGCCATAGGGCGTCTCGGCCAGGTCCACCACGTCACCGCCGAGGCTGAACGTGACACCGTGGCCGGAGGCGGATCGCGCGTCGTTCATCAGCGCCAGGGCTTCGCTGTTCGGGATGTGGGCCGAGGTGACGCCGAACTGCACGGTGGCGAACGCGATATGGCCATCCGGCGAGACCTGGCCGGCTACCTGGTACGGGTCGGAGACCGCGGTGACATGGGCGGCCCGCCCGAACGGGATGAGCGCACTGGTCACCTGGGCGCGGACCGCCGGGCTGGTGATCGGTGCGTCCGAGCGGATGGCCAGGGTCAGCGTGTCACCGGACTGCCGCTGGAAGTGCTGGTTGAGCAGGGTCTGGCCGGGGTCGCTGCCACCGAAGGAGTCATTGGCCGGGGCGCCGAACCGTGTCCACAAGGTGATCAAGCAGGCCAGGCCGAGAATCCAGGCGATCAGGGTGAGCCAGCGATGCCGGTGGCAGGTGCGGCCGGTCCGGCCGAGGATGCCCGGGCCGGGCTGCGCGGGGGATGAGCTGGACATGTGAGTCTCCTACGAGCCTGAGGAGTGTTGCTGCTGTCGATGCTCCTCATCGGCGGCCCGTTCGGCGTCCTGCGCAGGGAGGCTCTTGGTGACGCGGGTACTCCGCGGGAGTACTCCCCGCGGAGTACGGCAGTTCAGGGCGGGTCAGGCGCAGAGGCGCACGGAAGGGTGGTAACCCGGGGGAGAGCGCCCGATGAGATACCCGGCCGCCGTGTGCTTCAAGGTCAGCACGACGTTCCAGCGGTCGCACGCGGCGTGATTGGGGCTGTCGGCGGGGTTCTGGCGGCTGGTGAAGGTCACCGTGGCCGCCAGGTTCTGCTGGCCGGTGGCGACCAGTTCAACCAGCGTGGCATCCGAATCAGTGGTCGTCCGGTATCCGGCGCTGAATCCCGCGCTGCTCCCGCGAATCTGCGGGATGAACAGGGCCTCGTAATCCTGGAAGTCGTGATTGTTGATCGACGAGAAGTAGACGGTCAGCAGCGCGGCGACCAGGTGCGCGTGCGGATCCCCGGCCACCGCGGGCACGATGGTGACCGCGACGTTGCCCGCCGTGGGCCGCGTGGCCGGGGAGGACGCGGCGGCCGACGGTGCCGCGGAGGAGGATGCGCGGGGTGACTGTGACTGGAGGGGAGTGCTCGCGGCGTTCAACCGGTCGCTGCGCTTGACCTGCCAGACCGCCGCGCCACCCGCGGCGAGCGTCACCGCGGCCAGCAGGGCAATGATCGTCGAACTGCGGCCCCGAGGCCGCCGCATGGTCCGGCGCGGGCGCGGAGGATCCTCGGTCAGCAGCCCCGTCGCCGCGAGGTCGGGCAGTTCGGTGGTCTGCTGGCGGCCCGCCGCGAACTTGTCACCGAACGGGTCGTAGGAAACGGGCGGGACAGCGGACCGGGCCCTCGCCGTGGGAGCGCCGAGCTGTTTCCGGGCGGCCAGACCAGCCGCGCTCCGCTGGGGCGCCTGATCAGGCATCGCTTGACCGGGCCACTGATCAGGCGTGCCCTGCTCGGCCGGAGGGCTGGGCCGGTTGGGGCTGAGTGACGGGCCGGCCGAGTCCTGGCTGGGCCACGGACCGGGAGTGTCCTGGCCGAGCAGCGGGGCGACCGTGTCCTGGCTGGGCCATGAGCCAGCGGTGTCCTGGCTGGGCCAGCCGGTGGGCGTGGCCTGGCTGGGCCATGAACTCGGAGTGTCCTGAGTGGGCCAGCCGGTGGGCGTGGCCTGGCTTGGCCATGAAGTCGGAGTGTCCTGAGTGGGCCAGCCGGTCGGCGTGTCCTGGCGTGGCCAGGGCTCGGGCATGTCCTGATGTGGCGAGCTGGGTGCGGTCGAGCTGGGCCAGAGATCAGGCGCGTCTGGCTGACCCCAGAGATCGGGCGGCCCCTGACCAGCGGGCGCGGCAGGTGGCGCGCCTACGGGTGGCATTGCCGCAGGCGGCTCACGGCCCAGCGCCTGGGCCAGCGAAGTTCCGCATCCGGGGCAGTACTGCTGTGCCCCGCCCAGCGCGAACCCGCAATAAGTGCAGAACCGCATGCGCGTTACCCGCCTCCATCAACGCACTGCGACTGGCGCGGCCGTCTGAGGCCGACGATGTGCATTTTGTGACTGTTAGTTTCCTCCCGTCATGATGCCGTAACCACAAGGTTGGGGGAAGTCTCCCGGAAAGGTTAGCCGCCGCCGGATGACCCGGCCAGCCGGGCTCACCGAAGGCCGCCTCACTCTGCGCGAATGCCCTCCCCGCGATCATGAAACCCCGGGGCGCCGGGGGTGGAAGGCTAGCGGCAGCCGGGGGTGGCGAGGCCGTGCTCGTAGGCGAGTACGACGAGCTGGGCGCGGTCCCGGGCGTCCAGCTTGATCATTGCCCTGCTGACGTGGGTTTTCGCGGTGAGCGGGCTGACCACGAGCTTGTTGGCGATCTCCTCGTTGGAGAGCCCGGCGGCGACGAGCCCGACGATCTCGCGCTCCCGGTCGGTCAGGGCCGCGACGCCGGGGTGCTGGCTGGCGCCCGCGCCGGGCTGGGCGCGGCTCCGGCCCCCGGCCGGCGAGCTGGTCGGCTGGGCGCCGGCGAGGCTGCCTCCCGCGGTGAACGCAGCGATGAGGGCGCGGGTGACGCTGGGCGCGAGCAGGGCGTCCCCGCGGGCCACCACCCGCACACCCAGCAGCAGTTCCTCGGGCTCGAC
>Ga0265338_10003632_pt1 | contig 21487 bp, 25 predicted proteins | sample 42126metaG_FD_193579 | JGI IMG/M metagenome (GOLD analysis project Ga0265338, IMG submission 193579) | Rhizosphere microbial communities from Carex aquatilis grown in University of Washington, Seatle, WA, United States - 4-21-26 metaG | ecosystem: Host-associated > Plants > Roots > Rhizosphere... | reverse complement strand
GCGCTTGGAGTGCAGAAAGATCCCATTGGTGCTGTTGAGATCCTCGATGACGCAGCTCTGTGCCGTAGTCACGATCTGACAGTGATGGCGGCTGACGAACCGGCTGTCGATCTGCAGGTCGTTGGCGGGCGTGCGGCCGATGATCAGCCGTCCGGGAAACAACTCGTGCTCACTGACCGTCTGGCCTGCCGTGGCGAGCAGGATGCGCGCCAGCGGCACCCCCGAGGAATGTTCCGGTACCGAGACGTACGCGCCGCCCTCGGCGTGAGCGGGTCCGGCCGGATCGCCGCGAATCAGCCGTGTGCCAGTGCGTGAGGCATATTCGACCCAGTGCAGCTCGTTGATGGCTGCCTGCACGTCTTCGAGCGTCACCACGTCACGCTCATGTGTCGCTGCCGAGAGCATCGCGGTGTCGCAGAGCGAGTTGATCAGTCGCGGGACCCCGCCGGTGAAGCGGAACAGCGTCTCAAAGGTATCGGCGGCGAAGATTTCACGGCCCTGCGATCCAGCCACTTCCAGGCGATGCAGAATATAGGCGTGCATATCGCCGCTCGAAAGCGCCGGCAGATGGAAGCGCAGGCGCACGCGTTGCGTGAGCTGCTCGAGCTCAGGCGCATCGAGCTTGTCGTTGAGTTCGGGCTGCCCGGCCAGGATGATGCGCAGCACCTTTTCCTTGGTGGTCTCGACGCCGGAGAGCATGCGGATCTCCTCGAGCACGCGCTCGGACAGATTCTGCGCCTCATCGACCACGAGCATGATCTTGCGGCCCGAAGTGTACTGCTGGATCAGGAAGTCATTAATCGTGGCCAGCAGTTCGGCTTTCTTCATGCGAAAGGGTTTGAAGCCGAAAGCCACGAGCACCGACTGCAGGAACTCGCTGGAGGACACCTGCGTCTGGTTGACCCGGGCCACCAGCACGTCCCTTTCCAGTTCGCGCAGGAAGGTCTCGATCAGCGTGGTCTTGCCGCATCCGATCTCACCGGTGATCACGACGAAGCCGTCAGTGAACCAGATGGTCGATTCCATGTATGCCTTGGCGCGCGCATGCGCCTGGCTGAGGTACAGGAATTCGGGGTCGGGGCTTAGCCGGAAGGGCAGCTCCCGGAGTTTGAACACCTCAAGATACATCGATGCTGGCCGGTCTCCGAGCCTTGTTGCGCGTGAGGATACTACGGCTGCAACGGCAGTTGCGGATAAAGCCGTCGAAGAATCCGAGCGGCCCGCAAATCCCGTCGACGGGCGCTCGCTTCCACGATTGTGCAATGGCCAAGTTTCCGGCCGTGACGCGGTTCCTTGCCGTAGTCGTGTAAATGCAACCCGGATTCTGTCAGGAGCGACTTTCGCTCCGGCATCTTACCGATCAGATTGATCATGGCGGCATGACCCAGGGCGCTGGTATCCCCGAGCGGCAGGCCCGCGATGGCGCGCACGTGATTCTCGAACTGACTGGTGCATGCGCCTTCCAGCGTCCAATGCCCCGAATTGTGCACACGCGGTGCCATTTCATTGGCGATGAGTCGGCCGCTACGGACGAAGAATTCGATGGCCAGTACGCCGACATAGCTGAAGGATTCGAGCACACGACGCAGTCCCTGTGCCGCGGCACGCAGCAATCGCGGTGCGTGCCAGGGCGCCACCGTCAGGCGCAGGATGCCATCGGCGTGATAGTTGCGATTGAGCGGATAGATCCGGATGTCGCCTGAGCGTCCACGCACGCCGATGATGGACACCTCGTAATCGAACGGCACGAATTCCTCGTAGATCAGCGGCACGTTGCCGATGAGCGCCCAGGCACGTTCACGATCCCCAAGGCCGCGCAAAACGAACTGGCCTTTGCCGTCGTACCCCAGGCGGCGCGTCTTGAGAACACCCGGCAGGCCGATGCGGGCGATGGCGCGATCGAGTGCGGCACGGGAGTCCACCGGAAAGAAGCGAGTGGTGGGAATTCCCAGGCGCTCGAAGGTGCGTTTCTCGCTCAATCGGTCCTGCGCGGCCGCCAATGCCCGCAGCGGTGGCGCAATGCGCGCTCGGGTTCCGCGCGTGGCGGCGCGCAGCGCCTCGACCGAGATGTTCTCCCAATCGAAGCTGATTACCTCGCTGCGCTCGGCCAGTTGCCGCAGCAGCGCAGGATCGGTGAATTCACCGCTGAGCACGGGCGCGAATCGTCCGGCCGGCGTGGCAGCGCTGCGATCGAGAAACAGGAAGTCCAGACCGAGCGGGTAGCCCGACAGGGCCATCATCGCACCGAGCTGACCGGCGCCCACGACACCGATAGTCATCGGCAGAAAATCATCATCCCGCCGCGCGTGGATCGGGATTGGCCAGCACCGCGGCGGTCTGCGCCTGGCGCGCGCGCAGCAGCGCCTCGGCGATCGGCGGATGTCGCGCTGCCAGTATCGAGGCGGCGAACAGCGCCGCATTGGTCGCTCCGGCAACGCCCACTGCAAAGGTCGCCACCGGCACGCCGGCCGGCATCTGCACGATGGAGAGCAGCGAATCCAGACCGTTGAATGCGCGCGACTGCACCGGGACACCGAGCACCGGCAACGTTGTTTTCGCCGCCGTCATGCCCGGCAGGTGCGCGGCGCCGCCTGCACCCGCGATCAGCACTTCCAGGCCGCGCGAGGCGGCCGTACTGGCGTATTCAAACAGCAGATCGGGTGTGCGATGCGCCGACACCACGCGGGTCTCATAGGCCACGGCAAGCTTGTCGAGACATTCGGCGGCCGCGCTCATCGTCTCCCAATCGGACGATGAACCCATGATGATGCCAACCAGGGCCTTCATCGCAGCATCTTAGCATCACGCGCCCTGGCACCCCGGACCCTGGCACCCCGGACCTTGGCACGCCGAACCTCCAGGTCAGGCGCGTGCAGGGCCAGCGCACGCTCGATCGGCGCGGGTTCGATATCGCGCATGAGCCGGCCGATGTATTGACGTGCGCGCGCCGAGGCCGAGCGGCTGCGCAGGCGCTGCGTCTCCAGGATTGCCTCCAGCAGATGCGGCGGCAGGTCGAACCGCTGCAGCTGCTGTGGCTTGAGCGCGAGCAGCCGCTCGCCCAGGCGCTGCAAGGCCTCGGCATTGCGTTTGCGCGCCGAGCGGCTCGGGCGTTCCACCTCCTCCTGCGGTTCCTCGTTGTCGCCGAGCTCACTCATTGAATTGACGCCGACAGGCCGCTGCTACAATCCTGGGTGTTCATGGTACAGCGCCGTAAGCCAGGCAGGTAAGGAAGGCGGATGTCGCAGCAGGTCGATGCTTCACGGATCAGCGAACTCAAAGACACCGTTGCCAGTGCGCTCGAGCAGGCGCGCGCGGCCGGCTTGAGCCACGCGGAAGCGGACGCCAGCCTGCAGCGCGGCCTGACCGTGACGGTGCGGCTGGGCGAAGTCGAGACCATCGAGTACCACCGCGACCGCGGGCTGTCGGTCACGGTTTACGTCGGCAAGGCCAAGGGATCTGCCAGCACGGCCGATCTGCTGCCAAGGGCAGTGCGCGAGACCGTGGACAAGGCGGCCGCCATAGCGCGCCACACGGCGGCAGATGAGTGCGCGGGACTTGCCGATCCGGAATCGCTCGCGCGCGAGATTCCGGACCTGGATCTGTACCACCCCTGGGATCTGGCGCCGGAAGAGGCCGTGGTGCTGGCGCGCGACTGCGAGGCGGCGGGCTTAGGTGTAGATGCGAGGCTGCGCAATTCCGAGGGCGCCAGCGTGACGACTCACAACGGCGTGCGTGTCTATGGCAACAGCCACGGTTTCCTGCAGGGCTACCCGAGCACCAGTCACAGCATCAGCTGCGCCCTGGTGGCGCAGGATGGCGATGACATGCAGCGCGACTACTGGTACACGGTCGCACGCCGCGCGCAGGCACTCGAGGATGCAGCCGCAATCGGACGCAGGGCCGCGCAGCGCGCGCTGCGACGACTCGGCGCGCGTCAGCTCACCACCAGGCGTGCCCCGGTGCTGTACGCGCCCGAGCTCGCCCGCGGGCTGTTCGGCCACTTCGTGGGTGCCATCCGCGGATCGAGCCAGTACCGGCGCACCTCCTACCTGCTCGATGCCGCGGGCAAGGCGGTGTTTCCGCAATTCATGCAGATTGCGGAGCGCCCGCATCTTCTGCAGGGACTTGCCAGCAGTCCCTTCGATGCCGAGGGAGTCGCCACACGCGATCGCGAACTGGTCCGCGACGGCGTATTGACCGGCTACGTGCTGGGCAGCTATTCGGCGCGCAGGCTCGGACTTGCGACGACCGGCAATGCCGGCGGCATTCACAATCTGCAGGTCAGCGCCAGCCGTCCCGATCTCGGCTTCGAACAGATGCTGGCGCAAATGCGCGAGGGGCTGCTGGTGACCGAGCTCATGGGACCCGGCGTCAACGGGGTGACCGGCGACTACTCGCGGGGAGCCAGTGGATTCTGGGTCGAAGGCGGCGCGATCGCCTTTCCGGTGCACGAGGTGACGATCGCCAGCAACCTGCGTGAGATGTTTCGCGGCATCGTCGCTGTCGGCACCGACCTCGATACCCACGGTGCCATCCGCACCGGCTCGGTTCTCATCGATGCCATGACCATCGCGGGCGAATAGCCACGCGGCGAGCTGGTACCGGCGCGGCCTCAGTGCGGGGAACCGACGAGTTCGCGCAGCGTCATGGAGGCAAACTGCTGCGCCCGGGTGCGATCGAGCTGGTCGCAAAACGCTTCGACCGCGACCGGCATCTTCGGCGAATCGTGAGTTGGCCGGCTGCTCTGCGCGCGCGCGCTGAGCACGACATCGATCGGACGAATCGTCTGCGCATCGCGCGCCAGTTGCAGCGTGCCATCGGCGGCCTCGGCCAGATAACCCGCAACCGCAAGACCGTGGCAGATGCGCGCAAGGGCGGCGTCGGGATAGTCCAGGCGCGTGGCGAGCTCGGACACGCTCCAGGGCGGCCTGTGATCGCGTGCCCGCTCGGCGACCAGATACATGAGCCCTAAAGCGAGGCGCTCGACATCGGCGCCGGACAGACGCGGTTCAGACAGCCCCTCGCGCAGGTAACCCGGATTCTGCGCATAGAAGGAAAGCCGGGCGCCCAGCAGCAGAATGGTCCAGCCGAAATAGGTCCATAGCAGTGCTGCGATCATGATGGCGAAGCCCGCATACACCAGCGTCAGCCGCGCCGAATACATCACGAATTCGCTGAAGTAGCGGCCCACGGCCGCCCAGACGATACCCGCGGTGATGCCGCCAATGAGTGCCGGCCGCAGACGCACGCGGGTGTTGGGAATGGCGATGTAGAGCGCGGTGAGCAGCATGGAAACCAGTGCGTAGGGTGCCGCGTGCAGCACCCAGTCCGTCAGGCGATCCATCAGCGGTAACTCGGTGAGCACGCGCAGCGGCGTGCTGTGGGCTGCAAGACGCGAGAATCCGGCTACCACGGCCAGCAGCAGTGGACCTGCTATCAGCAGGGTGAGGTAGTCGGCGCTGCGACGCGCGAAGCTGCGCGGAACATCGATGCGCCAGGCGAAGTTGAACCCGTCCTCGACCTTGCTCATGGCGCCGACCAGCGTCCAGACCAGAAACCCGAGACCGAGCGTGCTCACCAGGCCGCCATGGACGTTGCGGGCGTAGGCCATGACGCGGTCGGTGAGCTTCTCGGAGGCGGCTCCCATGGGAGCGAAGAAATCGTGCACCAGCGGCCGCAGCACATCCTGGGCGTGGAACGTGGCCAGGACGCCGAAACTCAGCGCCAGCACCGGAATGACCAGCAGCAGGCTGGCGTACACCAGGCCGGTGGCATGCAGGTTCAGCCTGCCATCGGTCAGATCGCGCAGCAGCGCATAGGGATATCGTGCCGCTCGGAGCAGCCACGCCGCCGGCCCGGCCCCGCGCGAGGCCGGTCCGAACAGCAGCTGGTCCGGCAGCGCGCACAATCGCTCCCAGGTGTGGCGCACCCAGTTGAAGGTGTCGGTAAGGGCGGCGCTCAAGTGTTGCGAGCGGGGGCGGCACCGTCAGCCGAAGTCAGGCGCCGCAGCGCTTCACGGTAGTTCTGGCTGGTACGGGCGATGATGTCGGCCGGCAGGCGTGGGCCTGGTGCGCGCTTGTTCCAGTCCAGTGTTTCGAGGTAATCGCGCACGAATTGCTTGTCGAAGGACGGCGGGCTGGTGCCGATGCGCCAGGTGTCGGTGGGCCAGAAGCGCGATGAATCCGGTGTCAGCACTTCATCGATGAGCGTGAGCTGGCCGGCGCTGTCGACACCGAATTCGAATTTGGTATCGGCGATGATGATGCCGCGCGCCCGCGCATGCGCAGATGCCATGGCGTAGATCGCCAGCGCGGCCGAGCGGACTGCCTCGGCCAGGGGGGCGCCGATGAGCCCGACGACTTCATCGAAGGAGATATTCTGATCGTGCTTCCCCGGGGCAGCCTTGGTCGCTGGAGTGAATAGCGGTGCCGGCAGTTGCTCTGCCTGGCGCAGGCCCGCGGGCAGCACGATGCCGCAGACGCTGCCCCGCGCCTGGTAATCCTTCCAGCCCGAACCAATCAGATAACCGCGCACCACCGCTTCCAGCGGCAACGCGCGCAGGCGCCTGACGATGACCGCGCGGCCTTCCACCTGGGCCAGGTCCGCGGCATCGTGCACCACGCTCGCCAGGCTCTGGCCGGTCAAGTGATTGGGAATCAGGCTGGCTGTGCGTGCAAACCAGAAGCGCGAAATCTCGTCCAGGACGTGACCCTTGCCGGGAATCGGGTCGGGCAGTACCACATCGAAGGCCGAGAGCCGGTCGGTGGTGACGATCAGCAGCCGCTCGGCATCGAGTGCGTAGATGTCGCGCACCTTGCCGCGGTGGAGCAGTTCGATGCCCTTGAGGTCGGTTTCGTATACGGTGCTTGGGCTGGACGTCACGGGCTTCGTGGCCAAGGCTTGCTACCATGGCCGGCGCGATGAAGGGGGCGCACATCTTGACATGAATTGGGCGGGAAAAGTCATCGGTGGCGTGCTCGGGCTGGCAACTATCGGCCCCTGGGGCGCCGTGCTGGGCGCGCTGATCGGGCATCAGTTCGATACCGGTGCGGGCTTGAGCTCGCTGCTGGGCGGCGGCGCCGATCCGGCCAGGGTCAACGCACTGTTCTTCCCCACGACTTTTCGCGTCATGGGGCATATCGCCAAGGCCGACGGCCGCGTGTCCGAACAGGAGATCGCCTCGGCACGCGCGGTCATGCACTCACTGCGGCTGACTCCCGCGCAGATGCTCTCGGCGATGGGCTACTTCAACGAGGGCAAGCAGGCGGCCTTCGATCTGGACGCAGCCCTGCAGCGGCTGCGCGCCGCCATCGCGCCTCACCCGGAGCTGGCTAATTTCTTCGTCGAGATTCAGTTGCAGGCAGCGCTCGCCGGCGATGGATTCTCGGAACTGCCCCGTGCACGGCTGCGGCGCGCGGCGCTGCTGCTCGGACTGGGACAGGCGCAGTTTGCGCGTCTGGAGAGCATCCTTCGCTGGAGCCGCACCGGAGGGGGCGCCGGTGCGGGCGCCGGTGCGGCTGCATCCTTCGCTGGAGCCGCACCGGAGGGGGCGCCGGTGCGGGCGCCGGTGCGGGCGCGGGCGCCCGCTCCGGCGGTGCGAGCGCAGGCCGTGCGACTGCCGAGGAACGAATCGCTCAGGCGTACAGCCTGCTCGAGGCCACGCCATCGATGAGCGATGAACAGATCGTCAAAGCGTACCGCCGGCAGATGAGCCGTCACCATCCCGACAAGCTCAAGGCCAATGGTCTGCCGGACTCGATGCTCGAGCACGCCAAGGAACGCACGCAGCAGATCCAGGTGGCCTACGAGGCAATTCGCGAGCGTCGCGGCATGCGCTAGACTCGATCACATGCAGCTCATCGCTCCCTCGATTCTGTCAGCGGATTTTGCGCGCCTGGGTGAAGAGGTCGAATCGGTGATCGCCGCGGGTGCCGATGTCGTGCATTTCGACGTCATGGACAATCACTACGTGCCGAACCTGACGATCGGGCCGGTAGTGTGCGAGGCGCTGCGCCGCTACGGCATCAAGGCGCCCATCGACGTGCATCTGATGGTCCGGCCGGTCGATCGCATCGTGCCGGATTTCGCGGCTGCCGGAGCGACCTATATCAGCTTTCATCCCGAGGCCAGCGAACATGTCGATCGCACGATTGCGCTGATTCGCGAACACGGCTGCAAGCCCGGCCTGGTGTTCAATCCCGCCACGCCACTCGACTGGCTCGACTACACGCTGGGCGAACTGGACCTGGTGTTGCTGATGTCGGTGAACCCCGGCTTCGGCGGCCAGAAGTTCATCCCGGGCGTGCTGCCGAAAATTGCCGAGGTGCGCCGACGGGTCGCTGCCAGCGGACGTGAGGTGCGCGTGGAAGTGGACGGTGGCATCAAGGTGGACAACATTGCGGCCGCGGCGAAGGCCGGCGCGGACATGTTCGTGGCAGGCTCGGCCATCTTCGGCAGCAAGGACTACGCGGCGACGATCCGCGCGATGCGCGCGGCGCTGGTCAAAGAAGTCCAGGCGCCTGCCTAGGTATTCCGGCTAGTCCTCGTCATCCGCATCGTCATCGTCGTCTTCCACGGGTGCGACGGCGCGCGGCCGCTCCGGCGGGCGGTCGCGCTTGGGCGCGGCCGGCACGATGACCGGGCGCGTCTTCATCTTCGGCCGCGCATTGAACACGACGATCGTCTTGCCGGTGGCACGCAGCAGGCCCTGGTCCTCCAGCACCTTGAGCACGCGGCCGGCCATCTCGCGCGAGCAACCCACGAGCCGCGAGAGCTCCTGGCGCGACACCTTGATCTGCATGCCTTCCGGATGCGTCATGGCATCGGGCTCTTCGCACAGGCCGGTGATCGCATGTGCCACCCGGCCGGTGACATCGACGAAGGCCAGGTCACCGAGCTTGCGGTTGGTGCGATCCAGGCGGGTCGCGAGCTGGGTGGCCAGCTCGAATATCAGGCCGGGACTTTCGGTGGCTACCTGCCGGAAGCGGGGATAGGTCATCTCCGCCAGTTCGCAGGCATTGCGCGTGCGCACCCAGGCGCTGCGCGTGGGCTGCTCGTAGAACAGCCCCATCTCGCCAAAGAACTGTCCCTTATTGAGATAGGCAAGGACCATCTCATTGCCTTCCTCGTCCTCGATCATGACTTCGACCGAGCCACTGATGATGTAGTAGAGGACATCGGGCAGGTCGCCGGCGTGAATCAGCACGGTCTTGGAAGGCACCGTGCGAATGCGGCAATAGCTCAGGAAACGGTTGATCGCAGGAATGTCGCTTAAGGGTCTGACATTCTCTTCCATGATTAGCTGGCCTTCGTAACGTAATGCAAGCGAGGACGCTTGCGGCCTTTTATTACACCTGTCGTGCCGGCCGCAAGTGACAATTGATCCATCGACCCCTCAGAGCCAATACGCGGTGCCGGTCATGACTCTGGCGGCCATGCGCATCAGGCTCGGAATCGGCGGCGGCAAATCCGCAGCGCCGCGCGCTCGCGCGGCCTGGCCATGGGCCGACTCCTCGTTTTTCATGTGCTGCACGATTCCGCGGCTACGCGGATCCGAAGCCGGCAGCCGGTCAAGATGACTGGCCAGGTGGCCCTCCACCTGCGCTTCGGTCTCGGTCATGAACCCCAGGCTCACAGCGTCGCCGAGCACCGCCGCCGCTACCCCTAAGCTGAAGGAGCCGAGGTACCAGAGCGGATTGAGCAGGCTGGGCCGCGATCCGAGTTCGTTCAAGCGGGCCTCGCACCAGGCCAGATGATCGGCTTCCTCGCTGGCAGCGCGCTCGAGGAATTCTCGCGTCTGGCTCGAACGCGACAGGGCGGCCTGTCCCCGGTAGAGCCCCTGAGCGGCAATTTCCCCCGCATGATTGACGCGCATCAGGCCGGCCGAGTGGCGCCTTTCGCCCGGCGTCATCGAGCCGGTATCGGCGGGAAGGTCGGGCTGGCGGGCGCTCCGGGCGGGCGCGAATAGCGTCCGCAGCGTCTGATCCGCGACATTGAGTACCGAATCGAGGACGTCGCCGGCCAACATGGGGCACATTATATGTCATACCGCAGCACGACCGCCGTTTTGCAATGCTGCGGGCCCTTGAGTACACTTCCGGCCCTTTTTGAGGTTCCAGGTTCCAAGGATACGTGGGATGAAGACCGAATTCGCCAAGCCGGCGACCGTCCGCGGGGATTGGTATGTCATTGACGCCAGTGGCAAAACACTGGGTCGTTTGTGTTCCCGCATTGCGCTGCGGCTCAAGGGCAAGCACAAGGCGGATTACAGCCCGCACGTGGACATGGGCGATCACATCGTCGTGCTGCACGCGGATAAGGTCGCGGTCACGGGGAATAAGCTCGACGACAAGCTGTACTACCACCATACCGGCCACCTGGGTGGCATCAAGTCCATCGCACTCGGCAAACTGCTCAAGGAGCACCCCGAGCGCGCGATCCAGTTTGCGGTCAAGGGCATGCTGCCGAAGACGACGCTGGGCCGGAAAATGTTTCGCAAGCTGCACGTGTTCGCGGGCGATAAGCATCCGCACTCGGCGCAGCAGCCCAAGCCGCTGGAAATTTAAGGATACGAACGAACTGTATGGCTGCCTCCACGAACTACGGCACCGGCCGGCGCAAGAGCGCCACGGCGCGTGTACATCTCTCGCCCGGCAAGGGCCAGATCACCATCAACCAGCGCCCGATCGATGAGTTCTTCGGTCGTGAGACCGGCCGCATGATCGTGCGCCAGCCACTCGAGCTGGTACAGATGGCAACGACCTTCGACATCACCGTTCAGGTCGACGGCGGCGGTATCACCGGCCAGGCCGGCGCGATCCGCCACGGCATCGCCCGTGCGCTGATGGATTACGATGAGTCCCTTCGCAAGCCCCTGCGTCAGGCCGGGTTCGTCACGCGCGACGCGCGCGAGGTCGAACGCAAGAAGGTCGGACGGCGCAAGGCGCGTCGCGGTACGCAATACTCCAAGCGTTGACGTAGACTCGGCGGGCCCGGCGCAATAACGACACCGCTGGGGGATCGTCTAGTGGTAGGACTGCGGACTCTGACTCCGCCAACCTAGGTTCGAATCCTAGTCCCCCAGCCAACCTGCAGGCAGGCTCCGCAGGTTGGTTCAGATCTGGTCAATGCCCGCGGCCGTGCCGACGATCAACAGGTCGGCGCTCCTGCGGGCGAACAACCCCACGGTGACGACTCCCACGATGTGATCGATGGCGCTCTCGAGCGAGCGCGGATCGACGATGGTGAGGCCATGGACGTCGAGGATGTGATTGCCGTTATCGGTAATGACTCCCTCGCGCCAGACCGGACGGCCGCCCAGCTGCTGCAGGTGGCGTGCGACGTGCGTGCGTGCCATCGGGATCACTTCCACGGGTAGCGGAAACCGGCCGAGGGTGTCCACGAGCTTGCTGTCGTCGATGATGCAGACGAAGCGCTCGGCGGCCGCGGCAACGATTTTTTCCCGCGTCAACGCGGCGCCGCCGCCCTTGATCAGTGCGCGCTCGCGCGTGGCTTCATCGGCCCCGTCGATGTAGAGCGGCAGATCATCGACATCGTTCAGGTCCAGCACTTCGATGCCATGCGAGCGCAGCCGTGCAGTGCTGGCCTCCGAGCTCGAAACCGCGCCGCGCAGCTGCAGTTTCCCCAGCTCCAGCGCCAGCAAGTCGATCAGCACATTGACGGTCGAACCGGTGCCGACACCCAGGATGGTGCCCGCACGAACCTGCGCCAGTGCGGCGCGCGCCGCCCGCTGCTTGCGCTGCTGTGCCGGATCGGAAGCGGGGGTAGAGGGATTGTTCATCGCCCGATACGACAGTGCCCGCTTACGCGGGCACTGTTTGAAGCTTTGAAGTGCGGCGAGCGAGGATACTATCCAAGCCCGCCGCTGCTGAAGGCCTTACTTCTTTTTCGAAGCTTTCTTCTTGGCCTTCTTCTTTGCTTTCGCCATGACTAGCTCTCCATGTCAGGTTAGTCCGGGGACCGAGTATATACACGCGTTGCAAAATTACAAGCAAGCGAGTATGCGAACGCGCATGTGTGATCTTGCTCACACCACACATTCGCGACTCACTCGAGCGCGATAACGAATCGCCAGTGAGCATCTTCGACCGGCATGACCGACAAACGATTGCCCGTACGCAGCACGATCATGCCTGCCAGCTCAGCCCTAGCATGCTTGCGCAGCTCATCGAGAGTGATGATGCGCTTCAGGCGCCGCACCAGCTTCACATCGAAGGTATACCAGCGCGGGTTGGTGGCGCTGCTCGCCGCGTCGTAGTGATCGTCGCGAGGATCCAGCGCGCTGCGGTCCGGATAGGCCGCGCGCGACACGCGGACGATGCCCGCGATGCCAGGCTGCTCGCAGCTGGAGTGATATAAAAAGGCCTGGTCGCCCTTGCGGATCTCATCGCGTATGAGGTTGCGCGCCTGGTAATTGCGGACGCCCTCCCAGCTGGTGGTCCGGGCGCGGGCGGCCGCCAGGTCATCGATACCGAACACGGACGGCTCGGTCTTGATGAGCCAGTGCTTCAAAAGTACTCCACCCCTTCTTCGGTAACGATCGCATCCAGCGGCACGTCGTGCGGGCCGCGGTCGATGTGATCGACACGCTGGCAGGCGAAGGCCAGGCCCACCAGCACTGGCCGATGCCAGCTATGCCGGCGGCGGCGAAATGCGAACACCCGATCGTAGTAGCCGGCACCCGACCCCAGGCGTGTGCCCGCACTGTCGAAGCCGAGCAGCGGCATGAACACCACCGAGAGCGCGCGCGCGGGCATGATCTGGGCCGTACCGGGCTCGGGAATGCCGTGGCGGTTGAACAGCGACAGCTCGCCGTGATCGAGCGCGAACAGCATGGTGCGCGCCCGGTAGTTACTGATGCGAGGGAGGTAGACCGGGCAACGGCGGCGGCGCGACAGTGCTCGCAGCGCCTCGGTGCTCACTTCCAGTCCGACCGACACGTAGAGGCCGATGGGGCGCGCGCCGTGCAGCCAGCGTGTACCCGCGATATGACGTGTGATGGCATGGGCGGCAGCATTGCGTCCGGGCGCCCCGAGCGCACGCCGGCGCGCGCGCAGCTGTTGCCGCAATGCATCGCGCCTGGCGACGAACTCGGCCGCCGCCGCAGGGATGAGCGGCGCGGCCGGAGAATTCAAGGGGCGTCACCCGCAGATGCCGTTGCGAACCGTTGCTCTCGACCGGAGCAACAAGTGGGATCACCTGCGACAGGTAAGGCTTTCTGCTGCAAGGCAGACCTGCACAGTGCTGTCGGCAAGGCTATCGATCCCGTGGGTGTTTCAATTAGGGCCGAGAGGTAACCCAGTCCACTTGTCGAACACCGCAGGCGACGCTTGAGATGACTGTACACCAAAGCGCGGGGAACTGGCGTAAGACGCAGTCTACAGTTCGAGCTGCTGTCCCTTCTGCAAGGATGATTCGACACGTTCGCGCATGGTTTTGAGGCGATGTCCGACTTCCTGCTCGGTGCCGGTTTCGCGCGCGCGCAAAGTAATGAGTTCATGTGCCAGGTTCAGCGCGGCCATGACGGCGATGCGGTCCAGCCCGACGATCTTGCCGCTATCGCGGATCTCGCGCATCCGCCCATTGAGATACTCGGCACTGTCGAGCAGCTCGGTGCGCTCCTCGGGAGCGCAGGCCACCATGTATTCCTTTTCGAGGATGCGAACGCTCAACGGGCGCGCTTCGCGCTCGCTCACGCGCTGTGCTCCATCGACTTGAGGCGGCCGATCATGGCTTCGACCCGCGTGCGTACCTGCTCGCTCCGGTGCAGCAGCGATGTTTTTTCCGATGCCAGGGTATCCTGGCGGGCCCGCAGCGCGCGGTTCTCCTCCTTGAGCTGATGCATGGTCGCAAGCAACTCATCGATGCGTTTTTCGAGGCGCTTGAGCTCGAGTTCGACCGCAGAGGAACGATTGGCGTCTGTCATGGCAAAACTATAGTTCCCTCCCGTCGGACAGGTCAACGAAATCCTGAAAAATGCAGGATTGTGTTGCGGTTGGCGCAGCGCCTGCATACCATTTTGGCGTGACCGGGCATCACGATTATTCGCAGATCCAGAGTACGCTGGCTGCCTCGCACGCACTGGCCGATGCCGCCGAGGCACATGGCACGCTTGCCGGGGCGCTGTGTGCCCTGGTGCCATATCGCCTCGAGGACTGGCTGGCCGAGATTCTTCCCGAGGGCGTGCATGCCGCCCGCGCCGATCCGGCGCTGCAGATGCTCTATGAGGGCACGGTCGCGGCACTGTCGGATCGGCAGATGGACTTCGATCTGCTCATTCCCGACGACGACCGGCCGATCGAGGAGCGCACCCAGGCGCTGACCGCCTGGTGCAGCGGATTTCTCTACGGCCTGGGCACCAACGGCGCCGCCGATCCGCAGCGTTTACCCGGCGATCTGGGCGAAATCCTCCGCGATCTGACGGAGATCACGCACGCCGATGTCGACAATACCGACTCGGTTGAGGCCAACGAATCGGCACTGGCGGAACTGGTGGAATTCGTGCGGGTAGGGGTGCAGCTGGTATTCGATGAGCTCGAGCCGCTGCGTGAACGTCATACCGTGCCCGGCCAGGTGCTGCACTGATGGAAGCCTGCCCGCCGTATTTACCTTAAGCTGTTCTGCCCTGCGCGCGCCCCAATGTCCTTCCTTTAAGTATCGAGGCATTCATGGCCGAAGCATCCAAGGTTGAATTCGCGCGACGCCGCCGGGCGCTCATGCGCCTGATGGGGCGCGACGCCATCGCGGTGGTGCCGTCGGCCCCGGTGCGGCAGCGGAACAACGACGTCGAATACAACTATCGCCAGGACAGCGACTTCTACTACCTGACCGGCTTCAGCGAGCCGGAGGCGGTGGCCGTGCTGATACCGGGCCGCGAGGCGGCCGAGTACGTACTGTTCGTGCGTGAGCGCAACCGCGACCGCGAGATCTGGGACGGCAAGCGCGCGGGCCCGGATGGCGCCGTCGAGGAGTACGGCGCCGATGATGCCTTTCCGATTACCGATATCGATGAGATCCTGCCCGGGATGCTCGAAGGCCGTCAGCGCGTGTTCTATACGATGGGTTTAAACCAGGAATTCGACCAGCGCGTGATCGGCTGGGTGAACTCGCTGCGCGCCCAGGCGCGCAGCGGCATGCATCCGCCGCAGGAATTCGTCGCGCTCGATCACGCGCTGCATGACATGCGCCTGTTCAAGAGTCGCGGTGAGGTCAGCCTGATGCGTCGCGCGGGTCAGATCGCGGCCGACGCGCACGTGCGCGGCATGCGCTTCTGCCGCCCGGGACGCATGGAATACGAGGTCATGGCCGAGCTGCTGCACGAGTTCAATCGCCATGGCGCGGATATTTCCTACCACCCCATCGTTGGTGGCGGCGCCAATTCCTGCGTGCTGCACTACCGCGACAACAGTGCCCGCCTCAACGATGGCGACCTGCTGCTGGTGGACGCGGGCTGCGAATATGGCTACTACGCCTCCGACATCACGCGCACCTACCCCGTGAATGGCCGCTTCACACCCGAGCAGCGTGCCGTCTACGAGGTGGTGCTCGAAGCGCAGGCCGCGGCGATCGCCAAGGTCAAGCCGGGTAATCACTGGAATGAACCGCACGATGCGGCAGTCAGGGCGATCACGCAGGGCCTGGTGCGGATCGGTCTGCTGCGCGGCTCGGTGCCGGGCCTGATCAAGAGTGGCGCCTACAAGCAGTACTTCATGCACCGCACCGGCCACTGGCTGGGCATGGACGTGCACGATGTCGGGGACTACAAGGTCGGCGATGAGTGGCGGGTGTTTGAGCCCGGCATGGTGCTGACGGTCGAGCCGGGTATCTATATTGCGGCCGGTACACGCGGTGTCTCGCGTCGTTTCTGGAATGTCGGCGTGCGCATCGAGGACGATGTGGTCGTGACGCGTGCCGGATGCGAGGTCCTGAGCGATGGCGCGCCCAAGGCTCCCGATGAAATCGAAGCGCTGATGGCGGCGGCGTGATTTGAGCCTCGCGCCCACGCGCGTCGATGTCGCCATCGTCGGTGGCGGCATGGTGGGCGCAAGTCTGGCGCTGGCGCTTCAGGGCACCTCGCTCAAGGTAGCGCTCATCGAAGCGGTTGCGCCGGAAAGTGCCGCGCAGCCGAGTTTTGACGACCGCACCACGGCCCTTGGCAATGGCGCGCGCCGCATCCTCGAGACGCTCGGCGTCTGGCCGCAGATCGCGAGCGGTGCGGGTGCGATCCGCAGCATCCATATCTCCGACGCAGGCCGCTTCGGCTTTGCCCGGCTCGAAGCCTCGCAGCATCAGCTGACCGCCTTCGGATACACGCTCAGTAACCGGCATATCGGCGCGGTGCTGTGGCACTCGTTGCGCGCACACGGGCGCGTATCGCTGCTATGCCCCGCGCGCACGATCGATGCGCGCATCGCAGCCGACGGCGCGCGGCTGCGCATCGCGGATGCCGCGGGCGTCGAAACCGAGCTGCATGCGGCACTGGTGGTCGCGGCTGATGGCGCGCACTCGCTCATCAAGCAGGCCGCGGGTATTACCTCGAGCGAGGATGATTACCGGCAGGTGGCGGTCGTTGCGAATATCAGGACAGACGCCCGCGCTGGCGGCATCGCCTATGAGCGCTTCGCCGACACGGGACCCATGGCGCTGCTGCCACTGGCTGGAGGGGACTACACCATCATCTGGACGCTCGAGCCTGATCGTGCCGCGGCGGTGCAGGCCTGCGAGCCGGTGCTGTTCTGCGAGCAGTTGCAGCGGGCCTTTGGCTGGCGCGCGGGTCGTATCCGCGAGGTCGGACGGCGTGCGGCCTACCCTCTGGCGCTGGTGCGCGCACTCGAGCCCACCGCGACGCGCGTGGCACTTATTGGCAATGCTTCGCAGGCGCTCCATCCGGTTGCAGGACAGGGATTCAACCTGGGATTGCGCGATGCGGCGGTGCTGGCCGAACTGATCGCCGCGGCGGTGGATCCCGGCGCGCCAGCCGTGCTGGCCGAATTCGCGGCGCGCCGTGCGGACGACCGTCGCAGCATGATCGGCTTCACCGACAATCTCGTGAAGCTGTTCGGCGACCGCGGTGCTGCCATGATTGCCGCGCGCAATCTCGGATTGCTGCTGTTCGACTTGAGCGCGCCGGCCAAGCGGGCGCTGGCACGCCTGAGTTTCGGCTTCGGGGACGTGCTGCCGCGATTGTCGCGCGGCCTGCCGTTGAGCTGAGGGGGCGCACAGATGAGCGAGCGATTCGAGGTGATCGTGATCGGTGGCGGGCTGGCCGGTGCCTGCGCCGCGGCGCTGCTGGCGCGCCACGCCGGCATCGATGCCGCCCGTGTAGCACTGCTGACGGCGCATATTCCCGGGCCGCTGGTGGCCGCGGCATCTCCCGAACTTCGCGTCGCGGCCATATCGCGCGCCAGTGAGCATGTCCTGCGTGCAGCGGGCGCCTGGGCGCGACTGGATGGTTCGCGCCTGTGCGCCTACGAGCGCATGCGCGTGTGGCATGAATCGGCCGCCGCGGATGGCCCCGGCTCGCTGTGCTTCGATGCCGCTGAGCTTGGAGAGCCGAATCTCGGCCATATAGCCGAAATGAGCGCCTTGCAACGAGCCTGCATCGAGAGTTTTCGCGATGCGGGTGGCGTGCTGCGGGAAGCCGCCGTTGAAGCGCTCGAATTCGACCAGGGGGTGGCGCGCCTGCGCTCGGGCACCGAGCTGTTCGAGGCGCGGCTGGTGGTCGGCGCCGACGGCGCAGACTCCCTGGTGCGCGAGAGCGCAGGCCTTGCGGCGCGAACGCGCGACTATCATCAGCTCGCCATAGTCGCGACGGTGAAAACCGGCAAGCCACACGCCCGCACGGCATGGCAGCGCTTCCTGCACACCGGTCCGCTCGCGCTGCTGCCGCTGTTCGATGGCTCCAGTTCCATCGTCTGGTCGCTGGATGAGAACCTTGCGCGCGCAAGCCTTGAATGCGAGCCGCGGGACTTCGAACGCCGCCTGTCCAGTGCTGCCGCTTACGTACTCGGTGAGTTGGAACTGGCCAGCGAGCGTGCCAGCTTTCCGCTGCGCAGCGTCGCGGCCGACTCCTACGTCGCGCCGCGATGCGCCCTGATCGGCGATGCCGCACACGTGATCCATCCGCTGGCCGGGCAGGGCGCCAACCTCGGATTGCTCGACGCGGCCGCACTGTGCGAGGCGGTCGCGGCGGCGCCGGCGTTGCACGAGGATCCGGGTGCATTGCGCCTGCTGCGCCGCTATGAACAGCAGCGACGCACCCACAATCTGGCCATGGACGCGGCCATGCACCTCTTCCAGAGCGGCTTCGCGGCGGCGCGCGGACCGGCCGCGTGGCTCATCAATCGGGGTTTTGCGATGGTTGATCGCAGCGGCCCGCTCAAGCGCGCCTTCGCGCGCCAGGCGCTTGGAACGGCCGGGGAGCTGCCGCGCCTCGCGCGCGCCGCTAATGCGTAGGAATGTCTAGGGCCTTGGGATCTGGTCGATCTTCGCGGCGCAGATCAGATCGTTATCGCTCAGGCCGCCGATGGCGTGAGTCGAATAGCGGACCCGGCAGTAGTTGTAGCCGATCTGCAGATCGGGATGGTGATCCTCGTGGTTGGCGATGTGAGCCAGCGCATTGACAAAGCTCATGGTGCGATAAAAATCGCGAAAGGCAAACTCGCGCCACAGCGCCTTGCCATCCTCGATGAGGCGCCAATCGCCCGAAAGCTGCTTGAGGCCGCGCTGCGCCTGCTCGCCGGTAAGAGGCGGCACGCCGCCCTCGCATGGCTTGCAGCGACGGTTCGCCAGATCGCTGGCCTGGCCGCCACTGCTGCCGGCCGCATCGCTGCTGCCTTTGCCCGCGTTCATGCCTTCACCTCCACCTCTTCAGTCCGGCGCGCATAGGTGCGCGCGATGTACTGCTCGACCAGTTCCTGGAATTCCTCCGCGATGCGATCGCCTTTGAGCGTCACGGTCTTGGCCCCATCTTCGTAGACAGGTGCCACCGGACGCTCGCCGGTTCCGGGCAGGCTGATGCCGATATTGGCGTGCTTGCTTTCGCCGGGACCGTTGACCACGCAGCCCATCACGGCCACCGTCATGGTCTCGACGCCCTCATAGGCATCGCGCCACTCCGGCATGCGTTCGCGCAGGTGGCGTTGAATGCTGTCCGCGAGAGTCTGGAAATACGTGCTGGTCGTGCGGCCGCAGCCCGGGCAGGCCGTGACCAGCGGCGTGAACGAGCGCAGGCCCATGGTCTGCAGCAGCTCCTGGGCGACGATCACTTCCCGGGTGCGGTCCCCGCCGGGCTCCGGCGTGAGCGACACCCGGATGGTATCGCCGATGCCCCGCTGCAGCAGGATGCCCATCGCCGCCGAGGAGGCGACGATTCCCTTGGAACCCATCCCCGCCTCGGTAAGTCCCAGGTGCAGCGCAAAGTCGCTGCGTGCGGCCAGATCGCTGTAGACGGCGATCAGATCCTGCACCGCGCTGACCTTCGCCGACAGCACGATGCGTTCGCGCCGCATGCCGAGTTCGACGGCGCGTTCGGCGCTGTCGATGGCCGAGCGCACGATGGCCTCGCGCATGATCTCCTGGGCGGATCTGGGCTCGGCGGCGTGGCTGTTGGCGTCCATGAGCCGCACCAGCATGTCCTGATCGAGGCTGCCCCAGTTGACCCCGATGCGTACCGGCTTGTCGTTGGCGCAGGCGATTTCGATCATCTCGGCGAATTGCGAATCACGCTTTGAACCGCGGCCGACATTGCCGGGGTTGATGCGGTATTTGGCCAGCGCTCCGGCACAGCCTGGGTGCTCCTGGAGCAGCTTGTGACCGTTGAAATGGAAATCGCCGATCAGCGGCACGTTGCAGCCGAGGGCATCCAGCCGGTTGCGGATATGCGGTACCGCGGCGGCGGCCTCGGCCGTGTTGACGGTGATACGGACCAGTTCCGAACCCGCCGCGGCAAGGGCCGCGCACTGATTCACCGTCGAGGTGATGTCGGCGGTGTCGGTATTGGTCATTGACTGCACGACGATCGGTGCGCTGCCTCCGATCGTGACTCGGCCCACCTGTACGGGGCGGCTCAAACGGCGTTCTGGTCCCATGGGTCTATTGTAGTTCAGGGGTGTCGTCCAGGGCCAAACCGGTGGGGGAAAGGGCCGCGCACTGCTATGATTCGGCCCCCAAGTGGAGAGCTGGTTGGGCGCTCATACCTGTTTATTCGATCTGCACGTGGAGCTTGGCGCGCGCATGGTCGACTTCGGCGGCTGGGACATGCCGGTCGCCTACGGCTCGCAAATCGAGGAGCACCACGCGGTGCGCCGCGCCGCGGGGGTGTTCGACGTCTCCCATATGGGCATCGTCGACCTGCGCGGGGAGCGTTGTCGGGATTTCCTGCGCGGGCTGCTCGCCAATGACGTCGCACGGCTGAACCTGCCGGGCAAGGCGCTCTACAGCTGCATGCTCAACGAGCAGGGCGGCGTACTCGATGACCTGATCGTCTACTACCTCGATGACGACTTCTTCCGGCTGGTGGTCAATGCAGGGACGCGCGACAAGGATCTGGCCTGGATCGGTCCGCGCGCCCGAGCATACGGCGTGGTGCTGCATGAGCGGCGCGACCTGGCGATGCTTGCCATCCAGGGTCCGCAGGCGCGCGAGCGCAGCGCGGCGTTGCTGACCGCCGAGGCCGCCTGGGCGGTGCTGGAGCTGCAGCCATTCTTCGGTGCGCAGATCGGCGAGTGGCTGGTGGCGCGGACCGGGTACACGGGCGAAGACGGCTTCGAGATTATGTTGCCCGCGCCCGAAGCGGCTGCGGTCTGGCGGCGGCTGAACGCTGCGGGCGTACGTTCCTGCGGACTCGGTGCGCGTGACACGCTGCGGCTCGAGGCGGGCATGAACCTGTACGGCAACGATATGAACGAGCAGACTAACCCGCTCGAATCGGGACTGGCATGGACTGTGGCCTTCGAGCCGGCCGACCGCGCCTTTGTCGGTCGCGAGGCGCTCGAGGCGATTCGTGCACGCGGCCTGCAACTCAGGCAGGTGGGGCTGGTGCTGGATGAGCGCGCGGTGCTGCGCAGCCATCAGCGCGTGCTGGTAGCCGGTGCGGGCGAGGGCTGCGTCACGAGCGGCACGTATTCTCCGACACTCGAGCGCTCCATCGGCCTGGCGCGTGTGCCGATGGCCACCGGCATATCGGTGCAGGTCGAGGTGCGCGGCCGCGCGCTGCCGGCACGCGTGGTGCGCGTGCCGTTCGTACGCCATGGCAAGGCGCTGATTTCGCTGGTTTGACAGATTGGAAGGACGCGATGAGCAACATTCCGCAGGATCTGAAATTCACGCGCAGCCATGAATGGGTCAAACAGCTTGGGGAGGGGATCAGCGAGTTCGGCATCAGCGACCACGCGCAGCATGCGCTGGGCGACCTGGTATTCGTCGAGTTGCCGGACATAGGCCGCGTGCTGAAAGCCGGTGAATCCTG
>Ga0265338_10003629_pt1 | contig 21489 bp, 18 predicted proteins | sample 42126metaG_FD_193579 | JGI IMG/M metagenome (GOLD analysis project Ga0265338, IMG submission 193579) | Rhizosphere microbial communities from Carex aquatilis grown in University of Washington, Seatle, WA, United States - 4-21-26 metaG | ecosystem: Host-associated > Plants > Roots > Rhizosphere... | reverse complement strand
TATGATTGGACGACGACGGCAACGATCTCCTCAAATAATGTGGTATTGAGCGGCATCCTGGCTGGGGATGTGGCGAATGTGCGGTTGAACACGAACGGTTACACGGCGAACTTTGCCAGTGCCAGTGCCGGTACGGGGATTGGGGTAACGGTCAGTGGATTAACACTCTCTGGTACGGCCGCAGGCAACTACACGTTGAGCCAGCCTGCCGGATTGACGGCGAATATCACGGCGATTGGGGTGACGATTACCTCGGGCATTACGGCGAACAACAAACCATATGACGGGACGACGACGGCAACGATCTCCTCAAATAATGTGGTGTTGAGCGGCGTGCTGGTCGGAGATACAGCCAACGTGCGGTTGAATACTAATGGTTACACGGCGAACTTTGCCAGTGCCAGTGCCGGTACGGGGATTGGGGTGGCGGTGAGCGGATTGACACTGAGTGGCACGGTTGCGGGCAATTACACGTTGAGCCAGCCTGTCGGATTGACAGCCAATATCACGGCGATTGGAGTAACGATTACGTCGGGCATCACGGCGAACAACAAGCCGTATGACGGAACGACGACGGCAACGATCAGCTCGAACAACGTGGTGTTGAGCGGTGTGCTGGTCGGGGACACGGCCAATGTGCGGTTGAACACGAACGGCTACACGGCGAACTTTGCCAGTGCCAGTGCCGGGACGGGGATTGGAGTGACGGTCGGCGGGTTGACCTTGAGCGGTACAGCCGCGGGCAATTACACATTGAGCCAGCCTGTCGGATTGACCGCGAATATTACCGCCAAAACGCTTACGATGATATCGGTGCCTTCGCCGTTGATTGCCCCGGTTCTACTGACCAACAATATAGCCACCATAACCTGGAATTCTGTAGCCGGCGGCATCTACCGAGTGCAGTACCTTGACAATCTCGGCGGTACGAATTGGACCGACCTGGTGCCGGATGTGACGGCGACGGGTACGACGGCGACACAAACCAATAATATGACTGGCGTGCCACAACGTTTTTATCGCATCAAGGTATTGAATTCGGGAATTACAGCGAACAACAAGGTGTATGACGGGACGACGGTGGCGACGATCAATTCGAACAATGTGGTGTTATTGGGAGTGGTGGCTGGCGATGTGGTGGGTATTTCGACGAATGGCTACACGGCGAACTTTGCCAGCGCGAACGTGGGAAATGGCATCGCGGTGACGGTGAGCGGCCTGGTGTTGACGGGTGCCAGCGCAAACAATTACACGTTGGCACCATTGGTTGGGGTCACAGCCAATATCACCCCTGTCTTTGTGGCTTTGTCTTCGGGTATCAATGTTAACAACAAGTTATACGACCGGACGACGGTGGCGACGATTAGTTCGAACAATGTGATCTTGAATGGCGTCCTGGCCGGAGACACGGCCAATGTGCGATTGAACACAAACGGGTACGCGGCAAATTTTGTCAGGGCCAATGCGGGGACGGCCATTCTGGTGATGGTAACAGGTTTGACGTTGAGCGGAGCCAAGGCGGGTAATTATATGCTGACGCAACCAACGGGTCTGGTAGCCGATATCGGAGCCATTGGGGTGACGATCAGCTCTGGCATCACAGCGAACAACAAACCGTATGACAGGACGACAACGGCAACAATCTCCTCAAACAATGTGGTGTTGAGCGGTGTATTGGCCGGGGATGTGGCGAATGTGCGGTTGAATACGAACGGCTACACGGCGAGCTTTGCCGGTGCCAATGCCGGGACGGGCATTGGAGTGACGGTCAGCGGATTAACACTTTCTGGTACGAGTGCAGGCAACTACACGCTGACGCAACCTTCCGGTTTGACGGCGAACATTGGAACGGTTGGAGTGACGGTTGCGTCCGGCATCGCGGCGAACAATAAGGTGTATGACGGAACGACGACGGCAACAATCTCCTCAAACAACGTGATCTTGAGCGGTGTTTTGGCCGGGGATGTGGCCAATGTTCGGTTGAATACGAATGGCTACACGGCGAACTTTGCCAGCGCCAATGCCGGGACGGGCATTGCAGCGACAGTGAGCGGATTGACACTGAGCGGCGCTGCAGTGGGCAACTACACGTTGAGCCAACCTTCCGGATTGACGGCGAATATCACCGCCAAAACGCTCACGATGATGTCGGTGCCTTCACCGTTGATTGCCCCGGTACGACCGACCAACAATATAGCCACCATAACCTGGAATTCTGTAGCCGGTGGCATCTACCGGGTGCAGTACCTTGACAATCTCGGCGGTACGAATTGGACTGACTTGGTGCCGGATGTGACGGCGACGGGTGCGACGGCGACACAAACCAACAATGTGAACGGTGTGCCACAACGTTTTTATCGCATCAAGGTATTGAATTCGGGAATTACAGCGAACAACAAGGTGTATGACGGGACGACGGTGGCGACGATCAATTCGAACAATGTGGTGTTATTGGGAGTGGTGGCTGGCGATGTGGTGGGTATTTCGACGAATGGCTACACGGCGAACTTTGCCAGCGCGGATGTGGGAAATGGCATCGCGGTGACGGTGAACGGCCTGGTGTTGACGGGCGCCAGCGCAAACAATTACACGTTGGCACCGTTGGTTGGGGTCACGGCCAATATCACCCCGGTAACATTGACTGTGACTGTCATCAGCAAGAGCAGGACCTATGGCTTGCCGAATCTCTTGTTCGCTGTCAATTACAGCGGTTTTGTCCACAATGAAGGAACAAACGTTTTGACCGGTACTCCGCTTTTGAGCACCAGCGCCACGACCAACAGCCCGCCGGGAGCATACCCCGTCACCGCCAGCACCGGTACATTAAGCGCGGCAAATTACAACTTTTCCTTTGTCGACGGAACGTTGACCGTTGTGGCGGTTCCGGTTCTAAACGGCGTCGTTTTGAGCGGAAATCAGTTGGTCTTTGAATGGCTGACCATCACCAGTCAAAACTATCAACTCCAGTACAAGGACAGTCTCAATGCGACGACGTGGAACCCTTTGGGAGCGGTGATACCAGGCACAGGCAACCCCATTTTTGCAACCAATAATCTAAGCGCCTCGCCACAACGCTTCTTCAGGCTGGCAATCAACCCATAACCGGGCGCTTCGCTTCAGTAAAAACCTTAAACTGGAAGAATAGTATCGTCATGCAAATTAACGTTCTGGAATATTTCGAAAAAGGAGCTGCAATCAAATGCGGCGACAAGCCGGCTGTTGTGGAACAGGACCGCCAGTACACGTTCAAGGAAATTGAGCGATTTGCCAAGAATTGTGCGGCCCTCATTCTGCAACGGACATCCGACACCCGGCAACCGATACCGATATTTCTGCCCAAAAGTGCACAGAACATCGTGGCGGACATCGGCATACTTTACAGCGGCAACGCCTACGCGAACCTGGACATCAAATCCCCGGCACAGCGGCTCAAGGGGATGTTGGACAATCTCAACCCCCGGATCATTGTTACTTCCGCTGCTCACGCCCCGGCTTTGCGCGCCCTCGGAATAGCTGAAGACAGATTGTTTCTAATCGAGCAGGCCATGGTGGCGGAAAGCCTCTATGACAATGCCCTCCTGCTGCGGCGGCTGGATTCCATTATTGATACCGATCCGTATTGCATCATCCACACTTCGGGTTCAACCGGCATTCCGAAAGGTGTGGCGCTGAACCATCGCAGCACCATTGACTGGGCCGATTGGGCGTTTGATAAACTGGGCTTGGATGGCAGCGAGGTCATGGGCAGTCTGGCGCCAATCTATTTCGACGCTTACACGCTCGAATTTTGCATGATGATGGCGAAGGGGTCCACCTGGGTGGTGATCCCTGATCAATGTGCGACCTTCCCGGTCAAGCTGGTCGATTTCCTCACAACCCATCCGATCAATTTCATTTTTTGGGTTCCAACCATCATGGTCAACATCGCCAATCAGGACCTGTTGGCGAAAGCGAAACTGGACCGGATAAACAAAGTATTCTTCATCGGTGAAGTTTTCCCGACCAAGCATCTCAATTACTGGCGCCGTCATCTCCCCGGGGCCATGTTTGTAAACCTTTATGGGCCGATTGAAATCACCGTCGCCTGCACTTATTTCATTGTAGACCGTGAGTTTGGCGATGACGAAAAGCTGCCGGTCGGTTTTCCCTGCCGAAACACCGAAATCCTGATTTTGAACGATCAAAATCAGGCGGCCAAAGTGGACGAGCCGGGTGAAATCTGTGTGCGGGGAAGCTCGTTGGCATTGGGCTATTACAATAATGCCGAACGCACGGCCAAAGGTTTTGTACAAAACCCGCTCAACCCGCACTTCCCCGAATGGATTTACCGGACCGGCGACTCCGGTTACTGGAACAGCCGCGGCGAAATCATGTTTCTGGGACGTAAGGATTTTCAAATCAAGCATCTGGGTTACCGCATCGAACTCGGTGAAATTGAGCACGCTTCGCTCCAGGTTGATGGTGTTCGCAACTGCTGCGTGGTTTATAACCAGAATAAAAGGGAGATCACCATGTTTTATGAATGCGACAAGGAACTGACGCCGGCCTTCATCCGTGAGCGCCTGTCCGTTTCGTTGCCCAAATACATGCTGCCAACCGTTTTCAATTGGATGGAATTGATGCCGCGCAATCCAAATGGAAAGATTGACCGGGCCAAACTCGTGGCCAGTGTGAATTGACCCGATGATTTCCATCCAGACGCCGCCGCAGGTATTAGACGCCATCCAAACAGCAAAGGCGGGCGCAAAGGCTTATTGCACCAATTTTTTTCCGGTGGAATCAAAATTACAGTCCTGGATCGACCATGGCGAATTGTCCGCCGAATGGCACCCCGGCGCGGCCTTCTTTTTCAGGGCCGACCGTGATTTCCGGCACTTCTATTTTTGTGCTGCGGACCAGGCGTCCTTGGAGCAGGGGATGGCCTCATCGTCCGGTTTGAAAGCCGGGCAGGTGGTCACTGACCTGGTTGGAAATGAGGCGCTTTTAAACCAGTTGCTGCCGGGATTGGAAACGGCAGGTTTTCGTAAACATGCCCAGTTGCAGCGCTTGGCAAGGATCGGCCGTCCCGAAACCAGCGGCAATACGCCCGAAGTAGGTTTTGCTGAAAAAGGAGATGCCCCCGCTGTGTTGTCACTCATTGAAAGTTTATTCGACCGCTACGGTGAACAACTGCCTCTGCCCTACGAATTGGAATCCGCCGTCAATGGACGGCAGGTGTTGGTTGTCAAACTCGCCGGAGAGCTTGCCGGGGTGCTTTTTTTTGAAACGCAGGGGCTGGCATCCTCCGTCCGGTTTTGGGCCGTGGCCGGAAAATTCCGCGCCCAACGCGTCGGATCCGCTTTGATGCAATATTATTTCCAGATTCAGCCGGCCGTAAGGCGCTTCACGCTCTGGGTGGACGCCCACAACGAAAATGCCATCCAGAAATACCGGCATTATGGTTATGCCCCGGACGGGTTGATCGACCACGTCCTTGTCCATCGAACTACCCTATGAAATCAGTCGCCGAAATCCTCAAGGAAATCCGCCCCGAATTTGACTTCACTGCTTCCAGCGATTTTATCGCGGACGGCATGCTTGACTCATTCGACATGGTCACATTGGTGTCGGCCTTGGACAAAAATTTCGGCATCTCGATTCCCGGCACCGACATTGTGCCCGAAAATTTTCAGAACCTGCAAACCATCGATGCCCTGCTCCGTAAATGCGGCGCCCAACCATGAATTTTACCTTTCATCGCAAACGTATCACCGGGATGCTCGTCGTTTTGCCGGAAAACGAACGCTCCTTTTCCGAGGAGATGAAGAATTTCAATTTCCCCGAAGCGCGTTCGCTCAAGCTCAAGGAAGTCATGGGTTTCGACAAACGTCGCGTGGTGGAGCCGGGCGTCTGCGTTTCGGACCTGGCAGTCTTCGGGCTGCAACATCTGTTTGAGGCCGGTTTGTTGAAGCGGGAGGACATCGACGCGCTGTTGCTCATCACCCAGACTCCGGACCATTTTGTGCCGCCCACCAGCAATATCATCCAGGGCCGGTTGGGATTGAAGCAGGACATGCTGTGCCTGGACATCAGCCAGGCTTGCGCCGGTTTTGTGCTCGGCTTGATGCAGGCCTTCATGCTGCTGGAGCAGGAAAGCATCAAAAAGGTGGTGCTCATCAACGCCGATGTCCTCAGCCGGAAAGCGTCGCCCAAGGACCGGAACATTTATCCGCTGATCGGCGATGCCGCCTCCATCGCGATCGTCGAACGCGACCCGCAGGATTCAACCATTCATGCCAGCCTCAAGATGGACGGAGCGAGGGCCGGGGCGTTGACCATTCCGGCGGGCGGCCTGCGTCAACCCTCCTCGATGGAAACGGCCATCCTGGAAGACGTCGGCGATAATAATCTCCGGGCCAAGGATCATTTGTTCATGGATGGAGCCGCCATCTTCAATTTTGTACAGACCGAAGTGCCGCCGATGATCGAAGGTTTGCTGGCCCATGCCGGCGTTGCCAAGGACGGGGTGGACTACTTTCTTTGCCACCAGCCGAACCGGTTCATGCTCCAAAAACTGGCGGAAAAAATGAAGGTGCCATACGAAAAAATGCCCAATAACGTGGTGGAACACTTCGGAAACAACAGCGGTGTTTCCATTCCCACGGTCATTGCCTATAATCTGGCAACCCGCCTGCTTCAGGAGAACGTCCGGGTTTGCCTGGCCGGGTTTGGGGCAGGCTTGACTTGGAGCGCCATGCTACTCAATCTGGGCTCCCTGTCTTTTAATGCAATCATTGAATACAAATAATACAAGGAAAACACATGGATAAAGTCACATTCTACGAACAACTGGCAAAAATCCTCGATATCGGGGAAGTCAAACCGGCCGACGTCCTGCGAGATTTTGAAGCCTGGGATTCCCTGGCGGCACTGTCCATTTTGGCCATGGCCGACTCGAAATATGGCGTGACCATCAAAGCCGAGGAAATCCGTTCCGTGGTCACCGCGGAACAATTGGCAAACCTCGTCGAGTCCCGGCAGAAGTAGGTTCGGCCCGCGGTTGACGTCTCCGCGCCGTCCGTACATGCATGAAATCCATCTTTAAAAATAAAAAAATCAGCGCCATCGTTTCAGTGGTGCCCAAGGAGGAATATCGTTTCGACGACGAATTCCCCGCTTTCAAGCTCACTCCGGAAAAAGCCAAACGGTTCAAAAAGATGATGAGCCTGGACCGGCATCGTATTGCCCCGCCGGATGTCTGTTCTTCGGACCTGTGCCAGTATGGACTGGAACAGCTGTTGAAGGACGGAACGTTGAAAAAAGAGGAGATCGGCGCCCTGGTGTTTGTGTCCCAGACGCCGGATTATTTCATGCCGCCCACGAGCAATGTAATCCATGGCAAACTGGGCCTGGGGCACGACGTCATCTGCCTCGACATCAACCAAGGTTGTGCCGGGTTCCTGCTCGGGTTGGTGCAGGCTTTCCTGCTGCTGGAAATCTCCGCCTTGCCCAAGGTCGTCCTGCTGAACGGCGATGTCTGCAGCAAGATGATGGACAAGTGCAACCGGATCTCGTATCCGCTCACCGGCGATGCCGGTTCGGTGACGGTCATCGAACGATGCGAGGCGGAAAATCCCATTTACATGGACATCAAGAACGATGGCTCGCGTTACAAGGCCATCCTGGTGCCGGCCGGCGCATTTCGCACTCCGGCCACCGCAGAAACAATCAAGTTGCACGAAGTGGAGGAGGGCGTCGTCCAGAGCGAACAGCATATTCACATGGATGGCGCGGCCATCTTCAATTTCACGATGAACAGCGTTCCGGCGCAGGTGGATGAAACGCTCGCGTTTTCCGGCGATACCCGGGAATCCATCGATTGGTTTCTGTTTCATCAGCCCAATCCGTTCATCCTTACCCAGATGGCGGAAAAGATGAAGATTCCCGCCGCCAAACTGCCCAACAATATCGTCAGTCTTTACGGCAACTGCAGCTCGGTGACCATTCCGTTGAACATCGCCCTGAATTGCGGCGAACAGTTGCGGGAGAAAAGTCTGCGCGTCTGCTTCTCCGGTTTTGGCGTCGGCCTCACCTGGCTCACCATGGTGATGGATCTGGGGCCGTTGCCGGTCTGCAAGATCGTCGATTACGAACGAGCCTGATTTCAATGGGTGAAACCTACACATTGATCACCGGGGCCGGCTCCGGTTTCGGCCGGTGCATAGCCCAAAAGCTGGCTCCTTCCCGAAAACTTCTCCTCGCTGACATCAATGCGGAGAAGTTGGAAGCCGTCCGCCAAACCTGCGAAAACCCGGACCGGCATCTTGTCTGGGTGCGGGATTTGAACCGGTTGGAAGGCATCGGCGACGATCTTGCCGGGTTCCTGACGGAAAAAAAGATTACCGTCGATCATTTCGTCCATTCGGCGGGACTCTTTGGAATTCAATTTGCGCGCGCCAATGAGATGGCTTTTGTAAACCGGTTGTTCAACGTGAATGTATTTTCGGCCATGGAGATCATCCGGCCGCTAGTCTCCAAACGGGCGAACCAGGGAACCCTGCGGACCATCACGTTCATCTCCGCCATTGGCAGCCGTCTCGGAGGAAAAGGTTATGCCGTTTATGCTGCCAGCAAGGGCGCCGTTAACGCAATGTCTCTTTCCCTGGCCGTGGAACTCGCGCCGGCAGTCCGTGTCAATGCGGTCCTGCCTGGAACCATTGAAACGGAAATGAACCGCGAACATTTTGCCAATGCCGATTTTCTCGCCTCCGTGCAATCCCTTCATCCCTTGGGTGTGGGACGCCCCGAAGATGTGGCTGATGCGGTCGAGTTTTTGTCTTCCGATCGGGCTCGTTGGATTACCGGTCAGGAAATTGTCGTCGATGGCGGCCGTTCGGCACGCAAGGCACCCGCTGCTTGAAAAACCCGTATGCCTGAACCCTACACATTAATCACCGGTGCCTCATCCGGCTTTGGTCAAAGTATCGCCCGGAAGCTGGCTCCTGGCCGGAAATTGATTTTGGCGGGGCGCAGCGAGGAGAAACTGGAAGCCGCGCGCAAAGAGTGTGAAGCTCCTGAACGCCATCTTTTGTGGGCGCGCGACCTGGGCCAGGTGGAAAACCTGGGGGAGGATTTGTCCGCTTTCCTGAATGAAAAGAACATCAGTGTGGACCACTTTATTCATTCGGCAGGCCTCACCGGCATCCAACTGGCGCGGGCCACGGAAATGGCATTTGTGTCCCGGCTCTTCAATGTGAATGTATTCTCCGCCATGGAAATCATCCGGATACTGGTGTCCAAAAGATCCAATCACGGTGCCCTGCGCAGCATCACTTTCATTTCCAGCATCGCCACCCGTGTGGGCGCCAGCGGTTATTTCGCCTATGCGGCAACCAAGGGCGCAATCAATTCCCTGTCCCTTTCACTGGCGGTGGAACTCGCCCCGGCCGTCCGCGTCAATGCCATCCTGCCCGGCATCGTCCAGACCCAGATGACAAAGGAATATTTCACCAACTCGGATTTTGTATCGCTTTATCCGCTGGGTTTCGGACGCCCGGAAGACATGGCCGATGCCGTCGAATTTCTGTCTTCCGACCGCGCCCGTTGGATTACCGGCCAGGAAATTGTCGTTGATGGCGGCCGGTCGGTTTTTTCCCCGACCCGCAATGAATGTGCCGCCAATGCCGTCAACCCGCCGGAAAACCGGCCGCGCCCGCCGTGGCAACTTTGATTCGTGAAGCTTGTTTTTTCGTCGAAAGCCTCAAAGGCCTGCCGGCCGGCGCTGGAGGAGCTTATGTTCTTCAACCCGGCCCAGCACCGCGTTCGCCAGGGGATCGTCAATTCGTTGGAACGATTTGGCCATCCCCGAATCGAGGAGATCGACGATCGGTTGTCCATCCGGTTTGGCGACAGTGAAGCACAAATACTTTTTGCCTACGACAAGAGCCGTCGTAGTGTTGACCCGATCGGGATGGTCGTGTTCCTCCGGACGGCACCGGAGGAGGTGGCCATCATGCACATTGCCGTGAATCCGGATTACGCCATGCGGGACCGCAAAGCGGATTCGGGTGTCTGCATGGTGTTGGTCGAGCAGGTCAAAGAAATCTGTTCCCGGATTGTGGGTGTGCGACGAATCATTTTTTTTTACCGGCAGGAGGTTGTCATCCGGCTTTGAACGGAACAGTGCCGGATTTGATGATGACCGATTGATTATGCGACATTCATTGCAAGTCGAGGGTTTTGGCGTTCGCCTGAGACCCGTGCGGATGGAAGACGCCACGTTTATCGTGTGGCTCCGTAATCTCGACCACGTCAAAGGCCGCGTCGGCGATTCCGAAGTGAATGTGCCGGGGCAGCAAGCCTGGCTGAAGAATTATTTTGAGCGGGCAGGGGACTATTATTTTATTGTTGAAACCCTCGGCGGAATACCGGTTGGCACCCACGGTATATACGATGTGCAAGGAACCAGCGCCGAAAAGGGGCGGCATATTGTCCGTCCGGAAGCGATGGCCGGTGTGCCTGCCGCCTTGCTGGCGGCGGACCTGGGCTTCACCCGCCTGGGACTGACGGAATTTCGCGCGACCTGCGTTGCCACCAATGTCCCGGTGGTTTCGTTGCATCGACGCTCCGGATTTAAACAGGTTGGCACCCTGCGCGACGCGCAGACCATCAATGGCCGTCCGGTGGACCTGGTGCAATTTATCCTGACGCCGGAAGCCTGGGCCGGGGTTCGTGATACCCTTGTTCCCCTGGCGACCCTGGCCGGCGGCCGGGTTGTTGAATGGGAAGAAACGCAGGTTGTGGGGAACCAACCATGGATTGAACCCCAAACAACCAAACCGGCTTCGGCCGGTTTGGATAAAATCTGAACCGATATGCCCTTGAACGATTGCCGGCTCATTGATTTGCCGAAGATTGCCGACCCGCGCGGCAACCTTACCTTCATCGAAGGTGGACGGCATGTCCCTTTTCAAATCCAACGCGTCTATTACCTTTATGACACACCGGGAGGCGCCGAACGCGGTGGCCATGCCCACAAAGGACTCCACCAATTGATTGTCGCGATGTCCGGCAGTTATGATGTCGTCCTGAACGATGGCAAGGAGAGGAAGCGGTTTCATTTGAACCGTTCCTATTATGGATTATATGTCTGCCCGATGATCTGGCGGGAACTGGACAATTTTTCTTCCGGGGCCGTCTGCCTCGTGCTGGCTTCCAATCTGTATGATGAATCCGATTACTACCGCAACTATGACGACTTCGTGAAGGCCGTCAAACCCAACTCATGAATGTTCCCTTTTTGGAGCTGAAGCCCACGTACGACGAACTGCGGGGCGAGTTCGATGCCGCTTATCACCGGGTCATGGACTCCGGCTGGTATTTGCTCGGCGGCGAAATTGAATCGTTTGAGGCGGCCTTTGCCGGATATTGCGAGGCCAGCCATTGCGTTGCCGTCGGGAATGGGCTGGACGCACTGCATTTGATCCTTCGGGCGTACGACATCGGCGCGGGTGACGAAGTGATTGTTCCCAGCAACACGTTCATTGCCACCTGGCTGGCCGTATCGTATGCCGGGGCAACACCGGTGCCGGTCGAACCCGACCCGCGCACGTTCAATCTGGATCCCGGCCGGGTCGAGGCGGCCATCACTTCCCGCACGAAGGCCATCATGCCGGTCCATCTTTACGGCCAGCCTGCGGACATGGACCCCATCATGGACATTGCGGCCAGGCGTGGATTAAAGGTGATTGAGGACAGCGCGCAGGCTCAAGGCGCCCGTTATAAAGGCCGGCGAACCGGCTCGCTCGGTCATGCTGCCGGGCATAGTTTTTATCCGGGAAAGAACCTGGGGGCTTTCAGTGATGCCGGGGCGGTGACCACCAACGACCCGCAGCTGGCGGATCGGGTGCGGACCTTGCGCAATTACGGCTCCAAAAAAAAATATTTCAACGACGTCAAGGGATTCAATTCCCGGCTGGACGAATTGCAGGCGGCATTCCTTCAGGTCAAATTGAAGAAACTGGACGAATGGAACCTTCGCCGACAGCAGATCGCCGCGGGTTATCTGGCCGAATTAAAAAACCTGCCCGGGCTGACCCTCCCGTTGGTTCCCGATTGGGCGGAACCGGTGTGGCATTTGTTCGTGATCAACCATGCCAAGCGCGATGAGTTGCAACAAAAATTGGGTGCCGCGGGTATCGGCACGCTGATTCACTATCCCGTTCCGCCGCACTTGTCCGGAGCCTATGCGGATGGCAAATGGAAATCAGGCGATTTTCCGATCGCTGAAACCATGTCGGGAACGATTTTAAGCCTGCCCATCGGACCGCATGTTTCCCGCGAGCAGGCGAACCATGTCGTTGCGCAAATCCGTCGTGATGCACAGACCATTTAAAATGGCAGTTCCAGTCACCGTTCCGGTCGGGAGAGAAAATTTTGCTGTGAGCGAAACCAAGAAACATTCCTATGGCCAGATTTTGAAATCGTCGGCCCTGATTGGAGGTTCATCGATCCTGAACCTCGGATTTGGCATCATCCGGACAAAGGTTCTGGCGGTGCTTCTCGGACCGGCGGGGCTCGGCTTGTTCGGCCTGTACGGCTCGATCTATGACCTGTCACGCACGCTTGCCGGCCTGGGAATTAACACCAGCGGCGTTCGGCAAATTGCCGAGGCAGTCGGCAGCGGGGATGCCCAGCGCGTCTCGCGCACAGTCGCCACCCTGCGGCGCGTGGCGTTTGTTTCCGGCACGCTGGGCGCCTTGTTGCTGGTGCTGCTTTGCCTGCCGGTGTCACGATTCACCTTCGGCAACTATGAACATGCCGGTTGGGTGGCCCTGTTGGGGGTGGCCGTGTTGTTTAACGGGATCACCGCCGGCCAAATGGCCTTGGTGCAGGGCATGCGCCGGATCGCTGACCTGGCGAAAATGAGCGTAATGGGAGCGTTCTACGGGACGCTGTTCAGCATCCCGATCATTTATTTCTTCCACGAAAAAGGCATCGTGCCTTTCATGCTCTGCGTAACAGCGATGAGCATTCTGACTTCGTGGTGGTACTCGCGAAAAATTCAAGTGGAGCATGTCCATTTGACCGCGCGGGAAGTGACCGATGAAGCCCGTATGCTCCTGCGCATGGGTATTGCCTTCATGGCGAGCGGCCTGATGGGTATGGGCGCGGCTTACCTGATTCGCGTCCTGATATTGCGCTCGCTGGGCTTGGATGCGGCCGGGTGTTTTCAATCGGCCTGGGTGCTCGGCGGCTATTACGTCGCCTTCATCATGCAGGCCATGGGCGCCGACTTTTTCCCCCGCTTGACGGCGGTGGCCAACAACAACCCTGAATGCAACCGGCTGGTGAATGAACAGGCGGAAGTGGGGCTGCTCCTGGCCGGGCCGGGTGTTCTCGCCACCTTGACCTTCGCGCCGCTGGTCATCCGGCTCTTTTACTCCTCCGAATTCTGGCCGGCCGCGGAAATTCTCCGCTGGATATGTTTGGGCATGGTGTTGCGCGTGGCCAGTTGGCCGATGGGTTTCATCATGCTCGCCAAGGGCGCAAGCAAACTCTATCTGTGGAGTGAGCTGCTCACAAACCTGCTTTTTATCGGCCTCGTCTGGGCCGGATTGAATGTCTTCGGATTGACGGGTGCCGGAATTGGATTTTTTGGCATGTACGCCGCATATTGGTTTGGCATTTATCTGGTGGTTCGCCGCTTGAGCGGCTTCCGCTGGTCGGTAGCCAACCGCCGGCTGGCGCTCGTGTTCCTGCCCCTGGTCGTGTTGCTCTTTGTAAGCCGGATTTTTCTTCCCCATCTGGCGGTGATCACCCTGGGCGTGTTGCTGACCCTGGCGACCGGCCTTTATTCCGTGAAAACGCTTTGCACGTTGGTGCCGATGGAACGTTTCCCCGGCCCGGTGCGAAAAGTGATCCTTTTTTTAAAGCTGGGGCCATCCGGCTCAAAAAATTGAAGCATTTGAATATTCGGTTTTAAACATCAACAATCGGTAACAGGAGAAAGGTATCCATGAAAATAGCAGTCATCGGGTTGGGTTATGTCGGGCTTCCATTGTCCCTTCAATTCGCGCGCTCGGGAGTCACCGTCCTCGGATTGGACATCGATCCCGCCAAGGTGGAGGCGCTGAACGCCGGCCGCAGTTACATCAAACACATCTCCGCCGAGGCCATTTCCGCGGCGGTAAAAGGCAAAACCTTTTCCGCATCCGCCGACTTTAGCCTGGTTCAAACTGTGGAGGCGGTCATCATCTGCGTGCCCACCCCGCTAAACAAAAATCGTGAACCGGATATTTCCTTCATCCTTGAAACCGGCAAAGCCCTCGCGCCGCACTTGAAAAAGGATATCTTGGTGGTGCTGGAATCCACGACCTATCCCGGCACGACGGACGAGGATTTGCGTGCCGTGCTCGAAGCCGGATCAAAGCTGAAGGCCGGAACCGATTTTCACCTGGCCTTTTCGCCCGAACGCGAAGATCCGGGCAACATCCAGAGCAAGGTGGAAATTATTCCCAAGGTGGTCGGCGGTTTCACTCCGGCTTGTCTGGAACGCGCCAAGGCGCTCTACGGTCGCGCCATCAAAACCATTGTGCCGGTGTCGTCCTGCCGGGCCGCCGAGGCCACCAAACTGCTCGAAAACATTTTCCGCGGCGTCAACATCGCCCTGGTCAATGAGTTGAAAATTGTCTATGGAGCCATGGGCATCGATATCTGGGAAGTCATCGCGGCGGCCAAAACCAAGCCGTTCGGTTTCATGGCGTTCTATCCCGGGCCAGGGTTGGGTGGACATTGTATCCCGATCGACCCGTTTTATCTTACCTGGAAAGCCCGTGAATTTGGCCAAAGCACCCGCTTCATCGAACTTGCCGGCGAAATCAACACCGCCATGCCCATGCATGTGGTGAACCGGACGGCGGAGGCGCTCAACGAATCAAAAAAGTCGGTGAAGGGCAGTCGCATCCTGGTTGTGGGCCTGGCCTACAAGCCCAACGTGGACGATTACCGCGAATCACCGAGCTATGTCCTGCTGGACCTGCTCAAGGCCCGTGGCGCGGAAGCCGCCTACTACGATCCCTTCGTGCCGGTCGTCCACATGACGCGCGAACACGCGCATTGGGCGGGAGAACGTTCGGTGGCCTGGAACCGCGAGACGGTTCAGGGGTTTGATGCCGTGATCATCGCCACCAATCATGAAGTCATCAACTACCAGGAGCTGGCCGACTGGTCGCCCTGCATTGTGGATACCCGCAATGCCATGACGGGCCTGAAGACCAAACCTGGACAGGTCTGGAAAGCCTAGATCGCTGAAAGGCGGCGGGTGGACGCTCGTTGCCCAAAATCTGGCGAAGATAGAGCAATTTAATTAATGTCGTAGCCGCGAACGTCAGTTCGCGCCATATCGTTCTCCTTTATTCAAGTTGCGCCGACTGACGTCGGCGGCTGCTCAATTTTTGAAAAGGCTCCAGGTTGGGAAATTCTGACAAAATATACGATTCAGGAATCCTTCCACGATTTACGCTTGCCTGCGAAAATCGTACATCACGGATCGAAAACCATAAGCTTCAGCATCCCGGTACCTGCGAACGAAAGCGTGTTTTCATGCGCTGCCAGACGGTTATAAACAAAAGAGGTTGGATTTAACATGATCTTGTTGTTGGGCTCAACCGGTTACGTGGGACAGGCATTCTCCACGGAGTTGCGGCGCCGTGGACACGGTTTCATTCCCTTGACGCGCAAGGCCATCAATTATTCGGATTTCAACCTTCTGTTTGACTATGTGCGGAGGGTAAAACCGCGCTTCATCATCAACGCTGCCGGGTATCGGGGCCGTCCCAATGTGGATGCCTGCGAAGAGGCCCGCGAAGAGACCTTGTTTGCCAACACCCTGCTGCCCCAAACCATCGCCCGCGTCTGTTCCATGACCGACACGCCGTGGGGACACGTCTCCTCCGGTTGCATTTACCGCGGGGCGAAGATGATCCTCAACGGCAAAACCCAGAATGTGGAAGGGGCCGAACTGCGGCGGTTGTACGCCGAAAGCCCTGAAAAAATTTGTGGGTACACCGAATGGGATGAACCCAATTTTGCCTTCCGCCATGCCCCTTGCAATTTTTACAGCGGAACCAAGGCCCTGGCCGAGGAAGCCATCCGCGGGCTCGGCGAAACTTACATCTGGCGTCCGGGCATGCCGTTCAACGAACGTAGCGAGCCCCGAAACCTCCTCTGGCGCCTCCAGCATTATGCCAAGGTCTTTGACGGCGTGAACTCCATCTCACACCTGGACGATTTCGTCCGGGCCTGCCTCGACCTTTGGGAAAAACAGGCGCCATTTGGAGTTTACAATGTCACCAACCCGGGCGCCATCGCCACCCGGCAGATCGTGGACATGATCCAGCGGATCCTCAAGCCGGAGCGCCGCTTTGAATATTGGGCCAGCGATGAGGAGTTCTATCGTTACGCTGCCAAGGCCATGCGATCCAATTGCGTTCTGGATGTTTCCAAACTGCTGGCCATGGGCGTCAGGATTCGTCCGGTGGAAAAAGCCTTGGAAGATTCCCTGCGCCATTGGATCATTGCGGTGGGAGAATTGGTTCACCATTAAATATTTCCGGTCATCCCTAAAAACCAACCGGATCAACACTTGAGCATGAAATCAAAAAAAACCGTCCTTTCGCATTTCACCCGGAAAAATTTCCAGGTATTGATCCGGGCGCTGCTGGTGGGGTTCGTGGCGTTGCATCGCCAGGCCAAAGCCCAGTCTGTGCTGGCGCCCACCCCCGCAACGCCCGACCCAACCCCGCCGGCGATGCAACAGGCCAACGAAATGGACGTCTTCGCCACCCCCCCGCAAACCGAGGCGGAACCGTTCAAATGGGGACCCGTCACCTTGCGGCCACATCCCTTCTACCAGTTCTTGTACGCTGATGGAATTCAGGCCGCCAACAACACGGCCGCCAATTCCACCATCCAGACCATTTCACCGGGAGCGCTGCTCCAGGTCGGCACGCATTGGAGCCTGGACTACTTGCCGCTGTGGACGATTTATTCCAACAATCAATTCACCGATAACTTTGGGCAGACCGCCAAGCTGGTCGGCGGAACGGTTTATGGTGACTGGGTTTTGGGCCTCATCGAAAGTTACTCCGAAATCGATGCGCCCTCGACGGTGACTGCCAGCCAGACGCGTACGGAAACCATTTCCAGCGCATTAAACGGCTCGTACACCTTCAACAGCAAAATGTCGATGGATCTCACGTTGAACCAGAGTTATGTCAAGGCGGACCAGTTCTCCAGCTATAGCGAATGGTCAACCATGGACTGGTTGAATTATCAATTCTTCCCCCGGCTGAATGTGGCCCTTGGCGCCGGCGGCGGTTATGACGATGAAGCGTCCAGCCCGGACATGACCTTTCAACAGTTCCAGGGACGCGTCAATTGGCGCGCCACCGACAAAATCAGCTTCCAGGTTCGCGGCGGTGTGGAAATCCGCCAGTTCCTGAGCAGTGGTAGCAGCTCCACCAACTCGGTCGCTGGCTCGACCACTAGCCCCCTTGTCAACCCAATCTTCGAGGCCGCCATCCAATACCAGCCTTTTGAACAGACCCGGCTTTCCATCACCGGCCAACGGGTCGTGTCTGCCTCGTATTTGCAACAGAGTCAAGTCACGGAAACCATCGGCGTCACCGCCGACCTGAACCAGCGTTTACTGGGCAGGTACTTCCTGGATTTGACCGGCGGTTACCAGATGGTGAAATATGTTTCCTCGGCGCCCAGCACTCCCAACCGCGACGATGATATCTATTCTTTTAGCGCGCGATTAAGCCGGACTTTCCTGAAACGCGGCACCATTGCGGTGCTTTACCAGATTAGCGAGGACAGTTCATCCCAGTCGATTTATAACCAAACCAGCCACCAGGTTGGATTCCAGATCGGCTACAGCTACTGATTCCGATCCACGGCCGCTTAGAACCACTGGACTTTCTCGGGCACGTAAATCGTGTCGCCCGGCTTCAGATAAAACGGCGCCCCCGCCTTCCCATCCATCACCTTCTTCAGGTCCAACGTGTATTTCTGCACGCGGTCACCCTCCTGCCGGATAATCACCACCCTCTTCAGGTTGGCCTTCGTATAGTCAAACCCACCCGCTTCCATGATGGCTTCAAAAGCCGTGATGGGGTGGTCTGACACAATTTTTCCCGCGCGCAGCACCGAGCCGGTCACATAAACCGGGAAGGTGGAACTCTGCACCTCCACCGTCACTTCCTTCGATAACAATTGCGTCGAATACAGGTCCGCCAGGTCCTTTTCCAGCTCCTTCGGGGTCTTGCCCGCCGCCTTCACTTCGCCGACCAGGGGCATGGAAATCATTCCGTCCCGGCGGATCGGCTGCGTCGTGTTCAGGTTTGCATTGGCCGGAAATGAAATTTTCAAGACGTCGCTCTCGCGCAGGGAGATGACTTCCTGGGTATTGGTGCCGGCCAGGGCCGTTCGGGACACGGGAGGTTGAGTCTCACAACCGGCGGCCAGCAGCAGCCACAACGCCAGTCCCGGCAGCAGCGTCTTAAGCCAGTGAAAAGTTGCGCCTGTTTTGCCGGTCTTCGTACACGTAAAATGCATCATCATAGTTGTTTCCTCCATTCAATATGGAGACTGTTCTTTGAACATGAAAACCGGCCAATGTCAATTTGCATTTTGACCCATCCGAGCCAGATTTCGTGTAGTGGCGCCATGCACCTGGAGAAAGTGCGGACCGAATGGAGGTTTACCCCGAAAGCTTTCGGGGCTGACGACGCTGGCCTACAATCTCAAACGGGTGCTGAACCTGGTGAGCTTCGAGCAGTTGATGTCGGCGGTGGGAGTAAAAATGCCGCAACGCGTCTAAAACCGGGCGGCGGAGCCCTTTTTTCTTCTGTGGGTTGCCTGAGCTTCCTCCGCCGCTGTCCGTACCCATCCAGTCCCGAACCAACAAAAAACCGGCAACCCGAACGTTCGGACCACCGGCCTGTCTTTTTTCACCCTTCACGCCAGAGTTTTTACACAGCCTCGCGACTTGTTAGGCCATTGGTGAATCATTTCGGCACTCTGGCATTTGCAACTCTTGTCACTTGTCCGTTCGGAGCAAAATCAACTTCCAACTCCCGCACATAGGTCTTGCTCCAAAACCAACCTTCTCTAACCGGCGGACTCTCCCAAAAAGCTGCCGAGTTGGTTTCTCGAAGCGGCTTGCCCGCTATCGCATAAACCTGCTGCTTGGTCAAAGTCTGAACTGGAACGGTGGATAGCTGATGCCATGCCGACATGTCAGTCGGGTCGGCAGTCGAACGACAGCCGAGCAAAGCAGTTGCCAGTAGAAGGATGGAATAGGTTTGTTTCATAGTGTCGAAATGGCCTAACGAAAAAAGCTGAGCCACGCGGGAACTGTGGCAGGGTAAACCGGCACGCTCAATCGCAAAATGAAGAGCGCGAACCGCGTTGGCTCCGGCGAATGGTTAGGCCACAATATCGTCATAACTCAATAATGCTAGTCCGTCTCTAATGCGGAGACAACACGGTTGGTATCAAAATAAACAACGGCATCGCCAATCCACCACCGACTGTAATACCACGCATCTGTGCCGTTGGTGCGATTAATGATGCTCAATGGCGAACCAACAAGACTCCGAACTTGGCTCTGCGTCATGCCTCTCTGAACTGGTCGAAGCAATCGTTCGCTGGCCGACATCATATACCAGAGAGCAAACACCACGACAGCAAGCACCACAAAAACGGCGGCAGAGATTTTTATGGGCGTGCGCATGTGGCCTAACGTCCAGAGCTCAGGCACGCGGGGCTGATGACGTCCTCCGCGATAGCGGAACTGGGACGGCCATCCCGCGTTGCCTGCAGCGAGAGGCTGTGTGAAAAGTCGGGCATCATTTTTGAACAATTACTCCTGTGGCCGGTCAGTGACAAGCATGAACCATCGTACTGGTCTGGATCGATCCCAAACCCTCCTGTTTCCCGAACGGCTGGAGGATTACATCGGGCCTGAAAACCCGGTGCGCTTCCTGGACGCCTTCGTGGGTTCCCTCCCTCTGCACGTGCTGGGTTTCGCCAAGGCGCAGGTCGCGGCCACGGGCCGGCCGCCGTATGACCCGGCCGCCCTGCTCAAACTGTATCTTTACGGTTATCTGCATCGGATACGGTCCAGCCGGCTGCTGGAAGCGGAGTGTCAGCGGAATGTCGAGGTGATCTGGCTGCTGGGCAAACTGGTGCCCGACCACAAAACCATCGCGGATTTCCGGAAGGACAACCTCCAGCCGCTGCGGGCGGTGAGCCGGCAGTTCACGCTGTTATGCCGTCAGCTCAAACTCTTCGGCGGTGAACTGCTGGCGGTGGACGGGAGCAAGTTTGGGGCGGTCAATGCGCGGGACCAGAACTACAACGCGGCCCGGCTTGAAGAGCTTATCGCGCGGGCGGATGCGCGGCTGGCGGAGTATTTGGAGCAACTGGACCGTACCGACGCGGCAGAGCCGGCCACCGAGAGTCTGGATCAAACGCAATTGGCGGCGAAGATTGCGGCGTTGCGGGAGAAACAGGAGTGGCACAAGGAACTGCTGGCGCAGTTGCAGGACGGGGAGGAAAAACAGATTTCGGTGAGCGATCCGGATACACGCAAGATGCCCACGGCCCACGGGACGATCGTGGGCTACAACGCGCAGGTGGCGGTGGACGCCAAACACAAGCTGATTGCGGCGGAGGACGTGACCAACCAGGTGACGGACTACCAACAACTGGCCAATGTGGCCATCGCGGCCAAGGCCAATCTGGAAGTCAAAGCGGCCGAAGTGTTGGCGGACGCAGGTTATTATAATGCGGCGGAAGTGGACCGGTGTGCGGAGCAGGGTCTGACGGCTTATATCCCCAAGGCGGACACGAGTGCGAACACGGCGCGGGGATTATATGGCAAGAGCCGGTTCAAGTATGACGCGACGAAGGATGTGTATGTGTGTCCGGCGGGCGGGGAACTGACGCATCGGTTCAACACGTATGAACTGGGGCGTGAGCTGAGATACTATCGGGCCAGCGGTTGCAAAGGCTGCGCGTTGAAGCCGCAATGCACGCGGAACAAGGCCAACCGGACGATCACGCGGGAGGCGAACGAAGGGTTGATGGAAGCGATGGCGGCGCGGATGGCGGCGCAGCCGGAGAAGTTCAAGTTGCGGAAGACTTTGGCCGAACATCCCTTTGGGACGATCAAGCGGTGGTTTGGGTACACGCACTTTCTGATGAAGGGGTTGGAGAAAGTTCGAACGGAGTGGAGTCTGACAACGCTGGCTTACAACCTCAAACGGGTGCTGAACCTGGTGAGCTTCGAGACATTGATGGCGGCAGTGGGGGTAAAAATGCCGCAACGCGTCTAAAACCGGGCGGCGGAGCCCTTTTTTCTTCTGTGGGTTGCCTGAGCTTCCTCCGCCGCTGTCCGTACCCATCCAGTCCCGAACCAACAAAAAACCGGCAACCCGA
>Ga0265338_10003627_pt1 | contig 21500 bp, 22 predicted proteins | sample 42126metaG_FD_193579 | JGI IMG/M metagenome (GOLD analysis project Ga0265338, IMG submission 193579) | Rhizosphere microbial communities from Carex aquatilis grown in University of Washington, Seatle, WA, United States - 4-21-26 metaG | ecosystem: Host-associated > Plants > Roots > Rhizosphere... | reverse complement strand
GCTGGATATCGCCGCTAGAGTTCGAAACAGAGCACCGAGACCAAGCCACAGCTCCTCAGAACCCATTCCGGAAAACCGGGGCTTGATCAAAGTGTCCGGGAAACGGGGGCAAGCTCAGGGAACCTGCTGTCACCGCTGACGCAGCAGACCGTGAGCTGGCAGCTTTACTTCGACCGGACCTTCGAGCTTCTGTACGGGACCCCGACCAGCGCGGTCAACGACCCCGTGCAGATCGGCGTCCAGGCCGACGTCTACCAGTTCATGCAGTTCACGGGCGTCTTGGCCAGCTTGAACGCGCAGCAGGCGACAACGGTTCTCGGTGGCACGGGGGCCGCCGGGGCGGGGGCCTCGGCCACGACCGGAGGGATCATGATGATGCTGCCGGCCTACGTCTACTTCGGCAACGCCTTCAACCAGGCCAACAGCCGCGTAGGCCCGTCCCAGTTCAGCGCCGTGAACACCCAGCTCGCCTACTACGGCTTCATCTCCGAGTGGTCGGTCCAGTACACCCACTGGACGACATCGATGGTCCCGATCAGGTGCGTGATCTCGGTGAACTTCACCATGCTGCCTGAGCCGGCGACCGCCGACGCTGACGCCGTGGCGACCTGGAAGGACGCCGCGACGCTCCAGCAGAACTACGTCGTGTCGCCCACCTACCCGACGCCGAACGGCCAGCCCCCGGCGTCGGCTGCCGGCAACGCCGGCCTCTACACGCTGCGGGGCTAAGCGTTGCCGACCAGGAGCCGCCAGAGATAAGGGCTGTCGTCGCCCAGGATGAGCGTCACGTCGCCCACCGCTGACGACGCCGACGTCGCGGCTGGCCCGGTCATGGTGACCTCCACGCCGCCGTCAGTGGGCGTGGCGGTGACGGCCAGGTCGGGGTGCCGGCCTTCCAGAATGCGCTTGAGGGCTTCCGCCTGCCGGTCGTTCACTACGCCCCGATCTCCGCCCGGATCTGGGCGCGCTCGGCCTTCTGGTCAGCAAGCGGGCCGCGTAGATTCCGGAGCAGGGGTGCTAGTTCAGGATCGTCCATGTAGGCCGTGAACCGGCTCAGCAGGATGCCAACGGCCCCGTCCAGCGTGTCCAGCTCGACCGAGGTCAGCTCGTCCAGCGAGCGAAGATCCCGGCCCCGGTAGGCCCGCTCCCCGGGCTCCAGCTCCAGGGCCTCGCCGAGGTCATCGCGGAACTTACCGGCCAGCATGACCAGCAGGCCGCCCGGGGGCAGGAAGTCACGGAACCTGATCAGGACGCTGGCGGCTTCGTGGGCGACGTGGAGGGCGTCCGAGGGGAGTTCGGCAAGGGCTGGCATGATCCTGGCTTTCGGTCGGCGGCATCGGCCTTCCCGGGCGCTGCCACTGCTCGCGCGGCGACGACGGGAGCATGCTTCGAGGCTGCCTTACCGGCTCCAGGTGCCGGAAGGTACTTGCGGGAACTTGCGAGCGACTTACAGGGCTGCGATGGCGTCGGAGATCCGCGCCCGCGCCTCGTCCCCGTAGACGGCCATGCCGGACAGCTTCTCGAAAGCCCGCACATACAGGACGATCTCACTCGGTGCGGTCACCGTGACCTGAGCAGAGAGGAGTTCTACGATCACGCGCTCGTTGTCGAAGACGGTGAAGGCTTCCAGCGGCCACATAGGACGGCCCGTCGCCGTGAACGGGATTATCCCCAGCGATACGGACGGCAGTTCCATAGCCTCCATCAGGTAGCCGAGCTGGGCCGCCTGGACGTCTCCGCTGCCGGGCCGCTGCCTAAGGACGGCCTCTTCGAGGACAGCCGCGAACCGCTGGTTGCCAGAGTGGATTACGCGGTTACGGCTCATCCGGGCCGCTACGGCCTGCTCGACCTCATCGGGGATTTCCCGGAATGCAGTGATCGCTGATGTCAGCGCGGTCGCGTACTGCGGGGCCTGGAGGAAACCCGGGACGACAGCCGGGCAGTACGCCTTAAACAGCCGGGTGCGCTCGAATAGCGGGACGTGAACCTCCTGCACCCGGCGCAGCCCGGCAGGCTGGAGGCGACGCCACTCGATGTACATCGAGTCAGCCGACCTAGACGCGGCGATCAGGTCCGGGATGGCCCGCTCGGCCCCGCATACCCTGCACCAGGCTCGGATGTCGTCCTCACTGGGTGGCTGCTTGGCCGCCTCGATCCGGCTCGTCTTTGCCTCATGCCACCCGGCCTCGGCCGACAGGGCACGTGCGGTGAGGTGGGCATCAAGCCGGATGTCGCGCAGCCGCTCGGCAAGCTGCTCGCGGGCGCGCTGGACGCTTGATGATGGTGAGATCGCCATGCCGGGAATGGCTCAGTCTGGCCGGTACACGTCGTGCGGAATGGCCCGGTCCCATACGGCCTCGAAAGCCCCCGCGCACGTCCGCGCGACCGCAGGGTCGTCGGTTACCTCGTCCCCGAGGAAATCGCCGTTGCCGGCGAAGTAGCCGAAGCGGACGACCCGGCTGTCCAGCAGCCAGAAGTCGCACAACGGCACCAGGAGGCCGGGCGCGCTCCGGCGAGGCAGCCACCGGACCTGTTCGCCAGCCGAGATGTTGACCTCGCTCGTGATGGCGTGCTCAAACCTTAGGTAGTCGGCCAGCGGCTCGGAGACGACCCGGGCACGGCGGAACCGGACGCCCCGGGCGTTGTGCTCGCGCACCAGGGCGGACCAGTCCGGGTTCGCGGGAACCGGAAGTGTGCCGTCAGCGAGCCAGCGAACGAACCGCTTATCGTCTGGCGTATAAGCGTCCCGAAGTTCCAGGTGGACCGCTGAGCGTGTCGTCGCCGCGATCAGCTCGCTGAACGGCGGCACTGTCATGTAGCGCCTCCATAATGATGGCCAGCATTCGGGCCGGGAGCCTGACAAGACTCTCATTGTCCGCCAGCGGGCTGTGGGTGCCCGACTCGGCGAGCGTCTGCGGGTCGGTAACTGTCCACCCCTGGAACAGGAGGTCTCCAGTCTCCTCTTCGAGAAACAGGGCAGGACAGTTGACCCCATCAGTCTCCGGGTCGATTGCGAGGAAGCGTAGCGGCATGTTGGTCCTCCTGGAGCTGGACTTGCTGTAGCTTGCGCCTTCTCAGGGTCGCTTGGGTGGCAACGGTAGTCAAGGGCACCCAAAGCGCGAACTCTCGCCGAAGGGGCCTCTGCGCCCCGGGAAGCGGTACTTCTGCCCCAACGCAGGCAGCCCCCGCCCGGGGATCCTCTCCCAGACGGGGCTGCCTGCGCTGCGCCCTATAAGGCGGCCTTGGGCGGTGCTTCCTGTACCAGGCTCGCCAGCCCGGCATGGATGACGCGGGCGCGGTCGGTGCCGACGTGCATCCGCTCCTTGATGGCCCGGAGCGACGGCAGCTCGCCCGCTGCAAGCTCGGCTGCGAACACCTTCTCGGGTGCCTGTTGCCGGGCCGCTGGGGTACGCCCAGATGCCACTGTCCGGGCACGCTTCCCGGGCACGGCGGGTACACCATCCACGGGTACGGGTACGGCTGCGGGGATCACCAAGGGTACGGAAGGAGGTACGGGAGGTACGACCCGCGCGACTTCGCCGGGTACGGCAGGTTCGGGCTCCGCCACTGTCCCCGCTGCCCCGCCGGCGCTGGGTACGGTCCCGGTCGCCCGGATCATGCGCAGCAGGATTTCGCTGGCCATGATGAACGCCACAGCAGGCCATGCATGGACCAGCATGCCGATGATGCCGAAGTGCGCCCCCACCGCGACGTTGGCTGCCAGCGTCGCCATGATCCCGAGCGCGAGCCCGGCGCGTGACCAGCGCGACGCCCCGCCGCGTGCTCGTGCCTCGGTCAGGCACGAGAGCGACGCCGCGACGATCAGGCCGTCCACGCTGACCGGCAGCAGGCGCGCGGTGCCGAGCGCGTACCCGTGCGCGAGCGCCAGGGCCTCGATGTGCGTGAAAGACACGATGCCCGCCACGACCGCGACCGCGACCGCGAGCCCGGCCAGCACCCGGGCCACCTTCTCCCCGTTCACCTGGCAGCCCCCCGCCCGGGTGCCTGCCCAGCCCTGGGCAGCGAGCTGGGTACGGAACTCCGGGGACCGCGCGGTGCCCCCCGGGCCTTCGACGTCGGCCCGGAACATGCCGCTGCTGAGCTTCGAGACGGTAAGCACGGTGTCCCCATTGGCCGCGCGCCACGTGCGCCGGTCGGGGGTCCGCTGCCAGGTGACGGCGCTCATCGGGCCACCGCCCGGATCTCCGAGGAGTCCCGGAAGCACCCCGGGAAGTACAGGTCGTCGTCGGCCGCGTCCGCCGGCGCGGGTGACCCGTCCTCGGTCGTGGCGACGTCAAGGCACTCGAAGGTGACCAGCCACTCATCCGGGCCGCACACGTCTTCGATGACACCGGGCAGCCACGGCCACGCCGCGCGGTCGCCCTTCTCCTGCCCGCTGCGCGGGTACCTGACGAGAACCGGCATTCCCTCTGTGTAGATCACGCCGCCCCCCCAAGAACTGCAAGGAACGGGTCATCGTCGCGGGGCACCGCGTGAACGTAAGTGTTCGTCACGGCGATGGAGCTGTGCCCGGCTCTGTCGCGCACATCCGCAAGCGGGATATTCGCAGCGACCCACCAACTGATGGCGCTATGCCTCATGTCGTGCACTCGGAAGTCCGTGATCCCGGCCCTCTTGAGCGCTGGGAGCCAGAAGACGCTGCGGAAAGTCGAGCGCTGGAGGTAGCCGCCGCGCGGCCCGGGGAAGCACAGCTCCTTGCCGTACGCCGCCAGATCCCGGGCGAGGTCTGCGGGGACTGAGATGTCCCTGACCGCCGTCTCGGTCTTGCCGTAGCCCCGCTCGGTGAACGTCTTTCCGACTTCCTCGATCGTCCGCTGGATCTTCACCACGTAGCCCGGCCCGCGCTTTTCGACGTCAGTCCCGCGAAGGGCGATCAGCTCGCCTTACCTTGCCCCCGTCGCGAAGGCCGTGCGGACGAGCAGGCGGTACCGGGGGAGTATCGCGCGCTCGATCACCAGGGCCTGCTCGCGGGTTACGACCCGCATCTTCCGGCGCTCTTTGATCCGGTAGCGGACCCCCTCGGTCGCAGCCTTGGGAAGGAGTTGCCGGGCGACGTCGAGCGTCCGTGCGACCGTCCCGTCGCTCAGGCCGGACTTCTTCAGCGCCGAGAGCATCCGCCGGACGTTATCGGGCGTGACCTCCTCGCGCACCATGCTGCCTAGGTAGGGCATGATCCGCTTGAGCGCGCTCCGGGCGATCTCGACCGAGTTCGCCTCCAACAGCGCCTGGCCCTCAAGCCAGCCGGGCGCGTAAGCAGCGACGGTCGCCTTGCCCCGCCTGGCAGTCTGGTACAGCTCGACGGTCTCCAGCGGCTTCGCGTCGAGTTCCGCGACCTTCGCCCGCGCCAGCGCTTCCTCTTCGGTATCGAAGCTCCCCGCGCTCCGCTGCGCCCCGCTCGCGTCGCGGTAGAGCGCGGTCCACCGCTTGCCCCTGAGCCGCGCGCTCCCCATCAGGCACCTGCTCGCAGGTCGCCCGGTACCGCGATCTCCAGCTTCCGTGCGTGGTCGTAAGCCACGTTGGCCCTCTCCGGGCCGCCCTGTAAGCGCGCTGCTGTTGTCAACGAAAACCCCTCTTTCAGCTAGGTCCGCCTGTTCGAGAAACAGACGCTAGCAGGGGTATCAACTAGCTTGTCAACCAGTTACGTCGCGCAGCCGACGTGGAGTTCCATGAGAGCCGAGGCTACCGGAGCCGCGCGACGTCGGACACCGGCCCCAGGTGGCCGAGCTTGTCCGGGTTGACCACCGAGCGGATCGCCTGCACCTGACCGTCGGCCACCTCCAGCGCGAACACGTTGACCACCCGGTCGGCCGCGTCGTAGGTGACCGCCCCGGGCTGGCCGTTCACCCAGGCGGGGCGGAGGTAGGCGCCGATGAGCGTGCCCCGGCGGAACAGGCCGCCGAGTAGCCGGCCGACGCGTTCCCGTCCGACCAGGGGCTTGCCGACCGCCTGCGCCTTGCCGCCGCCGTCACCGTGGAACACCACGTCCGGGGCGAGCAGGGTGAGCAGCGCGTCCATGTCGCCGCCGGCGGCGGCGGCGAAGAACCGGCGGGCCAGTTCCTCGCCCTCGGCCCGCCGGGCGGCCCCGGGCAGGCCGGCCCGGCCGCCGTCGGCGATGTGCTGCCGGGCGCGGGCGAAGATCTGCCGGCAGTTCACCGCGGACTTGCCGGTGATCGCGGCGATCTCGGGGTACTCGTAGCCGAACACCTCCCGCAGCATGAACACCGCCCGTTCCACGGGGGTCAGTGCTTCCAGCAGCACCAGGAACGCCATCGACAGCGAGTCCGCCAGCTCGGCGTGCCCGGCTCCGTCGCCGGCCGTGCCGTCAGCGGGCACCACCACCGGCTCCGGCAGCCAGTCGCCGACGTAGCTCTCCCGGCGCACGCGGGCCGAGCGCAGGTAGTTGATGCCCAGCCGGGTGACCGCGGTGCACAGGTACGCCTTGTGGTCGGTGATGACGGTGCCCGCCCGCTGCGCCCGGGTGAGCCCGAGGAACGCGTCCTGCACGAGGTCCTCGGCGTCGCCTACCGACCCGGTCATGCCGTAGGCGATGGAGAACAGCAGCGGCCGGTACCCGGCCGCGTCCGGTTCAGGCGCTGACCCAGGCACGGAACCCCTCCCGCCAGCTCGCGAACCGCGGCTCCCAGCCGAGTTCCTTCCGCGCCTTCTCGTTCGACGAGCCCCGCGCGCTGGTCATGTAGGCGACCGCGAACTCACCGGCCAGCAGCCGCCCGACCCAGGCGGGCACCGCCAGGGGCCGCTTGGCCCCGGCTACCTGGGCCAGGTAGGGGAGCCATTCGGAGACCGGGGCGGGGTCGCTGTCGACCACGTTGTAAACCCCCGGCGCGCCGTGGCAGACGGCGGCCACGGTCGCCGCCGCGGCGTCACTGACCTCGGTGAACGACCAGACGCCGGTCCCGCCGCCGACGACCGGCAGCCGCCGGGCGCGGACCGCGTCGAGCATCATGGTCGAGGCGCCGGGCCCGTAGAAGCTGCCGTAACGGAGCACGAGCCCTTCCGGTGCCAGCCGCGGCACGACGTCCTCCACGTGCCTGATCGCGGCGAGGGTCCGCGCCGACGACGGGACCGGATGCGCGTCCAGCGGGTCGCCCTCGGTCTTGACCGGGCCGCCCGCCCGCTGGTTGGGCCAGCCGGTGTAGCTTTGCGCGATCACCCGCCGGGTGCCGGCCGCTGCGGCCGCGGTAAGCAGGTTGTCGGTGCCCGCGGTGCGCAGCGCGTTGGTGGCGGTGAACACCCGGTCCAGCCGGTTCAGGTTGCGCATGCTGGCCAGCGCGGTCATCTGGTGCACGATGACGTCGGGCGCGGCGGCCAGGACGGCCGCGGTCACCGCCGGGCGGTCGAGGCCGTCGAGGATCACCGGCTCCGCGCCGGCCGCCCGTAGCTGCCCGGTCTTCCCCGGTGTCCTGGTGGTGGCGGTGACCTGGTGGCCGGCCGCGATCAGGCCGGGCACGAGGAACCGGCCGAGCGCCCCGGTCGCCCCGGTGACGAAGACTCGCATGCTTGTTTCCCTCCACGTGGTGCTTTCCCTTGAAGACAAGGCATCACGCGGAGGTGTGACAGGCAGTCAGACGTCGGTCGGTTCGTCCGCGCTGTCGCCGGTGAGGTTGGCCGTGGTGTCGTCCGCGTCCTGCGGCCGGGGCCGCGGCACGTTCGCGTCCAGCAGCGTGGTGGCCCCCGCCGCGCGCAGCTCGGCGTCGTCGGTGCGTTCCCGCAGCCGTTCGACCGACTCGGCGTCGCCGAACGGGACGGTCGCCTCCAGCCGGCTGGCCGCCTGGACCTCGGGCAGGTCCATGACCTGGTCCACCAGGTTGGCCCGGTCGCCCGGGCGCACATGCTCGACCTTGGCGTACATGGACGTGCGGACGGTGCCCTCGGGGCCGCTGTCCGCCGAGACCGCCGCCACGGCTGCGGTCTGGTCGTTGTCGTCCTTGACCTCGATATGACGCGAAGCCTCGGGCTCGGTCATAACTTCTCCTCTGGGCTCGCTCGCAATAGCGTGCGCGTGGTGCGCAGGCCCATCGCTGTCGCTGTTACGCCGTTTCCCCTGCCCGGCCCCCTGCCCGCGAAACAGTCCCATGCAAAGGATCGGTGGAACCGCGCGGCATGAGCAGGGCCCGGGGTGCGCAGCCCTCCCCGGGGGGGCGGGCGGCGAACGGTGCCTCAGCCTTCGCCTCGCGAAACGAGGGCCGGATCGTCCTTACGTTGCCCTCAGGGTGAAATACTGTTTCTCGCACGGGTCCGCCAGGCACTGGGTACTGGCGCCCTTGTGATCCTCGCGAGTCCAACCGCATGGACGGAGGGGCGGCGTCAGTGACCACTCCAGCCGACATCGACCGACGAGACTTTTTCATCTCTCACTCAAGCGCGGATGAGCGTTGGGCGGAATGGATAGCAACGCAGCTGGAGCGGGCAGGATATTTGGTCGAACTTGATGTCTGGGAATGGGAGCCTGGGTCGAATTTTATTCGCGCAATGGAACAAGCATTGCGGCGCGCTGATCGCGTGATTTCGCTGTACTCGCCCTCGTATTTCACGCGGCCGTATAGTCAGGCAGAGCACCAGGCAGCCGCCGCTACTGCCATCCGAGAGCAATCATCAAGGGTTATACCAGTTCAAATAGCTGACTGTGATATCCCGGAGCTATACCAGAATATCGTTCGAATAAACCTGATCGGCCTTGATGAAGATGAAGCAGTAAGAAGGCTGCTAACCGGCGTGGCGGGCAACGCTAAGCCCCGGCGCACTCCTATCCCGTACCCTGGTTACGATGCGATGGGCATGACTCGGTCGGTTCGCTATCCTGGCCATCTACCGTCAGTATGGCGAGTTCCGCCCCGGAATAGATTCTTCGTCGGCAGAAAGGGTCTTCTCGGAAAGGTTCACGCGACATTGCAGCCTGGTGGGCGGGCGGTCGCCGTAACGTCGCTCCAAGGAATCGGGGGAGTCGGCAAGACTCAGATCGCTATCGAATATGCTTATGCGCAAGCGCGTTCCTATAAGATCGTTTGGTGGGTTGACTCGGATAGTCCCAATCTAATCATGGACTCGTTGCTGCTTCTCGCGGAAGAGCTAGGAATAGGTACGTCCGATCCCAAGCGGGCTATCGAGCTTCTTTGGCGTGAACTGCGAGTCCGGGACGACTGGTTGCTGATCTACGATAATGTTGATCGCATTGAGAATATTTTGGAATGGCGTCCTCCGGCCAGTGGCCGCTGGCTGCTAACTAGCCGTAATCCAGCCATCAGCAGAATCGCCACCGTGATCGAAGTACAAGAGTTCGGGCGCGACGAATCGGTGGGGCTGCTGGCGCTCCGCGTGCCCAGCTTGGGAACCCCCGAGGCTGAATATATTGCGGAGGCCCTAGGTGATCTACCGCTTGCCATCGAGCAGGCTGCCTATTTTCTCTCCGAGACCGGATTCGAAGCCCGTGATTATGTAAGGCTTCTCCATGAGCATCCTGTCGGGGCCGGGCTTGACGAGGCCACCACTGATCGGCATCCGGGTCTTGTCACGGCTGTGGTCACGGCGATCGAGAGACTGGAGGCGGACGACCGGGAAACCGCTCGACTGGTTAACTTGCTCAGTATTCTTGCGCCGGAACCCCTTCCGGTCGCCTCGGCGCCCGGCCGCCCGGCCGAGAACGAGCCACCGTCGTCTTTCGGGGTATCGCTGGGGACAGCCTCGGTGACAGCCGGCGTCATGCGCAAGATGGCCGCATCGGGGCTGGCGAAGCGTGTCGGCCACAGCGTCCAAATGCATCGAATAACGCAGCTCATACTATCTAGCCGTTTGTCTGAGGAAACAGCCGCAGAGCTCAGGAGGGAAGCTGTCTACCTCTTTGGGCGTTCCGAACCCGGAGATCCAAAGCTGCCAGGAGACTGGCCAAATTTCGCGGCTGCGACTCCGCACCTGTACGCGCTGACTGGGCAAGATCTGCTGCTCCCTGACTGGGGGGATTATGAAGAATTCGGCCAGTTTGCGCTTAGCTGCGTAGAATACTTCTATCGCTCTGGTCGTTATGGAGACGGCGTTGCCCTGGCCGCTCAGTGTTATCGCTCGTGGCGGAACTCCTTGGGGGAAACGCACCTGCTGACCTTGCGGATGAAGAATAACCTGGGAACGTGCATGACTGGCCTAGGGGAACTCGAGGCGGCAACCCAGTTGTACAGGGAACTCCATGCCGAGTATATTGAGACGCTGGGGCCAGACGCGCCGCGGGCGCTGCACACCGCTAACAATATCGGCGTTATACTTATCACCCAGCACAAGTTCGCGGAAGCGGTAGAAATTCTACAGCCAACACTTGACCGCATGAAAGCAATTGCGAATCCGAACCAGGCAGAGATGCTCCGGACAGCAAACAATCTCGCCGAGGCGCTTTATCGCTCGGGTGAAGGTGAAGCAGCCATCCAGTTGGCGTCTGAAAATTTGCAGCTTCGGCGCGACATGTTGCCTCCGGACCACCCGGACGTCCTTGAAAGCATGCACACGCTGGGAAGTGTTCTTTCGAAGCATGATCGTGAGGTCTCCGCGCAACTGCTCGCGGAGACCCTTGAGGCGCGTATCAGGGTGCTAGGCGAAGAGCACCCGGAAACGCGGCGTACGAAGGAGTCATTCGATGAGATCAACTCACAGGAAGACCCGGGAGAGTCGCCAGCTTAACAAATCCCGGCGGGGTCGCCAGCCAGTGCTTCTATGAAATTGCGCCATGTCGCGCCGGAGAACTTTAGCTGCGGGCCGCGCTGGTCTCTGGAGTCCCGTACGAATACGGTTTTTTCTCCGCTAGCCACTTCAATACATTCACAGGTCATTGAAGCGGTGCTTTTCCTCCACGACCCGGGGGCGGGTGGGCTAACTGACATCGGTCCTCCGTCGCGGGCGTAGGGGAGAGGTTTCCAGTCGTTCTTCTTCACGCTCGCCTCGCGCGCCGCCTGGCGTCCTTGCGCGGGCACTGCGCGAACAGGCGACCGCTGGACGTTGCGGAACGAAGATGCCGGTGGGGCGTCATGAGGCGAGCGGTTCTGCCCCGGTAAGTTCGCAATTTCAGTGTAGGCCCGTAGTCTGCTTCGGCGAAGTCCCGCCGACCGGAAAGCTGCGGGTGGCCTGGACTGCCCCGCTGGGGGCACTCGTGCTAGTGCCCGCGAAGCCGCCCTCAGCCGGCCGCGTCCGCCCGCACGTGCTCGAAGATCAGCGAGGTCTCGGTGTAGGACACGTCGCCGTTGGCCGAAAGCGTCTCGACGAAGTCCCGCAGCGACTCGGTCGACGCCGCCGCGACGTGCAGCAGGAAGTCGTCCTTGCCGGCCAGGAAGAACACGTTCAGCACCTCCGGCCGTGCGGCCACCTCGGCCACGAAGCCGCGGATCCGGCCGCGGGCGTGCCCCTGCAGCCGGACCGCGATCATCGCCTGCAGCGGCCGCCCGAGCGCGGCCTGGTTCACGTCCGCGTGGTAGCCGCGGATCACGCCGCGCTCGCGCAGCGACCGGACCCGGCCCAGGCAGGTGGACGGCGCGATGCCGACCCGTTCCGCTAGCGCGTTGTTGGCCAGCCGGGCGTCCTTGACCAGCTCGCGGACCAGGTTCCGGTCGACCTCGTCGAGCTCGCCCGGGACAGACGGCACCAGCCCGGGCGGCCCGGGCGCGGGCGGCCAGCCGGGCCGAACACGATTCTGCTGGCTCGCCGATACCGGCGCTGTTGATGAATGATCAGTCCCCACAGTGCCATTGTAGAGAATGATCTTCAGAAATCTAGCCAAGATCCCGATTAAAATGCATCATGGAGGTAGAAGGTTAGAACCAGGTCCACCGTGAGCAGCGAAGGGAACCATGCCATGAAGGTCGGCATCCCCCGTGAGGTCAAGAACAACGAGTACCGCGTCGCCATCACGCCGGCCGGGGTACACGAGCTGACCAGCCACGGCCACCAGGTCTACCTCGAGCACGACGCCGGGGCCGGCTCGCGGTTCCCCGACGACGCGTACACCGCCGTCGGCGCCACCATCATCGCAGGCGCGGACGAAGTATGGGGCATCGCCGACATGGTGCTGAAGGTCAAGGAGCCGGTGGCCGAGGAGTACCACCGGATGCGCCCTGGCCTCACCCTCTTCACCTACCTGCACCTGGCGGCCGACCAGGCCTGCACCGACGCCCTGCTTGAGCGCAAGGTCACTGGCATCGCCTACGAGACCGTGCAGCTCGCTGACGGCTCGCTGCCGCTGCTCGCCCCCATGTCGGAGGTGGCCGGCCGCCTGGCCCCGCAGGTCGGCGCCTACCACCTGATGGCCTCCGGCGGTGGCTACGGCGCGCTGCTCGGCGGGGTCCCGGGTACCCGGGCGGCCAGCGTCGCGGTGATCGGCGGCGGGGTGGCCGGCGCCAACGCCGCCCAGATCGCGGCGGGCATGGGCGCCCGGGTCACCGTGCTCGACAAGAACATCGGCCGGCTGCGCGCCCTCGACGCGATTTACCAGGGCCACCTGCAGACGGTCGCGTCCAACGCCTACCAGGTCGAGCGGGCGGTGCTCGACGCCGACCTGGTAGTCGGCGCGGTGCTGGTCACCGGGGCCAAGGCGCCCACGCTGGTGTCCAACGAACTGGTCAGCCGGATGAAGCCGGGCTCGGTGCTGGTCGACATCGCCATCGACCAGGGCGGCTGCTTCGCCGACTCGCACCCCACCACCCACGCCGACCCGGTCTTCCGGGTGCACGACAGCATCTTCTACTGCGTCGCCAACATGCCCGGCGCGGTGCCCAACACCTCTACCTACGCGCTGACCAACGCGACCCTGCCCTACGTGGTCGAGCTGGCCAACAAGGGCTGGCACGCGGCCCTGGTCGCTGACCCGGCCCTCGCGGCCGGCCTCAACACCCACGAGGGCCAGCTCGTCAGCCCGCAGGTCGCGGCCGCCCACGGCTACGACGCGGTGCCCGTCACGACGGTCCTCGGCTAGCACCAGCCCAGACCATCCCGAACGGATGCGGCTGACCCCGCCGCCCCCACCCCCTCCGGGGCGCGGGAGCCAGCCCGTCCAACCGGCGCGCCGCCCACCCCGCCGGACCACCTCCTCCGGCGGGCGAAGCGGGCCGCGCCGCCTCCCGTCACCCGCAAAACGGCTCTGACGGGACACCGCGGGCCGGAAGGCGAACTATCCCCGCCGCCTTCCGGCCCGCCAGGCTTTTCCCGCGAAAGTTGACGATGCCGCGGCCCGCAGCGAGCGGCCGCCCTCCGTGGGCGCCACGGCACGGAGCTGGCGCGGGTCAGCGCAGCGCCACTGCGTTCAATTCCGCGCTGGTGACGGAGTTAGCTGGTGACGGAGTTAGCGGTGCACTCGGCGGCCAGCAAACTGGCCGAGGCCGCCGACTGGGCGCACCGCCAGGCAGCCGGGACCGGAGACCCAAGACCCAATTGTCACTCACGAACGGGTCTACCCGGTGGGAGCGTGCGTCGCCATTGCGATACGAGGGCCACGCCTGGCGGCACCAGGTCTGACGTTGCTGGGTGGTGCTCGCGCGCGCACGCCCGGTCGCCTCGGTCATGCGCGCCGCCCTGCGCCTGATCCCCGATGAGGACAAGCCCGCGGACGGGCCGCACCGGACGTGTCGCGCCTGGCCGGGCGGCGGCGCGCATCAGGCCGGTCACGGTGATCTCGGGCACAGCGCCGAGAAGCGGCACCGGATAAAGTTGCTATAAGATTCTGAATCACTAAGTTTAGATTTCTTGCAAGTCTGTCGGCCGGCACCCGTTCCTCCGTGCCTGGCTGCGCGGCACGACGGGCGGCGGGAAGCGGGGAAGGAATCGGCCGCAGGCAGTCACGGATGACCTGCCCCTGGGGGCAGCGGGTCCCCAGCGACGGGCGGGCCGCGCGGAAGGAAGGCTCGTCGGTGACGTGCGGGTTACCGGCGACCGGTTTCCCCTGCTATCGGATGTGACAGGAGTTTCTGGTGCTGAGTTTGTGGCGTGCGATCCGAGCTGCCGGGCGGATCGCTGAGCCGTCGCCCCCGCGGCCGGGGCCTGGCCTGGCCGCGGGGGCGCTGGGCGGCTCGGTGCAGGTACGGCATGTGGACGCCGGGTCGTGTAACGGGTGCGAGGTGGAGATCGGGGCGGCGTTCGGCCCGGTCTATGACGCTGAGCGGTACGGGGCGCGGCTGGTCGCCTCGCCGCGGCACGCGGACGTGCTGCTGGTGACCGGGGTGGTGACCCGGAACATGGCGGAGCCGCTGCGCCGCACGTACGACGCGGTGCCGGCGCCCAAGCGGGTGGTCGCCGTCGGCGACTGCGCCCGGGACTGCGGCGTGCTCGCCGGGGCCTACGGGGTCGCCGGCGCGGCCGGCGACATCGTGCCGGTGGATGCGGGGGTGCCGGGGTGCCCGCCACGTCCGGAGGCGATCGTCGCCGCGCTGCGGGAGCTGACCGGCCGGTGAACCTCGCCGCGTACGGCCTCAGTGCCGCCGCGACCATCGCGCTGGCGGCCGCGATAGCCGCGCTGGTGGTCCCGGCACGGTGGCGACCCGCGGTCAGCGGGACCGGGACCGCGCTGGCCGGCCTGGCGGGCCTGGTCGGCGGGGCCGCCGCGGCCGGGGGGCAGTCCTTCGCGGTCGCGCTGCCGGGAGTGCTGCCGTTGTCCGGGGTATCGCTGGCGGCCGACCCGCTCAGCGGGGTGTTCATGGCGGTGACCGGCGGGGTCGCGGTCTCGGTCGGGATCTACGCCATCGGCTACGCCCGCCACACGGGAACCGGCCCCGTTCCCGCCGCGGTGCTGCCCCTGTTCGCGGCGTCGATGCTGGGGGTGCTGGCCGCCGCCAGCGTGCCCACCCTGCTGGCGTGCTGGGAGCTGATGGCGCTGGCCTCCCTGCTGCTGGTGCTGACCGAGCACCGGCGCCGCCCGGAGGTGGCCGAGGCCGGCCGCTGGTACGCGGTGATGACCCACCTCGGCTTCGCCTGCATCCTGGCCGGGCTGATGATCTTCGCGGCGCACGCCGGCGGCGACTCGTTCGCCGCGCTGCGCGCGGGGGCGGGACGGCTGGCCCCGGCGGCCTGGGGCACGGTGTTCGTCCTGACGCTGGCCGGGTTCGGCTCGAAGGCGGGCATGGTGCCGCTGCACGCGTGGCTGCCCCGGGCCCACCCGGAGGCGCCCAGCCACGTGTCCGCGCTGATGTCGGCGGCCATGGTGAACCTGGGCGTGTACGGGATCATCAGAGTGGACTTCGGCCTGCTGGGCGGCGGCGGGGCCCGCGGGTGGTGGCTGCTGGTCCTGGCGCTCGGCGCGGTCTCGGCGGTGTACGGGATCCTCCAGGCGGCGATGTGTGGCGACCTGAAGCGGCTGCTCGGGTACTCCACCAGCGAGAACATGGGGCTGGTCCTCATCGGCGTCGGCGCCGCCGGGCTGTTCGCCGCGTCCGGGCAGCGGCTGCTGGCCGGGCTCGCGCTGGCCGCTGCGCTGCTGCACGTGGCCAACCACGCCGCGTTCAAGACACTGCTGTTCCTGTCGGCCGGGTCGGTGCTGCGCGGGACCGGCATCCGTGACCTGGATGCCCTCGGCGGGCTGCGCGCGCCGATGCCGGTGACGACCGCGGCGTTCGGCTGGGGCGCGCTGGCCGCGTCGGCGCTGCCCCCAGGTACGGCCTTCGTGTCGGAGTGGCTGCTGGTGCAGGCGCTGATTCACGGGTTCCCCGGCGGCGGGACCGCGGCCGCGGTCGTGCTGCCGACGGCGGTGGCGGCAGTGGCGCTGACCGCGGGCCTGGCGGTCGCGACGTTCGTGAAGGCGTTCGGCATCGGCTTCCTGGCCCGGCCCCGCAGCGACGGGGCGGCCCGGGCGGTCGAGAGCCCGGTCAGCATGCTGGCGGGGATGGGCCTGGCCGGGGCAGCGTGCGCGGTGCTGGCGCTGGCCCCCGGACTGGTGCTGCCCGCGATCGCCCGCGCTGTCAGCGCCACGGGGCTGGCAGGCGAGCCGCCGCCGACCGGCGGCGGCCTCCTGACGCTCCGGCTGGCCGGGGTGGCCGGAGCGGTGTCGCCGATGCTGCTCACTATCGCGCTGCTTGCCGTCATGCTGGCCGCGGCGGCCGGGCTCCGCGCGGTCCCCGGCCGCCGGGCGCGCCGTGCCGCGCGGCTGTGGGACTGCGGTGCCGGGCCGCTGACCGCGCGGATGGAGTACACCGCCACCTCGTTCGCCGAGCCGCTGCAGCGGGTGTTCGATGACGTGGTCGCCCCCGAGACCGACATCGACGTCAGCCACCATGACGAGGCCCGCTACCTGGTCGCGGCGGTGGAGTACCGCAGCCGGGTCCCGGACCGGATCGAGCACCGGCTCTACCGGCCGGTCCTGGCGGCGGTCGGCGCGTGGGGGACGGCAGGCCGGCGGCTGGCGCCCGGCAGCGTCCACCGTTACCTCGGCTACGGGTTCTGCGCGGTCACCGTGCTGCTGATCGTGCTGGCGGTGACCCGGTGAACCGGGTCGGCATCGCCGGCGGGGTGATCCAGGTGCTGCTGGTGACCGGCGGCGCCCCGCTGCTGGCCGGGGTGATGCGGCAGGTCCGCGCGCGGCTGGAGGGACGGGCCGGTCCCGGGGTCGGCCAGCCGTGGCGGGACCTGCGCAAGCTGCTGCGCAAGGAGCCGGTTACCCCCGCCGGGACCAGCGAGCTGTACCGGGTCGCCCCGCTGGTCCTGGTCGCGACCACCGCGGTCGCGGCGGCGGTGGCCCCGTTCGTGACGGCCGCGTCGGCGATCGGCCCGGCCGCTGACCTGTTCGCGGTGGCCGCCCTGCTGGCGATGGGCACCGCGACGCTGGCCCTGGCGGCGATCGACACCGGGACGCCGTTCGGGGGAATGGGCGCGAGCCGGGAAGTGACGATCATGGCGTTGGCCGAGCCCACCTTGCTGGTGTCGGTGTTCGCGCTGTCGGTCCGGGCCGGGTCGACCGGCCTCGCCGCGATCGTGGGCGCCACGCTGCACGACCCGGCCCGGGTGCTGTCGCCGGGCAGCCTGCTGGCCGCGGTAGCCCTGGGGGTGGTCACCATCGCGGAGACCGGGCGGCTGCCGGTGGACAACCCCGCCACGCACCTGGAGCTGACGATGGTGCACGAGGCGATGACCCTGGAGTACGCCGGCCCGGACCTCGCCCTGGTCGAGCTGGCGTCCGCGATGCGGCTGTGTGTGTTCCTCGGCCTGCTGGCCAGCCTGTTCGCCCCGTGGGGCATCGCCGTCTCGGCGGCACCGCTGGCCCTGGCCGTCGGAGCGGCGGCCTTTGCCGTGAAGGTGGGCCTGCTCGGGGCCGGGCTGGCCGCCGCGGAGGTATTCATGGCGAAGCTGCGGCTGTTCCGGGTCCCGGAACTGCTGGCGGGCTCGTTCCTGCTCGCGCTGCTGGCCGTCACCGCGTCCTGGTTCCTGGCGGCGTGAGGGCGGTGACCGGGAGCATGTTCGTGCAGCTGCTGTACCTGTCCTGCGGGGCGCTGCTGATGACCGCCGTGCTGATCGTCTGGCGCCGCCCGCTGACGGCGATCGTCAAGGTGCTCGCGGTGCAGGGCATGGCGCTGGCCGCGCTGGCCGGCGTGCTGGCCGCCCGCGGCCACGACGCCGAGCTGGCCGCGATCGCGGCGGGCGTGCTCGCGCTGCGTGGCGTCGCGCTGCCCCTCCTGCTGCGCCGCGCCCTTGCCGCCGGGCCGGCCGCCACCGGTCAGTCGCGGGAAACGCGGCCGCTGGTGAACGTGGCCGCGTCCCTGCTCGCCACCGCCGCGCTCGTGCTGCTGGCTTACGCGGTCTCCGGGCCGCTGACCGCCCTGGCCCCCTCTCCCGCGGCACACGCCATCCCGGTCGGGATCGCGGTCATGCTGACCGGGTTCTTCGTGCTGGTCACCCGGCGCCGGGCGCTGTCGCAGCTGGCCGGGTTCCTGCTGATGGACAACGGCATCACCGCGACCGGCTTCCTCACCGGCGCGGGCACCGGGCTGGTTGTTGAGCTGGGGGTTTCCCTCGACGTGCTGCTGGCGGTCCTGGTGCTGCAGGTACTGACCAGCCGGATGCGGGAAGCCTTCGGCGACACCGACCTGGACGAGCTGCGGGAGCTGCACGACTGATGACCACGGCCTTGATGCTCGCCCCGATCACCGTGCCGCTGCTCGGCGCGCTCGCCTGCCTGGTGGCAGGCTGGCACCGGGCGACCGCCTGGCTGGCCCCAGCCTGCGGCGCGCTCATGCTGGCCGCCGCGGCCGGCCTCGCCTGCGCCCAGGCCGGGCACCCGCCGGGGGCAGCGCTGGACGGACTGCTCCGCGCCGACCCGCTCTCGGACTTCATGCTGATAGTGATCAGCGCGGTCGGGCTGCTCGCCACCGCCGCTACCCCGGCCTGGCTGCGGAACGAGGTCACCGCCGGGCGCGCCACCGCACGGACCGCCGCCAGGCACAGCGTCCTGGTCCAGCTGTTCCTCGCCGCCATGGCGGCCGCGGTCCTGGCCGCCAGCCTCGGCGTCACCTGGGTCGCGATCGAGGGAACCACGATCGCCACCGCGTTCCTGGTGGGCCAGCGGCGCACCAAGGCTGCGGTGGAGGCCGCCTGGAAGTACGTGATGATCTGCTCGACCGGGATCGCGCTCGCCCTGCTCGGCCTGCTGCTGCTCAACGCCGCCGCCGTGCATGCCGCCGCCGGGACCGGCCTGGACTGGGCACGGCTGGTCGCCGCCGCACCGCACCTGGACCCGGCCGTCACCCGGATCTCCGTCACCCTGCTGATCGTCGGGTTCGGCACCAAGGCCGGGCTCGTGCCGCTGCACGCCTGGCTGCCCGACGCGCACGGCCAGGCACCCGCCCCGGTATCCGCGCTCATGTCCGGCGTCCTGCTGTCGGTCGCGTTCTACGCCATCCTCCGCGTCAACGCCATCGCCGGCCTCGTGCTCGGCCCCGGGTTCACCCGCGCCCTGCTCGCGACCCTGGCGGTCGCCTCCCTGCTGCTGGCGGCGTCGCTGCTGATCGGGCAGCGGGACTACAAGCGGATGCTGGCCTACTCCAGCATCGAGCACATGGGCGTGCTAGCCCTCGGCGCGGCGATCGGCGGGCCGCTGGCCCTGGCCGCGGTGCTGCTGCACATGCTCGGCCACGGCCTGGCCAAGGGATCCCTGTTCGTCTGCGCGGGCCGGGTACTGCAGGTCACCGGGACCAGCCGCATCGAGGGCGTCCGCGGCCTGGCCGGCCGGTTCCCGCTGCTGGCCGGCTGCGCCGGGGCCGGGGTGCTGGCCCTGACCGGGTTCCCGCCGTTCAGCATCTTCGCCAGCGAGATCGGCATCGTCCGGGCCGGCTTCGCCAGCGGCCTGGGCTGGGTGACCGCGCTCGCACTGGTCCTGATGCTGGTGATCGCGGCCGCGCTGCTCAGCCACACCAGCCGCATGCTGCTCGGCGACGGGCCGGGGGACAGCCCGGCGACGGACCGGCCGGCCGCCCCGCGGCAGGCGTCGGGGCTGTCGCCGGCCGTCGTGGCGCTGGGCGCCTGCGCCGTCCTCGGCCTCTACGCCGGGCCGCTGACCATCCTGCTGCACTCGGCCGCCCACACGCTCGCGGGGACACCATGACCACCGACAGCCCGGCCGCCGCCCGGATCGCTGACCGCCGTGCCATCAGCCCGGCCGAACTCACCGGCCAGGCAGCAGCCCTCCTGGACGACGGCTTCCGCGTCGCGCTGATCGCCGGGCACCAGGACCCTGGCGGCGCGCTGCGCGCGGTGTACCTGTTCACCGCCCCTGCCGACCGCCGGGCCGAACTACACGTGCGGCTGGACCGGGCCCGGCCCCGGGTCCCCAGCCTGGCCGGGCTGTCTTTCCCCGCGGGCCGGTTCGAGCGTGAGATGCGCGACCTGTACGGCATCGTGCCCGAGGGCCACCCGCTGCCGCGGCGGCTGGTGCGGCACTTCCACTGGCCGCGCGGCTGGTACCCGATGCTGGCCGGCGCAGGCGACCCGCCGGGCTTCGGGGACACCGACGGGCCGTACCCGTTCCGCGTCGTCGAGGGGCCCGGGGTGCATGAGATCCCGGTCGGCCCGGTGCACGCCGGCATGATCGGGCCGGGGCACTTCCGGTTCTCCGTCGCCGGGGAGACGATCCTTAACCTCAAGGCGCGCCTGTGGTTCACCCACCGCGGCATCGAGAAGCTCTTCGCCGGCCGCGACCCGCGACACGCCCTTGAGCTGGCCGAGCGGGTCAGCGGCGACACCGCCGTCGGGCACTCCCTGGCGTTCTGCCTGGCCGTCGAGGACGCCCTCGGCCTGGACGTGCCCGCGCCGGAGCAGCAGATCCGGGGCATGCTGCTGGAACTGGAACGGCTCTACAACCACGTCGCCGACATCGGCGCCCTGTGCAACGACGCCGGCCACGCCATCCTCAACTCCCACGCCTCCCGCATCCGCGAGCAGCTACTCCGGGTCAACGACGCTGTCACCGGGCACCGGCTGCTACGCGGTGCGATCCACCCCGGCGGCGCCGTCATCCGCGCGGCCCCGGACCCCGGCCAGTTGGCCGCCATCGCCGCCGGCATCACCGAGATCACCGCCCTGGCACTGGGCCACAGCGTGGTCCGCGACCGGTTCGCCGGCACCGCGACCCTGACGGCCGCCCAGGCCGAAGGGCTCGGCACGCTCGGGTACGTGGCCCGCGCCAGCGGCCTGAGCACCGACGCCCGCCACGACCACCCGCTCCCCGGCGTCCGGTTCCCGCGCATCAGCTACACCCAGGCCACCGGGGACGTCCTGGCCCGGTTCCTGGCCCGCGCCGAGGAGACCGGGCCCGCCGTCTCGTTCATCACCGACACGGCACGGAGGCTAGACGGCCACCTGGGCGCCGCCCCGGCCGGGCGCACGTGGGAACCGGGCACCGCGCGGTCAGGGACAGGCATCACCGAAGGCTGGCGCGGCACGATCGTCCACCGGGCGGAACTGGCACCGGACGGGACCCTCACCCGGGTCAAGATCGCCGACCCCAGCTTCTTCAACTGGCCCGCGCTGCCCGTCGCCCTCAGCGGGACGATCGTCCCCGACTTCCCCCTGGCCAACAAGTCATTCAACCTCTCCTACCCCGGCAACGACCTGTGAGCGAGCCCGCCACCCTCCTGGACCCGGTCCTGGCCGGCATCCTCGGCCCCGTCGACGAGGAATCAGCCGCCGCGATCACCGGGATCTGCCTCAGCCACCTGACCGACCGGGTCCTCGGACCTGGCTCCGGAACCCGCCACCCGGCCGTCAACGAGACCGCCGCCCCGCGGCTGGCCGCGCTCAAACTCGGTACCGCGTCGGGCTGGTCCTCGAACTGCTCCGGCTGGCCATCCCCGGCTAGACGGCACAGCCAGGCGACCCGCAGGCCCGCGGGGGACCACCATCCCGCGGCCGAGGCGGCGCCGGGCGGGCACCGGGTCGTCGGCTCGCCCAAAGAACTGTTCCTGTGGGCTGCCCCAGGGTAAACCCTGCCTGCCTGTGCGAACAGGCCTAGCCGCGTAGTC
>Ga0265338_10003625_pt1 | contig 21512 bp, 19 predicted proteins | sample 42126metaG_FD_193579 | JGI IMG/M metagenome (GOLD analysis project Ga0265338, IMG submission 193579) | Rhizosphere microbial communities from Carex aquatilis grown in University of Washington, Seatle, WA, United States - 4-21-26 metaG | ecosystem: Host-associated > Plants > Roots > Rhizosphere... | reverse complement strand
ATCAGCAGCAGCTCGGCGGCCGCCGTCATACCTGCACCTCCGGGGTGTCATGGGTACCGGGCCGGACCACGAAGCGGGCCTTGAACGGCAACTTCTGGATGGCCCGTTCCATGGCGGCCTGCGCCAACTCCCGGTCCACTCCGGCCAGCTCGAACAGGATCCGACCGGGCCGGACCACGGCCACCCAGTGCTCCGGGTTGCCCTTGCCGGACCCCATGCGGGTCTCGGCCGGCTTCTGGGTGATGGGCTTGTCCGGGAACACCCGGATCCAGACCTTCCCACCACGCTTGACGTGGCGGGTCATGGCGATACGGGCGGCCTCGATCTGGCGGGCGGTCAGCCATCCGGGCTCGGTGGCCTGGATGCCGAAGTCGCCGAAGCTGACGGTGGTCCCGCCCTTGGCGGCGCCGGTGCGGCGGCCACGATGCTGCTTGCGGTGCTTGACCTTCCGGGGCATCAGCATGTCAGTCCGACTCCCTTCGGAAGTGCGGGGTCTCGTGGTGCTCGTGGCGGTTGCGCCGCTCGATCTCCTCGTCCTCGGCCAGCCGCCGCTCCAGCTCGTCCGGCTCCGCCGGCGGGGCGATCAGGTCGGCCACCGGCGGGGCGTCAGCCACCTCGTCGTCCTCGGCCGCCACCGGAGCGGCAACATCGGCGACCTCGGCCACGTCGGTAGCGGCCACGTCGGCGACCTCGGCCACCTCCGGGATGGCCTCGGCGGCCTGTTCGGTCAGCTCCTCGACCACGGCCACCTCGGCCGCCGCCTCTTCCACAACCGCCTCTTCCAACGGTGCCTCTTCCAGAGCCACCTCGTCGACGGCCACCTCGTCGGCCGCCGTGCCGGGCTCGGGCTGGTCCTCACGCCGACGGCCGCCGCCGGCGGTGATCAGCCGGCGCGGCCGGCCCTGGCCGGAGGTCTCCCCGACGGCCATGGCGGCTTCCCGGGTGATCTTGTCCTCGACCGACACCTTGTACGGCAGGATGTCGCCCTTGTAGATCCAGACCTTCACCCCGACCCGGCCGGCGGTGGTCTTGGCCTCCCGGAAGCCGTAGTCGATGTCGGCCCGGAGGGTGTGCAGGGGCACCCGACCCTCGCGGTACTGCTCCTTGCGGGACATCTCCGATCCGCCGAGACGGCCGGAACACTGGACCTTCACCCCTTGGGCGCCGGCCTTCTGCACGGTCTGGATGGCCCGCTTCATCGCCCGGCGGAAGGCGACCCGCCGCACGAGCTGGTCACAGATGCCCTGGGCGATCAGCGCGGCGTCCAGCTCCGGCTGCTTGATCTCTTGGATGTTGAGCTGGATCCGGTTCTGCAGTCCGGTGATCTCTTCCAGCTTCTTCTTGAGCCGGTCGGCTTCGGCGCCGCGGCGACCGATGACGATGCCGGGACGGGCGGTGTGGATGTCCACCCGCAGACGGTCACGGGTGCGCTCGACCTCGATCCGGCTGACCGCCGCCGCCTCCAGCTGCGACATCAGGTAGTCACGGATCTTCCAGTCCTCGACCACGAAGTCGCGGTAGTGCCGCTCCTCGAACCAGCGCGACTTCCAGTCGGTGGTGATCCCGAGGCGGAACCCGTAGGGGTTTACCTTCTGGCCCATCTACTTGCTCTCCCCGTCTGGTGCTTCGCCTGCGCCCTCGTCCGTATCGTCAGCGGCCACGTCTTCGGCTGCCGCCTCGGCCACCTCTTCGTCGGTGGTCTCGGTGGCCAGCTCCTCGGCCTCCGCCTCCACCACGTCCTCGGCCACCTGCTCGGCCACGGCGTCCTCGACCAGCTCGGTCTCGATCTCCGCCTCGGCGGCGGCGCTCAGCTCGGCGTCGGCCTCAGCGGCGGCCGCGGCCTCCTCCTGGGCCTGGCGACGTCGACCCAGCCGACCGGCCAGGTCAGCCCGGCGCCGCGACTCGGACACCCGGCGGGACCGCTGGGTGCCGGTGGCGGCCCGCTCCGCCCGGCGGCGGGCCAGCCGGTCGTCGGGCAGCTGGCTGACCACGATGGTGATGTGGGTGGTCCGCTTCCGGATCCGGGTGGCCCGGCCCCGGGCCCGCGGCCGCCAACGCTTCAGGGTGGCCCCTTCGTCGGCGTAGCAGGCGGACACGTACAGGTCCTCGGCGTACAGGCCGTCGTTGTGCACGGCGTTGGCCACCGCCGAGGCCAGTACCTTGCCGATCACCGTCCCGGCTTCCCGGGGGGTGGTCTGCAGGATCTCGGCCGCTCGATCCACGTCCTCGCCGCGGATCAGGTCCAGAACCTGCCGGGCCTTGGAGGCCGACATCCGGAAGTGCCGGAGCACCGCCTTGGTGCCCGGCCGCTCGTTGGTCTTGGCGCCGGTCATCTCAGCGCCTCCCCGCCCGCTCTTGGCCGGCGTGGTAGCGGAAGGTCCGGGTCGGGGCGAACTCGCCCAGCTTGTGGCCGACCATGGACTCGGTCACGTACACCGGCACGTGCCGACGGCCGTCGTGGACGGCCACGGTGTGGCCGACCATGTCCGGGATGATGGTGGACCGCCGGGACCAGGTCTTGATGACCCGCTTCTCGCCGGTCGCGTTCAGGGCGTCCACCTTCTTCAGCAGGTGGTCGTCCACGAACGGACCTTTCTTCAGGCTGCGCGGCACTGCACGACCTCCCTACCGCCGAGCCCCGCTGGTGCGGCGGCGGCGGACGATCAACTTGTCGGATTCCTTGTGGTTGGCCCGGGTGCGGCCCTCCGGCTTGCCCCACGGGGACACCGGGTGGCGGCCACCCGAGGTCTTGCCCTCGCCACCGCCCAGCGGGTGGTCGACGGGGTTCATGGCCACGCCACGGGTCTGCGGGCGGATGCCCTTCCAGCGGTTCCGGCCGGCCTTGCCGACCTTGACCAGCTCGGCCTCCGAGTTCCCGACCACCCCGAGGGTGGCCCGGCAGTCGATGGACACCCGGCGCATCTCGGTCGACGGCAGCCGCAAGGTGGCGAACGCCCCCTCCTTGGCCACCAGCTGGATGCTCATGCCCGCCCCCCGGGCCAGCTTGCCGCCGCCGCCGGGGCGGAGCTCCACGTTGTGGACCACCGAACCCACCGGGATGTACCGGAACGGCAGCGCATTGCCCGGCCGGATCTCGGCCCCCTGCCCGCTCTGCAGCCGGTCGCCGACCTTCACCCCGGCCGGAGCCAGGATGTAGCGCTTCTCGCCGTCCAAGTAGTGCAGCAGGGCGATGCGGGCGTTGCGGTTGGGGTCGTACTCGATGGCGGCCACCTTGGCCGGCACCCCGTCCTTGTCCCGCCGGAAGTCGACGATGCGGTACTGGCGCTTGTGGCCACCCCCGCGGTGGCGGGCGGTCTTGCGGCCCAGGTTGTTGCGGCCACCGGTGCTCGGCTTGGTGGCCAGCAGCGACCGCTCCGGGCGGTCCCGGGTGATCTCGGCGAAGTCGGCGACGGTCTGGAACCGACGTCCGGGGCTGGTGGGCTTGCGTGATCGCAGCGGCATCAGATCCTCAGCTCTCGAACAGGTCGATCTTGTCGCCGGCGTGCAGGGTGACGATGGCCCGCTTGGTGTTGGGCCGGTGACCCACCGTGTTGGTGCGGCGGTTCCGGGTGGCCTTGCCCTTCCGGTTCAGGGTGTTGACGTTGTCCACCCGGACGTCGAAGGCCTGCTCCACCGCTTGGCGGATCTCGATCTTGTTGGCCCCCGGGTCCACCACGAACACGTACACGTTGCGGTTCATCAACGCGTACGTCTTCTCGGAGATCACCGGCCGGAGCAGCACTGAGGTGGCGTCCTTCATGACTGCTCCCCTTCCTCGTCGGCTTCTTCCCCGTCGGCCTCACTGTCGTCGGCGTCGACGCCGACAATCTCGACCTCGTCGGCCACCTCGATCGCATTCCCGTCGGCGTCCACCTCGACGACCTCGATCTCGTCGACCTCGTTCCCTTCGGCGTCGACGTCGATCACTTCGTCGACGATCACCGCCTCACCGGTCCCGGCGTCGATCACCGTGTCGATGATCTCGATGACCTCTTCGCCGCCATCCCCGTCAGCATCGGCCTCGTCGATGGTGTCGATGATCTCGATCACCTCGACCAGGTCGGCGCCCGGCAGGGTCTGGTCGGTGAAGACCACCCAGTCGTTCCGCAGGATGTCGTAGGCGGACAGCTCGCCGTCCAGGATGGTCTGCACCTGCTGCAGATTGCCGAACGACCGCTCGGCCACCTGGTCGTCGTCGGACAGGACCACCAGCACCTTGCCGGACAGGCCCAGGGCGACCAGGGCGGCGACGGCGCCCTTGGTCTTGGGCTCGTCCCAACCCCAGCTGTCGACCAGGGCCACCCGGTCCTCGGCCGCCCGGTCGGACAGGGCCGAGCAGAGGGCCAGGCGGATCATCTTCTTCGGGGTCCGCTGCCGGTAGCTGCGGGGCTTGGGGCCGAGGGCGACCCCACCACCGGCCCAGCTTGGCGAGCGGATCGAGCCCTGACGGGCCCGGCCGGTGCCCTTCTGGCGGAACGGCTTGGCGCCGCCCCCACGGACCTCGGCCCGGGTCTTGGTCGACTGGGTGCCGGACCGGGCGGCGGCCAGCTGGGCGGTGACCACCTGGTGCAGCACCGCCTGGTTGGGCTCGATGCCGAAGATGGCCGGCTCCAGGTCGACGGTGCCGAGCTCGTTGCCGTCGATGTCCCGGCGGACCACGGTGCGGGCGGTCGGCGCCGGCCGTTCCCTGCGTACGGCGGTGCGGGTCATGACCGGCTCCCGTTCTTGGCCTGCGGCGCCTTGACGGAGTCCCGCAGGAGGACCACCGAACCCCGGGCCCCCGGTACGGCCCCCTTGACCAACACGAGCTCCCGCTCAGGGTCGGCCGACACCACCTCGAGGTTCAGTGCGGTGACCTGTTGGCCGCCCATCCGACCGGCCATGCGGGTGCCCTTGAACACCCGGGAAGGGGTGGCGCAGGCGCCGATGGACCCGGGCACCCGGTGGGCCTTGTGGTTCCCGTGCGACGCCCCCTGGCCCTTGAAGTTGTGGCGCTTCATCCCACCGGCGAAGCCCTTGCCCTTGCTGACGGCGATGGCGTCCACCTTCTCGCCGGCGGTCCACAGGTCGGCGGTGAGCTCCTGACCGACTTCGTAGGCACTGATGTCGTCCAGCCGGAGCTCCACGAGCTTGCGGCCGGGATCGACCCCAGCCCGGTCGTAGTGCCCCTGCTCCGGCTTGGTCAGGCTGCCGGCCCGGCGGAAGCCCCAGGTGACCTGCAGCGCCGAGTAGCCCTCGCGCTCGGGGGTCTTCACCTGGACCACGCGGACGGGCGCGACCCGGAGAACCGTCACCGGAATGGCGCGGTTCTGGTCGTCCCAGACCTGGGTCATGCCGACCTTCTCGCCGACGATCGCCTTCGTAGCCACGTGTCTCTCCCTGGTGGGCGGACGGTCTCCCGTGCGCACGCCAACGCTCCGCCCGGGGATCCCGAGCGGAGCGCTCGAATGTTGCGGCCCGGGGTCCCGGCCGTTCCCTTCCGGGACCGACAGGCGCTCGGGCACGTCTACTGGTGGATCGGGCGCCGAAGAACTGGCGGCGGCCCGAATGAATAGCTTACCGGAAAGCCCCGCTTCCCGCCAGGGGGGTATCGCTTCCCCCCGAGGGGTCAGGCGTTCTGGATCTTGATCTCGATGTCCACACCGGCCGGAAGGTCCAGCCGCTGGAGGGAATCGACGGTCTTCGGGGTGTGCTCCACGATGTCGACCAGGCGCTTGTGCACCCGCATCTCGAAGTGCTCCCGGCTGTCCTTGTACTTGTGCGGCGACCGGATCACCGTGTAGCGGTGCTTGTCGGTCGGCAGGGGCACCGGCCCCTGCACCTTCGCCTGGGTACGCAGGACCGTCTGAACGATCTTCTCGGTGGACTGATCGAGGATCTCGTGGTCGTAGGCCTTCAGCCGGATCCGGATCTTCTGACGGGGGCCGTCGGCCATGGGGAGCGTTCCTCTGCTTCCGGTTACTTGAGGATCTTGGTGACGCGGCCGGAGGCCACGGTGCGGCCACCCTCGCGGATGGCGAACCGGAGCCCCTCGACCATGGCGATGGGCTTGCCCAGCTCCACCGTCATGTCGGTGTTGTCACCAGGCATGACCATCTCGGTGCCCTCCGGCAGGGTGATGGTGCCGGTGACGTCGGTGGTCCGGAAGTAGAACTGCGGCCGGTAGTTGGTGAAGAACGGCTTGTGGCGGCCGCCTTCTTCCTTGGTCAGCACGTAGATGGTGGCCTCGAAGTCGGTGTGCGGGGTGATGGAGCCGGGCTTGCACAGCACCTGCCCCCGCTCCACCTCCTCCTTCTTGGTGCCACGGAGCAAGGCGCCGATGTTGTCGCCGGCCTGGCCCTGGTCGAGGAGCTTACGGAACATCTCGATGCCGGTGACGGTGGTCTTCTGGGTGTCGCGCAGGCCGACGATCTCGACCTCCTCACCCACCTTGACCACGCCCTGCTCGACCTTGCCGGTCACCACGGTGCCCCGGCCGGTGATGGACATGACGTCCTCGATGGGCATCAAGAAGGGCTTCTCGATGTCCCGAACGGGCTCGGGGATGAAGGTGTCGACGGCGTCCATCAGCTCCAGGATCTTGGGCGTCCACTCGGGGTCGCCCTCCAGGGCCTTCAGCGCGCTGACCCGGATCACCGGGGTGTCGTCGCCGGGGAACTCGTACTCGCTCAGCAGCTCCCGGACCTCCAGCTCCACCAGGTCGAGCAGCTCCTCGTCGTCCACCATGTCGGCCTTGTTGAGGGCCACCACGATGTACGGGACACCGACCTGGCGGGCCAGCAGCACGTGCTCACGGGTCTGCGGCATCGGGCCGTCGGCGGCGGACACCACCAGGATGGCCCCGTCCACCTGGGCGGCGCCGGTGATCATGTTCTTGATGTAGTCGGCGTGGCCCGGCATGTCGACGTGGGCGTAGTGCCGGTTGGCGGTCTCGTACTCGACGTGGGCGATCGAGATGGTGATGCCCCGCTGCTTCTCCTCCGGGGCCTTGTCGATCTGGTCGAACGGGGTGAAGGAGGTGTTGGGGTTGTTCTCCGACAGGACCTTGGTGATGGCCGCCGTGAGCGTGGTCTTGCCATGGTCGATGTGCCCCATCGTCCCCACGTTGATATGAGGCTTCGAGCGCTCGAACTTCTGCTTGGCCATCTACCCAACTACTCCCTGATCTCGAGCGGTGCCCCCTCGGGCCCACCGCGGCGGTCACCCGCCCTGCTTGCTGACTCTGGTTGCGTTGCCGTCTGCGCCACCGGATGCTGCCCGGCGGGGTCCTGTCTGGTCCGGACCGCTCGGCCCGGTTCCCACCTACTCGCCGCGTGCCTTGGCGATGATCTCTCGAGCAATCGAGTCCGGCACTTCGTTGTAGGCGTGGAACTGCATCGTGTACGTGGCGCGGCCCTGCGTACGCGAACGCAGGTCCGTAGCGTAGCCGAACATGTCGGACAGCGGTACCTGGGCGCGCACGACGTGGCTGCTGCCCCGCTGGTCCATGCCTTCGACCCTGCCACGACGGGACGACAGGTCGCCGATGACATCCCCCATGTAGTCCTCGGGGGTGACCACCTCGACGTCCATGACCGGCTCCAACAGCACCGGCTCGGCCGCCCGGGCGGCCTTCTTGACGGCCATGGACCCGGCGATCTTGAAGGCCATCTCCGACGAGTCGACGTCGTGGTACGAGCCGTAGGTCAACAGCACCCGGACGTCGACCGTCGGGTAGCCGGCCAGCACGCCGGAGGTGAGGGCCTCCTGGATGCCGGCGTCGACCGACGGGATGTACTCCTTCGGGATCACCCCGCCGGTGATCTTGTCGACGAACTCGTAGCCGCCGCCGGGGCCGGTGGGCTCCAGGCTGATGACCACGTGGCCGTACTGGCCACGACCGCCGGTCTGGCGGATGTAGCGCTCCTCGATCTTCTCGACCGGCTTGCGGATGGTCTCCCGGTAGGCCACCTGGGGCTTGCCCACGTTGGCGTCCACGCTGAACTCCCGGAGCATCCGGTCCACCAGGACCTCCAGGTGCAGCTCGCCCATGCCGGAGATGACGGTCTGGCCGGTCTCCTCGTCGGACCGGACCCGGAAGGTGGGGTCCTCCTCGGAGAGGGAGAACAGGGCCTTGGACAGCTTGTCCTGGTCGGCCTTGGTCTTCGGCTCCACGGCCACGTGGATGACCGGCTCCGGGAACGTCAGCTCCTCCAAGATGATGGGGTGGGCCGGGTCGGACAGGGTGTCGCCGGTGGTCGTCTGCTTGAGGCCGACTGCGGCCACGATGTCGCCGGCGAAGCAGGCGTCCTTGTCCTCGCGGTGGTTGGCGTGCATCTGCAGCAGCCGGCCGATCCGCTCCTTCTTGTCCTTGGTGGTGTTGGTGACGGTGCCGCCCTTGCGGAGGGTGCCGGAGTACACGCGGAGGTAGGTGAGCTTGCCGACGAAGGGGTCGGTCATGATCTTGAAGGCCAGGGCGGCGAACGGCTCGCTGTCGTCGGCCTTGCGCTCGACCGGCTCGTCGTCCTTCCCCGGCTTCGTGCCCGGGGTGGGCGGCAGGTCGAGGGGACTCGGCAGGTAGTCGACCACGGCGTCCAGCATCGGCTGGACCCCCTTGTTCTTGAAGGCCGAGCCGCACAGCACCGGGACGACCTCGCTGGCCAGGGTGCCGGTGCGCAGCGCCCGGCGGAGGTCGTCGGCGGTGATCGCCTCGTCGGCCAGGTACTTCTCCATGATCCCGTCGTCGAAGTTGCTCAAGACGTCGACCAGCTGGTGGCGGGCGTCCTCGGCCTCGGAGGCCAGGGACTCGGGGATGTCCGCGTCCTCCCACTCCTCGCCCATGCCCTCGTGCCAGATCAGGGCCCGCATGCCCAGCAGGTCGACGACGCCCTGAAAGTTGGCCTCGGCCCCGATGGGCAGCTGTACCACCGCCGGGTTGGCGTCCAGCCGGTCCCTGATCATCTCGACGGTACGACCGAAGTCGGCCCCGACCCGGTCCATCTTGTTGACGAAGCAGATCCGGGGGACCTCGTACTTGTTGGCCTGCCGCCACACCGTCTCGGTCTGCGGTTCCACCCCGGCCACGGCGTCGAACACCGCCACCGCCCCGTCCAGGACCCGCAGCGACCGCTCCACCTCGACGGTGAAGTCGACGTGGCCGGGGGTGTCGATGATGTTGATGGTGTTGTCGCGCCACGCGCAGGTGGTGGCGGCGGAGGTGATGGTGATCCCCCGCTCCTGCTCCTGGACCATCCAGTCCATGGTGGCGGCGCCCTCGTGGACCTCACCGATCTTGTAGTTGCGGCCGGTGTAGTACAGGATCCGCTCGGTGGTGGTGGTCTTACCGGCGTCGATGTGGGCCATGATCCCGATGTTCCGGGTCCGGGCCAGTGGGGCTTCGCGAGTGGGAAGCGGGTCAGCCATGATCAGCCATTTCTTCGGTTCATACGACGGGTCTGTGTCCGAGGGGCCTGGCCACTACCAGCGGTAGTGGGCGAAGGCCTTGTTGGACTCGGCCATGCGGTGCATGTCCTCGCGGCGCTTGACGGCCGCCCCGATGCCGTTGGAGGCGTCCAGGATCTCGTTGGCCAGCCGCTCGGCCATGGTCTTCTCGCGGCGCTGCCGGGAGAACCCGGTGAGCCAGCGGATGGCCAGGGTGGTGGCCCGGCGCGGGCGGACTTCGACGGGGACCTGGTAGGTGGCGCCGCCGACCCGGCGGCTCTTCACCTCCAGCTCCGGCCGCACGTTCTCGACCGCCCGCTTCAAGATGGCCACCGGCTCGGAGCCGGCCTTTTCCTCCACCATGGTGAGGGCGCCGTACACGATGCGCTCGGCCAGGGTCCGCTTGCCGCGGGTCAGGACCTTGTTGACCACCTGGGTGACCAGCACCGACCGGTACACCGGGTCCGGCTGCAGGTCACGACGGGGAGCGGGGCCGTTACGGGGCATATCAGGACTCCTTCTTGGCGCCGTAGCGGCTGCGGGCCTGGCTGCGCTCCCGGACCCCGGAGGTGTCCAGGGCGCCGCGGATGACCTTGTACCGGACACCGGGCAGGTCCTTCACCCGGCCGCCGCGGACCAGGACGATGGAGTGCTCCTGCAGGTTGTGGCCGACGCCCGGAATGTAGGCGGTGATCTCCACCCCGCTGGTCAGCCGCACGCGGGCCACCTTGCGCAGCGCCGAGTTCGGCTTCTTGGGGGTGGTGGTGTACACGCGGGTGCACACCCCCCGCCGCTGGGGCGCGCCCTTCAGGGCCGGGGTCTTGGTCTTGGTTACCTTGGCCTGGCGTCCCTTGCGGACGAGCTGGGCGATCGTGGGCACGCGTTACCTCTAGATTCTCTACGGCGGGTGAGCTGAAGCGGGGCGCTAACGCGCGGCGGCAGACAGCGGAACAATGCTACGGCACCAGGCAGAACCGAGCAAGCGGCCCTGCCTGGTGCTCCGTAGCAAACAGTGTACTGGGGAACCCCCGGTGGCTAGGCCCCGGCCTCGGCGGTGCTCTCGCCGTCCTGGGCGGGCGGGGGGGTGCCCAGCCAGCTGGCGTCGATGGACGACTCGAACGGGTCGTCCGACAGCCCGTCGCCACCGACGTCCCGCAGCCAGGCGGCCAGGTCCTCGGTGTCGGCGTCGCCGGAGGTCTGAGCCCAGAAGGGCATGGCCTCGGCGTCGGGCATCTCCAACCGGATGTTCCGGTACCGCTCCATGCCGGACCCGGCCGGGATGAGCTTGCCGATGATGATGTTCTCCTTCAGCCCGAACAGCTGGTCGGACTTGCCCTCGATGGCCGCCTCGGTCAGCACCCGGGTGGTCTCCTGGAAGGAGGCCGCCGACAGCCAGCTCTCGGTGGCCAGCGACGCCTTGGTGATACCCATCAGCTCCGGACGGCCCTCGGCCGGCCGCTTGCCCTCTTCCACCAGCTGCCGGTTGACCTCGGCGTAGATCTGGTTGTCGACCCGCTCCCCCGGAAGGAAGGGGGCCTCGCCGGGCTCGGCCACCAGCACCCGCCGCAGCATCTGGCGGACGATCAGCTCGATGTGCTTGTCGTGGATGGACACACCCTGGTCCCGGTAGACCTTCTGGACCTCTTCCACCAGGTACTGCTGGGTCTCCCGGATGCCCTTGACCTCCAGCAGCTCCTTCGGGTCCTTCGGTCCTTCGACCAGGGCATCCCCGGCCTCGACCTCGTTCCCGTCGGCCACTTCCAGGTGGGCCCGGGGCGGGACCAGCGCGGACTCCTCGGTGCCGTCGTCGGCTACCACCGTGATCCGCCGGCCGGCCTCCTCGTCATCGATCCGGACGACCCCGGAGTGCCGGGCCAGCACGGCGGCGCCCTTCGGGGTCCGGGCCTCGAACAGCTCCACCACCCGGGGCAGGCCATGGGTGATGTCCTCACCGACGATGCCACCGGTGTGGAAGGTCCGCATGGTCAGCTGGGTGCCGGGCTCGCCGATGGACTGGGCGGCGATGACCCCGACGGCCTCGCCCAGCTCGATCATCAGCCCGGTGGCCAGGGACTGGCCGTAGCAGGCGGCGCAGACTCCCTGGGTCGCCTCGCAGGTCAGCACCGAACGGGTGCGGATGCGGGTGAGCTCGGGGTCGTCGCGGAGCTGGGCCACGATCTCGTCGGTGAGGACCGTGCCGACCTCGAACCTGGTCTTGTCCGAGAGGACGATCGGCTCGACCAGCAGTCGGCCGTAGGCGCGGGTCTCGAGGTAGCTGCGCTTCCCCGGCCCGTCCGGCACGATGTCCTCGATCCAGATGCCGCGGACGCTCCCGCAGTCGTCGATGCGGACGATCAGCTCCTGGGCCACGTCCACCAGCCGGCGGGTCAGGTACCCGGAGTCGGCCGTCCGCAGGGCGGTGTCGGCCAGGCCCTTACGGGCGCCGTGGGTGGAGATGAAGTACTCCAGCACCGACAGGCCTTCCCGGAAGGACGACTTGATGGGCCGGGGGATCATCTCACCCCGCGGGTTGGACACCAGGCCCTTCATGCCGGCGATCTGCCGGATCTGCTGGGCGTTCCCCCGGGCCCCGGAGTCGACCATCATGTCCAGCGGGTTGAACGACAGGCCGGCCAGGGCCTGCTCCATGGCCCGCCCGACCTCCGAGTTGGCCGACGTCCAGATCTCGATCTCCTTCTGGCGCCGCTCGTCGTCGGTGATGATGCCCCGCTTGAACTGGGTCTCGGCCTTCTCGGCCTCCTTCTCGTACCGGTCCAGGATCCCCTGCTTCTCCGGCGGGGTCCGGACGTCGTCGATGGAGATGGTCAGGCCGGACTGGGCGGCGAACCGGAAGCCGAGGGCCTTGATGCGGTCCAGGCTGGCGGCCACCACGTGCTTCGGGTAGTTGGCCGCCAGTTCCTCGACGATCACGCCGATCGGCACGTTGCGCTTGCCGACCACGTCGTTGACGTAGGCGAACCCGTCGGGGAGGGCCTCGTTGAAGAACACCCGGCCCGGGGTGGTCTCGAACGAGATCCGCCCGGTGTCGCCTTCGGTCTCCACGCCGGCGGCGGCGAGCCGGTCGGCCAAGGCCGATCCGGGGAGGGGCCGCAGCACGATCTTGGCGTGCAGGGCCACGTCGCCGGCCTCGAAGGCCGAGGCCAGCTCGTAGGAGTGACGGAAGGCGAGCCCCTCGCCCTTGGCCCCGTCCACGGCCAGCGTCAGGTAGTAGCCGCCGAACACCATGTCCTGGGTGGGCACCGTGATGGGGCGACCGGTGGCCGGGGACAGGATGTTGTTGGCCGACAGCATCAGCACCCGGGCCTCGGCCTGGGCCTCGGCCGACAGCGGCAGGTGCACCGCCATCTGGTCACCGTCGAAGTCGGCGTTGAAGGCCGTGCACACCAGCGGGTGCACCTGGATGGCCTTGCCCTCGACCAGCACCGGCTCGAAGGCCTGGATGCCCAGCCGGTGCAGGGTGGGGGCCCGGTTCAAGAGGACCGGGTGCTCCCGGATGACCCCCTCCAGGACGTCCCAGACCTGCGGCCGACGGCGCTCGACCATGCGCTTGGCCGACTTGATGTTCTGGGCCAGCTCGGCGTCGACCAGCCGCTTCATGACGAAGGGCTTGAACAGCTCCAACGCCATCAGCTTCGGCAGGCCGCACTGGTGCAGCAGCAGGTTCGGGCCGATCACGATGACCGACCGACCCGAGTAGTCCACGCGCTTGCCCAGCAGGTTCTGGCGGAACCGGCCCTGCTTGCCCTTCAACATGTCGGACAGCGACTTCAGCGGGCGGTTGCCCGGTCCGGTCACCGGCCGGCCGCGGCGGCCGTTGTCGAACAGGGCGTCGACGGCCTCCTGCAGCATCCGCTTCTCGTTGTTGATGATGATCTCGGGCGCGCCCAGGTCCAGGAGCCGCTTCAGGCGGTTGTTCCGGTTGATCACCCGGCGGTACAGGTCGTTCAGGTCGGAGGTGGCGAACCGGCCACCGTCGAGCTGGACCATCGGGCGCAGGTCCGGCGGGATGACCGGGACGGCCTCCAGGATCATGGCCCGGGGGTCGTTGACCCGGCGGCCGTGGTCGTCGCGCCGGTTGAAGGCGGTGACGATCTTCAGCCGCTTGATCACCTTCTGCCGCCGCTGGGCGGACAGCGGGCGCCGTCCGTCGGCGGCGTCGATCATCTCGCGGAGCTTGACCTCTTCGACGTCGAGGTCGATGCGGTCGATGAGGTGCTGGATGGCCTCGGCCCCCATGCCACCCTCGAAGTAGTCCTCGTAGCGGACCTTCAGCTCACGCCACAGCAGCTCGTCCTCGATGATCTTGCGGGCGTGCAGGCTCTTCAGCTCGTCGAGGGACCGCTTGGCCAGGTCGACCTCGTCGTCGGCCCGTTCCCGGATGCCGCCGATCTCCTTCTCCACGGCCCGCTGCCGGGCCTTCACCTCGGCGTCCCGGGCCCCTTCGGCCTCGAGCTGCTTCAGCTCGTCCTCCAAGGCCTTGAACCGGCGGTCGATGTCCAGGTCACGACGGCGCTCGATGTCGGCGATCTCGTCGGCCAGCTCGGCCTCCAGGTTGGGCAGGTCCTCGTGCCGCTTGGCCTCGTCCACCCAGGTGACCAGGTTGGCGGCGAAGTAGATGACCTTCTCCAGCTGCTTGGCCTTCAGCTCCTCCCGGGCCTCGGTGCCCATGAGGAGGTAGGCCAGCCAGCTGCGGGTGCCCCGGAGGTACCAGATGTGCACCACCGGCGCCGCCAGCTCGATGTGGCCCATCCGCTCCCGACGGACCTTGGAGCGGGTGACCTCCACCCCACAGCGCTCACAGATGATCCCCTTGAAGCGCACCCGCTTGTACTTGCCGCAGTAGCACTCCCAGTCCTTGGTGGGACCGAAGATCTTCTCGCAGAACAGCCCGTCCTTCTCCGGACGCAGCGTCCGGTAGTTGATGGTCTCGGGCTTCTTGACCTCGCCGTTCGACCAACCCCGGATGGAATCCCCGGTGGCCAGGCCGATACGCAGCTGGTCGAAGGTGTTGACGTCCAGAGCCATTAGGAGAAGCTCCTCTCTGCGGCGCGCCGCTCGTCCTCCTCGTCCGACCCACGCTCGGGTCGGCTGATGTCGATGCCCAGCTCCTCGGCCGTGCGGAACACGTCCTCGTCCAGCTCGTGCATTTCGATCTCCGAGCCGTCCAGGGCCAGGACCTCGACGTCCAGGCACAGGGACTGCATCTCCTTGATGAGCACCTTGAAGCTCTCGGGGATGCCCGGCTCGGGGATGTTCTCGCCCTTCACGATGGCCTCGTAGACCTTCACCCGGCCGAGGACGTCGTCGGACTTGATGGTCAGCAGCTCCTGCAGGGCGTAGGCGGCCCCGAAGGCCTCCAGGGCCCAGACCTCCATCTCCCCGAACCGCTGGCCGCCGAACTGTGCCTTCCCACCCAGCGGCTGCTTGGTGATCATCGAGTACGGGCCGGTGGACCGGGCGTGGATCTTGTCGTCCACCAGGTGGGCCAGCTTCAGGATGTACACGTAGCCGACCGAGATGGGGTTGTCGTAGGCCTCCCCGGTGCGGCCGTTGTACAGCTGGGCCTTCCCGGTGGTCTTGATCTGGACGTCCCCGTTGGCCGAGTCACTGTTCAGGCGTTCGAACACCTGCTGGATGGTGGGGTGCTTGCCGGCGTCTTCCACTTCGTCCCAGTGGGCCCCGTCGAACACCGGGGTGGCCACCCAGGCCGCCGGGACCGTGCGGGGCCGGGTCTTGCGGACGGCGCCGTCGCCGCGGCCGCTGGTGCCGACCCCCTCTTCCACCGTCACCCCTTCCCAGCCGTGCCGGGCGGCGTAGCCGAGATGGGACTCCAGCACCTGCCCGACGTTCATCCGGCTGGGCACGCCCAGGGGGTTCAAGATGATGTCGACCGGGGTGCCGTCGGCCAGGAACGGCATGTCCTCGACCGGCAGGATCTTGGAGATGACCCCCTTGTTGCCGTGCCGACCGGCCAGCTTGTCGCCCTCGGAGATCTTCCGCTTCTGGGCCACGTAGACCCGGACCAGCTGGTTGACGCCCGGCGGCAGCTCGTGGGAGTCCTCCCGGGAGAACACCCGGACGTCGATGACCTTGCCCTCTTCACCGTGGGGCACCTTCAGGCTGGTGTCCCGGACCTCCCGGGCCTTCTCGCCGAAGATGGCCCGCAGCAACCGCTCCTCGGGGGTCTGCTCGGTCTCGCCCTTCGGGGTGACCTTGCCGACCAGCACGTCGCCGGGGCCCACCTCGGCCCCGACCCGGATGATGCCGCGGTCGTCCAGGTCGGCCAGGATCTCCTCCGACAGGTTCGGGATGTCCCGGGTGATCTCCTCGGCGCCCAGCTTGGTGTCCCGGGCGTCGACCTCGTGCTCTTCGATGTGGATCGACGTGAGCACGTCGTCCTTCACCAGCCGCTGCGACAGGATGATGGCGTCTTCGTAGTTGTAGCCCTCCCACGGCATGAAGGCCACCAGCAGGTTCTTGCCGAGCGCCAGCTCGCCGTTGTGGGTGGACGGCCCGTCGGCCAGCAGGTCGCCGGTCACCACCTTCTGGCCCTCGTCCACCAGCACCTTCTGGTTGATGGACGTGTTCTGGTTGGACCGCCGGAACTTGGCCAACCGGTAGATCTTGCGGCCCAGGGTGTGGCCCAGCCGGTCCTTCTGGCCGGCCCGGTACTCGACCACGATCTGGTCGCCGGACACCTCGGTGACCGTCCCGTCGCCCTCGGCCAGGATGACGTCGCCGGCATCCCGGGCCGCCCGAGCCTCCACGCCGGTGCCGATGTACGGGGCCTCCGGCACCACCAGCGGGACGGCCTGCTTCTGCATGTTGGCCCCCATCAGGGCCCGGTTGGCGTCGTCGTGCTCCACGAACGGGATCAGGGCGGTGGACACCGACACGATCTGCTTCGGGGACACGTCCATCAGGTCCACCTCGGACGGCGGCACGTAGTCGATCTCGCTGGTGGTGCCGTACGAGGTGTTGGCCACCCCGACCCGCACCCCGGTGCCTTGCGGGCCCCGGCGGACCAGTACCCGGTCCTCGGTGAAGTTGCCCACGTCGTCGATCGAGGCGTTGGCCTGGGCGATGACGTGCTCTTCTTCCTCGTCGGCCGCCAGGTACATGACCTCGGCGGTCACCCGGCCGTCGGTCACCTTGCGGTACGGGGTCTCGATGAACCCGTACTCGTTGACCCGGGCGTAGGTGGCCAGGGCCCCGATCAGGCCGATGTTCGGGCCTTCCGGGGTCTCGATCGGGCACATCCGGCCGTAGTGGGAGCTGTGCACGTCACGGACCTCGAAGCCGGCCCGCTCACGGGACAGGCCACCTGGGCCGAGAGCCGACAGCCGGCGCTTGTGGGCCAGCCCCGACAGCGGGTTGTTCTGGTCCATGAACTGGCTCAGCTGGCTGGTGCCGAAGAACTCCTTCACCGCGGCCACCACCGGCCGGATGTTGATGAGGGTCTGCGGGGTGATGGCCTCCACGTCCTGGGTGGTCATCCGCTCGCGGACCACCCGCTCCATCCGGGACAGGCCCACCCGGACCTGGTTCTGGATGAGCTCCCCGACCGACCGGATCCGCCGGTTGGCGAAGTGGTCCTGGTCGTCGATCCGGTAGGTCGATTCACCGTCGGCCATGTGCAGGGCCAGGTGCAGCATGTAGGTGGCCGACGCCAGGATCTCCGACGGGCTCAGCACTCCCTGCCCCGGCGCCGGCCGCTCCAACTCGATGCCGAACAGTTCCGAGATCCGCTCGATCTCCGGGCCCAGCTTCCGGTTCAGCTTGTACCGGCCCACCCGGGTCAGGTCGTACCGCTTGGGGTTGAAGAAGGCGTTCTCGAAGTACTGCCGGGCGGCCTCCACCGACAACGGCTCACCGGGGCGGGCCCGCTTGTAGATCTCCAGCAGGGCCTCCTCCCGGGTCGGTGCCAGGCCCTTTTCCTTCTCCCACTGCCCTTCCAGGAATGTGAAGTGGCGGACGAACCGCTCCAGGAAGGCGTCGTCTCCGTAGCCCAAGGCCCGCAGCAGCACGAACAGCGACAGCCGGCGCTTCCGGGCCACCCGGGCCCCGGCGGTCACGTCCTTGCCCGGCTTCGCCTCCACGTCCAGCTCCACCCACTCCCCCCGGTACGGGTGGATGGTGCCGGTGAAGATGGTCTTGATGTCCCGGCCCGGCTGGAAGATGACGCCCGGCGACCGGACCAGCTGGCTGACCACCACCCGCTCGGTGCCGTTCACGATGAACGTGCCCCGGTCCGTCATCATCGGGAAGTCCCCCATGAAGACGGTCTGCTCTTTGATCTCCCCGGTGGTGGCGTTCAAGAACCGCGCCCGGACGAACACCGGGGCGGCGTAGGTCATGTCCTTTTCCTTGCACTCCTCCACCGTGAACTTCGGCGGCGGGCGCAGGTCGGGGTCGGTCGGGTCGAACTCCAGCTCCAGACTGAGCTGGCCGGTGAAGTCCTCGATGGGGCTGATGTCGTTGAACGCCTCCGCCAACCCCTTGTCCAGGAACCACTGGAAGGAGTCGCGCTGGATGGAGATCAGATCGGGCAGCGGCAATGCCTCGTCAATGTTGGCGAAAGACACGCGTTCGGGGCTACTGGACCGTGCGGGCAACGGCCTACTCCTCCCAGTCGGGATGCGGACGGGAACTACAACGATGCGTCAAAGACCGAAAAATGGTCCGGGGACGTGCGAGGGCGCGCGCCATTCAGCTGGAATTACGGGCGAAGGCAGCGAGGACGTGCACGGCAACCCTGCATCCTACCCGTCAACCGGTCCGGACACAACCCTGGGGTCGCGAAAACCTCTCGGAACCCCAACCGGGGCTCCGAACGCCTGGCGACAGGCTAGGAGCCGATCGCCGGGGCGTCAAGGATTTGCCGTGCCGGCACTGAGGTCGGCACCGGCTGCTCCGAGGTCCGGGGCAGCCACCCCGGACCTCGGCTGTCACGCTCCTACTTGAGCTCGACGGTGGCCCCGGCGCCCTCGAGGGCCGCCTTGGCCTTCTCAGCGTCGTCCTTGCTGACCTTCTCCAGCACCGGCTTCGGGGCGCTGTCCACCAGGTCCTTGGCCTCCTTCAGGCCCAGGCTGGTCAGCGAACGCACCTCCTTGATGACCTGGATCTTCTTGTCGCCGGCACCGGTCAGGATGACGTCGAACTCGCTCTGCTCCTCGTCGGCGGCCGCCTCGCCGCCACCACCGGCGGCCGGGGCGGCAGCCACCGCCACCGGCGCGGCCGCGGTCACGCCGAACCGCTCCTCGAATGCCTTCAACAGCTCGCTCAGTTCCAGCACCGACAGCTCGCTAATGCCGTCCAGGATCTGGTCCTTGGTCAGGGTCCCTGCCATCTCAGTGGCCTTCCTTTCGTTACTTTCGATCTCGGTTGGTGGGTATCGATCTGGCTACTGGTCGGTAGCGTCGGCCGACTCGGCCGGGGCTTCCGCTGCGGCTGCCGGCTCCGCTGCAGCTTCGGCCGGGGCTTCCGCTTCGGCCGCCGCCGGCTCCGCTGCAGCTTCGACGGTCTCGGCTGGCTCTGCTGCAGCTTCCGCCTCTCCCGGGGACGCCTCGGCCTCCGCCGGAGCCGGCTCGGCCTCCGCTGCGCTCTCGGCGGCGGCCGGTTCGGCTGGCGCCTCGGTTTCGGCCTCGGGGGCGCCGCCCTTCTGGTCCAGCAAGGCCGATAGGCCATAGGCCAGGTTGCGGGGCAGGGCCTGCAGCAGCCCGGCCAACTGGGCCAGCGGGGCCTGGAGGAGACCGGCGAACCGGGCCAGCAGGACGTCCCGGGAGGGCAGGTCGGCGAGGGCGCCGAGCTGGCTGGACGACAGGACGTCGTCGCCGACCAGGCCGCCCTTGATGACCAGGTGGGGGTTGCTCCGGGCGAACTCCCGCAGAGCCTTGGCCACGGCGCTGACGTCGCCGTGGACGAAGGTGATGCCGGTGGGCCCGGTCAGCAGGTCTTGCAGCGGCTGGTGCGGGCCGTCGGCAATGGCCAGCCGGACCAGGGTGTTCTTGAAGATCTTGTAGTCGCCCCCGACGGCGGCCAGGTTGCGGCGCAGGTCGGCCAGCTCGGCGACCGTGAGCCCGCGGTACTCGGTGACGACCGACGCCGAGGCGTCCCCGAGGCGCTCGCGCACCTCGTCGACCACGGCGACCTTCTCGGCTCTCGGATTCTCCATCGCTCCTCGTCCGGGATGACCCGCCCGGTGCGGGGCCAGAGATCTCCGGAGTACGACGAACCGAGTGCTCGGAAAGTCGCCTCGTCAGGCGGGCCCGGCTGGGCCCCTTGGGCACCCGGGGGTGCACCGGAGGTCTACGGCGTCGAATGTGGTGCTCGTCCGCACGGGCGACGAGCTGGCTAATAAAGGATAGTACGCCGGCGGCCGTGCAGCCAGCCGGAAGAGGGCCGCCCGGTCAGGCGGTGGCGGCCAGCGCCTCGTCGGCGGCCCGGGCCCGGTTGGTGTCGACCTTCACCCCGGGGCCCATGGTGGTGGACAGGGTGACGGCCTGCAGGTACTTGCCCTTGGAGGCCGCCGGCTTGACCCGGAGGAGCTCGTCGATGACGGCGTAGACGTTGACTCTCAGCTGGTCGGGCTCGAAGGAGGTCTTGCCGACCGGGATGTGGATGTTGCCGACCTTGTCGGTGCGGTACTCCACCCGGCCGCCCTTGAACTCGACGACGGCCTTGGCCACGTCGGTGGTGACGGTGCCGGTCTTGGGGTTGGGCATCAGGCCACGGGGGCCGAGCACCCGGCCGAGGGTGCCCACCTGGCCCATCAGGTCCGGCGTGGCGATGGCCACGTCGAAGTCCAAGAAGCCGTCGTCACGGACGCGGGCCACCAGATCGTCGGCCCCGACCACGTCGGCGCCAGCCGTCCGGGCCTCGGTGGCCTTCTCGCCGGCGGCGAACACCGCCACCCGGACGGTCCGGCCGGTGCCGGACGGCAGGCTGATGGTGCCCCGGACAATCTGGTCGGCCTTGCGGGGGTCGACCCCCAGGCGGACGGCCAGCTCGACGGTCTCGTCGAACTTGGCCGATCCCATGGTCTTGACCAGGTCGACGGCCTCGGACGCGCTGTGCAGCGCCTCCCGGTCGTATTGGCTGGCGAGCTGGCGATAGCGCTTGCCGTGCTGCGTCATGGTGTCCTCCGTGTCCTCGGCGACGGGCTCAACTGGCGACGGCGATGCCCATGGAGCGGGCGGTGCCGGCCACCTGCTTCTTGGCGGCGTCGAGATCGTCGGTGTTGAGGTCGCTGAGCTTGGTCTTGGCGATGTCGGTGAGCTGGGCGTCGGTGATCGTGGCCACCTGCTCCCGCCCGGTGGTGGCCGAGCCCTTGTCGAGGCCGGCCGCCTGGCGCAGCAGCACCGGGGTGGGCGAGGTCTTCAGGACGAAGGTGAAGCTGCGATCTTCGTAGATGGTGATGTCCACCGGCACCACGGTCCCCCGCTGGTTCTCGGTGGCCGCGTTGTACTGCTTGCAGAACTCCATCGTCTGGACCCCGTGGGGCCCGAGGGCGGTGCCGACCGGGGGAGCCGGCGTCGCCGCACCGGCCTGCAGCTGGATCTTGACGATGGCGAGGATCTTCTTCTTGGGGGGCATTGGTCTCTCCTACAGCTTTGCCACTTGGCTGAATTCCAGTTCGACCGGGGTCTCCCGGCCGAAGATGTTGACCAGCACTTTCAGCTTCAGCTGGTCCTCGTTGATCTCGGCGATCTGGCCGGAGAAGTCGGCGAACGGACCCTCCTTGACCCGGACGGTCTCGTCCACCTCGTACTCGAGGCGTGGCCGGGACCGCTTGGTGGGGGTCTCGACGCCCTCGGCCTTCACCTGCAGGATGCCTTCCACCTCGCGCCGGGACAGCGGGGTGGGCTTGGTGCCAGGGCCCACGAAGCCGGTCACCCCGGGGGTGTTGCGGACCGCCCCCCAGACGTCGTCGTCCAGGTCGCAGCGGACCAGCAGGTACCCGGGGAAGGTCTTCTTCTGCACCGTGACCTTCTTGCCGCTCTTGAACTCGACCACGTCCTCCATCGGGATGACCACTTCGAACACCTGGTCTTCCATCCCCCGGGAGGCCA
>Ga0265338_10003624_pt1 | contig 21530 bp, 14 predicted proteins | sample 42126metaG_FD_193579 | JGI IMG/M metagenome (GOLD analysis project Ga0265338, IMG submission 193579) | Rhizosphere microbial communities from Carex aquatilis grown in University of Washington, Seatle, WA, United States - 4-21-26 metaG | ecosystem: Host-associated > Plants > Roots > Rhizosphere... | reverse complement strand
CTTCACGAACTTGGCTTGGTCACCGGTGAGGGGATTGGCAGCGGGCGCGTCGGTGGACATCAGACCCACCATGTGCTTGAAAGCTGTGATCGCAACGGGCAACAGGTTGGTCAACCGGTCGAACGGATTGCTCACCATCATCGATTCCAGTGCAAGGTCGCGCTGGACTTGGAGTTCTTCAAAAGGCGTGGTCATAGACGTTTCCTGGTGCACTGGGGCGTGAAAGAAATGGACATGCTATAAAATTGTACCAAGCTCGAACATGCTTTGGTAGAGAATAACTAATCTGGTAATTCGAAGGAACGGAAACGAAGTCGAGTTAAAGGAAACACCAAGCAAGACAAAAAGAACAGCCCTCTTTACTGGAAGAACCCAGCAAGGTTCAAGCCAGTCATGATAGAAGGTGTGTTTTACGAAAGCGTTAAGAGCGCAGCAGAGGCTTTAGGACTATGGCCTACTGTCGTAAAACACAGGGTACTGAGTTCGAACGAGAAATTCGCGGATTGGTACTACAGTGATCTCGACATAAAAACTAATTTGGATTGGTTGAAAATGCAAATTGACTTAAGAACTAAGCTGACGCCGGCGCCCCATATCAAGTTGTTGATTAACTTGGGTGCTCTGCTGGACATTCCGACTGGCCACTATGTGGAAGGTCGACGGGGCGAAATGATCTTGGTAGGCGGACTGGCACCGATGACGGGGATTGTCGGGATCGGCAACAACTTCAAATCGACGCTGATGCACTTCATGATGTTGCAGGCGATGAGCCGCATGAAGTTCTCGGCAGGCAAGACGTACGACACGGAAGTGAACATCCACGAATGGCACTTGGCCTCGATCGTTCGCCGCACGGAAGCCTTCCACGGGGAAGATGTGATTCAGACGCAGCGCTGGTCGATCACGGACAAGACGATGTACATCGGCGACGAGTGGTACTCGGCGCACAAGAAGGAACTGGACGACAAGAGCAAGCGTAAGGACATCATCGTCAATACGCCGTTCTGGAATCGTGACCGTCAGGGTGCGATGACCATGATGATCCCGACGTTCACGGAAATGGATTCGTTCACCGAATTCGAAACGAGCGACGTCGTGGAAATGCAAGAGCACGATCTCGGCGACTCGAAGGGCAACACCATCCACATGCGTCAGGGCTTGGCCAAGACGCGGATCCTGATGGAAGCGCCGCGCATTCACGGCAGTGTGTACGATTACCTGCTGATGACCGCTCACTTGGGTAAAGAGACGACGATGCAGAACGCCGGACCGGCAGGCTCTGTTCCTATCGTCAAGCTCAAGCACTTGAAGAACGGCGACAAGATCAAGGGCACGACGGATCGTTTCACCTTCGTCACCCATAACTGCTGGCACGCGTTCAACGCCACGCCGCTGATCAACCAGTCGACCAAGGCGCCGGAATACCCACGCCATCAAGAAGACGATCTGTTGCTCGACACCGACCTGAACACCTTGCAGATCCGCAATCTGCGTTCAAAGTCGGGTGCGTCGGGCATGGCACTGACGCTGATCGTGTCGCAGTCCGAAGGCGTGCTGCCGGCGCTGACCGAGTTCCATCACATCAAGGACAACGAGAAGTACGGTATCGAAGGCAGCAATGTCTCGTACTCGCTTTCGCTGGTGCCTGAAGTGAAGCTGGGTCGCACCACCGTGCGCGCTAAGATCGATGCTGATCCGAAGCTGCGGCGTGCACTGAACATCACGTCGGAGATGTGCCAGATGTCGTACCTGTGGCACACGCTGCCTGAAGGCCTGCTGTGCTCGCCTAAGGAGCTCTACGACGATCTGAAGACAGCTGGCTACGAGTGGAACACCCTGCTCGAAACGCGCGGCTGGTGGACGCATGAATACGGCGAGAAGGACGAACTGCCCTTCCTGTCGACGATGGACTTGCTGCGTATGCGCCGCGGACTCTACCATCCGTATTGGCTCGAAGCAGACAAGAAGACCGTCAAACCCGAATACCAAAAGGCGAATCCTTACGCCATGACTGAACTGGAGGCTGCGTGACATTACCTGGCAACATCGACTTGGCGAAGTTCAACGCTATCGCCAACGTCCATCCTTTCATCCAGAAGCAACTGGAGCGCGCCATGTCGCTGTCGGCGCGCGAGTTCAAGTTCCTCGAAGGGATGGAACTGCGCCACGTCGCAAGCGGCGGCATGTACCTGCTCACCGGTACGCCGCACGAGTACGTGATCGAAGCCACGCGCGAGCCGGCTTACGCCTACCTCATGCCGGATGGCCGTACCTGCATCCGCAGTCAGACCGAGATGGAACTGGAAGGCAAGTTCGAGATCGCTGAGGAAGGTGCGGCGAAGGCTTGGATGGCGGTTCCCGGCAACTACGAAGCATGGCTGGCGAAAGCCGGTCCTGCACCGGCTCCGGCGCCGGAATCGGTACCTGTGGCCGAAGCACTCACCTTCGAAGAACTGATGGCGAAGTGCGAACGCGAGCCTGGTGGCTTGCACGAACATCCGTACACCACGTTCTACAAGGGTCAGGAAATCACCGTCATGAGCTTCGACTGCATCATGGTCCAGCAAAGCGACGGTCAGACTGTCCCCTTCGAGCGTGGCACCAACGACCTGTTACTCTTCGCGATGGATCAAGTCGTCGTGAGTCGTACCAAGGTTGGTATCCCCGAATAACCCGGCTGAAATAGCATTACAGTAAAAACTTATTACCATGGATCATACTCTGGATGTAAATAACACCGCAAGTCAAGAAGCTCAGCAACCGGAATGTCTCGTGGCCTACGTCACGAATCTGCTGGCCAGCAGTGGCCACCCGGCGCCCGAGGCTTGGCTGCGTCTCTTGAAGCCGGGTATGGCCGGGTTTCCCGACCTGAGCTATCAGGCTTACGAGATCAATCGTGCGTGGCGCAACGCTTTTGCTGAGACGATCGGCAAGAACATCCTGACGACTGAAGAGTCGATGGATACGCGCTATTCGCTTATCGACAAGTGCCCCATCACCAACTGGAAGATGGCGTTCGAACAAGGAGCGCTGCCGTGCATCATCAAACACCAACTCCCTATCAGCATTTGATCGGGCATCAGGCTCTGTCCCACGCAGCCATTGAGGACTTCGACGAAGCCATCGTCGTCGCTGGTTCTCGTGACTACAACGATTACGACCAGTTCAAAGATCTCCTTGAAGAGTATCTCATCAGGGAGTTCCCGCGCAACACGATCATCTTTATCACTGGGAAAGCTCGCAAGGGCCCGGATGATATGATCATTCGTTGGTGTCGCGAGAACGGTCGGGCCTGGACAGAGTTTGCCGCCGACTGGGACGATATCTCTGTTCCTGGTGCTTTTGTCAAACGTAACCGCATGGGCGTGATGTATAACGCTCGGGCTGGCCACATGCGAAATGCAAAGATGGCTGAAGCGGGTACGCGTGTGCTTGCTTTCTGGGATTGCAGTTCCCCAGGGACCAAGAACATGATTGACGAAGCCGAGAAGCATGGTATCGTCCCTAAAGTTATCCTCGTGAACCGCGATCTGAACATCGATAAACGGGAAAGAGGTAACAACGATGGCCGAGAAGCAGTATGGGAAGCGCCAAGCAGCTGAAGCGTTCGTCCTGAAGTACATTGAGAAACTGATGCCGGGGAGCGATAACACGCAACTCTATCGGGATCTCTTTGGCTCCATGGACGACGAGCAGTTCGATCAATTCATCCAGGCCCTGGAGAAAGAAGAGACGACGCTCGCAGTCATCGCACCGAACTTCGGTAAGGTGAAGTTGACCGTGGAGAACAACTTGGCATTGGCCCAAGAGTTGGGTCACAACTTCTTTGAGCGTCTGTGGATCAAGCCGGATGATAACTCTCCGGCTTTCCTCACGCCCAAGGAGTATCTGGTGATGGACTTGCCACTGCGTCGTCAGGCGCAGGTGCTGGTAAAGAAGATCAGCATTCCGGAAGACAATCAAAGCGTGGACGATCTGACGGGTCAGCCGTCGGGCAAGTCGGAAGCCGCTAAGATCTCGTACCCGGAAACCCAGGTTCTGGCTGCACTGAATCTGGATCCCGTGTTGAACGAACTGCTGAAGTATCGCGGTGGTGACACGCAAGGCTTTAACGCCATGAACGACAGTTTTGCTCGCACGGGTGGCGCATCGCAAGAAGCGATCAAGCATCTGGCAGGCGGCGTAAAGTCCACGCAGACCTTGCACACCATCCTTCTGGCAATGCACCTTTCGAACACTTTGACCCAATAAGAACCAAATCGGACCGAACGATGGCATTAGATGCAGCAGATTGGGTAGAAATCGGGCAAGTCTTTAAGGACAGCCTCAATCACGTTCTTCAGAACGCTCAGGCTTTGGAACAGCCGGTGCGCGATCGGATCAGTCGATTCGTTTACGTCGAAGCTTTCTACAAGAAGCCCTACATGCTAGTCACCCCGCAAGGCGTGAAGAGCGCGATCGAAGTTGTCTTTGGGGACGAGGTGCTGCGGGATTTTATCCTGTCACTCACCTACGTCTTCTATTCTCGTTGGGGAACGAACAACGAGAAATTTCAACACCTAGTGGAAACGTTGGCATTTGCCGTAAGTGTCGACGGACCGCCGGACGGGCCTATGGCGATCCCGTATCAGTCCGGTATTCCCGCTCAGGTTCAAGACGACTTAGCCAAGTCGGACACTGTGCGTCCCACGCTGCTGGCCAATAAGTGGTTAGTCATCATACTGCTTATCCAGTTGTCCGTGCTGATGCCAGATCTCAAAGCCGCGACCAAGAGCAATCGGAAGTCGCAACAAGAAGCAGTCGCAGGTGCAGTACCGCAGTGAGTAGGAGAACGGCCCCGAGAGTCTGACCGGCTCTCGAGTTGACTAAATTTTAAAACCACTAACAATGTCTACGAGTGCTCTTATCGAGACGGTATACTTCGAGCTTGACTGCTTGCTCGATACCCGTTTCGGCACGATTCGGAAGATGGGGGAAGAACACGCGGACCGTCTTTACGCGCCTGAGTACTTCAGTCGTGAGGAAGATAAGTTCGAGGGTATCGACCCAACGTTGTTCAAGAAGATGTACGACGAGCGCGACGAGGAAACTCTCCAGTGCTCGAGCATTACGGCATTCGTGCCACGCTTGAAGGACTTGACCCAGTTCTTGAGCGTGAACGCAGTCGCGCGACCCGATTACTCCGGGATCAAGATTGCGGTAAACGTATTTCCCTATCGACTCAGCGAGTCGGTGCTCCAGGAAATCCGGCAATGTGTATCGGCATGGTGCGGTGGATTCGTCCCCGTGGAGCTGATTAATATCGCGCCTGAACACCTGAGCCCTAGGCTTGTGAAAGAGAAGTTTGCGACCATGGTCATGTACGACTATGGTCAATGGATGGGTAAGCATAGGACCGCTTTTGGCGGGGCCAATTGCACCGAGGTTCAACTCATCGCGCCCGCATTGTATTTCAATGAGAAACCGGATGATAAGACTCTTAGGGAGTTAATCCGTGAAGCTGCACATCCCTTCCAGGCCGCTTTAATGTTGGCTGGACAAGTCATTGGCTTAGACCTCATTGATATCAAGAACTTTAGCGTTGTGGCACCTCCCCACATGTACACACAGAACACGCTAGCAGCACCCACACAAAGCACCACCAACACAGCGACGGCATAAAACGCCCACACCCTACCTAGCCAAACCCATATCCGTGGGCAGGTTAGGAGGGCAGGGAGTAATTGCGATAGTGCGACTGCTGTTGGAAGTGACTCAGGCACCCTGACCGGATGTCTGAGTCATAAAGGTGTCGTATGTCATCTGACGAGCGTCGGCTTCCATCTCACCGTCCACCGTCTCGATAGTCACCGGGTCAGCGGGCAGCTGGGGAATGGATTTGCGCGGGGTCGCGTCAGCATCCACTTGACCGGCTTTCAGTGCGCCAGGCGTCGAGAGCACCTTTGCAATGATGGCCGCAGCCACGGCATTGTTCGCACCAATCTTCTCATCCGTTTGCAGACGCTTGCGACCCAAGGCCGAGCGATCCATCCCGTCCAAAGAGGCGGTGAGCAAACTGATTTGTGAAGCATTCAGATCGTTTAAGTCTTTGCCCATGAGGGACTTGACGATTTGCTGACGTGCTTTCTGGGTAAACTGGAGAACCTCGTCCTCCTTCTCGATGACCACAACCTCAATATTTTGAGGAGGCGTGCCGTCGTTGCGCATGATGCTGCCAGCTGCGGGTGGTGCAATTGGCGGGAAGTTATCATACTCGTCCATGGGGCCCTCCGGGAAAGTAGATATTTTGAGTGACATATCATATTCTAGAGAGCTAACATAAATGGCTTTTTTAGATAACGAATGATAACTAACGAAACGAAAGGAGTGGTTATGATTGAGTGGCTCAAGCGTGTCTTTGCAGGCATTCATACCCGGGACAAGATCCGGGAGGCGGTGATGAAGCGCGTTGAAGAAAACATGAACGCGGAACGCTCCCGTCTGGAAATCCTGGCTCGCACGATCGAACCAGAAGCCTTCAAGCACTACAAGAAAGATGCCGTGATGGGAGTGGAGATTGTCACCCTCTTTCCGAGCATCGAGATGTATGCCAAAGAAATGAAAGCGGTCGGTGTTCGTATCCTCAACGAACAGATGATCACTACGGAGTGGGCAGGTCGTGACTCGCGTCGGATGGCGCTCTCGGACTTTCTCACTTCCACCGATGGGTACTACATCGACGTGTATGAGTCGGTGCGGACCTTTCGCGACGATGCAATTGTGTTTGTGGCACAACTCCAGAAGATCGAGAAAGCGACTTACGGAGTGCAGGAACACAATCGTCGCATGCTGACCCGGTTTGTCGCGAGCCTGGAAAGTATCTTGCAGTCGTTAATCGCAGTGAGCTTGGATCTGTCCCCGCAGAGCTAGCTTCAATAACCAATGAAACAAGTGAAAAACCAAGGAAACAACCATGGCACGCAATCAGGTTATGCGTTTGCTCAGTCAAGCCGACAAAGGTACTTCGGGTACTAGCGGCGCAGGCGGAGTGCTCTCTCGTCTTTGGCGCCAGCAGCTCAAAGACTTGGGGATTAATATCCAGCGTTGGAACGATCTGATGTACACGTTCGTCACCGATCCACGCAACGGCTTTCCGCCCACCAAGCGCGACCAACAAAGCGCACGTGGGAATCTCGTCAAGGAGCTCGCCCGGCCCCAGATGACGTGGAAGGTCTACATGAAGGCACAGCGCTTCTTGGGCGTCAGTGACATGACGATCGCTATCGAATGCAACTACGTGAATGGCAAGCGTAGTGTTCACAGCACCGCCGTGAACTTCGGCGTCCCCATGCCCGTTGTTGCCCCACCGAACTTTATGCAGGAAATCCGTGAAGAGCCGAGTATGCTTCAGCTCGCCGCGCTCGCTCATCTGCGTGACTCGGCACCTCTGGAGCAGCCGTTCTATACGGAGTTGGAAGACGACGCTCACGTCCGTGGTTTGATCTACGAACTGAGCAATCCTTATTCGGAACCTTTTGAATATCAGGATGCATCAAAAATCATCGTACCACCCTGGGAGGAGGGGAAGCCCAACCCAGGCTTTGAGGCCGGTACAGAAGACTTCGCAGGGAGCTATTTAGGTAAGCGCACCTACGAGCAGTATCTGGCCGACACACAACAACATGGTTAGCAATTATGAGCATCGCGACTGAGAAACTCCCGGCCTTACTGACTCCTCGTCCCCAGGCTAGCCCTGACCAGGACGGTAAGACGCACATCAATATCTCCTCTGCGGGAGCGACCGAGCTTGGCCGTGAACTCACTCACTTCGCCTACACGCCGTTTATCCACCCGATCTACGGGCACTTCAAAACGATGGAAGGCTTCTGGCACTACATCAAGTCTGAAGACCCGGACGATGCATTTCGGTCGATGACCGGCGGCAAGGCGAAGGCGTACGCGAAGACTAAGCGTACGGTGAAACGGCCGAACTTCATCGACATCATCAAGGAAGCAAACTTCTACAAGATCGAGCAGACGCTTGGTTTGAAGGACTTGATGGTGGAGAGCACGTTGCCCTTCGAGTATTACTACTTGTATGGGCCCGAGCAAGTCCGCATCTCGCCGCAGCACGCGCCGTGGCTGTGCACCATGTTTGAAGAGATCCGTCGTGCCATGAAGACGGGTCAGCGCGTGGAGCACCAGAAGATCGTGGACTTCTCCCAACGTGCGGAAGAGTGGTTCCGTCCGCGTTAAGCAACACTGCACGAAACTTGAGAGGGCAGTCGCCCTCTCTTTTTTTTGTCATCAAGGATAAACAATGGGGTCGAACGTATTAGCACAACCCAGTTTTGTCACCGGCCCGAATGATAACCTCATCACCGTTGACGTCTTTAGCGGTACTGCCTCTGGTATTGTCAATTCGATCGCCTCGTTAGCTGCCCAGTATGACGTTGACTTGATCGGGATGCTGCGCGCAGGCAGTGCCGCGGCTCAACTTCTGCCTGTGGTAGAAGGCATTGCAAACGGAGCGCTGCTGCTTAACCCAGCCAACGCGATTGCACGGCTTCTGACGGCCTCTAACACGCTCGTCGCCGCAGCCGGTGGTACGGTGACCGCAGCCTTCAACGGCCTCTCTAGTGGACTGCAAGCGGCTATTGGAGCGGCGGGCCAAGTACTCGGTTCGGTGGAAGCCACGGTGGGTGGTGTGGTGAGTACGATTGCCAATGGGGCAGTCTCCGATATTGCAGGGCTGGGCAGTATCATCAACTCGTTTGCGGGCTCCGCTGAATTCATGATGGTCGACAACCAGGCCTTAATTGGCATGGCCGTAGGCGTCATCAACTCGGCAGCACGATATGGGGTCTCGGGTGCGTTTGGCGCGATGGTCAGTACGATCACCAATCCCTACGTCCTCAACGGGATCATCCAACAGACGATGCCCAATCTGGTGGTCGCCAGTGACTTGACGAGTTTGCAAGCACTGACAGCGGCCGCAGGGCCTCAAGGTGTCTCGGCAGTCAATCCGAACTTCATCTCGGATTTCACCACGAGCTATAGCAGTAGTGGTACCTGGGCCAGTGCAGCACAAGGCATGCCGAATAACGACGCTGCTAATTGGAGCGCGATTCAGGACTGCTACAATCAGGCGAACCCCGGCTGGAACATCGCAAGCCGCTTGGGCGACTCCGATGGAAGTTCCACGGTAGACCTCACCAGTTTGCAGGGCGGCACGGACGACTTCAATAGCGCGCTTGCAGCAGGCGTTTATGCTTCGGCCAACACTACCCCAGGGGCGACGCCCACGGACACCACCACGCCCTTCTATGGGCTTGCTACGGTGTATCCTCAGGTGGATCCGAACCAACAGCTCGCTGACATGTACCCGAACACGTACATTGATCCGGCGTTACGCTCCACCCAGCAACCCGTGGACCCCACGCAATTGCAAACGGGTGCGGGCGCAGCAGTCAGTGCAGCCACAAGCACGACAGCGGTCACACCGACAACAGGTGACTTGGGTACCTATGACTCCAGCACGGGGCTAGGTACTCGCAATGACGGCACGATCTCCTCGGCTCAGGCCGCAGCGAATTCGGCCGCAGGCTACAACAGTGGTCAGATTGTGTTTGATGATGCACCACCGGCTCATGACCGGGTGGGCTCGCAACCCAATCCAGCAACCTATCAATCCACAAGCGGTACGGGTTCGAGCACATCGAATACGGCCGTGAACTGGACCGACCCGAACGATACGCTCTTCAATGAGCTCGTCGGTACTGCACAGGGGAATTGACCTGACGGCATACTAGCCCGGCTTGCGCCGGGCCTTTATGCCGCGTCCTTCTTTTTTAGTTGTTATCCACACCTGCAAAGAAGCCCTTGATCAAACGGGCCGGCAAGTTATCACCCATCATGCTTGCGTAGCGTGCGGGAGATTTCCAGCTGCGCCACTGCGCCATCTGCATGGTCAGGTTCAACTTGAATCGACGGAGCACGTAGATCTGATCAGCCAGGCCCAAGCCACCGAGCACCGCCATGTAGTCCGAGAACGGATTGTCGCCATCGAAGAGACCGTTAAGACTGGTCACCAGGTTGGAGACACCATCTGGTACCGCGCCCACGTCAGCCGCTGCACTACCGCTGTCCGCAGCTTGATTGGCGACGTCGCTCGCCAGACTCGTACCCGAACCCGACACGTAGTTGAGCACGCCCGCTGCTTCCCCACCGGCCACACCAATCGAGGCCAAGAGTGATGAAGCGGCACTGGTCATGCCTTGGGAGATCGGCAGATACACGAGGTTAGACAGATCTAGCACCGTGAAGGTCACGTCGATTGCCAGCGCATTGCCGTTTTCATCAAACGCCAAGTTGCTCGTGCCACGCGTGACGGAGAGCGAATCGATCATACCCAGACGAATCTGGCAACGGCCCCGGTCGTACAGTTCACAGATGAACGGTGACGTGTACGACTGTTGACCGGTAGCCAGTGGAAGCGTACCCGCAATCAACATCGCCACCGGAATGTAGAGGTTGATCAGCTGCGAGATCGGGTTGCCGTACGGGCTCACCAAATTCATGGTGTATGTAGAGCGAGACAGGTTAGCCGTGGCTGCCTGCCAATGCTTCGGAATGTCCACAAAGGCTGAGCCACCAAGCGCTGCAATGCCCGACAAGCCAAAGCCCGCGGCAAAGCCCGAGACGATGTCAGAAAGACCCTTAGCCAAGTGACCCGCGACCTTGGCAATGCCGCCATCCGAGATGTCGCCGTCTTCCAAATCGAAACGTGTGGAGCGCGACTGGCTCGACATGCTGTTGATCTGGTTAGCCAGTTCCGAATCGGCTGCGGTGTTCGAGAACGTATCGGTAACTGCCCCCGTTGCATTCACCCGGAAGGTCACGTACGCCCCACCGTCATCCAGTTCCGCTTGGAAGAAGGTACCGAGTGAGGTGGCATTCGCCGTACTCGGATCAATGCCTTCAGTGGTGCCATCGTTATTGGAGTCACCCGCAATTGCCGTTTCCGACGACGAGGCAATACCCGCTGGCGTCTGACGCCACTTATCCAGATACTGGAGGAAGTTGATCTTCGTCGTATCCGTCAACATGTTGTTCGGACTGAAGATCTGCTGGATGGTCGTGCCCAGATCGAGTGTGCCTTGCGTGTCATTCAACGCTTGGTAGTACTGCTTGATCTGTTGTTGCTCCAGACGCTTTGCCCGGTTCGCCATGGCGTAGACGTCGATACCACCGCCCGGCATGAAGATGTCTGGCAGCTGCATCTGCATAGCGAGGTTGTTCAACGCCTGCAAACCGTTCGCACCCTGGTCAGCACCAAACTGATACGAGTTCGACAGATCGGTACCCGCATTGTAATTCGGATCGCCACCGGTCGCATCGTTAATCGGATCGATACCCGACGATGCAGGCGTAGAGATTTGGCGCTGGATAATCCCCTTGTTCACCGCGATCTGGTTGACGATGGTTGTCACCACCTGCCAGTACACAGGCATCGTGCGCTTGAGGTAGTAGTACTTGGTCGAAGGCTTCTCACTCAAGAAGCGTAGCGCCATGCCGGCTAAGTGAATAGCAGCAAGCGGCCAGAAGGCCACTGCCACCACGGCATACGCTGCACGGCCGATCATGTACATAATCCCGTTCGGGTCACGCCCTGTACGAGCGAGTGTGGCGGCGCCCGTATTGTAGAAGTTCGTAAAGAACTGCGTCATCGAGTTAAACTCGGGAACGCCAAAGCTCATGTGGATGAGCTGACTATGATCATCAATGGCTTCCGAGTAGTAGATCCCAAGACCTTTACTACCCGCAAAGCGCGAGCCTGCCTTCGGGTCCGCGAAGCGCGTGAACTGAGGCGGCGGATTGATGGCATGGTTACCACCTGGTGTGGTATCCGTGTATTTGAGGGAAGCACTCGTGAAGAACCGATTCTGTTGATCGATTGCCGCGAGGTCCTGGGAACGCAACAGGAAAGACTGCTTGACCCAAGACGGTGTCAAGTTTGTATTGTTCGTTAAGTTACCGGCAGCCGGTGTGCTCATGGCACAGACTCCTTGTTGTCTCTCGCAAAATAAAAAAGATAAGCGAGGAACCCGCAGGCCCCCGCTTACCCTAACTACATCATTAAACCTCGTTCATCATCGAGACGGGAGGGGTAGGCATCGGTTGGCGCTGGCCACGAAGCGAAGACTTCGGACCGTTCGCCGCACCGGCGTTCCCGCCTCCAGTGTTCGAGGCTGACGACGCGTCACCCGCTGCGCCTCCGGCCTTCTGGAGTTGCTGCACGGCTTGTGCAATCGTCTTGAGGATATCACGAGCATCCGTTTGGACTTCGAGCGACTTGTTCAGCACGTCACCCATTCCGCCCATCGCGGACATCTTATCCTCATGCTGCGCCTGCTGCACGGCCAGAATGCTCTTGGCCGGGGGCGTGGTACTCCTGGCCGAAGCCATGTTAAAGCCGAACGGGCTGGAACCACCACCCGACGCGCTTGCACCATCGCTGCCACCTGCCGCAGGAACCGGCATTGATACCTTGGTGAAGCCACCGCTCGAACCCGTACCGCTAGGCGTCGGAGAAGGCGTGCCCATCGAGGCGACTGTGGGCGTAGGCGAGCCAGCACCAGACCCCGTACTGCTAGCTGGAGCTGTTGCTGCTGCAACCGTTGCATTGGGCCCACCCGTAGGCAAGGCACCTGCGGTCGCACTCTTTGCACCCGGGGCTGTGACGCCCGTCGTATTCGCTCCACCGGCCGCGACCTGCTGGGTCTTCTTGTCATCCGGAGATGCACCAGAAGGCACCAACTGCCCCGACTTGGCTTGAGCCAGATACGTCTGGAACTTCTGAGCGCGCTCGCTCTCACCGTTCTGTCCACCGTTGATCACTTGCGTGACGGCCTGAACGTTACCCTGTTGAGCCGGACCGCTGAGATGGTTGGCCTTCCAGAATGCGATGGCGAGCTGCGCAGCCACCTTCGGATCCGATGCCAGGTCAGGATTACTAACGAGATCGACGCCAATCATCTTGCCGTATTTCTCGTAGTTCGCCTTACCCGTCATCTGGATGATCCCACGGCCCCGATACTTAAAGCCGTCATCCGGTGCGGTGTTGCCCATGCGGTTGCCGTACACGAGATTCGCAATTGCTTCTGCGCCTCCTGCGGCCACCTCTTGAGCCGTCTTGCCCGCCTTCCTAAGCTTCGCACCAAAGACCTGACCCAGTCGTGAAGCACTGTAGTTCAGATTCTCGGACAGTGTCTTAAAGCCACCGCTTTCATGGTCCATCTGCGCCATGAACATTGCGACCTCAGTCGGGTTGGTAATGCCCGCGCTCTTGAGCGCAGCGAGTGCTGCGTCCTTAACCGCTTTGGCGTTACCCGTGACAGCCTTGTAGCCCTTACCCAAGGTTGCTCCGAAGCCCTTCATCGTGTCGCCCACCCCACCTGCGACGCCGCTGATGGCTTTACCCGCGCCCACCACAGCCTTACCAACTGCGCTATTCTTCACGTAGTTGCCGGCAGCGACTGCGGCGCTACCAATTGCTTGACCCACCTTGCTGTTCTTCACAGCGTTCCAGGTGTTGGCAATCCCAGTCGTGGCCTTATCCAACAGACCCTTGCCCCAGCTCTTGACCGTGTCGACCTTATCCTTGATGGACTTGCCACTCAGGAGATCGGTCCAGCCACTGCCGCCTGCCTTTGCATCCTTCTTAGTAATGCCGTCGGACAACTTCTTGACCTTGGACTTCTCTTTCAGGAATGCGAGGATCGGCTTCACAGAGTCACCGTCCGTGTTAAGCTTGTAGTGCGTCCACGGCGAGGCCTTGATGGTCCACACCGACGCACCGTCTTGACCCTTGGCACCTGCGACTAACGGACCGAGCGTTGCTGCTGTCTCATCGTCCGGGTTGTCGTAGAGCAAACTGCCGTCGCCCTTCAGCTTCAGGTACGAGCCCTTATACGTCAGGAACACCGGCAGGAAACGACGCATGAACCATTCCAACCAGTCATGGCCATTCGAGTCAGACTTCTCACTCACGTTGGCTGGATCGAACGAAGCGCCAAAGTGCATGAGCACATCCATCGGGTCACCAATGAATTCCGCCTTGGCCTTGTCACCTTGCCCGGAGAGCTTGATGCGCGTGCCAATGTGGCTTTCCATATCCATCAGTGCGTGGATCTTGTCGCTGTCATAGTCGTTAAGACCATAGGCCTTAAACCGCAGCGCTTGCAGCGGATGCAGTTTCGACTTGGTGAGCATGGAGTGGAGTGTCGGACTCAAGAAGACGGCCAGCTTATCGCCGAAGCCCAACCCCTTGGTGTCCTGGTTGTTGGCAACCTTGTTCCACTCGCCCTTGAGCCACTTACCGAGACCAAAGGCTGCACCCATAATGCCGCCGCCGAGAAGCGCTTTACCCACAAAGCCCAGAGCGCCGGCCGTCTTCTGACCCAGCTTGCCCAAGAACGTTGTCGGTTCAGTCTTTGCGCCCAATGCACCCTTGGCGCCGACTGCTGCCCCAGCAGCTGCTCCCGCAGCCGCGAGCTTCGCTGTCTTCTCAGCCTTCTTCTTCATCTTCTTCGGATCCGGATCCCCGATCGCTTTGTGAGTTGCCGCAATTGCCGCCTTCACTTGCTTGGGACCCATGGCCAGACTCGCCGAACCAAAGTGCATGAACAGGAAACTCGTGCGATGGAAAGGGGTTGCCATCACGCCGTACGGGCCACCCGTGAACATCGCGTCCTTGAGGTATTCCGCTTGGTCTTCCTTATTCATGCCATCGACATCGATCAGCTTCTTCTTCTTGTCGATCTTACGCAGCGCATTCAAGCTGTTCAAGAAGACTGGACGGAAGCGTTGGGCAAACCAGATGAGCCAGCCCTTCAGATCCGTCTTACTCTTCATGTCCACACCGAAGGGTACCACTGCTTCCTCGGGCTTCAACTTGTTGTGATCGAGCTGGGCCCGGCCACCTGCGTCATACGTGACGTGCTTCATCAACGTGTCTTCGAATTGAAGGACCGTGTTGATGTGATCGGTGTCGTCCTCTGCGAAGCCGTACTGCGCCATCCGCATGAAGCCGAGCTTACCGAGTTTGCGGTGCATCATGAAGTTCTGCAAACCCGAATGCATCTTGTTGCCCAGGTAGATGCCCCCGGCAATCAAGCCTGCACCAATCACGATCGGGGACGTCAGCACGGCTGCGATGCCGCCACCCACAGCGAGCGCTAACCCGCCCAGTGTCGTCGCTGCACCGAGTGCCGCACTACCAATGCCTGCCAAGCCGCCGAAGCTACCCGCCAGTACACCTGTGCCCAGTGCACCACCGCCTTCCAGGCCTAAGCCGCCCGCGAGCGTGCTCAGCCCACCCAGACCCAGCTCTTCAGCCAGACCTGCCAGGGGACCTGCTGCACCGCGAACCACCGCTTGCTTGGCGACTTGCTCGGCCCCTGTTTTCAGGACCGTCTTGCCCACCTGCTTCGCGGCTTGCTTCTCCAGCTGTTGGCCGGCCTTACGCTTGAGGAACTTACCAAACTTATCCTTGGCTTTGTCCTCCAGCTTGTTCTTGATGGTGTCCCCAATCCCACCCCCTTGCGTATCCGCCATGCCGTCCGCCACACCTTCTCGGACTGCCTTATAGATACCCGTTTGGGTTTGATCGAGATCGGCTCCACCCTTGCCGCCAAAGATCAGATCCTTAGCTGCATTGAGCGTGCCATGGAAGATACCCTTCTTCCCACCACCGGCTGCCGCCCCTTCTGCCACATCCTCCACCGCATTCTTGCCGCGGTTCTTGATCCTGTTCCAGAGCGTGTCTTTAACCTTGCCGCCCACATCCTTGGCTTTCTCGGCACCCTTCTGCCAAGCCCAACCTGAGATACCGTCCTGAGCCTTACCTTCAACCCAGTCCACGCTCTTGCCGAACCAACCCTTCTCGCCGGGCTTGCGTTGCTTCTTCACCAGCCCCAGTTTCTCGAGCAAGCTCGTACCTACCGTACTGGCGAGCCCCGCTGCTTTACCGAGCAGGCCGTGATCCACGCCAGCGCTTGTTGACGTAGCAGCGCCCTTCGCTTTACCAGCGGCTTGGTTTTCCAGATCTTCCCACGATCCCTTACGGATCTTCTTGGGCTTAGGCAGCCGGTCCCGCAGCACATCACGGATTTCCGTCAAGCGCTGAACCATGGTCTTGGAACCCGAGACCACAATCCCATCTGGTCCAAACCAGTTCGTGAAGAACTTGCCGATAAACTCAAACGGCTTCTTGAGCAGACCCATCGAGAACTCGAAGCCAAACTTCGCCGTGTTCTTCAACCAGCGCAGTGGCGTGAGCGCGGCATCCATCACCTTCTGGAACGGCGTACGGATACGCTTACCGTAGACGTCGTAGATACCGCCTTGCAGCTGCTCACGAGTCAGTGCCAACACCGGCGGATTTACCGAGGTGTCAATCACCGGGCCATCGATGTCACCCGGGCGCATGATCTTTTTGTTCAGATCCCGTGCCGAGCGATAGAGACCTGCTCGCATCGTGCGCACATTCATCACTGGATCGGCTTGACCCTTCAGATAAATGTCCTGCGGTTGATCCAACAGGTTCTTACCGATGTTGAGCAACTTCTTGCCTGCATCGATTGCCATCGGAATGGCTGAGAAGACACCCGCCTTCATGCGCTTCAAGTTGTTCCAGCCAAAGTTCCAGACCGCGCCCAAAGCTTTGATCGCCTTCGGACCAATCTGGCTTCGGATGTACGCAAATTCAATCTGCGTGCCCGACAGTGCGACTTCCATGTTCTGGCTGGTATCACGGATCGTGCCCTTGATGTCCTTCCAAGAACGGATCGGCTTGTTGTGTTCATCCACGTAGTAGCCGCCACGCAGCTTCCACGCTTCGAGCACTGGCTCATCTGTGCCCGGCAGATACACGTCGTCCCAACGGGAGGCCAGCTTCAATGCCTTCTCGCCCGTCTTCTTCGCACCGAGTTTGAGTGCATCGCGTGCACCCTTCGTCGCGTGCCAGCCTTGCATGCCCAACTTCAGCATGGATGCCGGACGATTCAGCAACCACTTGCCTGCGGTCAACGTGTTGTTATACATGTCTCGCCCGAAGTTACCGAGCGATTGATCCAGGAAGTTCGTGCCGCGCCGTGCAGAACGCTGGAGAAGGTCCCCAACGTCCTGGCCGTTGATTTGGTATACGCTGATACCCTTGCCGCTCTTGATGCCGCTGGAGAGCTTCTTAAGCTCTTGCAGGATCTGTTCTGCCACCGGCTTGGAGCTCGCGGCCTTAATAACGGCTTCCAATTGCGAACTGCCACCGAACCGACCCTCGTTTGTCCCACCTGCTGACTGCGCCATCTGGGCGATCCAACCCTTAGGCTGCATCGACGACTCACGGTTCAACCCCGTCTGACGATGGAACTCATCATCGAGGGCCTCCAGCGGGAAGCGTTCCAGACCCGGCATCCAATCCGGATAGCGCTTCTTGAATGCAGCGCGACCAAAACCAGAATTGGCTTGACGCAACACACGAGCGTGAGCTTGCACGTACGCATCATGGTGGTCCTTGTGGATCACCCGACCCGTCGAGGTCGTGACAAAGTCTGTGGGCTTAGCCGAAGCTGCCATCTGGTGCAGCGGATTGGCCTTACGACGTGCGCTTGGCTTATGCTGCGTGTAGCGCATCCCACTTGACGGAGGCGTGCCACCGTGACTACCTGCGCGCGCCATCCCCATCACGCCTGAGCTGATCCCAGCCGGAATGCCCGTGCCCGTTTGTGCAGGCTGCATCCGTGCTGCAATCTCAGCGGCCAGTGTAGCGAGCACGCTATCCATGCCGACCTGGTGGTTATTCACCGTCGAGCTGTTGGTTGAACTGTTGTAGTTCGTTGACGCGTTGGTGCGATTAATCGTCACGCGCGTCTTGCCGCCGAAGCGTGACACCGGGCCGCCTGCTTCCATGCCGGCCGGATTGTACTCACCCCCCTGGTAGTACTTGCTGAACTGATCGAGGTTGAAGTTCCCCCGATCAGTAACCATGCCCATGTCTTTCAGCTGGTCACCGTAACCCATGTTCATGAGGCCTTGCACCAGACCACGATTATCTGTCATCCCGTAAGAGAGACCGTTCATCATGCGCTGGAACTTTGCGAGCTGATCTTGCGTCGGGTTCTTGCCGAAGTACTTGGCAAACATCGAGGCCAACGCACCCGGATCCTTCACCTGCTTGTTACCCATGTAGGAATAACGATCAGCGAGGTTAGCCGGATTACCCAGACGGTTGTTGAAGTTCAAGTTCATCAGGTGCGCAATCGCATCCTTACGCAACTCCGGCGTGAGCTTCTGGCCGCTCTTCTTCTCCAACTCCGCAATCAACTCATCTTGCTTGGCCTTGTTCGCCGCCACTTCCTCTTTCTTAAAGAGGAGCTTGTGGATACCGAGACCCACTTCGCGCGACGACTTGAACTGACTCGAGCCCGGATCAAAGAGCATCAGTTCTTGCTTGGCATCGCCCGTGCGGATGATGCGAAGCTCTTGATAGATACGAGCGAGGTAGCCCGGGATGATCTGCGTCAATGACTTGCGCGCCATGCCGTTAAACACAGCCGGCTCTTGCAGGTTACGCACGTCATCTTGCTGAAGACCAGTGGCCACCACATTCGACTGATGCACCATCTGCTTGGCGAACTGCACCAACCAGCCCATACCCATCGGCAGGTTGTCACCCTTCTTCGAGTTGGCGAACTCGGTCATGTGCTGCGGGGCGTTGCCGATGTTGTAGTCAAGCCACTTGCCGACCTTATTCACCGGCTTCGCAAAGCGCGTCTTCTGAAGGCGCTTATTCATCTGGTACCCGAGCTTGTCACCCAGGTTCGAGAAGACAAGGTCGCCCACCATGTTACCGGCGAGCTCCGTGCCGTTGGGCCCACCCATTTCGCCTGATTGCTGCGCGAACTGTTGCAAGTCGTTGGCACCCGCGATACTGTTGCGCGCCGTGCCGATAAAGCTCTTCATGTTCTCGGCCAAGGCCTTCTGCACGTTCTCCACGATACGCTGCATGAACTGCGAGCGCTCGCCAAACATCATCGAGCCGATGTTGTTGAAGAATTTGTTGCGGATGAGATCCTTGTAGTCGCCAACACCTTGAATCTTGCGAATGTCAGGCAGGCCGGTATTCTTCTGGATGCCCTCAAGCAGGACACGCGTTTGTGCGCTCGTCTGACGCTGATGCTCAAACGAGTCCAGTTGCACGAAGTACTGGCGATACTGCAACTCCAGCGAACGGCGCTGATAGTTGATGGTGACCTTGTCCTGGTAATCGACCAGGCGTTGCAGCGAGAGCTTGATGCTATTGAGCGACTCCAATTGGAAGTTGCTGCGCTTCGCATCGATCTGCTCTTTGATGTTCGAGCGGGCCGTGTCTTCAGCACGGTTCTTCGCATCGGTTTCAATCTGATACTTGAACACTTCACCGAGCGTGCCGGTGAGGTTGTTCTCACGCATCTGGCCTTGTGACATCCCGGTGGACAGACCATCCGCGGTCTTCGCCCACGCCTTGAGCTGATCGTTCAGCTTCTTAGGCATGACCTTGCTGTTTTGGGGTAACAGCCGGTCAACGGTGCGCTTGATGTCATTAACAAGAGGCTTGAACTCTCTTTCCGAAGAATCGTATAGCTTCTTCAGATTTTGGCCAGCCAAATCGAAGGTGTCGATAGCAGACCCGTAGCCATCCGGCAGGGCTTGCTTCAGAACCTTTTTGATGAAACTCTCGGAAGTCGCGGCATCCCAGACGCCTGTGACGACTCCGGAGCCAGCATCCTTGATGCCTTTGAGCACCGGGTGCCGATCCTTGCCGACCTTCTCCTGCTTTTCACCAAAAGCCGGGATGCTCAGACCGGAATCGAAACCGATGTCATTGTCATCTTTGAACTTTAACTCTTTAGCCATACGGCTCCCACCTTAAGTTTGAGTGGTACGCCACCCCTCATAGTTTTGGCTTTTTTTCTGCCTGAAGGAATGAAACATGCCTGAGCGTCAAGCGATTCCTTTTAATATCACCTTGCTGGACTTGACTGACGCGAAGGTCGCGCACATGCGTCCCGTCACCAGCCTGGACTTCCTGGAAGGCAGCAGCACGCAACCGCACCCCAACGGCCTGTTCTCCACCGAGATCTTCGGTAAGGTCGGCGATGAGTCGCGGATGAAGCGCTTCTCCTACATCAACGTGAAGGTGCCGCTGTTTCACCCGGTGATCTTCCGTGCTCTCGTGTCCCTCAAACGCCTGTACGCCGACATCATGAACGGCTCGCAACACGCGACGTGGAACAACGAGATCAAAGACTTCGAGCGCAGCGATGTGGTCAATGGTCAAACGGGGTTCTTCTTCTTCGTGCAGCACTGGAAGGACATCGTCTACGCGGAAACGAAATCTGATCAGCGTGAGCAGAACATTTTGCTCATCAAGAAGTTCAAGGACAAAGCACTTACCAGCAAGATCTTGGTGCTGCCCGCCGGGATGCGTGACTTGGAGTACGGCCCGGACGGCCGGATGCGTGAAGACGAAGTCAACACCATCTACCGCTCGATCATTGCCAAGAGCAATGCGATCACGGACCAGGTGCTTAAGACCACCCCTGAGATGGTGAACCCGGTGCGCTGGAACTTACAGAACACATTCAACGGTCTGTACGACTTGCTCGAAACGATGGTCGAGGGTAAGCGCAAGCTGATCCTGGGTAAGTGGGCCGCCCGCCGCATCTTTGACGGCACGCGTAACGTGATTACCGCGATGAACACGTCGAGTGACTATCTGGGTAGCCCGGGCAACATTGGCTACAACAGTTCGGTCACGGGTCTGTATCAAGCGGTGAAAGCCGCGCGTCCGGTAGCGGTCTACCACATCAAGAACGGCTTCCTCTCGAAGGTGTTCCCGGGTCCGAACCAAGCAGCGAAGCTCGTGAACAAGAAGACACTCCACCTGGAGAGCGTTGAGCTGCGCCCCGAGTACTACGATCGCTGGATGACCAACGAAGGCATCGAGAAGTTGCTCACCGCCTTTAGCGAAGAAGACATGCGGCACAAGCCGCTTGAGCTCGACGGTCACTGGTTGGGTCTGATGTATAAGGGTCCGGATGGTACGTTCCGGTTTGTGCAGGATGTGGACGATCTGCCGAGTGATCGCAGTGCGAAGGATCTGCATCCGGTGACCTTCTGCGAGCTGCTGTATCTGTCGGTCTACCGGGAACTGGATAAGCTCCCCGCGTTTGTCACGCGCTACCCGATCACGGGTGTGGGTTCGATCGTGCCAAGCAAGGTGAAGGTGAAGACGACCATTCGCCGCGAGATCCGCAAGGAGCTAGGACCCGACTGGCGCCCGATCGGGGAAGACTATGTAGCCTATGAGTTCCCGATTACCGGTGGCGAGTTTGTGAATTCGATTTCGCCACACACGTCCAAGCTTGCACGTCTTGGGGCTGATTTTGACGGGGACACCTCCAGCTACACGGTGGCCTACACGGATGAAGCCATTCGTGCGGTCGATG
>Ga0265338_10003623_pt1 | contig 21531 bp, 18 predicted proteins | sample 42126metaG_FD_193579 | JGI IMG/M metagenome (GOLD analysis project Ga0265338, IMG submission 193579) | Rhizosphere microbial communities from Carex aquatilis grown in University of Washington, Seatle, WA, United States - 4-21-26 metaG | ecosystem: Host-associated > Plants > Roots > Rhizosphere... | reverse complement strand
GCTATGGAGGCGCTGGGCTGGCGGCGCAACGCCGGGCATTTCGCGCTCGGCGTTCTCTACATGCTGGCGCTCAGCGTCTGGTTCTCGCCGGCGTTCGGACTGAGGTTCTGGCCGGCGATCGACACCGCCTTCGCGGACGTCGGACAATGGACGGCCTTCGAGGCGATCTTCCAGAGCTCATTCACCACGACCGCCATGCTGGTGCTGTTCGGCCTCCTGGTCGCCATGAGCGAGATGAACCTGGCCGTCCGCGCCGTCTTCGACTACCTCGACCTGAAACCGCGGGCGGCGGCGGATTCCGAGGAGGTGGACGTGGTGGCCTACGAACGGGGCCGGGTCATCGGTTTCCTCGAGCGGGCGCTCATCTATTTCTTTGTGCTCGGCGGACACTACGACGCCGTTGGATTCATCCTGGTGGCCAAGGCGTTTGCGCACATCCGCCACGTCGACGATCGCGCGTCGGTCGAATACGTGCTGATCGGCACGCTGCTGTCGGCGGGTCTGGCCATCGCGGTCGGCGAACTCGTGAACCATCTCAGCGCGGGCTGAGGGGGTGGAGCGCCGCCTCGGAAATGGAGGAGCCGGCGTGCAGGCGATCCCGCATCTGCCTCGCGAGCAAACTCGCGCCTACAATGGCGGATCCATCCGCATCAGGCTCCCTCCCAGTCGAGGATGATCTTGCCCGACTGCCCGGTGCGCATGAGGCGGAAGCCTTCCTCGAAGGCGGTGAAGGGAAAGCGGTGGGTGATGACCGGGGTGATGTCGAGGCCGCTCTGGATGAGGGCGTTCATCTTGTACCAGGTCTCATACATCTCGCGGCCATAGATGCCGCGGATGGTGAGCATGTTGAAGACAACCTTGTTCCAGTCGATCGCAGCCTTCCCCGGCATGATTCCGAGCAGGGCGATGCGGCCGCCATGGTACATGTTGTCGATCATGGCATCCAGCGCCGCCGGGTTGCCCGACATCTCCAGGCCGACGTCGAAGCCCTCCTTCATCCCGATCTCGCGCTGCACGTCGTGCAGGTTCTCGCGCGAGACGTCGACGGTGCGGGTGGCGCCCATGCGCTGGGCCAGCGCGAGGCGCACGGGATTCACGTCGGTCACCACGATCTTGCGGGCGCCCGACTTGCGGGCGATGGCCGCGGCCATGCAGCCGATGGGTCCGGCGCCGGTGATGAGCACGTCCTCGCCGACCAAATCCCATTGCAGGGCGGTGTGGGTCGCGTTGCCCAGCGGATCAAAGCACGCGAGCACCTCGAGCGGGATCGCCGGATCCACGTGCACGGCGTTGCTGGCCGGGATGCAGAGGTATTCGGCAAAGGCGCCCTCGCGGTTGACGCCCACGCCCTTGGCGTCCTTGCACAGGTGGCGGCGGCCGGCCAGGCAGTTGCGGCACTGGCCGCACACGATGTGCCCCTCGCCGTCGACGAGGTCGCCGGGAAGGAAGCCTTGGACGTTGTCGCCCGTCGTCACGATCTCGCCGACGAACTCGTGGCCGATCACCATGGGCGGCCGGATGGTCTGCTGCGCCCACGGGTCCCAGTTGTAGATGTGCACGTCGGTGCCGCAGATGGCGGACTTCTTGATCCGGATGAGCACGTCGTTGCTGCCCGGTTGCGGCACCGGAACCTCGACGAGTTCGAGGCCGGGGCCGGCGCGCCGCTTGGCGATCGCCCGCATGGTTTGAGTAGCCATGACAACGGAGGTTTGAGGGGATACGCTAATGGACCTCAACCCGGAGACAACCTTCAAGGCGCCGATGCCGGGCGACGGATCGGTGGAGCTATTCCGCCAGCAGCTCCGCGCCTTCGATAACGAGCAGCCGGGCCTTCGTCCGGACGCCGCCGGGGGCGGAGAAGCCGGTCATCCGGCCCTTCGCGCCGACGATGCGGTGGCACGGCACGATGAGCGGCCAGGGGTTGGTGCCAAGGAGGGCGCCGATCGCGTGGCTGGCCGCCGGCGGCTCTCCCAGAGCGGCCGCGAGGTCTCCGTAGGTGCTCGTCTGGCCGGCCGGCACCGCCCGCGCCGCCTCGTAGATCCGCCGGGCGAAGTCCGAAACGGCGGCGTAATCAAGCGGCACGCCGCGGAAGTCCTGCAGCTCCCCGCCCAGGTGTCGCTGCACCCGTCCAACCAGGTCGCGGATCCAGGCAGGCGCATCCTCGAGCCGAATGGCCGCGCTGCCGGCCGGCGCGCGCGTCGGGCCGGGCAGCTGAAAGGCGGTAAGGCCGGCATCGTCCCAGGCGAGGCCGCACGTACCGATGGCAGTGTCGAAGTCGGTCCGAGGCATGGCCGGCACGATAGTCGTTCCGGGCGTTTTGGCGAGATTCGGAAGTGGCACAGCGCTTCGGCCTGCGCCGCGGCTTGAGTGGCACGGGTCTCCCGACCCGTGCAGCAGAACACGGGCCGGGAGGCCCGTGCCACTTGGAATGCCCGGCGAACCGCGACGAATTTCGTTTGCGCCGCCCGGGGGGCCCGCCTACGTCCTCCGGCATGGCGAACACGTTCTACAACGCCTTCGACGAGAAAACGCTGGGCGGTCGGCGCCGCGCCGACTACCGCACGGCGTTCCAGATCGATCGCGATCGCGTGATCCACTCGCACGCCTTTCGCAAGCTGCAGTCGAAGACGCAGGTGTTCCTGTCCGGCGAGTACGATTTCTACCGCACGCGCCTGACGCATTCCATGGAGGTCGCGCAGATCGGCCGTTCGATCTGCCAGTATCTGCGCAGCCGGGGCCGGCCCCTGACGGACCGCTTCTACATCGATTCCGACCTGGTGGAGGCGGCCTGCCTCGCGCACGATCTCGGGCACCCGCCGTTCGGCCACGCGGGCGAGCGCACGCTGCAGGAGCTGATGCAGCCGCACGGCGGGTTTGAGGGCAATGCGCAGACGCTGCGCCTGCTGACCGAGACGATCTACCAGAATGAAAGCGGCGTGCGCGGCATGCAGCCGACCCGCGCGGCGCTCGACGGCGTGCTCAAATACAAGCAGCTCCAAGGGGAATTCCCGTCGTCCCCCCCCAACCATTTCCTCTACGATCCGCAGCGCGCCTACCGCGACTTCGTCTTCGACGGGGCGGAGATTCCCGCCCGGGTGCGCGCCGGCGAGGGCCTCAACGCCTTCAAGAGCGTCGAATGCCAGATCATGGACTGGGCCGACGATGCCGCCTATTCACTCAATGACATCGTCGACGGGGTGAAGGTGGGATTTCTGACGATCGAACGGATGGAACGCTGGGCGGCCGGAGAGGCGATCGATGTCTCGCGCCGGAAGCTGCTCGAGACGGTGTTTGATGCGGTGCGAGGTGATCGGCTGGAGAGCGTGTTCTCGATGAAGATCGGCGGATTCATCAAGGCCTGCCGCCTGCGCGAGCGCGACAACTTCATGGCGGCGAAGACCAATCGCTACCGGTTTGACCTGGTGGTGGCGGGCGAGGCGCAGCGGGACGCGCTGTTTTTCAAGAAGCTGGCCAACGACATCATCTTCGAGAGCCCGCAGCTCCAACAGATGGAGCACAAGGCCCGGGTGGTGCTGTCCAGCCTGTGGATCTCGGCTTGGCGCAACTATGTCGAGCCGGGTCCGCGCGTCATCCGCATCCTGCCGCGCAACGTGGGCGCCCTCGTGGCCGCCGAGGCGACGGTCGCCGGCAAAGCCCGGCGCATCTGCGACTGGCTCGCCGGGCTGACCGACGGCATGATCGTGCGCACCTACCGCCGCCTGTTCGATCCGGAATTCGGTTCGATCCGCGACCTGCAATAAGGGGCCCGTGGCGGCCGTGCCGCCTGCAGCGCCGCTTGCGATGTGGTACATTGCGGCCGCCCCATGCCGCGAAAGCACCCCAGCCTGATCGGACTGCCGCTCGACGAGAATGCCTACCGGGTCGACTTGGAGCTCCAGGACCGTTACTCGGCCTACTCGGCCGAGATCCTGCGCATCGCCCTTCTCGGGATCGCCGGCTATGGATTCCTGCTCAAGGACATCGTTTTTGCCGACCACAATCCCGCGCCCTTTGTGCAGCGGATCCACGACGCGTGGTATTTGTTGCTCGGCGGCGTCTTGTGCCTGGGCGTGGCCGCGGCACTGGCCTTGCAGCACCGCGTGTTTGCCACCAATTGCGTCGCCTGCATCGCGGCGTTTTTGCGCAAGAATCAATGGGGATGCCCCGAGGAGGCCGACGTCGAGCGACGGGCGCTCCGCCAGAATCTCAAGTGGGCGGCGCGGTTGCTCCAGGTGAGCGCCGTCTTGCTCGCCTTGGGGGCCGGGGCCGTGGTCGCCACCTTCTGCTACGTGCTGTGGAGGTGAGCGGCCGGCTGATGGCGCCGGTCGCCGTGGGCGGGCGCGGAGCTTTCCGCTTGCGCGGCGATTGGTCTTCCGGAGTGTCGATACCCATGCTTCCGACCCTCCGCCCCGGGAAACGGCGCCCTTGGCCCGCCGTCTTCCTGGGCGTTGCCGTTTTGACCCGCGCGGCCGCGGGCGCGTCGGCTCCCGCCCATCCCGATGGGCTGGTCCTCAACGACCAGGAGTACCTCGAGATGCCCGGCCTCAACGTCATGCTCGCCCACGATTTCTATCCGGAGGGGCATCAGGGCGGCGTGGGCGTGATCCAGAACGGCCGGCGCGTGGCCACGAACAGCGACCTCCGCCTCGAGCCCACGCCCGGCCAGTGGCAGCCGGTGCCCAAGGTCGGTGAGCGCACGGTGGATCGCACGGCCGGGACGATCAGCGTGCGGATGGAATATCCGGATCCGGAGCGGGACCGGAAAGGCTACAATCCGATCGAGTATCCGGACCTGCATTTCGGCTACGCGGTGAAGATCCAGCCGGCCGGCCGGTCCTTCCGGATCATCGTCGATCTCGACCGTCCGCTCCCGCCGGAATGGATTGGCCGCGTCGGCTTCAACCTCGAACTTTTTCCGGGCGCCCTTTTCGGCAGGGCCTACAGCCTGGACGGCCAGACGGGCATCTTCCCACGGCAGGATGACGGGCCGGGCGCGCTCGATGCGCGCGGCGACTATCAGGCCGTGCCGCTCGCGACGGGCCGGAAGCTGGTCGTGGCGCCGGAGGTGGACGAGCAGCGCATGGTGATTGAGGCGGTGGCCGGCGGGAATCTCGAGCTGCTCGACGGCCGGGCCCGGCACAACAACGGCTGGTTTGTGGTGCGGGCGCTGGTGCGGCCGGGCGCGTCCGCCGGTGCGATCGAATGGCTCGTCTCGCCCCATGCCATCCCCGGCTGGATGTCGCCGCCGGTGGTGCAGGTCTCGCAGGTGGGCTATCACCCCCGGGAGCCCAAGGTCGCCGTGATCGAGCTCGATGCGCGCGACACCCGCCGGCCGGCGGCCACGGTGCTGCGGGTGGGGGACAACGGCAGTTTCGAGGAGGTCTACGAAGCCCAGCCGAAGGATTGGGGGCGCTTTCTGCGCTACGACTGCCTGCAGTTCGACTTTTCGTCGGTGGAAAAACCCGGAATGTACGTGGTCGCCTACGGCGCCACCCGGACGCTGCCGTTCCAGATCAGCCGCACGGTTTTCGAACGGCACGTCTGGCAGCCAACCCTCGAGTACTTCCTGCCGATTCAGATGTGCCACATGCGCGTGACCGACCACTACCGCGTCTGGCACGGGGTGTGTCACCTGGACGACGCGCGCATGGCGCCGGTCAACCACAATCATTTCGACGGCTATCTGCAGGGGCCCGCCACGCTGACCTCCTTCCAGCCCGGCGACCATGTGCCGGGCCTGGACCGCGGCGGGTGGCACGATGCCGGCGATTACGATCTTCGCGTCGAGTCGCAGTCCGAGACCGTCCACGGCCTCGCGCTGGTCTGGGAACAGTTCCATCCCGCCTGCGATGAAACGGCGATCGACGAGGATCGCCAGGAGGTCTGGATCCACCAGCCCGACGGCAAGCCCGACATCCTGCAGCAGATCGAGCACGGGGTCCTGTCGGTGGTCGGCGGCTACCAGGCGATTGGCCGGCTCTACCGCGGCATCATCGAGCCCACGCTGCAGCAGTACGTCATGCTCGGCGACCCGACCAACCTGACGGACAACCGGGTCTTCGTTCCGAAGACGCCGGCCGCGGCAGTGCCGCCGGTGGGCCTGGCCGGCTCCGCCGACGACCGCTGGGTGTTCACCGAGGACAACCCGAAACGCGAGCTCATCGTGGCTTCGGGCCTCGCGGCGGGATCCCGGGCTCTCCGGGGTTTCAACGACTGACTATCGCGCGAATGCCTGGACATCGCGCGGCAGCTTTGGGATCGGACGAAGGAAAAGGATCCGGCCCAGCGGGTGGGCCTCGCGGTCGAACTGCTCCAGACCACGGGCGAGCGGAAATATGCGGATTTCCTGACCAGCCAGGTCGACCGCATCTGCGATGATATCGGCAAGCCGGATATCGACGAAGGCCTGCAGGGAGAGCACACCGCCTGGATGGCCGGCCGGTCGCTGGCCCTGGTCAACGACGCCGCGTATCGCCGGAAGGTCCGGGAGGCCCTGAAGGTCTACCGGGCCGTCATCGACCGTCAGGCGCTGAAGACTCCCTATGGCGTGCCGTACGAGCCGGCCATCTGGGGCGCGGGCTGGATGATCCAGCGTTTCGGCCGGGAGCAGTATTTCCTCCATCTCGCCTGTCCGGACATCTTTCCCGCGGACTACACCTATCGCGCGCTCAATTTCATCCTCGGCTGCCATCCGGGCACTAACACGTCGTCGTTCGTGTCGGGCGTGGGCGCGAAATCGCTGACGGTGGCGTATGGATTCAACCGGGCCGACTGGGCATACATCCCCGGCGGCATCGCCTCGGGCACCGCGTTGATCCGGCCGGATTTTCCCGAGCTGCTCGAATGGCCCTACCTGTGGCAGCAGACCGAGTACGTGCTTGGCGGCGGCACGACCGACTACCTCATCCTCGTCCTCGGCGCGAACCAGCTGCTGAATCCGTAGCCTGTAGGGCCGCACCTTGGTGCGCGCCGATCCGGATTCCGGATACCCTAAGACCCCTAGCGGCGATGAGACGCAGAAGGCGCGGGAGGGTTCGCGCGTCGATCGAACGAAACGCCCGCGCCGGCCATTCCGCAAAGAGATCGATCACCGGCGGGCGGACGAGCCCGGCGAAGTCGTCTGCTGGATTCCCGCGCCCTGAGGCCGCCAGCTTACCGGCGCGATTCAGGCAACGGCTGTTGACCGCGCGAGACGGCTCGCGGGCGACCTGCGGGCAAGACCGAACCTGAAGCCCAGCGGCGGCTTTCTGCCTCAGCTCAGGCGTACAGGCTGGCGGCGGGCACCCCAGGTGCCGGGCTGCTTCTCGAAGTGCCCGGCGATCTCGCCGCCGCACGCCCGGCAGCGGTTGCCGTCGAGGCCGTAGACACCCAGCTCGTACCAGTCGCGCTCGATTAGCAGCGCGCCGCACGACGGGCAGAAGGTGCTCCCGCCCTCGCGGTCGTGCACGTTGCCGCAGTACACGTATTTCAATCCCTTGGAGCGTGCGATGGCCCGTGCCCGGGCCAGCGTGGCCGGCGGGGCGGGTGGCTTGTCGAGCATCTTGAAATCGGGATGAAACGCTGTGAAATGCCATGGCACATCCGCACCGAGATTGGCCGCAAACCAGTCCGAGGCCCGGTCGATCTCGGCCGGACTGTCGTTTTCCCCGGGGATCAGCAGGGTGGTGACCTCGAACCAGACCGCGGTTTCCCGGCGCAGGTACACGAGCGTGTCGAGCACCGGCTGGAGCTCGGCGAAACACAGGCGGTGATAAAATTCCTCGGTGAACCCCTTCAGGTCCACATTGGCCGCGTCCATGAACTGAAAGAACTCGGGCCGCGCCTCCGGGCCGATGTAGCCGGCGGTCACGGCCACGGTCCGGACCCCCCGGGCGCGACAGGCGCGGGCGACATCGATGGCGTACTCTGCGAAGATCACCGGGTCGTTGTAGGTGAAGGCCACCGAGCGGCAGCGCAGCCGTTTCGCGGCGGCGGCAATCTCCTCGGGCGCAGCCGCGTCGCCCAGCCGGTCGAACTCCCGCGCCTTGCTGATATCCCAATTCTGGCAGAAGCGGCAGCCGAGATTGCATCCGGCGGTGCCGAACGACAGCACGCTGGTCCCCGGGAGGAAGTGGTTGAGGGGCTTCTTCTCGATGGGATCGATGCAGAACCCGCTGCTCCGGCCGTAAGTCGTGAGCACCACACCATCGCCGGACCGCTGTCGGACAAAGCAGAAGCCCCGCTGCCCGTCCTGCAGCTTGCAGTTGCGCGGGCACAGCCGGCACTCCAGCCGGCCGTCATCCAGCTTCGTCCACCACCGGGCGGGATAGTCGGATGGGGGCATTGCCGCGGGCATGCGCTCAGCCCTCCTCCTCGATGAAGCCGGGCTCCCGAAAGCTCCGGGCCTCGAATCGTTGCAGCGCGACCGTCTCGCTGGGGGCGATGCCGGCCTTCCGCCGGACGATTGCGACCTGCTGGTCCACCGTGTTCACGCCGGCGATGCCGGGCAACAGGACGCCATCGCGGCCGTCGGCGGCGGTGACGATGACGCCGTATCGCGCCGGATTGAGCTCGGCCGGCGAGGCCACCGGCTGCGGTTGGTCGAGGATCGTCACGCTGAACCTAACCTGCGATAGCTCGGCCGCGGCCAGCGGGCCGAAGCGATAGTCGTGGAAGGCCGCCGAGACGGCGTTGCTCCAGGTCTCGCCCACCAGATCCTTCTTGCGCGGGGTCAGCGTGCCGATGCAGCCGCGCAATGCGCCCCGCCCCGATCGCAGCGTCACGAAGACGCCGCACCGCGCCTGCAACTCGCCGGCGGCCTGAAACGGCGGCGGCCGCGGCCCCTCCGTCAGCTCGGTCTCGACGGCGCGGCGGGCCACGGTCGGCAGGTCCGTGAGGCGATCGAGCACCGTGGCCAATCGCACGGCCGGCGCGACCGGAGGACCGGTTGGCCCGGGGGCGAACAGGACCGCGACTCCATAACCGACCCCGAAGGGTCCCTCATAACTCAGCACATCACGTCCATCGGTCCGTCCGGCAACCGCCGCCAGCGCCACGACGGTTGATTCGACCACGTCTTCGGCGGCGATCTCCCGCAGGCGCGGGTCGATCTGGCCGATTTCGTCGGTCGCGCCCGCCCGCAGGAGGGCGACGAACCTCTCGTCGAACCGGCGGCCCTCGGGGTGGAAACCGCTGGGCGCGGTCGGCGTGAGCCGATGGCTCATGTCGCCGCTGGCAATCAACGCCACCCGCCGGTGCAGGCTTTGCGCGGCCGCGGCCAGGGCCTGGCCGAGTGTTTCCAGCGATCCGGCTCCGGACGCGTCCAGGCTGAGAACGACCGTGGGCCCGCGCCAGCCCGCCGCGACCAGGTAGCAGAGCGGCACCAGCGCACCGTGATCGAGCAGACCGGCGGTGATGGGCCAGACCCGGACGCCGGCACGGCTGGCTTCCGCCTTCAGGCGTTCGATCAGGGCCGCATCGGGGGGAAGATCCACTTCGTCGGTCGGCGAACCGAACTCCGCCAGCGAGCCGCGCAGCCGGGGCGTCTCCCAAACGCCGAACGCCTCCGGGCGCCGGGGCGAATGCGGCGAGACCACGACCACCGTGTCCGGTCGGGCCGAGACGGCGCGCCCGGCCACGGTTGTCATCGCGGCCATCGTGGACGCGATGGGGGCGATGCGATCGCCGCCCACACCCGGGACGAGGATGGGCGCGTGCGGCATCAAGCCGGCGAATACGATCGGTGATTCGTCCATTGCGGCGCCTCCAAGGCGGGAAGCATAGGCGGCAGCCACCCAATAGCCAAGGAAGAGTTGCGACGGGCGGACGGCGCTGATCAGAGCTTGTACCCGATATTCCGCAGGAAATCTTTGCGCCACGCGATGTCCGCGTCGCCTTCCACCCCCTTGGGCGGGGAGCCATCGACCACCCCGGCGATGCCGCGGCCCTGTTCGGTCATGGCCACGATCACCTCGGTGGGATTGGCGGTGGCGCAGAAGATGCGGCACACTTCCGGCACCGCCTTGAGCGCGTTGAGCACGTTGACCGGATAGAAGCCCTCGCCCAGAAACACGATGAACGCGTGGCCGGCGCCGATGGCGAGGGCGTTGCGCCGGGCCAGGTCAACCATCGCGGGGTCGGTGCCCGACCAGCGCACCAGGCACTTGCCTGATGCCTCGCAGAATGCGACCCCGAACTTGATGCCCGGCACGGCGTTCACGAGCGCCTCGTGGACGTCCTCGACCGTCTTGATGAAATGGGTCTGGCCGAGGACGAAATTGACCGGCTCCGGTTTCTCGATCCTGACAGTGGTCAGCTGCATTGTCGTTGGCTCCTTTCCCTGCAATCACACACGTCCGCCCGCTGGTGGGTGATGGGTCCGATCAGGCGGCAAGCCGGGTGCGGCCGACGGCCCTTTCGCCGCGAACCGGCCGTGCGCGCCGGCGCGGGTCCTATTCCTTGGGGATGAGGTCGGTGTCGTAGCCCAAGGCCATGACGCAATCGAGCAGGGCCTTGGTCTTGCCTTCGCTCGTCGGCATCAGGCCGTAGGGAAACATCCCGACGGGCAGGCCCACCCCCATGCCGCGGAACTTCGAGGTGTCGAGCGGATAGGGCAGCTCGCCCTTGGTTTCCATCGAAAACATGCAGGCCCCGCCTTCCGGGCCGACCGTCAGGCTGCAGAATTTCTCCCACTGCCTCTTGTTGTAGGAGCTCCAGACGAAATCCCCGCCATAGACCCGCCGGCCGATTTCACCGAACAATTCGGTGAGTTCCTTCATGAACCGTCCGTCGCCCGGGCCGAGGTGCTCGCTGCGGGCCAGCGAAAGCAGCGTGGGGATATTCTTTGGCTTGGTCGCGAGTTCCAGCGTGGAATTGTCCAGAACGTTCATCACTCGCTCCTTTGTTGCCGGTTCAGCCGGCCGGGAAGATTCTTTCATTCGTCAATCTTGGGTGGAATCGTGGGCTCTCGCGGTCAAGCGTCGTCGGCTTCATCCCGCCATCCGCGCCGTCCGCCCGGCGCAGCAATCAGGCTGCGCGACGGCAGAAATTTTCCGCACGGAAGTCATGTCGAAGGTGAAACACCTACTGCCACCGGGCTGGCGGTCCATGTCGCGAGGCCGGGTGGTGGTAGAACGTAAAACTGCTTGACTGAATCATGCCGGGCGCGGCGGTTCAACCAAGGAATTGCAAAAGTTGGGCCGCGGCCGACTGCGGCGATCACGGTTGCAGATGTCCCGCGGTCACAACCTCTTCGAGCATCGTGGCCGCAAAGTCCCAGAGGTCCTTCGAGCCGTCGGCGATGTGGCAATTCCGGGCAACCACCCGGTCGCGGGTTACGCCATGCCGGCGCCAGGCCGAGCCCTCGGTCTGGCAGTTCAACAGCATGGGCTGAAAGCGATCGACGGCGGCGGCGAACTTCGACTCGGGAGTAGCGCGGGCTTCGAATTCGTCCCACAGCGCGCGGAACCCGGCCGCCTGGTCGGGCGGAAGCAGGCCAAAGATGCGGTCGGCGGCGACCGCCTCGCGCGCGTGCTGGTTCGCCATGGCCTGCGTGTCGTAGGCGAACGTGTCGCCCGCATCGATCTCCACGAGGTCGTGGATGATGAGCATCTTGAGCACCCGCAAGACATCGAGGGCGGGGTCGTTGGCATGCTCGGCCAGGGTGATGACGATCAGGCAGAGATGCCACGAGTGCTCGGCGTCGTTTTCCGCACGGCGGCTGTTGATGAGCACCGTCTGCCGGAAGATCTCTTTCAACCGGTCAACCTCGACGATGAACCGGACCTGCCGGGTGAGACGTGCACGGAGGGATTCCATGTCTCACCTTGGAAACAGCGGTGAGCCTAGGCGACTTCTTTCAGCACTTCCCCGCGCGGCAGCGACATGACGGATCCCGCCGGCGCCGCGCGGCGCCGCCGGTCGGATAGCTTCTGATGCACCCAGGCGGCCGGGAAAAGCAGCGCGATCAAACCCACGGCGGTGAGGGTCCGGCTGGCGAAGCTGTGGAAGAGGTAGGGCTGCGTCAGCAGAAACGCGCACACGGTCACTTGGAAACTGAACACCACCAGGGAATGCCGGCCGATGAAGGCGAGGGGGCGGAACGCCACGAGGCGGGGGAAGTGGACTGCCACCGCTGCGATCAGATAGGCCAGGACGATGAAATTGAGCAGCCGCAGCGGCGCCAGGTGGGTCTTGTCCGCCCACCTCCACACCATATCCATGTTCAGCCCGACGGGCAGCAGCGGCTGCTGGTACTTGAGCACGAGCCACAGCGGCACCGCGATCGCGAGGCAGAGCAGGAGGAGCGCGGGCCGGAACGACAGCAGCGGCCGGGTTCCCTTGGCCCAATGATAGCCGAAGTAGACGCCGATGACGAAGACGAGCTGCCAGGCAAGGATGTCGAATGCGCCCAGATTGACGGGCGTGAAGGAGCTGAGCCACCGCTGGAGGGCGTCACGCAATCCGGCCTGCGAGAGGAGCCAGAGTCCGCCGCTGACCGCGAACAGGCGCGCCGCATAGCCGCGGCGCAGGGCACCCAGGATCAACGGCAACGCGAGCATGAACCCGCAGTACATCGGCAGAATGTCGAACAACCCGGGCTGGTAGAGCAACGCGAGCCCCATTGTCAGCGCCTCGGACGGATGGCTGAAGAACAGCGCCGGCGACGTGGGGGAAACCGTGTTGGTGACGAACGCCATCAGCAGGAGGCCGACCAAGGCGATGACAAAGCTGCTCACGTGGGCGCCGTAGATCTGGCCCGCGCGCCGCCACGCATTCCGCCGCAACTCCCCAGGCGGCCGCCCGCTGGCTCGTCGGGTATAGACCAGGCCGGCCACAAGTCCCGACAGGAATACAAAGCCCTCGGCGGTGGAAACGAAGCCGAAGACGTAGTCGCTGAAGACGCGGAGTTCGGTATCCAGATGGTTGAGCGCAATGGCCACCAGCATGTAACCCCGCAGCGTGTCGAGACGTTGGTCACGCCCGAAACCGGTCGTGGGATGGGCCGCCTCGGCTGACGCGGCCGCCGGCCAGTGGATCGACGGGTCGGCGCGACGGTGAGTGTAAGGGCGGACGCTTACTGGCATGGGGGCTAGTCCCCGAAAAAGGATGAATGGTTCCCGCGATTCAGCGGTTGTTAGTCAAGTCTATTGCGGGAAATATGCGCGATCGCGGCATCGGTCTTTGACAGCAAACCTGCAGGTTTCACACCAACTGCGGGCGCGGCGGCCTGCCCGGCGCGTGCTCCCTAACCCGGAATGACGGCTGCAGTCCGGGAAGTGACGTCGTTGCGTGGCCGCCCGTTACTTCGCCCAGATCGACGCCAGGTTCAGCTTCGCGACCGCCACCGCCCGTCGATCGGTTGAAGAAAGAACCAGATTCCTGCCGGCCGCACCCGAAATGAGTGCATTTATCCCGGTTTTTCAAACGATCCCTGCCGCTTGTGGCCGGCGATATTGCCGCCATGCCGCCTCAAGGCATCGGGGAGCGCCAACCGTCGTCCCCGGAAGCGGCCGGGCCGGTCCGTCGCGCAAGCCCATGATCTCCAGTATTGCGTTCCGGGGCGGGGGACTTTTGCGTCAGGGGCCCTCATGAAAATCCTTGTTGCCGACAAAATCTCGCCGAAGGGCGTCCAGTTCCTCCGCAGCCAGCCCGGCTTTGAAGTCGTCGAGGCGTATGGGTCTTCCGGCGCGAAGCTGCTCGAACTGGTGCGCGACGTGCAGGCCATCGCCGTGCGCAGTGAAACCAAGATCACGGCCGAGGTCATTGCGGCCGCCCCGAAGCTCCGGGTCGTGGGTCGGGCGGGGGTGGGGGTGGACAACGTCGATGTCGAGGCCGCCACCGAACGCGGGGTGGTCGTCATGAACACGCCCTCGGGCAACACCATCGCCACCGCGGAACTGACGTTCAGCCATCTGCTGTGCGGCGCCCGCCCGGTGTCGCAGGCCGCGGCCTCCATGCGCGAGGGCAAGTGGGACCGCAAGAGCTTCTCGGGCATCGAGCTTTCGCGGAAGGTGCTGGGCGTGGTCGGCCTCGGCCGCATCGGCGGCGAGGTGGCGCGCCGGGCGCAGGCCTTCGGCATGCGCGTGCTGGCCTACGATCCCTACCTGGCGCCCAGCCGCGCCAAGGCCATGCAGGTGGAGCAGGTCGACCTCGACGCCCTGTTGCGCGAATCGGACTACATCACCGTGCACATGCCGCTGACCGACCAGACCCACTACATGATCGACGAGGCGGCGCTGGCCAAGACCAAGAAGGGGGTGCGCCTGTTCAATTGCGCCCGCGGCGGCATCATCAAGGAGTCGGCCCTGGTCGCCGCCCTGAAGTCGGGGCAGGTGGCCGCCGCCGGCCTCGACGTCTACGAGGAGGAGCCGCTGCCCGCCGACCACGAGCTGCGCCGGCTGCCCAACGTCACGCTCACGCCGCACCTGGGCGCCTCGACCGCCGAGGCGCAGGAAAGCGTGGGCATCGAGATCGCCGTGGCCATCGCCGACGCCCTGGGCGGCGGCGTCATCCGCAACGCCGTCAACGTCCCGTCGATCGACGCCGCCACGCTCAAGGTCCTCGGGCCGTACCTCGACCTCGGCGCCAAGCTGGGCACGCTCGTGCAGCAGATCGCCCCGCCGCAGGTGGACCGGTTGCGCATCACCTACTCGGGCCGGATCGTGGATCTCGACGCCAACGCGGTGACCCGCAGCATCCAGCGCGGCTATCTCCGCCGGATCGGCGGCGACGAGGTCAATTTCGTCAATGCCCCCGTGCTCCTGCAGCGCCTCGGCGTGCAGGTCGAGGTGGTGAAATCCGCCGCGGAATGCGACTACACCGAGCTCATCCAGATCGAGACCGTGGGTCCGGACGGGAAGATCTACTCGGCGGACGGCACCCTGATCGGGAAGGGCAACAGCCCCCGGATCGTCGCGATCAACGGCCGCAACGTCGAGGTGGCCGCCGAGGGCAACCTGCTGGTGATCGAGAACGTCGACCAGCCCGGCATGGTCGGCACCATCGGCACGATCCTCGGCAAGGATGGCGTCAACATCGCCGACATGTCGCTCAGCCGCCTCGCCGTGGGCGAGACCGCCTACATGGTTGTGCGGGTCGACAATGAACCCAGTCCCGCCGCGCGGCGGGAGATCAAGGCGAACCCGGCCATCCGGATGGCCAAGTTCGTGCAGCTCTAGAGGCCGGCGGCACGGTCCGGCCATTCGCTCCCCGCTTCCCCCATGCTCGTCCCGCTCCTCATCTCCGGTGTCGTCGGCTACCTGCTGGGCTCGCTCCCTTTCGGGTATCTGGTGGCGCGGGCGCGCGGGGTCGACATCTTCAAGGCGGGCAGCGGCAATCCCGGCGCCACGAACGTCAAGCGGGTGCTGGGCGCGAAGGCCGGCCACACCGTCTATGTCCTCGATTTCCTCAAGGGGGCGGTGGCGGCCGCGTGGCCCTGGGCGTGGGCGGCCAGCCGCGGACCGGTGGTCGGCGCCGTGCTCGAGAACGGGCGCCTCCGCGCCCTCGATGCCTTCGACGTGGCGATGCCCTATTGCATCGCCGGCCTCGCCTGCGCGGTGATCGGCCACACGTTCTCGATCTTCACCCGGTTCAAGGGCGGCAAGGGCGTGGCGACCGCCTCGGGCGGACTGGTCGTGCTGATGACCTGGCCCCTCTTCGTCGGGGCGGCCGTCTGGTTCGGGGTGTTCTTCGCCTGGCGTTACGTGTCCCTGGCCTCGATCCTCGGCACCCTGGCCGTGGTCGGGGCCGCCTGGGCGCTGGGGCTGCCGCTGGCGCTCAAGCTCGTCGCCACGCTGGTCGCCGCATGGGTGCTGCTGCGCCACGAATCCAATATCCGGCGGCTGCTGACCGGCTCCGAGCACAAGTTCGTCCGCAAGCGGGAGGAGGGCGAATGAACCCGGCCCGGCCTCCGGCGGCCGGCGACCACGGGGCGTGAGTCGCCCCCCGTCCGCGCCCGCGCGCCGAATAGCGATCGCCAGCGGCCTCCCGCCCGGCGTACCTTCACCCACCAGATTTCATCCATGGCACGCATCGTCCAGAAATACGGCGGCACGTCGGTCGGCGACATCGAGCGGATCAAGCGCGTCGCGGAACGCATCAAGGCGACCCACGACGAGGGCCACGAGCTCGTCGTGGTCGTGTCCGCGCGCTCGGGCGTGACCAACGAGCTCATCGCGCGCGCCAAGGCGATTCACGAGCATCCCTCCGAGCGGGAGATGGACATGCTGCTCGCGACCGGCGAGCAGGAGACGATCGCCCTCACGGCGATCGCGCTCCACGCCCTCCAGGCGCGGGCCGTTTCCTACACCGGGGCCCAGGCCGGCATTTTCACCGATGCCGCGCACACCAAGGCCAAGATCAAGACGATCAACGCCCAGCCGATCGACCGCGACCTCCGGGCCGGCCGGATCGTCATCGTGGCCGGCTTCCAGGGCATCAACGAGGAGGGCCAGATCACGACGCTGGGCCGCGGGGGCTCCGATCTCACGGCCATCGCGCTGGCGGCGGCCCTCCAGGCGGACCGGTGCGAGATCTACACCGACGTCGACGGCGTCTACACCGCGGACCCGCGCGTCGTCAAGGACGCCCGCAAGCTCGCCGAAATCAGCTACGACGAGATGCTGGAACTCGCCAGCAGCGGCTCCAAGGTGATGCAGTCGCGCTCGGTGGAGTTCGCCAAGAAATACCAGGTCGTTTTCGAAGTCCGTTCATCGTTCAATCACAACCCGGGAACCATAAAAGAGGAAGTCGCCTACATGGAGCAGGTCGTCGTGCGCGGCATCGCCGTGGACAAGGACCAGGCCAAGGTCGTCGTCAGCAACATTCCGGACAAGCCGGGCTCCGCCGCGCGGGTCTTCCGCGCGCTGGCCGACGCCAACATTATCGTCGACATGATCGTGCAGAACATCGGCCACCACGGCGTCGCCAACCTCACGTTCACGGTGCCCCAGACCGAAAGCCATCTGGCGAAGCAGGCGCTCGAGCCCGTGTTTGCCGAGCTCGGCGGAGGCGAGGTCGCCATCCACGACCAGATCGCCAAGCTGTCCGTCGTCGGCGTGGGCATGAAGACCCACAGCGGCGTGGCCGCGACCCTGTTCCAGACGCTCGCGGCGGACGGCGTCAACATCGAGCTCATCAGCACGTCCGAGATCAAGATCTCGGTCGTGATCGGCATCGCGCGCGCGGACGCCGCCGCCCGCGCCGTCCATGCGGCGTTCGGCCTGGAAAAGACCGCCTGACCTCCGGCCGGCGTTTGGGCCCCGCCTGATCCCGACCCCGCGGGCCGGTCCGGTGGCGGGCGCGGACCCCTTTCTGGCATGAAATACATCAGCACCCGCGGACAGACGGAGCCGCTCGCCTTCACCGCGGCCGTGGCCACCGGTCTCGCGCCGGACGGCGGGCTGTTTTTGCCGGAGAGCCTGCCGGACCTGTCGGGCCGCCTGGCCGATTGGGGCCGGCTGGGCTATGCCGACCTGTGCGGCGAGTTCCTGCGGGAGTTCGCCACGGACCTGCCGGACCCGGCGCTCCGCGACCTCGTCGCGCGCTCCTATCGCGCTTTCACCCACCGCGCCATCGCGCCGCTCGAACAGCTGGGCGAGGATCTCTTCGTGCTCGAGCTCTTCCACGGGCCGACGCTGGCCTTCAAGGATTTTGCGCTGCAGCTGCTGGGCAACCTGTACGAGCACCAGTGCCGCGCCCGGGGCGAGACGCTCAACGTGCTCGGCGCGACCTCGGGGGACACCGGGGCGGCGGCCATCCACGGGCTGCTGGGCAAGCCGGGTGTCGCCCTGTTCATCCTTTATCCGGACGGCCGGATCGCGCCGCTGCAGGAGCGGCAGATGGCCTGCACGGGGGCGGCCAACGTGTTCGCGCTCGCGATCGACGGCACGTTCGACGACGCGCAGGCCGCCTTAAAGGAGGTGTTTGGCGACCAGGCCTTCCGGGTGCAGCACCGGCTGGCGGCGGTCAATTCCATCAACCTGGCGCGCGTGCTGGCCCAGGGCGTCTACTACCTCTATGCGTGGCTGCGGCTGCCGCCGGCGAAGCGGGCCAACGTGGAATTCGTGGTGCCCACGGGGAATTTCGGCAACGTCCTGTCCGGATGGCTGGTCCAGAAGATGGGCGTGCCGATCCGCGGCTTCAAGGTCGCCACCAACCAGAACGACATCCTCTACCGCCTGTTCACCACCGGCGAATACCGCCTCGCCCCGGTCGCGCCCAGCCTCGCGCCGTCGATGGACATCCAGGTGGCGTCCAATTTCGAGCGGTTCCTCTACTACCACGCGGGCCGCGATCCCGCCCAGGTGCGGACGGTCATGTCGGCGTTCAAGACCGCCGGGGTCTACCGGTTCGACCGGTTCGACGCGGATACGTTCACCGCCTCGCACTGCACCGACGCCGAGATTACCGGGCTCATCCGCCAGGTGTACCACAAGTATGGCTACATCTGCGATCCCCATACCGCCTGCGGGTTCAAGTCGATCGACCGCGGCCGGACCAGCGTGGTGCTGGCCACCGCCAGTCCGGCAAAATTTCCCGACGTCATCCAGGCGGCTACCGGCCGGGCGCCGACCCATCCGAGCCTGGAGGCGCTCAAGTCCCGGCCGATCGTGAAATATCCGCTCCGGGCGGAGGCGGCGACGATCAAGGCCTTCATCGCCGAACACGGCGTCTGACCGGGCCCGCCGGCCGTGGGCGGAATCCCTCATTGTGGCGAAGGGCCGCTTCACGCTATCGTTCGGCCTGCGACCTCGTCTGGAGGCCGCCACCCGCTTTGGTTCAGCCCAGGTTCGCCGCGCGCCGCGTGCGGATCCGCCCCTGTCCTCCCGTCCAATGAAAAACGAGGTTGTTCTCCTCCTCGTGCTGTGCAGCGCCCCGCTGCTGGCGGCGGAGCGCATCAATCAGGAGGGCCGGATTCTCGGCCCTGAGCCGGTGGTGGCCGCGCCCGTCCTGTTCAACACGGCCGCGGCCGACGCGATCGTGGGCGCGATGCAGGTGATGCCGCTGGACAACCCCTGGAACGAGGACGTCTCCGGCCGGCCGCGGCTGGCCAATTCCGACGCCATGATCGCGCAGATCCGCGCCGACCTGTCGTCCAGCCGGCGGACCCTGCGGGCGTTCTTCGAGATGAACTACGTCCTCGTCCCCGACACCCAGCCCAACGTCCCGATCGCGTTTGTCGACTACCCGGACGAATCGGACCCCAGCCCTTATCCGCTCCCGGCGAATCTGCCGGTCGAAACGTGGCCGCGGGAGACCGGCACCCTGACCCTGCAGCAATGGCAGCAGGACGTGAACGGCGACGGTGGCGACCGCCATGCCATCGTCGTCATGCCGGGTGCCGGTTTCGCCTGGGAAACGTGGCAGACCGTGCTTGCGGGCACCGCGTGGCAGGCGTCCAACGGCGCGAAGTTCAATCTGCGCAGCAACGCCCTCCGGCCCGCCGGCTGGACTTCGGGCGACGCGGCCGGCCTGCCGATGTTCCCGGCCCTGGTGCGGTACGACGAATGCCAGCGCGGCATGGTGGAGCACGCCACGCGGGTGGTCGTCGCCCGGTCCCGGCGGGAATACCTTTATCCCGCCAACCATTACGCCTCCTCGACGCCGGCGACGCAGGTGAATGTGCCGGCCATGGGGCAGCGGGTGCGCCTCAAGGCCGCTTTCACCATTCCGGCGGAATGGACGATCTATGAGCGGGCCGTCTGCCTGGGCCTGAAGAAATACGGGGCGCTCGTCGCCGACAACGGCGGCTTCTTCTCGATTTCGGTCACGCCGGACGATCGCTACCCGGACGGCGCGTTCGACCACCTGGCAAGCATCGACCTCAACAATTTCGAGATTGTGCAGGCGACCGGCCCGACTGAAGGCCCGCGCTCGCCGGGGGCGCCGATCGCCAGCGCCGGTGCCGACCTGGACGTGCTCTTTCCCGCCGCCGCCCCCGTCGTGATTGGCGGCAGCGCCACGGGTGCGGGCGTGACGGTGGAATGGACGAAATACTCCGGTCCGGGAATCGTCACCTTCGGCAATCCCGCCCAGGCGGCGACCACGGCATCGTTCAGCATGCCGGGCACCTACACGCTGATGATCAACGCCCGCGACGGCGTGCACGCGGCCGCCCGCGACGCCGTCGTGGTTCACGTGGTGCTGCCGGTGGTCGTGATGCGGATCGGCGACAACGCGACGGTCATCTTCCGGAGTGCCATCGGGCAGACGTACCGGGTGGAGCGCGCGCCGGATTCGTCCGGCAGCTCCTGGACGGTCGTGGCCGACGGCCTGGCCGGCACCGGGGCCGGAATCGCGGTGGAGGATCCCGGCGCGTTCTGGGATCACCCGGGCGCCGTCCATCGCGTGCAGTTCACGCCGCAGTAGGGGCGGCGCCGACGCGGCGGCCGGCCGCGCGAATGGCCGTTGCTGGATCGGGCCGATGAGGCTACGGTCGGGGAAGCCACCTCCGATTCCCACCCATGAAGACCATCGCCGCCGCCCTATTCCTGGCCGCCGCCCTCACCAGTTTCGGCCAGCCCGAGACCACCAGCCCGTCCCAGCCGATCTCCGTTCACATAGCCTCCGAGATCGAGGACCTCGCCCGGGGCTATGCGGCTGCGTTTCCCGTCATCGCCCACACGCCGGTATTTGTGTATCTCCGTCGGGAGGGGGGCACGGCCGTTCTGGTGAGCCCCCGGCGGATGAAGGCCCAGGCCGGGGTGCTGATCATCGAACTCGAGAACGGGTTCACCTACATCATCAACCCGGAGGACGTGATCGCGATCACGGATGCGCCTCCGCCGAAAGCGGCGCCCGGCGCGCCGCGGCCGTAAAAACAGGGTGGACACCGGCCGGAGTTTGGCCTTTTCTCCCCGCTCGATTCTCTCGTCATGCACGTCCCGAACTCCCTCAACCGCGCGATCATCGGCCTGAGTATTATTGCGGGCCGCCGGCCCGGGCATGGCGACATGGCATAAGCGACCGCGCTAACCCCACGTCACCCTCGATGCCCCGGGCCAATGGCCCCGGGGCTTTTTTTTATGAACCACCCGGCAGTCAAGATCTACGACACCACCCTCCGCGACGGCACCCAGGGCGAGGGCATCTCCCTCTCGGTCACGGACAAGCTGCTGATCACCGAGCGGCTGGACCAGTTTGGCGTCGACTACATCGAAGGGGGATTCCCCGGGTCAAATCCGCGCGACATCACCTATTTCACCGAGGTGCGGAAGCTCAAGCTGCGCCACGCCCGGGTGGCCGCCTTTGGCTCGACGCGGCGGGCCGGCGCCAGCGCCGACCAGGACCCCCAGCTCAAGGTGCTGCTGGACGCTGGCACCCCCGTCGTGACCATCGTGGGCAAGACCTGGCTGCTGCATGTCACGGAGATCCTCCGGACCACGGCCGAGGAGAACCTCGCGATGATCGAGGACTCCGTGCGCCGCCTCGCCGCCGAGGGCCGCGAGGTGGTCTATGACGCCGAGCATTTCTTCGACGGCTTCCGGGACAATCCGGAGTATGCCCTGCGGACGCTCGCCGCCGCCAAGCGCGGGGGCGCGGCCAACCTGA
>Ga0265338_10003622_pt1 | contig 21531 bp, 32 predicted proteins | sample 42126metaG_FD_193579 | JGI IMG/M metagenome (GOLD analysis project Ga0265338, IMG submission 193579) | Rhizosphere microbial communities from Carex aquatilis grown in University of Washington, Seatle, WA, United States - 4-21-26 metaG | ecosystem: Host-associated > Plants > Roots > Rhizosphere... | reverse complement strand
AACGGTCAGCGTGGTTGCGTTGATCGCACCGACGAAGACCGCCGGCTGACTTCCGTTCAGTCCAGGCAGCACGGCGGATAGAAACGCCGCCAGCGCCGCCTGCACATTGGATTGCGTCGGGGAGACCTGCACCGGGACGACGCCGGCCTATTGCCGGTAGAAGGCAATGTCGAGCAGCGGACTCCCAGTCGCCGCGATGAACTGCAGCGCCGATAGCGTGCCGTTATAGGGCATCGGAGTCGCCCCACTCACCAGGATGACGCCGATCCCCGATGTCGGCGCACCGCCGTCATCGCGATACCGCACGTTTGCAGTCTCGGCTTGGAGCGCGGCCGTCGTCGCATTGGGTGGTATGCCGCCGCTGGTCAGGCTTGCGGATGACGATGTCGACGTGGTGCTGAGCAGATAAACGCCCGCACCGCCTGGCGTGCCGCTGATCTGTGACACGATCGTGGTGCCAGCCGTAATACCAGTACCGGAGACGGCCTGCCCGGCTTTGATGATTCCAGTGACCGATGTCGTTGTCAGTTGATTGGCTGCAGCACCGCTGCCGGCCGAGCCCGTGAAGGATGCACTGACGCACGATGCCAGACCGACCGCGGATTCAAGCTGGGTCGCAGATAGTTGGCAGGTCCAGAGCGGGACCGTCGTCTGGCCGGGCGTTGTCCATTGCGCGTGCGCTGCGCTTGACAACAAGAGCGGCGCCAACAGCGCCAGCCTGATACGTGATTGCTTCAAGACGATCACTCCAATCAAGCGCCGTTCTGCAGCGTACCGATGACCTTGGACCAGCCCGCAGTCAGCGACCACGGTTCGGCGGGTTGCGTCACCAGATAGACCGATCCGTCCGGCGTCGTCAGAAGATCGCCGCCTTTGAGCGCGATACGGACGCCGCCGCGGATCGGGGCGCTGAAATAGAACGCCAGGAAATTCCCTTGCAGATTAAGCGCGTCCATATGGCGAAGATCGGTTGCGCTCAACGCCTGGACTTGCGCCGGCAATGTCATCGCCAGCATCATCGTTTCCGATGCAACGGTCTGTTGTGGGCCGACAGAATAAAGCCCAGGACCACCCGGAACGCCCGACAACTGCCCGGTGACGATCGTATTCGCCGCCAGGGCATCCGTCGTGTCGGACAGGTCTACGCCCGGAAGCACCGCGCCTGACGCGACAGCGCTCGCATTGAGCACGCTAGAAGCCGACGTGACCGTGCAGCTATTGAGCGTCGCACCGATGCTGAGCTGATAGGTGCCACTTCCGCCCGGGGAACCCGACAGCTGTTGCTCGATCGTCGAACCGAACGGCAGCGTATTGGTGCCATCGCTTCCTGAAACGACATCGCCGACCTGCAGGCTTCCCGTCAGGACCACCGCCACATCAAGCGTCGTCGGCGCATTGATCGGATCGGGAATGGACGCCGTGAACGTCCCGCCGATCGACGCCGTTATGCTGCCCGGCGTGGCATAGCCCGGAACTTGCGATCCGTCCGGGCCGATCACATTGCCGATGCTGACCCGAACGCCGATCGGCTGATTGGGATTGATCGCCCCAACGCATGGGGCGACCAGGGCATGCAGGTTCATCGAAAGGATGCGTCAGTCAGTATGACCGATCGCGTTCAGTTGACCGGTATTAGCGCCCGAGGCGGTCGTGACCAGCATCACCAATTCAAGCGCAATATGCTGACCCGGAACAAGGCCGGCGGTGGACGGAATGTTGAAGGTGTAATTCGCGGGCGTGCTATTAAACTGCTGCGCCGCCGTGATGCCGGTAATTGCGGTCTCGACACCGCCGACCTCGGTATAGGCGTTGAGCGTCAGCGTGGTGGAGGCCGCCGTAATGGTGCCGGAGCCGGTATAGTTCGCATTCACCACCACAGGGATGGCGCTGCCCGCAACATAAGTGCTGGCGACATCCGTCTCGAACAGGAATTTCGTGGTGACAGCGCTGCTCGATGTCGCGACGCCGGTCAGGTCATAAGATGTGCCGGCGGTGCGCGCGATGTTGAAACCGGTGCCAGAAGCGCCTGACGCCGCGCCGGTAATGCCGCTGTCGAACCGCGCATCGGTGAGACTGAGCCAATGCGTGAAGGTGCCTGACTGATTTGACGGCACGAACAACATACCGCCCGGCAGCAATCGGCCGGATGAGCCGGGCTGGCGCATGAACGACTGATAGATCGTGCCGCCGGAAATGCCGTAGTTCTGCAGCAGCCATTCGGAATTTGAATTGCCGTTCGATGAACTCGGCACCGGCGCCGGGATCTGATCGACGGTCGTGGACTGCGCCAATGCGGCGATCGGCAACGCTGTGAGGCCAACGGCCACCAACAAAGATCGGAAGAGTTTCATTGGATGTTCCCTTTCACTTGACCTCGTAATCGACGGAATTGAGCATGTGGCCGGTATCGACCAGCGGCTTTGCCGAGCCCTTACGCGCGATCGTGGACGGCGCGTTGGGCGGCGTGTTGGTATCGACGATGCTCTGCTGTAATTGGCCTTTGACGCCTTCGCCGGTCAGCGCCAGCGTCTTGGCGGCGTCGTAACCGTTCGCTTTGAGCAGATCGGCAATCGCCTTTGGCCACTCGTTCGACTTCTCCGCAATCATGTTGCGAAAGAACGGCCGCGGCGGAGTGCCGGCGCCCGGTGCGCCGTATTCCTGGATCGCAGCGATCATCGCGACCGACTTGCCATCCGGATAGGTAGCCTTTTCCAGAAAGCCGACGCGAACGACCGTTGCGTTGGTGGCGCTTATCACGATGGCTTGGAGCGCTCCCGCGAGCTTCGTACCGCCTTTGACCGTCGCCATCAGCCGTGCCTTTTGCCCAGCCGTTTTGCGGCGCGGTCCTGTCCGTGAGGACTATGCGCCGGCGCCGCTTCGAACCGTTCGATGTGCGCCAGCAAATCTGCGACTTGCTGCTGCAGGGTCCTTAGCGCCGCCTCGATACGGGTGCATCGTCGATCTTCGGCGCGCTGCTTGCGGTCAACCGCGATCGCGTTGGCGTCGATATCCATAACGCCTCGCTATGTCTTCGAACCGTCGGACAAAGGGGGCGCACCATTGTCCCCCGCTATCGCTTCGCCGACCTTGCGCACCTGTTCGATGAAATCGCGGAGGCCCTGCTGCTGCTTTCGCTTTTCGTCGACCGCTTGCGCGGCAAGCGTTTCGGTCGCCTTCAGCTCTTCAACCAGCGCGTCCGCGTGCTCGTCGAGGCGGCGGCCGGAGGCGTGCATTTCGTCAAGCAAGCCCAAAAACCGCGCGCCGGGTTTCGGCGCCGCAGGCTTCGCGGCGGCCGGCGCAACTACACCGATCGCAGGCTTCGCTTCATCGACCATACAAATACCCGGAATTGGTTGATTCCAACGGACTGCCGCTTCGACGCCCGCACAAAGCCGATCGAGCTTCGCCCCGGCGGGCGTCACGTAGGGCGGACGGTCGCACTTTCGAGAGCGGCGAGGCGCGCTTCCATCTCAGACAGGCGACGCTCCAGCGTGCGCTTGGCAACCATCAATTCCCGTATGCGCCGCGCCATCACGTCCGGTTCCATCAACGCCCCCACCATGGACCGCCGATGACCTGGCGCTGCTGCGTGATTTTCGGCACATAGCGGCCAAGCCTGAAGGGAAGAAGCATCTGCCAGTACGCCGCGCCATATTGCGTTTGCGCAAACCACGCGTTCGACGCCGTGGTCGGAAAGTCGACCGCGACCGCGACCGAACCTTCACTCGCGTCGGACACGCGGCCGACCAGAGGCGACAACGGCTGCAGCGCCGATCCGAACAACAATTGCGCAACATGCGCGACCATCAGATTGAGCAGTTGCGCCTGAAGCGCCGCGTCGTTGACCGGACCGCCGCCGTCGTTGCGGCAATACTGTTGTGCGATCGGCAGGATGACGTTGACGACCTGCGTTTCGGTCAGTGCAATGAAATTCGGCGCCGACGTGACGAATTGCGGGAACGCCGCCGCCCAATTCGCAAAGCTGAACTGGACGATAACACCCACTATGCGGCCTCTTCGTCCCGCTTGTCGGTCGCGATATTGGACAGGTTCGGATTGGACCGCGCCGGCCACCGCGGATCGCGCGGTACATCGCGACCGCCTTTTCGCACCATTCGCACGTCAAGCCGTTCCAGGCCGGACTTGACCTCGTCCTGCTCCTTGCCGTGACTGACGGCGCGGGCCTGCGTCTTTTCGATGTAGATCAGGTGATTCTTGACGAGCGCGGAGTCCTTGTTCTGCTCCATCCAGGCCCCCGCCACTTCCGCCGGCACGTTCGGCGTCAGCGCATAACCGCCCGCAATGACAAACGCCGGGGCCCTGCCATGAGGCACGGCGGGACCGTTGATCTTGACCGGCTCGCCCACAGCCAGAGACCGTGCCTCCTTGCGCGTCCCGCCGCCGAGTACGGGCACGTCGTACTCTTCCATCCTGAAGACACGCATGATGATTCCGGCGGGATGCTTGCAGGCAACGGTCACGGTTCGCGACATGGCGTTTACCTCTCGTTTTGACTGCAACGAATGACGATCAGATGCCGATCATCGAGGCGATCGTCATCGTCATGCGCAGAATGCATCCCCAGGTGCCGGCCGAGACTTTCTGCTTATAGCTCGACATCATCGGAATGAGCTTGTGGGCGCGCATCTTCTCGTTGAAGCTGCAATAGCCGGTCTCCTGGCCATCGACCTCTTCGGCGATCAGCTGCATGAAATTGCCGCCGCTGATGCCCTGCGGATTGGACGCGCTGAGCACGCCATATTGCACGGCGTTTTCCACGCGCAGGTTCGGAAAGTTCTTCTTCAGAAGATCGCTGACATTGACGTTGAAGCTGTTGGTTGTCGTCAGCGCGGCTTCGGACTGCGGCGACATCGCTAGGGTCATCCTGGTCTCGCGATTGACCAGACCTGCCGTCTGCGCCACGAGCTGCGCGAACAGGTTTTCGATATCGGCATAGATCTCATTCGCGGTCGCGGCGACCTGACCTGACGAATTGTACCAAGTCGTGCCGCCATAGGCCTTCAGCGCCGGCGTGAGCGACGCGTTCAGATGCGGGTCGTTCAGAAGCCCGTAGTTCTGCAAGCCCTGCACGCCGAAGAAATACGTCAGGTTCGAGAACTTGTTGAGCATCAGCGCCGCCGAGTAATCGAGTTCGGCAACCCAGTTAATCCGCGCAAGGCCTGCGCGCTCGAGTTCGCGCTCGCCGTATTGCTTGATGACTTGGAACAGATAGGCTTGGCGCTGCGGCCAGTTGGTGTTCGATGTCACGGCGCCGTTCTCGGCATAATCGCCGTAGCTTGACACTTCGCCCGCCGCTTCGGTCACGGGCAGCATGATCGTGTCGTCAAGCCAGGTGCCGCGGCGTTCTTCGCCCATGATGGCGGTCGCCTTGTTCGGCGCGAACAGCGCCTTGAACACCTTCGGGTCGACCATCGTGGTGAAGATCGAGGGCACCGCCGAGTTCGGATCGGTGGTCGACAGCTGCGGCTGCGCGTCCATCGCGAGACCGAAATCATACCGGAATTCATCCGGCACGTAGGAGGTCACACCCGGCAGCGTCACGCCGCGAAGCGCAAGCTGAGCGCGGTCTTCCTGCCAAAGCGTCATTGCTTCGTGGCGATTCATGTCAAGTGCTCCGTTGTTGCACCTGGCTTCGGCCGGGCGCGATGGACGAAATTACGGCGCGACGGTTCCCCGCGGAGCGCCCATACCGAAACCGGCACGGCCTTGATGCTGATACGCAAAGCGCCGCGCTTCGATCAGGTCCTTGCTGCCGAAGATCATCGAATTCAGCACAAGGACTGAGTTCTTGTTGGCTTCGCGCCACGTCTCCCAGACGGCATCCGGGACGCCTTCGGTCAGCGCCCAGCCGTAGATCAAGTGCGAAGGCCTTATCCGGCCGGGACCGCGGTCATAAGCGGTCCCGTGGATCGTCGTGCCGCCGATCGCTATGCCATTCGGCATCTTGCAGACGACGGCGTAAGGCATCAGTTGGTGACGCCCGGCGCGTTGCTGATCTTGACCAGCTCGCCGGCAAGCCCGGACGACACCGCGTACCAGGACGTTTCGACATCGCTATTGCCGGTCAACGCTTCGGACCCGACAGTCTGGGTCAAGTTCACGACGTAGGTGCCGGCGCCGCCGGTGCCGGTGCCGAGCGCGGTGATCGTGGTACCGGCCGTGACACCGGAGCCACCGACGAGCTGCCCGACGCCCCATGTGCCCGTCACCGTGCCGCCGACCGTCAGCAGCCCGTAGGTGCCGCTGATCGTGGTGGAGGCGGCAGATTGTTCGGGAATGCTGACCGCGTAAGTGCCGATGCCGCCCGTGGTCCCGGACAACTGCGAGACGATCGTCGAACCCGACGCGACGTTGGTCCCGGAAATCGCGGCGCCCGGATAGACCGTGCCGGACCCGACCGCCGTGACCGTCATCACGTTGCCGGTGATCGATCCTGTAACCGAGAAGATCTCCGCGGCGATCGAGGCCGCCGAAGAAGTGGCCTGCGACGGCGCTCCCGACGCTGCAAACGACGCTTGCCCGTTCGCAAAGGATGCGTAGGCCTTGTTGCCGTGAACAGCCTGCGTTGCGCCGTTGTTTTTGACCCAGAAGCCGCCGGCGGAATAGACGGTCGTCTCAAACCCCGCCGGAATGGTCATGCCGGCATCGCTGAGATAGGTCGTGATCAGACCCTGTTGCGCGCGACCGACGAAGCCCGTCACATTGCCGGAGCCGAAATTATTGCACGCCGCCGGCGCACCATCGCCATCGATCTGGCTGGACGAGGCCCAGCAGAACAGGCCGATCGTCAATCCGTTCGGACCAGCCACCAGACCACCGGGGCCCGCATCCACCGAATAGCGCGGATTGGCGTCACTGAAATCGCCAGCCACCGCGGGAGCCGGCTGGGTCGTCACCGAACTTTGGATGCCACCGCTCATGGGGCGATCTCCTTGTTGCTCGAATTGTCAGAAACGGATGAGGTTTAGGCGCCGACGCGGATTTTCATGGCGTCGGGATAGCGCTTGGAAAAGCCCTCGATGCCGGCGCTGTCATGCGCGAAGACCGGCGCATTCTGGCGTTCGGAGCCCGGCTTCGGCACCATTTCCAGAATGCTCTTGAAGGCCGACGGATGGATGTTCTTGGTCGACTTGCCGAGCGTCTCCAGCGCCGATTTGTAGACATCCTCGGCACTGTCGCAGGCGATGGCGAAATCCCCGACCCACGGCCGCACGAAGCGCTCGGCTTCGCGCACGCCCTGCTGGCGCTTGCGCTCCCCGGCGATGGCCTCGTCCATGGCCTTTTTGGTGTCTTCCTTGTCTTTTTCTTTTTCCTTCTCTTCGTCGTGGGCCTTTTTGTCCCTGGCCTTGTCGTTGGTCTTCTCGGGATCCGGACGCTCATCTTCTTCGTCGCGCTCGGCGTCGCGCCCCATCATGGCGTCAAGCGCCTTCCAATCCTCGGCCGACGCCTTGCCTTCCTTCAGACGCTCTTTGAGCGCTTCGCGCTCTTCGTCGCGCGCCTTGCGATCGGCCGCCTTCTTGTCGCCGCCGGGGCCCTTGCCTTTGCCGCCGCCGGGCTCAGGCAGATCGGCGTCCTTTGCCGCCTCTTCCTCCGGCATGTCTTCATCGAAGGCCATCAGGAAGGTGCCCAGATCGTCGATCTTGGCGTCCTTGGCGAGTTTCGGGCCGACAAGCTTCGCGACGCCCGCTATCAGCGCCGGCCGCTTGCTTGGATAGTTCTTGGCCGTCACGTCGGCCAGGAGCGGCGCAAAATCGAGCTTGGCGTCGGCCGCAAGCTTCGGCCGCAGATACGCGGTAATCGCACCCTGGACCATGGCGGCCTTTCGGGTCAGCACAATCTTGTCCATCGCAGTCTCCTTGCTGTCGCCGATCACCACGTCGGGCCCGGCTCTACCTGCTCGCACAACCGCGACGTGGTTGCCCACGATGTCGCGCATGATTCCGTCATACGGCTCGCCTTCGTAGTCGCCCGGCGTCATGTCCGCGCGATAGCGATATCCGCTCGATAGTTCCTTTTTCAGATCGGCCTCGACCTCGTCGATGTCGTCCTTCGACCACACGACAAGCGAGTTCATCAGATACGGATAAGCAAAGACCGCATCGGTGCCGGTCGAGCCCACCACGTCGTTCGGCTGGTGATTGCTTGCCGATACCGGGACGTGCCGCCGCAGCAGCGGCAGATTGTTGAACGTGTCGGCGGCTTTGCGCAGCTCGTCGGGATGGCGCAGCAGCCTGTATTTGCGCGCCGGATCAAGCCCGAGGTCTTCGGCCTGCGGTATCTCGCGGCCGTAGTATTCGCATACGTTGGCCTTGCTGATCGGCGTCAGCGCGACATGCAGGCGGCCATCGGCATCGTATTCGCGAACCGAGGCCCGATCGAACGTGATCGTCGCTTCGTCATGCGCGCCGCCGAAATGCTCGGCACGGAGCGCATCGGCGCGTTTGGCCAGGCCTTCGTGGCCGTGCATCCGCGCTTCACGCGCGGCCGCGAGCAGAAGATCGCGGCTGTAGACCCATTCGCCGTTGGTCTTGTCCTTGACTGGATATTTCCGCTGTTCCGGTTCAAGAAAGACATGACCGGGCATCTCTTCGCGTTTGCCGTGATTGCGGCCCGCTTCGGCGCGCTCTTTCTCGTTTAGCTTGCCTCTGGCGTCATCGGTTGCGTGTTCGAGCTCGTGCTCTTCCTCGCGCGCCCACTTTGCAAACCCGGCACGCAACGCATCCCATTCCGCAGGCTGCATATCGCCAGCCATTGACAGGCGGTCGTTCAGCGTCGCGGCGACGCCTGGATGAAGCGGCTGCGGCAGTTGATCGAGCGGTGCCCAGGCAAAGCCTGAATGCTCGGCATTGAGTTTCGGTGTGAACTTGTCGGCGACGGGACGCGCGTATGTGTGAAAGACCGTACCGGCGTCATTGATCCGCTGATCGAGCAATCGCTTCGGTCCGCTGCCGATCGCCGAACCGATTTCCTCGACGGCTTCACGTTCGGCGGCGCGCTCCGGCAGCTCGCCTTGCTCCACCTTGCCGCCCGGCAGATTCCAGTAGCCCGGATAGTTCGCTTCGCTTGAAGCGCGTCGCAACAGCAACACATCGCCATCGGGCGCGATGAAAAGAATGCCGGCGCCTTGCATGCTGTCGCCGACGAATTCCTTGCCGACGGCGCGCGGAATACCGAGATTGCTCCTACCCTCCGCCGCAGCGAACATCGCGCGGCGCTGGCGTTCGGATACCGGCGGATCGGTCGCCATGCGCTCATCCATGGCAAGTTTGGCCATCCGCGCACCTTGTTGTTTGTCAGGGTCCGCCAATTGGCGGAGGCGCCATCAACGGCCGCTATATGGACGCTCGAATAGGCTGACGGCGTTCGGATCGAGACTCCGCGCGCAACGCTTGCTGCGCGATCGTCGGGTCGCCTCTTCGGCCTGCCGAAACCGTGCCGCGGCCTTCAGCGTCGCGTTCCGCTGTTCCGATGCGGCAAGCTTTTGTTTGAGCTGCGCAGTCTCGATAGCCGCCAGTTCATACGCCGATTGTTCTGCGCTTCGGCGTCTCGGCATCTAACCAAACATCGTTGATGGCGCACACAACCACGGCATCAGATTGATGCAATACGCAGCGCCCCGCATAAGTGCGGCGCGCCGGCGCTGTGCGTGACGTGACTTCATTACGTTGTCTCTTAGTAGAGTTTAACGATGCGAAGACCGCGCGGTTGTCTTATTCATCACGCGCCGGAAACTGCACGAACCCGATTGCATACGGCGTATCCAAATCACACGCCGACTGCTCGACTTGACGATATCCGATTGCATCCGCAGGGGGGGCGCCGACACGGTCACGACGCATTCTCGGTGTTGCAAACGTCTCAGCCGGATAATTGTACCACACTCTACCCGGCTTTCGCTGACTGTGCCGGATTGGGCGTCCGCTCGGGTGTTGGTGTTTGCTCATCAGCTAAATCCCGGCACCACAGCGCGCGCCACGCATCGGCAATTCGGCAACTCGCCCGGCAGGATGAATTTCTTGACGTCCGGATCGTACCAGCCCTCGGCGACCTCGTAGCGCTGGCGGTCACGGCCGGCCTTTAGATGCGTGCGGCGCTGCTCTTTGCCGCCGCCGGAATGGACCCAGATCGCCTCGGTCACGCCGACCTCGAGCTGGCGCGCCCGCGTCATGCTCGCCGTCGCCTTGTTGTTCTGGTCGAGCGCGATAAACGCCGCCCGCCTTCGCGTCACGCCGAACTCGCGTTCGATGTCGTCTGTCAGTTGTCCGAGATCGCGGCCGGTCTGCACCGACCGCATCACCATGCCTTCGACCTGCGCCAGATAGTGCTGCGGAATGGACTTGATCAGGCTGACCTGCGCATTGATTGTCGCGTCCATCACGTCGCGCGCAGCCGGCGTCATCTTCCATTCGACGGTGAAGCCGGCGTCTTTCATGATTTTCCGGAGCGCCGCCTGTGATCGTTTCGCCGTTGACTTGGCAAACCAGTCCGCAAGCTTGGGCGCTGCTTCGTCGAAGCGCTTAAGCCAGCGCTTTGTCAGTTCGCTCATCGCGCGCTGCAGCGCGTCGGCTGGCGTTTCGTCTTCCCCCAGTGCGATGAGGCGCGGTTCGTTGGCGCGGTATTTTGCAGCGAGCCAGTAGAGCACGCTGCGGTTCATCTCGCCGATCAGATCGTCAAGCTTGCGGCGGTATTCTGCGGTTATGCCGGCATTGGGATGGACGGGCCGTAGCAGCCGCTCATTCGTCCGATCGCGGCGGTTTCGGCGGGGTGTCGGCATCGGGCTCACGTCGCTTCGGCTTGGTCCCGAACCCCTCGACAAGCTTGGTCGCCGCGGCGATCTCCGCTTCGTCGTCCGCCTGATCAAGCATTTCGCCGAGATTGATCTCGATCACTATGCCGCCTCGCGCCGCTCCGAATCGCCGTCTTTTTCGACTTCGGCCTCAAGCACTCTAGCGGTTCCGGAGGTCGGTTCAAGCCCTTCTTCCTCTTCTTCCAAGAGGTTCGGCGCGTCTTCAGGGCGCAGTCCGTGGTAGGGAGAATCCGGGTCCTTGGCGATGACGGTGCGGCGTTCTTCGGGGGCGATGGCGCCGGCGTCAATGTCGATTTGCGCCGTTTCGGCTTCGGTCTTGCGAACCTCGGCGATCTCTTTCTCGCTCAGGGCCCATAACGGCTCGAATTCGAAGGTGATGTCCTCGTCAACCTCGCCGAACAGCGACAGTTGCACAAAATCGATCACACGGCCCAGATTAACGAAGAACAGCGCCCGCTGATAGGCGGCGATCCAGTCATAGAAGCAGCGGATTTCGCCGTCTGACGATGCATTAAGCCCCGATGGGGTCGAACCAAGCAACTTCACCAGCGGAATACCGCTAACGCTCGCCATATGCTCCTGCGACTGGGCCTGCAGCAGATCGAGGCTCGACAATGGCGCCGCGACGTTGGCGAAATCCTCCTGCTCCTTATCGAGCATCATCAACCCGCGATTGTTGCGCAGATTGTTGAACAGTTCCGCCCGCCGGTTGAGGAATTCGCCGCCGACCTGGACCTGCTCGGACATCGTCGTTTTCAGAACGAAGGTCGAATAGGCCGAGATCGCATCGTTGACCGACTGCCGCGTCTGCAGCCAGTTATCCACATAGGGCTTGGCCATCTGCGTCAGCGCCAGGCCGCCGAACGAGTAGGCCGGCTTGAGCAGGTCCGACACTTCCCGGCCGATGAATGTCAACAGGCGCGACGCGTGAATGCGCTTGCCCATGACGAACCAGGTGTCTGGCTTGTACCAATCCCCCTTCAGCGGATCGTTCGAATTGTAGTTGGTCGGATAGGTCCACACCGCCTCGACCGGCCGCAACGCTTTCAAGTCGCCCTTGCCGACTTTGCGCTGGCTGATCTTGTCGCGCCCTGAGCCGATCGGCGTCAGCAGTTCGGTTTGATCGTCGGTGGACCCGGTGTCCAGATAGAGATGCGCGCGGCCGAAGAAGCCATCCTGCTCCGCGCAGCGCTTGAATGCGCTCTGAGCCTGGAGCCGCACCAGCTCCGCTTCGATGGCGGCGATCTTGTCGGTCTTGTCTTCGTCGCCGACGGACTGAAGCTTGATCCATTTCCGCGTCATCTCGGTCGCGATGACCTCGACGATGCGGCGGTATTCCGGACGTTGCGACAATTCGGCGAGATACGGATAGCCGAGAAATTCCAGGCCTTCGCTGAAGGCGTAGCCGTAGTAGCCGCCGGCCCATGCACCAAACGCAGCGATGTTGGGCTGCGCATCCATCGCGAGCTTGGCATGCGCCTTCGGCAACACGCCGGGCGGCGGCAACGGTATCTTGAACGGCGTCTTTTGTAGTGCGGGTTTCGCCCGCGTCGCCGCGACCGCGCTTTCCGAGATGCGCGGCTGACCGTTACGCGTTACGTTACGCGTAACGCCTTTGAGTTTTTGCCTTTTGCGAAACCGCGCCTGCCGAAGCGCGGCGGCGCTGCGGGGTTTTTCCTTCATAGCCGGAACGCACGCGGCCTGATTTGTGCTGGCTGGCGCGACGCCGCGAGCGCCGCGTCGGAAATCACGATCGTATCGAGCGCATCCAGCATCAGATTGCTCACGCCCCAGATCAAGGCATCGGCGCGGTCGGGACTATCGGCGCCCATGTAGCCGCTTTGCGTGAACGAACAGAGCTGGTCTTCCAGATGCCCGAACCGTTCGACGTGGTGGACGCGGCCCTGTTCATAGAGCGCCGACACCGGTTCGGCGCGGACGTGCTTGCCGCGCGACGCGTTGATGACCTGCACCTTGACCTTTTTGTCGGCTGCCTGAATGACGAACCGCACCATCTCGCCACCGAAATTCTGCTCGGCAACGATCCGATCAGCGCCGAACTCATGATAGGCATTGACCGCGGCGCGGCCCCATACCAGTGGACCGTCTCTCAACGTGCGATCCGCCAGCACATAGGCGTGACCGTCATCGCCCTTGCCCACCACCGTAATACCGATCTCATCGGCGCTTTCGTCTTCCTTGCTGGAGGCGCCGGACGGATCGACCGCCACAACGATCGTTCGACATGCCTTGGCGCGCTGGTGCGGCGTTAGGCTTTCGTCGCGGCCTTTGTCGAGACCGTCGTAACTCCACAACGCGCCTTCCAGTTGATCGATATAGACGCCTTCATAAAAGCGCTTGCGCTGCCGTTCGGGCATCGCCTCCAGCGAGGCGAGATATTCGCCGGTCAGGTTCCTGGCATTTTGCGCCGGGTTGATGAAGCTGCGCGCATAGTCGGTCGGATTGGACAAAGGCTTGCGGCTGAGCGGATCGCGCTTTTCGCCGAACAGGACGTTAGTCCAGTGCCCCTTGCCGACCGGGTTGAGATCGTAATAGGCGCGCTGTTTGAGAAACGGCACCGTCTGGGCCAGGCGGGTGAGCGCCAGCAGCACGGAATTGTAGGGAATTTGCGAGCACTCGTTGAAATAGAGCGTCACGAATTCCTTGCCGAGGATTTTCTCCAGCCGCTCCTTGTCGTCGAGACCGCCAACCCAGATTTCGGCGTCGTTCGGCAGCGAGAAGAAGCCGTCCTGCCGATGCGATTTAAGCTTGACGCCCGGAAACTGCGTCCGAAACACCTTCGGCAGCGTATCGAGCGCGATCGAGCCGCGCGCCGCATTGGCGTGCTGGCGAAGGATGGCGTGGCGTGAGCCTTCGGCGCGCAAGGCGCGGATGCCGACGGCACGCACCAGAAGCGTTGTCTTGCCGGAGCGCGAGCCGCCAACTAACGCCGTATGCCGCTGCGGCCCCGCCAGGATTTCTTCGGCCGCGACCTGGCCCGGATTAGGGCTCCACTCAGTAGGCGGCTTCGCGTGGGGTAATGCTGACGGGGATGGGATGGCCATCAGGTCCGGAGCCTTCCCACTTGTCCTTCCAGATGCCGGCGAGCTTGGCCTTGGTCACGATGGCGCTGACGGCCGCAGCGGCACCGCTCCGTTCCCGCATCGCCTTCATGCGCGCCTCTTCGGCTTCGCGAATGCAACTGCCGGCTGACACGCCGGCCAGCGCCGCGCCGTCTTTCTGGATTTCGGCGACCCGGACCCGAATGTGCGGATGCTGGGCGAATTTGCGGGCGTTCGCGGGAAAGGACGATCCGGCCGGATCATAGCCGGCGATCTCGGCCGCCTCTTCGGCGAGCGTACGTCCGGGCGCGTGCTTACCGGCCGCCAGATGCTGCGCGGCATTCTCCCAACGCGGATCGCGTAACGCACCCATGACACATCGGCTCGGTTTGATTCCGGGTGATTCCAAACGGACTCATTTTCGCCACTGACTCCGTCTCTCACCCTATGGCAAAGAAAAAGCCGGGTTGCCCCGGCTGTTCTCATCTCGCGCTTCGCACTCCGCGTGGCCCTTTGGGTGGCTGTCGGGGTGGCTGTAAACGTGGCTACCGGGAACGCACCTGACGTATGTTTGCCGCTTACTCCTGATTCTCTGGCTTGGCAATATCAATCTCAACACGCCGCCGACTTGTTGACCGCTCTTGCTGCTTCGCCAGCGACCGATTGGCCGCTGCTCCACGCTGCGTTGCCCTTCGAATGCTGCGCCTTTGTGCGGCGGTGATCGTTCGTGTCAATCGATTGCCCTGACAGCGGAACTGCTCCGCTATCTGTTCAAGGTCGTCGAGATCGCTCACAGCTTGGCTACCTGCCAGATTTCCAGCTCGACCGGTGTCGGCCGGCCGAAGATATTGACCGCTACCTTAATCCGCGTCTCTGGGTCAAATTCTTCGATGCCAACATCAAGCCCAAGTTCGACAATGCCCGGAAACGATGCAAACGGGCCATTCGTGACCCTCACCTCGTCACCGATGTTGAAGACCGCCCGCATCGTTTCCTTGCCGGGCACGGCGCCGTCGCCGTTTTCCCGTGATTTGATGGCCCCAATGATCTCGTCGGGCATCCACACCGGCTCACCGTTGCGGCAGACGAGACCGCCGACGTGACCGCGCTCAAACACCTCGTGGATGCGACCATCACGTCGATCGACGTGCATGAAAATATACCCGGGGAAAAGCGCCGCCGGCATCGGCTTGCATATCGAAACGCCGCTCTTGCGCTGGGCTGCCGACATCTGCCGGCGGGGGATCGGGTGAAGCGTGAGTATCGTCGGATAGTAGGTCTCGATCTTGTAGTCCTGGAACAGATCGAGGATGGCCCTGTCGGACCGACCGAAGCGCTGCGTCACGTACCACTTCACATCGTTGAGGCTGCCTGTGTTGCGCTGGCGGCGCTCCGCGTCTCGTCGCTGGATGACGCCCAACAGCCGTTCTGCCGTCTCGGTCCCGGTCTCAATGCCCATGTCGCTCATGCCTCACCCTGTTTTTGTGAATTCGGCCAAGTCGTCGTCGCTGCAGCCGCCGTCCGGTGGGCCTGTGCCGGCGTAGATTTTGCCGTCTTTCGATGGCGGCCATGGCCAGGGGGCATGAGCGCCCTCCTTCAGATGGCCGTGTGCTGCCAAGGCGACGTAAAGATCGATGACTGCGTTCCAGGCCCCGGCTTGCTGGCGGTTGAGAACGGGCCATTCGCGCTGGTCGGGCGCGTCGGCGAGCGCCAACAATTGCGGCGTCACCTCGCGCGAATAGGCGATCGAACGATCACGCAGCCGCATGAAACCGTGGACCGCAGAGGCCTTGCCGGAAAGGCCGTAGATGATCTCGACGGCCTTGGCCTGCGGGCTTCCTCCCGGCAGCGGCGCGAAGCTCTGTGGCTCTGCCTTGGCGGCTTCCAGCAGAAGCGACCACGGCCGCTGCTCGAGATAGCGCCAGCCTGCCGGAACATTTTTGCGCCCGTCCCGTTTGAGTTTTTCGAGAAACGCGCCGATGCCGTTGAGCGCCGGGTTTTCCTGATCGTCGGGCAGGTCACGACACGCCTTTGCCGTTCTCGCCCGATCGTCGGTTGCCGCGGTGGGCCAGCGTGTTTCGAAGGCCGCGATGAACGCTGCCTTCCTGTCGTAGCCGACCGCCTCTCTCTCAATTTGGTCAGATTCAGTCCTTGGTGATTCCGTTTTTAGTAATTCTTTCTTGGCCACCCCCGGGTCAGCCGGTAGCGGCTCAGCCACCCCTGGCTGACCCGGGGGTGGAGTGCGGATGACCGGCCCCTGGTCGGAACTCGTTTCTTCGTCGATTTCGTCAGTCGCAGCCTCGCTGGACACCAGCGACAAAGCCCTTCTGACCTCTTCGTCGGAGAGTGACGGTCCCGGCTCATCCCGGATCTCGTAAACGATATCGAACGTGCCATTCGGCAGGCGCGTCTTCTGCGCGCGCGCCCATCCGGTCCGCAGCCAGTTATCGACCACGCGTTTGAGCGCGTCGCGGCCGATGCCCCAGCGGCGCATCAGCGCCGGGCGACGGACCTCCCAATCGTGCGGCCGTGACAGCAGGTAAGCCAATATGCCGACTTCATCGGCGGCCAGCCGTCCGTCTTCGAACAGCAGGTTGCCGATCGTCGTGAAGTTGGCGGTATGGCGGCGGCGGATGATCACGTGTTCGTCTCGTCTGCCGCCGCAAACCATTTATCAACGAATGCTTGGGCAGCCGCCGCTGCCGGGCTGTTCGGCTCGAAGGTAGCGCGCAGCAGCGACTTAACCTTTTCGCAGGTTATCTCGTCAGATGCCGCGTACAGCAACCCCGACGCGATTACCAAGTGATGTAGCGCCAGCTCTGTGGCGCGATCCGGGTCTGCCCTAAATTCCACGCCGCGTTGTCTCGACCACGGTTTCTGTCTCTCAGTCACCGACATGCACCCTCCATGTCTGACTTAGCGGGCAGTCCCGATCAGCAATCCCCACCCAGCACCAGGGTATGACCACGGCCCAACTTCCCTTCAGCGGTCCATCTTCGACCAACTTGCCGCGCGGGACTTGATGTTTGTAGTGACGCAGATGCGACCGGCGCTTGTGCAGGCGCGGAGAGGCATGCGTGCCGAGACCATCGGACCGGAAAAAGATTTTCGGAAACACGTCCACGACGGTGTGTGCTTGGAGCGGCGCGCGCCCTTTTTCAGCACGTTTTCGATTTAGTTTGGCAGGAGCATCCTCTTTGTTCACAAGCGAACTTTTGCTGTGAATCCCGAGAGTAAGGAAAATTGCTAATGCGAATGCCGAACCGATCCGTGGCTTGAATTCGTTTTCGAACCTGGTGCCAAAGGCCACATTGCCGGTCACCATATATTTAATTTTTCCATTGACGATGGTTCCGCGCTCGCGCTTGGCAGTTGCGACAAGGCCCGTCAATAAATAGCGCCCCAAATCGTCAGGCTGGAGATAGATCAGAGACCACGCTTCTGTCGTCTCCTGGAGAAACGCGCAATGTCGCGCCGATCCGATGGTCCATTCGTACCACGCAGTCTTGAATGGTAGCGATATGTAGCCTTCGGCCCACCACTCCAGTTCTTCGTCGTCCACCTCCGGAGACTTGAACGTTTGCCCGCTGCCATCGCGGCTGATCAGAGCAAGCGTCCCGAAATCAAATTTTGCGGCGCCCTCGATTGCAGCTGACAGGGTCACCCGCGCGAGATTCGCGTCGCAGCCAGGTGCCACTAGGACCTGTAGCCCGTCGTCATGGCCTCGCAGGGCATCAATGATTTTGTGAGATATCAGCATCGGCTGTCGGCTCTGGAACAAATTTCGGCGCACCAATCCTCGTTGGCGTAGTTGGCGATCGACATGAGGACGCAGCGCGCGGAGGGTGACTCCACGTCCTGCTCGATCGCCCATGCCATGGCTTGGTAGCTCATGCGGCGACCTTCTCCGCCACAGGCAGGCACAGCGGCCTTCCCGCGCCCGGCCATTTGTCGCCGGACGGCAGCCGCCACTCCTGCCACGGGAAGCCCTCCGGCGGATGCACGGTGATCTTGATGACGCCGCAGCGCTCGCACGCGCGTTCGGTACGCGCGACGCCGTCGGGCTGATCTTCAGCCGCGAGACGCACAACGTCGGTCGACCATCTGTGCCGGCGATCGTTCATGCCGCTTGTTTCCTTTGAGCCGTGACAGCGGCCAGTAGCCCCGCCGGTTGGCGCGCGAGCCACGCGTCCAGCCGATCGGGCGCCGCACGCATCAACCAAAGGGTCGCGTCAATGGTGGAGGCAGCAAACTGTGCACGCGTCATTCCATGGTCGGGGGCCGCCGCCTGTTTTTTGCGTTCGAGTTCGGCGTCTGCGGCGCGGCATGTGTCCCACCAGCTCATGCCCGCCCCTGTGGATAACGGTGTGTAGCGGGGACAGGTGCGGCCGCAGCGGCCGAAGCGGCGTCGGGCGCGGACTCAGCCGTGGCAGCCTGCGACGGTGGGGAAGGCCTCACCAGCGAATAAGGCACGCGTGTCATCGGCCCCACCTCACCGAAAGCCGCACAGGACCGAGCGACCACATCCATTGATCGTCCCACCAGCCGAGCGACACATCGCCCAATCGCCAGTCGAACGGACAGAGACCGACGCCAATGGCGCACCATTTCAGCCGGCGCATGAGCTTGCGGTAATTCATGCCCGCCTCCGATCGAGCGCGCTGTAGCCGGGCGGCGGGTCGCCGAAGATTGCGGCCGTCACCGATCGTGCATCCGCTGCCGCTTGGCGCTGCGCGCGCTCAGCGACGCGCTCCAGGGGCACCCGCATGCCGCTTACTTCGCCACCCAGGCTGCGGCGGAGCGAGGCAAACGACGGCCCCGCCATGGTGAAGCGGTTTTCGACGACGCCGATCGGCCGGCCGATGCGAGACGCGATCTGCGCCAGCACGCCGGCGCGAACGCCGCGCGGAATGTCGGCTGGATCATCGCCGTAGCGGTCGACCACAAGCTCCTGCCATGCCGCAGCCGCAACGGCGATTTCGCGTTCGCTCCAGGAGCGCGTGGCGTGTTTGTTGTTCGATAGCCTCATGCCGCAGCACTCCGTTTTTCCGTTGACTGCAATGGCCATGTCAGCATCCCGACGGCCGTATCGTTTGCGCCGCGCGCCCACAGGCGCGGCCGTGCCAGATCAGGATGTGGGCCGACGGCGGCGATCAGCCGCGCGAACACGGCACCGCGCTCCATGTCCCAGCCGACCTTCGGACCGATAATCAGTTGCCGTTTGAGACCCTCGCAGAACTGCCGCATCAGCGCCGGCGACGCTTCATTGAAGGACGCGGCCAGAGGACCGAGTTCGGCGGGCGGAATGACGTAGGGCGCCAGATACCGCGCCAGGATGCGTATGCGTTCCGGCTGGCCGGGTAGCCCGAGATTGATCTGAATGTCGAAGCGCCGCCAGATCGCTTCGTCGATATCGGCGCCACGGTTCGACGCCGCGATCAAAAAGCCGTCATAGCGCTCCATCCGCTGCAACAGCACGTTGACCGAACCGTTGCGCTCGTCTTCGGAGCCTTGCGTCGCGCTGCGGCGTTTGAGCCCAAGTGAATCAAATTCGTCGATAAAAATGACGGCCTGTTCGGACGCCGCCGCAAGATCGAACAGCGAGCCGATGTTGCGCCCCGTCGAGCCGATATAGGCATCGATCAATCGTTCCGACCGCACACACACCAGCGGCAGCTTAAGGCGCGCCGCCAGATGATGCGCGAGCGTGGTCTTGCCGCCGCCGGGCGGCCCGGTGAACAGCGCTTTCTGACGCGGTTTAAGGCCGACGGCTTTGAGTTCATCGCTGGCCCAGATTTCCGTGAGCCATTCCGTCAGTGCGTCGCGGACGGCCTTCGGCAGGATCGGCTCTTGCGCTTCGTCGGGATAAAGCACGTCGCCAAAATCTTCGAAGGCCTTTTGCTGGCCGACAAATTCCGAGCGGCGCATCAGTCTTCACCCATGCCGTCGCTGCCGCTCTCACGCCGCCAGCCTGCATCCCATCGCGCTTGCCGCTTGTCGCCGAACGGAAACGGGTTGGCGGTGATCGGCTTGTCTTCGCCATAAGCGACCTGTCCCATCTTCTCTGCTTCGGCCGGCGTGCAGTCGGGCGCGGGATCTGTCGGCGGCCGTTCCGATGCTGCCCTTGAGGGCGCCGCGGCGCTCGGGGGCTGCGGCTTGACCTCTTCGCTTTTCGCTTCGCCCTTGGCGTCGCGATAAAGCCGGATCGGCGTTCCCTCCATTTCGACGATGATGCTCGCGCCAGGCGGCACGACCTGCTTCATGCGCTCAATCAGTTCGGCTTTGCCCAGCGGCTCGCCGGTCATCGCCTCGAAATGCTTGTAGAGCGGCGGCGTCGCTGCGATGCCGATGGCGTGCAGATAAACGTCGCGAATGTCCTCTTCTTCGCGGAACGAGGATGGCTTCTGTGCCCGCGCCTTCAGCGAGACGGAAATCCCCTTCGCTGAAAATCCGGCTGCCGTCGCTTCAGCCTTCACGACCTTGATGTCATCGCCGATCGCCTTCTGCTGCTGTTTGAGCCGCTCGATGCGCTCTAGAAATTCGATCAGCTTTTTCCCGGCGATCGTGTTTTGCCCGACCATTACGTCAATCCCTCCGTGCCTCCGCCAATTGGCGGACCCGCGCCTTGGTGCGCACTTTTACTCACGGCGCAACGGTGACCGATGACACTCTCGGTTCCGCTCCGCCTCATGAAACAAACACAACGCTGTAGCTTACGCACTCTCGACGCGGACGATCTCGAATCCGCTGTTCCGCAACGCCAGACGCAATAACTTCACTTCCGCACTGCGCGCGCCGAACACACGGCCGCGGATGATCGACAGCGTCAACGCCAGCACGTCGTCTGCCGTGATCGGCGGCAGCGGATCGCAGATGATGGGACGGGTGTGCTTCACGCGGCCCGCAACTCCGAAGCCTCCATCTGCGCCTTCACGATCGCTTCGGGCACATCAAAGAACGATTGATGTCCGCGATAAGGAATAGGTTGTTTGAATCGCCGGTACGAGCCGCGGCGCCAGGCGAAGCGGCCCCAGTCATGGTCACCGCACAGCTTATCGATGAGCTCATCAACGCTGAGATTGTTGCGGCCGTAATAGAGATCGTCCGTCGGTACACAGTCGACCAAATCGACCATGCCGATGATTACGCCGGTCGGCAGATCACTGTCCCAGCACCAACCAAACTCGTCGTCCAAAATAGTTGAAAGTTCAGGCTCAACGTCTTTGACGAATTTCTTCGCTGCGTGGACCATCAGCGGCCCGCGATACGGCGTTGCCCAGTGCCGCGTCTCATGCAATTTTGCGGGCGATAGCCATAGCGATGCCCATGGCTGCCAAAGTGATATTGTTCTCATTCCGGCACGTCCCCGACATCGACCAGGATCGGCGGATGCACCGTGCCGAGAATGTGGACGTGCACCGGCGCGCCCGCGATTAAAGCTTCCAGTTCCTTTGGCGTCGGATGCCAGGCCGTCACCATCGATGGCGTAGCGGGCCCGTTGACCGCGCAGTTGACCGTCTCATCGCGCAGCGGCAATCCCGCATAGCCTTGGGCTTTGCCGAGCACGCGCGTCGTTCCGGTGATGCGGCCGATCTGCATCAGATTTCACTCTCCGCTAAGTCCGGGGGGGGGGGCAGCATT
>Ga0265338_10003621_pt1 | contig 21539 bp, 22 predicted proteins | sample 42126metaG_FD_193579 | JGI IMG/M metagenome (GOLD analysis project Ga0265338, IMG submission 193579) | Rhizosphere microbial communities from Carex aquatilis grown in University of Washington, Seatle, WA, United States - 4-21-26 metaG | ecosystem: Host-associated > Plants > Roots > Rhizosphere... | reverse complement strand
ATGTTTTGATCTCACCGAAATGGATTGAACGCGTTAGTTGGGGTGAGTCGAAAGTATTCATCAATCTTTCCCTGGAAGCGATCAAACATTCACCTGAATACTTTGCGGAATCCACACCCACGCGGGATTACGAGGCCGAACTGCACAAACATTACAAACGTCAAGGGTATTGGATTGGCGAACTTGGAGGTAAACAGCAATTTTATTGAGTTTGAACATAAAAAGGATTCTTTGCGGGAGTGAGTTATCCCGATCAGACAGACCATTCTCGTGAGGGTGAAAAGGCCGCCGAGGTTTTCTTGCCCCAAGAAAAAAATAAGGAGATGACTGTGAAAGAAACGAAATCAGAGACAAAAGATCCAAGCTGTGGAATGACCGTAGATGAAGAAACCGCCATCCACCTCAAAAAAGATGGGAAAAGGTTTTATTTTTGTGGGGAAAATTGCCGGAAACAATTCATGACGAAGACATTCGGTATTGAATTCGATAATACGTTGGGAAGTTCTCGGTAATCCACTGTGCCTAGGGAAAGAGGAACCGTGATTTCTCTGAAGTTTAGGAAAAAAAGATCACTTGGTACTGTTGGGGAAGATCGCCAAAGTCGGCGGTTCGTATTTCAGGAGTTAAAAAAATACAATTCCTTTGAGTTTAAACTCAAAAGCCTAAGAGGCGAATTGTTATGAAAGCGGAAAATATTATTCAAGATCCCGCCGTGTCGTTGAGGACAAAATGAAAACTGAAGAATTTTTAGGAATCGCGGATGAAGATTTGAAAAGCCTTGAGGTTCAGGAAGGTTTTGACGGGTCCAGTTCCTTACAGGGGTCCAGTTTGAACAACGGCCAGGTTCTATTCTCGAACGTGGATGATGCCGTTTCAGTGGCCGCGCAGGCCCAGTGGATATTCCAGGACCATGGTCTAGAAGTGCGCCGAGCGGTCATCGAGGCCATGCGAAGGATTTCCATCGCTAACTCGAGACGTTGGGGCCGCATGGCGGTCGAAGAGACAAAAATGGGCCGCGCCGATGATAAGGCTCAGAAAAATCTCCTTTGCGCTACCCGGACGCCGGGAGTTGAAGACTTGCGTTCAAGGGCCACCACCGGTGACAAAGGACTGACCTTGGTGGAGTATGCCCCCTTCGGGGTTGTCGCCGCCGTTATACCCTCGAACAATCCCGCCGCCACCGTGATTTCCAACGCCATTGGAATACTGGCCGCCGGCAATTCAGTTGTTTTTGCCCCGCATCCAGCCGCGGTCAAAGTTTGCCAGGAAGTGATGCTGGCTTTGTCTTCGGCCGCGGTTTCAGCCGGGGCCCCTCGAGGTTTGATCACAACGGTAAATCCCGTTTCGCAGGAGGGGACCAAAGCGCTCCTTCACCACCCTGGGGTCAACCTTAACATGGTAACGGGCGGCCCGGCGATTGTGAGGATGGCCATGACTACCGGTAAGACCTGTAAAACCATCGCGGCAGGTCCGGGCAATCCGCCGGTGGTTGTGGATGAGACGGCCTTATTTCCCCAATGCGCCGAGGACATCATATTTGGCGCGAGCTTCGACAATAACGTTTTATGCATTGCGGAAAAGGAAGTCATCGTCGTGGAGGCGGCCAGAGTCCGTTTTCTTGAAAGTATGCGAAATGACCCAAGGGCTTTTGAGCTTTCGGCCTCCCAAATGGATGCCGTAACCAGACTCATATTAGAAGGATCCGATACCGGTGAAAAATGGGCTGTTAACCACGCCTACGTGGGCCGAGACGCGGTGGTTATCGCAAAAGACATTGGCCTAGAGGTGCCTCCCGTCACTCGTTTGTTGTGGGGAGTGGTTCCGAATAAACACCCCCTTGTTTGGACAGAACAGCTCATGCCGGTACTTCCCGTTACTTTCGCGAAGGATGTGGATTCCGCCATCGAATTGGCCTATGGCGTCGAGGCGGGAAACCACCACTCCGCGGCCATGTACTCGACGAATATAGGAAACCTGACTCGGATGGGTCGGCGGATGCAATGTTCCATTTACGTTCAAAACGCTCCGACTCTCTACGGCCTGGGATTGGGAGAAGGCTACGCGTCCATGTCCATTGGAACCCCGACGGGGGACGGCATTACCAAACCCTCGCATTTCGTCAGGCCTCTCCATTGCTGCATCGTCGGATATTTGAGGATCACTTGAAAAAGGGAATTTTATGAAAACAAACACACTTACTCCTGAACTGTTACACAAGATGGACGCCTATTGGCGGGCTGCCAATTACTTGTCAGTCGGCCAGATATATCTCTATGACAATCCGCTGTTGAAAGAACCGCTGAAAATGTCCCATGTGAAGCCGTTGGTGGTGGGGCATTGGGGCACGACGCCGGGCCAGAACTTTATTTATGTTCACCTGAACCGGGTCATTAAAAAATATGACCAGGATATGTTCTATATCGCTGGTCCAGGCCACGGCGGTCCGGCGCTCGTGGCGAATACCTATCTTGAAGGCACTTATAGCGAAATTTACGCCAACATCAGCCAGGACGAAGCCGGATTGAAGAAGCTCTTTAAACAATTTTCTTTTCCGGGTGGTATTTCCAGCCACGTGGCCCCCACGACTCCGGGGTCGATTCACGAAGGCGGCGAGTTGGGGTACTCGCTCAGCCACGCCTTCGGGGCCGCTTTCGACAATCCCGGCCTGATCGTCGCCTGCGTCATCGGGGATGGCGAGGCTGAAACGGGTCCCTTGGCCACCGCCTGGCAGTCCAATAAGTTCCTCAATCCAGCCGCGGACGGGGCGGTCCTTCCCATCCTGCATCTAAACGGCTACAAGATCAGCAATCCGACCGTTTTGGCCCGGATCGAACCAGATGAATTAGAGCAATTTTTCCGGGGATGCGGTTGGAACCCCTATTTTGTGGAGGGAGATGACCCGGAAAAGATGCACCAGCTCATGGCTTCTGTCTTGGAAAAGGCGGTCGAGGACATCCGTCAAATCCAGGAAGGGGCGCGGACTAAGAACAATAGCGTCAGGCCCCGCTGGCCCATGATCGTCCTCAGGTCGCCCAAGGGATGGACGGGGCCGAAAACCGTCGATGGCCTCCAAGTGGAGGGTACCTTCCGGTCGCACCAGGTCCCGATCCTGGTGGATAACTCGCATCCCGATCATTTGCCGCAACTCGAAAGTTGGATGAAGAGTTACAAACCGGAGGAACTTTTCGACAAAAACGGCTGTCTCATGCCGGAATTGGCCGAGTTAGCACCCAAGGGCGATCGGCGGATGGGAGCAAACCCCCACGCTAACGGAGGGTTGCTTCTTCGCGACCTGCGGATGCCGGACTTCCGCGACTACGCCCTTAAGGTGCCGACGCCCGGGGCCGTCAATGGCCAGGATACGATGGTGCTGGGCAAGTTTCTTCGGGATGTGGCGAAGCTAAATGAGGATCAAAAAAACTTTCGTGTCTTTGGGCCGGATGAAACTCTCTCGAATCTTCTTGGCGCGGTCTTTGAGGAAACCAATCGTCAGTGGGACGCCCGAACCGACAAGAATGATGAGTTCCTCGCCCCAGCAGGGCGTGTGCTGGATTCGATGCTGAGCGAGCACCAGTCAGAGGGCTGGCTGGAGGGTTATCTGCTCACGGGACGGCACGGACTTTTCAATTGTTACGAGGCCTTCATCCATATTATTGATTCGATGTTCAACCAGCACGCCAAGTGGCTGAAGATCACCGCTGAATTGCCTTGGCGGAGGAAGATCGCGTCCCTGAACTATTTGCTAGCCTCCCACGTCTGGCAACAGGATCACAATGGGTTTACCCACCAAGACCCAGGGTTCCTCGACCATGTGGTGAACAAAAAGGCGGACATCGTCCGTGTTTACCTTCCGCCCGACGCCAACTGCCTTCTTTCGGTTTTTGACCACTGCTTGCGAAGCCGTCACTACGTGAACGTGGTGGTCGCGGGGAAGCACGCGCTTCCTCAATGGCTGGACATGGTCGCGGCTGAAAAGCATTGCACGGAAGGAATCGGCATATGGCAATGGGCCAGCAACGACCAAGGTGCCGAGCCGGACGTAGTTATGGCCTGTTGTGGTGACACTCCAACGTTGGAAATCCTTGCCGCCGTTTCCATACTCCGCGAATATCTGCCCGAATTGAGAATCCGAATGATCAATGTGGTCGATTTAATGAGATTGCAGCCACAAACCGAGCACCCACACGGGCTGAATGATACGAATTTCGATTCGCTTTTCACCAAGGACAAACCCGTCGTCTTCGCCTTCCATGGATACCCCTGGTTGATCCACCGGTTGACCTACCGCAGGGCCAACCGGAATATCCACGTCAGGGGCTATGTGGAGGAGGGGGCGATTACCACGGCTTTTGACATGAGGGTGCTCAACAAACTCGACAGATTTCATCTGGTCCAGGACGTGGTGGACCGCCTGCCGCAGTTGGGAACCAAAGGCGCCTACCTCAAGCAGATGGTGAAGGATAAGCTCGTCGAGCACAAGGTTTACATCAATAAGGAGGGCCAGGACATGCCTGAAATCCGGGAATGGAAATGGGGTGCAATTCAATGAAAACTCAAACACTGATCGATACAGCGGCCGCGCTCATGGCCGACGGCAAGGGACTTTTGGCAATGGATGAGAGTAATTCCACTTGTAACAAACGATTCGCCACACTTGGAATTCCTCCGACGGAGGAGGCTAGGCGGACTTATCGAGAGTTGATTATAACTACCCCGGGTTTGGGGGAGTGCATCAGCGGAGTGATCCTCTACGACGAAACGATCCGACAGAAAAGAAAAGACGGGGTTTCCTTCGTGAAAACTCTTACGGACTCGGGAATCATTCCGGGAATCAAGGTCGACACTGGCGCAAAGGATTTGGCCGGCCACCCAAACGAGAAAATAACCGAAGGCCTGGATGGTTTACGGGAAAGGCTGGCGGATTACTCCCAAAAGGGCGCCCGTTTTGCCAAGTGGCGGGCGGTATTGACTGTCGGTGAGGGAATACCCACTTTGAGTTGTATCGAGGCCAATGCCCACGCGCTGGGCCGCTATGCCGCCTTGTGCCAGGAAGCCGGATTGGTTCCCGTGGTTGAGCCTGAGGTGCTCATGGATGGTGATCACTCCCTTCAACGTTGCCTTGCGATAACCGAGGAAGCCCTAAGGATGGTTTTCCGCCAATTACATATTCAAAAGGTACTGGTGGAAGGCATGATCCTGAAACCCAACATGGTGCTTCCGGGGTGGGGCTGTACCCGTCAGGAAACGGTGGAGGAAGTCGCCGAAGCCACCGTGAAGTGTCTTCTGCGAACCGTTCCCGCCGCCGTTCCCGGGATCGCGTTCCTATCCGGTGGTCAATCCCCGGAACTGGCTTCGGCCCGGTTGAACGCCATGAACCTTCGGTTTCGGCCGAGTCTGCCTTGGTCTTTAACCTTTTCGTTTTCTCGAGCCATCCAGCAACCGGCTTTGGAGATATGGATGGGCGAGGAAGCCCATGTGGCGACCGCGCAGAAAGTCCTGCTTCACCGTGTAAAGTGCAACCGGGCCGCAAGACAAGGTAAATACAGCCCTGAGATGGAAAGAGAAAAAATATGAATAACGGCTTAACCGCTCCAAACCTTGGGTCGGTTGTATCGGTGCGCGGAAGCGTCGTGGATGTAAGGTTTGACGCGAATTTACCGCCCATTTTCACTTTGCTTCGCGCGAGGGAGGGCAAGGTTGCCATTGAAGTCTTGACCCAAATCGATTCGCGCCGAGTTCGTGGAATCGCCCTGACGCCCACACAGGGCCTCGCCCGGGGCATGAGGGTGGAGGACACAGGAGGGCCCTTAAAGGTCCCAGTTGGGAATGAGGTCCTTTCGCGCATGTTTGATGTGTTTGGCAACCCGATTGACCGAAATGCCGCTCCAACCAATGTTCAATGGCGCTCCGTGCATCAACCGCCGCCGGAGCTGGCGCGCCGTTCCACAAAATCGGAAATATTTGAAACCGGGATAAAGGTCATTGATGTGCTGGTGCCGCTGGAAAAGGGGGGGAAAGCGGGCTTGTTCGGTGGGGCGGGGGTGGGAAAGACCGTGTTGCTCACGGAAATGATCCACAACGTGATCGGCCACCACGAGGGGGTCAGCATTTTTTGCGGAATTGGGGAACGCTGCCGCGAGGGGGAGGAACTTTACCGTGATATGAAGGAAGCGGGGGTACTTCCGAATATGGCGATGGTTTTCGGCCAGATGAACGAGCCGCCTGGCAGCCGATTCAGGGTGGGACTCGCCGCGTTGACAATGGCCGAGTATTTCAGGGACGACGAGCATCGGGACGTGTTGCTGCTCATTGACAATATTTTCCGCTTCATCCAGGCGGGCATGGAGGTTTCCGGTCTGATGGGTCAAATGCCGTCCCGTCTTGGCTACCAACCCACGCTTGGCACTGAATTATCCGGGCTGGAAGAACGAATCGCGAACACCGATACCGGCGCCATTACCTCCATCCAGGCGGTCTATGTGCCGGCGGACGATTTCACCGATCCCGCGGCCGTACACGCCTTCTCGCATCTCTCGGCCTCTATCGTTTTGTCGCGTAAGCGGGCGGGGGAGGGTCTTTACCCCGCCGTCGATCCTCTTCAATCAAGCTCCAAAATGGCTACCCCAGGTATTGTCGGCGACCGGCATTACGCCCTGGCCCAGGAAATCCGGCGGACTCTCGCACAATACGCCGACCTCAAGGACATCATCGCCATGCTCGGCCTAGAACAGCTTTCGCCGGAGGATCGAAAGGTGGTTGCCCGCGCCCGCCGGTTAGAACGATTCCTCACGCAGCCCTTTTTCACCACCCAACAGTTTAGCGGGTTTCAGGGAAAGCTCGTCAGCCTCAAGGACTCGCTGGACGGCTGTGAGAGGATTCTGCGGGATGAATTTAAGGATTATCCCGAAAGCGGCCTTTACATGATTGGGGCGATTAGCGAAGCGAAAAAAAACGCTCCGGCGGACAAACCGGCAGGCGGAACCGGACCTGGAGATAAACCTCCGACAACAACCGAACCGAAACCCATCGTTAATACCAAGGATGAGTCCAAAACCAATCCAAAGCCTCATTCCAGGTCCGAAACACAAACGGAGGCGCGACATGCCGTCCCAGCTCATGAATCTTAAGATTCTCCTGCCTTTCCAGGTTTTCGCCGAGAAACGAGGCGTTTCGCGCGTCGTCGTGGAAACCCCTGAAGGGTTGTTCGGACTCCTGCCTCACCGACTCGACTGCGTGGCAGCTTTAGTTCCGGGGATACTGACCTATGAAATCGGGGAGGGGGGGGAGGTTTATGTAGCGGTGAATGAGGGGGTGCTGGTCAAGACCGGGTTGAATGTACTCGTCTCCGTACGTAACGCGACAGGCGGGACGGACTTGAGCCGGTTACGGAAAACGGTGGAAGAAGAATTTAAGAATATGAACCAAAGGGAACAAGCTGTCCGATCGGTGATGACAAAAATGGAGAGCGGATTTATCCGACGATTGGCGGAGTTTCATCATGAGTGAAAAACCTGAAACCGAGAATGGGAAAGATTTGACAGGGTTCAGCCGAGAGGTCGGCGAGAAGGCTGAACGAAAGATCAGGGCACAGCGGAATCCCGCCAAGGGCGTTTGGTTCGGGTTGGGCATGATGGGGCTCATCGGTTGGTCCGTGGTGGTTCCGACCCTGCTCGGCGCGGCACTTGGCTTATGGTTGGACAAAAGGCATCCGGGGGGACATTCCTGGACGCTGGCCCTCATGGCGGCGGGACTCGCGATTGGGTGCATGAACGCCTGGCATTGGGTGGCCCAACAGGACAAAGAAATGGGGGAGGAACAAAATGACTGATTTATTTACCGGGGGGTTGGCTTTGTCGGTTGGAATTTTGATCGGAGGAATATTTTTTGCTGGCCTCTGGTGGACAGTTCAGAAGGGGATTTCGATCAAACGGCCTGCCCTTTGGTTTCTCGGCAGCCTGTTGCTGAGAATGGGCATAACCTTTTTGGGGTTCTATTTCATTGGGCGCGGCCATTGGGAAAGGCTTTTTCTGTGCCTGGTTGGATTTTTAATCGGACGTTTTATTGTGACGAGGCTCGGCGGTGGAGTGGAAAAACCGGCCATCATGTCGCAGGAGGCCGGCCATGCGCCTTACTCCCGATGAGATGATCTTCTGGCAAAATGGATTTTTTAAACTCAATGGCACTATTGTGTTTACGTGGGGGCTCATGCTCGTCCTGACAGCCGGCTCAAAAATCCTAACCCATAAGCTTTCAACGGGGCCGGACCGTTCACGATGGCAGAACCTGCTGGAAATCGTCGTCACCAGTATCGAGAAACAAATTAAAGAGGTGGGATTAAGTCGGCCCGAGAAATATATCGGTTTTCTTGGAACTCTTTTCCTTTTCGTCGCAACGGCCAGCCTTTGTGCCGTTATTCCCGGCTACGAGCCTCCCACCAGTTCGCTTTCGACCACGGCCGCGCTAGCGCTGTGTGTGTTTGTGGCAGTACCATTCTTTGGCATCGAGGAACAAGGTTTGGGGGATTACCTCAAGTCCTATATGAAGCCCACCTTCATCATGCTGCCCTTTAACATCATCAGCGAACTTTCACGCACCCTTGCCCTGGCAGTCCGTTTGTTCGGCAACATGATGAGCGGGGCGATGATCATCGCGATCCTGCTCACGATCACACCTTTCATCTTCCCTATTATCATGATGGTTCTCGGCCTGCTGACGGGCATGGTTCAGGCCTATATCTTCAGCATTCTGGCAGGGGTTTATATCGCGGCCGCCACAAGGGTTCGAAAACCCAAGCCTGAAACGGTGTCCAAGCCGGAGGTCAATGGTCCGCCAAAGTCCGAGGTTGAATCCCAACCCAACCCTGATGACAAAAAGGAGGCCGCGCCAAAATTTGAACCGGCCTGAACGATTGAAGAAATAAAAAAGAAAATTAAAGGAGATTTTATGGATAGCTTAACGATTATCGCCGTGGCATCGATTGTCATCGCGGGTATTACCACCGGTTTCGGGACGATGGGTCCCGCTCTAGCGGAAGGAAGGGCGGTCGCGACGGCTTTGACTTCGTTAGCCCAGCAACCGGACGCCTCCGCCACGATTACCCGGACCCTTTTTGTGGGACTGGCGATGATCGAGTCCACCGCCATTTATTGTTTCGTGGTCTCAATGATTCTCATCTTTGCCAACCCCTTCTGGAACCACGCCATCGCCCAAGTGGCGGGAAAGTAAGCCCATGCTCATCGACTGGTTTACCGTCGCCGCGCAGGCGCTCAACTTCCTCATTCTGGTGTGGCTGATGAAGCGCTTTTTATACAAGCCCATCCTTCACGCCATCGATGAGCGAGAGAAGGGGATCGCCGCCGAACTCGCGGAGGCCGACAAGAAGAAGTCCGAGGCGCAAAAGGAAGGCGACGAGTTTAAGCGCAAAAACGAGGACTTTGACCGCGACCGCTCCGCGCTTTTAGCCAAGGCCGCCGCCGAGGCCCAGGCGGAACGCCAGCGGCTCCTGGAGGAGGCACGGAGGGCCGCCGAGGATTTAAGCTTTAAACGCCAGGAAGCCCTGAAGGCCGAGGAACAAAACCTGCGCCAGGTCATCCGGCGAAGGACGGGCCAGGAAGTGTTCGCCATCGCGCGAAAGGCGCTGACCGATCTCGCCGGGGCGGGTTTGGAGGAGCGGATGGTGGATCTATTCACCCGCCGCTTGCGGGCGATGGAGGGCCAGGCGAAAACGGACCTAGCCGGGGCCTTGAAGTCGGGTCCAAACCCCGCGCTGGTGCGGAGCGTTTTCGACCTTACCCCGGAACAACGAGCCTCGGTCCAAAAGGCCCTGAATGAGAGCTTTTCGGCCGAAGTCCGCCTCCAATTCGAGACGGCGCCGGAGCTCATCAACGGGATTGAGTTGACCGCGAACGGGCAAAAGGTGGCCTGGAGCATCGAGGATTATCTCGCGTCGATGGAAAAAGGCGTCGAGGACATTCTCAAGGAACGGGATAAAACCGCGGCTAAGGAATCTTCCGATTTAACCCCGCGCATCGCCAAGCGGGCTTACGAACTTTACGAAATGCATGGCCGTAAAAACGATTCAGCCGGGAAAGACTGGAACCAGGCCGAGGATGAGATTCGAAAGAGGGGCCGCAAAACCGAACCTAAGCCTGAGGCCAAGGCTGAGCCTCAGCCGGAAGCCAAAGCCGAGCCTAAGCCTGAAGCCAAAGCCAAACCTAAGCCGGAAGCCAAAGTGGAACCTCAGCCTGAAAAGATAAATTCGTGAACCAGGAACCAGCACCAGTTAAAACCCAAGTGCTTCAAGATGTTTTTGACAGCGCTTTTACGGCTATTCACCAAGCTTTGGAAGGCGCGAAGCCCCAATTGAAGCCAAGGGAAGTGGGGATCATCACCCGAGTGGGCACCGGTATCGCCAAGGTTTCGGGCCTCCCGGGGGTGGGCTTTGAGGAATTAATCGAGTTTCCGGGCGATGTGCTCGGTATCGCGTTTAATGTGGATGAGGAAGAAATCGGCGTGGTCCTGCTCGGCGATTATTGGCATTTGCGGGCGGGGGATGAAGTCCGCCGAACGGGCCGGGTTATGGATGTGGGCGTGGGGGAGGGTTTGTTGGGCCGGGTAATGGATCCGCTTGGACGCCCCCTCGATGAAGGTGGGCCGGTGGCCTCCAGCGGGCGCCTTCCTGTCGAACGGCCTGCGGCCCACATCATGGACCGCGCGCCGGTGACCGTCCCTCTTCAGACCGGGCTCAAGGTCATCGACGCGCTTATTCCCGTCGGTCGGGGCCAGAGGGAATTGATCTTGGGCGACCGCCGGACGGGGAAGACCGCCATTGCCATCGACACCATCCTCAACCAGCAGGATCAGAATGTGGTTTGTGTTTATTGTTTCATCGGACAGCGCGCCTCCGCCGTTGCGAAGGCCGTCGCGACTTTGCGGGAAAAGGGCGCGATGGATTACACCGTCGTGGTCGTGACTGAGGGAAATGACCCGCCCGGTCTTGCTTATGTTGCCCCTTACGCCGCCACCACCATCGCTGAATTTTTTATGGAAGCGGGCCGGGATGTTCTGATCGTTTACGACGATCTCACCCATCACGCGCGGGCCTACCGCGAACTCTCCCTCCTGTTGAACCGTCCGCCAGGCCGAGAGGCCTTTCCAGGTGACATCTTTTATATCCACTCGCGGATGCTTGAACGAGCAACGCATTTGCGCACGGAACTCGGAGGCGGTTCGCTGACGGCCCTTCCTATTATCGAGACCCAAGCGCAGGATATTTCCGCCTATATTCCCACCAACCTTATTTCGATTACGGATGGACAAATCTATCTTTCGCCCTCATTGTTCGAATTGGGGATACTGCCTGCGGTGGATGTCGGAAAATCCGTTTCCCGCGTCGGCGGCAAGGCCCAACGCGCGGCCTACCGGGCCGTGGCCGGGGACCTGAAGCTGGCTTACGCACAGTTTGAGGAACTTGAGACTTTTTCCAGGTTCGGCGCCCGACTGGATGAAAACACCCGCAAAACAATCGACCATGGACAAAGGATAAGGGCCTGCCTGAAACAGCAGGAAAACGCCCCGGTGTCGGTGCCGGCGCAAATTACGGTGTTGTTGGCCCTCAGCGGGAAACTTTTCGATGAGGTCCCCTTAAACCTTATGACGGACGCAGAGCAAGCCCTGATCAATGCTGCGGCGAAACTTCCGGCGGAAGTTCGTGCGAGATTGGAGTCGGTTGAAAAGTTGAGCGACCAGGATCGGGAAAAGATTGTCCAAACCGCCCGTGATACGCTTGCCCCATTCCAACCTAAACTGGAAGATAAATTGGGGGCCAATACCAAGTCCCAAACCGGGGACAAATCAGAAGCTGAGACTGGGGAAAAGCCGAATTCGGTGCCAGCCGTCAAGCCGGAAAATAAAACGGAAATAAAACCAAAACCCGATTCTAAATCAGAAGATAAAACGGATGCCAAAACCCGGCCGCCACTTGTGTCCAAGAAGGATGTCAAGGCGGATATAAAACCTAAAGTTGAACCTCCGGCCCAAGGGGAAGATAAGGAAAAGTCCGAACCTGGGGAAAAGTCATGAGCAACACAACCGCGAGCCTTCGTAAAAAAATCGCCGGAGCCGGAGATCTCCAGTCAGTGGTTCGGACCATGAAGGCTGTCGCGGCGTCAAGCATTGGCCAATATGAGAATTCCGTACGTGCCCTGGCTGATTACAATCACGCCGTGGAATTAGGATTGGGGGTTTGCTTTCGGCAAAGCGGACCAGTGTCTACTCTTGAGAGTAAAAACAAAAAAAACGATAGCGCCATTGGCGCGGTGGTATTTGGCTCAGACCAGGGGCTGGTGGGACAGTTTAATGACCTGGTGGCCGATTTCGCGGTCAAGACACTGGCGGCTCTGCCGGGCAAAAAACTGGTATGGGCCGTCGGTGATCGGGTCCACGCGCGGTTGGAGGAGGCGGGACTGCGGTTGATGGGGACTTTCGCGGTGCCGAATTCAGTCAAAGCCATCACGCCCCTCGTCGGACAGGTTCTTCTGGAGAGTGGGGATCACCGGGCCAAGGGGGAAATAAACGAACTCCACCTTTTTTACAACCGCCCAACATCAGGGGCCATTTACACGCCGGTAACCCAACGACTTCTGCCTCTGGATGAAAACTGGAGACGTAAGCTTGCCGGCCTTCCTTGGCCGACGGAAAACCTACCCGAAGTCCTGGGCGTCGGCGCCGAGACCCTAAAGGCTTTCCTCAATGGATACCTATTCGTTTCACTCTTTCGGGCCTGTGCCGAATCCCTGGCCAGCGAGAACGCCAGCCGCCTGGCAGCGATGCAACGCGCGGATAAAAATATCGACGAATTGTTGGAAGAGCTCAACGTTAATTTCCATCGGTTGCGCCAAAGCGGTATAGATGAAGAACTTTTCGATGTCATCTCGGGTTTTGAAGCTTTGAATGGAAAAATGAAGTAATTGAGTGAAAAAAATAATATAAAAAGGAGATTAAGCGATGAAACACGAATTTAAGGTTGGGGATAATGTGGAGTGGAAATCGGAAGGGGCTCGAGCCCGCGGGGAGATACTGAAGAAAATCATCTCTCCCATGAAGTTTAAAACTTATACGGTTCTCGCCTCGAAAAATAATCCGCAATATTTCATTAAACGCGTCAAGACTGGGCTGGTGGTCCTTCACAAAGGCGCGGCACTCAAATGGATTGGCGAAAATGACGGGGCGATCCCCAAAAAGAAAACGCCTATCAAGAAAAATTAATGTCGAATCACGAAGAAAGAAATCATGGCTCTTAAAAAAGATTATTATGAATTATTGGGCATTTCCCGCTCCGCCGATGAGAAGGTCATCAAGGATGCGTTCCGAAACCTCGCGAAAAAATATCACCCCGACGTCAATCCTAACAACAAAAGCGCCGAGGAGAAGTTCAAGGAGATCAATGAGGCCTATGGGGTTCTATCCGATCCCAAAAAGAAATCGGAATATGACCAATTTGGGCATGCCGGTGTCGGTGCTGGCGGATTTTCCGGCGGTCACACCGGAGGATTTCGTTCACAAGACCCCGGAAACGATTCGGGGGATGAAGCTGATTATGGAGATGTTTTCAATCAATATTTTGGAGGACGGGAGGGAAACCGTTCAGGCCCCATCCCAAGCCGAGCCCAGGATGGAGAAGACCTTCGTTTTGATTTAAAAGTGTCTTTTGAGGAGGCGGCCTTCGGGACAACACGTGAAGTCAAGATTCGAAAGCTCGCGACATGTGAGATTTGCCATGGTTCGGGAGCGGTGGCTGGTTCTGGCCGCGTGGTTTGCCCGACTTGTCACGGAACGGGCCAGATACACGAATCCCAGGGTTTTTTTACCTTTGCCCGAACTTGTTCCAATTGCAATGGAAAAGGGGAAATACCCGGATCCCCTTGCCCGACTTGTCAGGGGCATGGACGCCTAGAAAAAGACCGTTTACTTTCAGTTAAAGTTCCCGCTGGAGCGGATGATGGCTCTCGCCTAAGGTTTCGCGGGGAGGGTGCAGCGGGACTTAACGGTGGTTCGGCCGGGGATTTATATGTCTATTTGAATGTTAAGCAGGATGAATTTTTTATAAAAGATGGGATAGATCTTCGGTGTGAGGTTCCTGTTAATTTTGTCCAGGCCGCATTAGGCGCTGAAATAGAGATTCCTACTTTAGACGGCCCGGTCAAAATGAAGATCCCTGCTGGAACCCAATCCGGCCTAACCTTTCGTTTGAAAGATAAGGGGCTAAGGAATCCCCGAAAACCGGGAGTGGGTCATTTATTTATAAAGGTTTTAGTGGTGGTCTCGACGAACCTAACCACTGAACAGAGACAAAAGCTGGAGGAATTTAGAGCTATTTCGACCGAAAACAATACACCCCCCATCACTGCTTTTATGAACAGGATGAAAGCCTATCCTTATCGCAAAAAATAAATGGAACCCCTCCCGGCTTTCCAAAGCAGCCTCTGATCTATTTTTTTGAATATTTATTAACATTCTCTGAAATTTTAATCCTTTTTGCGGAAACCGGACTATTTGGGCAACTAAAGATTGGCCACTACAGGGACCCACGTTGGACAAAACGAAATGGATAATGTTGGCTTAATCCCATTTTTGTAATCCGTTTAAAGTGAGCATGCGGCTGATGACCGAGAAAGAGTCAAGAAGATGAGCAACTGGCTGAATCCCTTATTTCAGCATTATGGAAACGCGATCGTTTTCATCATAACCTATGTGAACAGCATCGGGTTTCCTTTTCCGGGAGAACCTATTCTATTTGGCGCGGGATTTATTTTAGGGAGAGAGGGGATTCCGCTTTGGGGATCAATAGCCGCTGGAATAACAGCTTGTTTTCTAGGGGGGGAAAGCGCATTTTGGTTGGGAAGGTGGTTGGGTCACGCCCGTTTAAAAGAAATCCACTGGCTGCATCTCACGGCTAAAAAGTTCGAGTGGATGGATCGATTTTTTAAACGCTATGGTCCTAGGACCGTTTTTATCGCGCGGTTTATCGCCCTGCTTCCTCCCCTTATACCCAATGTTTTGGCCGGTGTGGCGAAAATGCGATGGAGAGTCTTCCTTTTTTACAATCTCACGGGGTCGTCAATTTACACCGCTCTTTATATCCTGTTGGGCTATTATTTTGGGAAACAATGGGCATTTCTTGAAGCCTGGCTCGGCCCTTCTTCGATTTATTTGATTCTCCAGGGGATTGTGCTGATGGTTCTAGCCGTGATTTTCAGGCATTTCATTTATAGACTTTGGACCAAGATTTTTTTAAATAAACAAAATGAAAAATAAGAAAAAAATGGTTTTGCTTTGGATTTGCGTTGCTCCTTTTCATACCGTCTTGTATCCGTCGCGATTCGCTGGATGTGTAACGGATTGATCACGGCGGGGAACCGTCGTGGCCAAAAAATGGAGATTACATTATGAATAAATTCGTAAGTTGGGGGATCGCCGTAGCCATCGTTATGGCCGTCGTTCTCGGCTTATTTTGGCTCAAGGGCGGTAAAGAACAAGCCAAGCCAGTCGCTATATTTTTCGCCGACTGGATTGTCGGAGCAATCTCCATGTACATAAAAGCGATGCTCGTCTAGAAACCTTAATCCGTAACCTGTCCAAGGCTAGGGCTGGATTGTTCGAAGAAAAATGGATAATTTTACCCGGCACCTATTTCCGAAGTGATCTTTGATTTTCGACTTAATGGCCTCGGGTGCAAAAAAGCAATTGACTAAAATTAGTATATTAGTATAAACTAATATAGAAAGGCGAGAATATGAAAACAGCCCAAATTGAAAAATCCGCCCAATGCATCAAGGCCATTGCCCATCCTTTCCGCTTGGCCGTTCTTGCCCTATTGGTGGAGGGGGAAATGAACGTTCAGGAACTCACGAAAGCCTTGGGAACCAGCCAATCCAACCTTTCCCAGCATCTATTACAAATGCGCTCACGCAACCTGGTGACTACGCGCCGGGAAGGGAACATGATCTACTACACCATCACGAATCCTAAGATGTTGAAACTGATGGCCCTCATGAAAGAGGTCTTCTGTGAGGAGTGACCCCTTTTTTTGGAAATCTATATTAGGGAACACTAATAAACAAATTAAAGGGAGGAAGCTGATGCATAGCGTTATCACAGTCGCGGTTGGGGGTCTTTTGGGCTTCGGTTATTATCGGCTGGTGGGTTGCTCAACGGGAACCTGCCCAATCACCTCGAACCCCTGGATCAGCACCTTTTACGGGGCGACCATGGGTTTTCTGATCAGTCATTCGTAAAAGGAGAATGTCATGAAAAATGTAGGAAATATTGACCGTCTTGTCCGTTATGTCGCAGCTGTGATCCTGATTGTCGCTGGAATTTTTTCAGTTGGAGTAACCCGTTATGTCTTGTGGGGGTTTTCGATCATCCCCCTCCTCACGGCCAGCTTCCAGTTTTGTCCGCTTTGGATGCCATTTCAAATCAACACCTACAAAAAATAAACCGGGCTCACGCCCGACTTTAAAGGAGTCTTTATGGGAATTTTATTGTCGCTGGTGAAAAATTTGATGGGGTTGGGGGCTGTCGAGGGCGCTGTCCACTTGCAGCCGGTGGAAGCCCAGGAACGTTTAAAGGGGTTAAGGCCGCCCCAACTGGTGGATGTGCGAACGTCCGGGGAATACAGCCGTGGCAATATCGAAAATTCAAAAAATATTCCTCTTCAGGAGTTAGAAAGCCGTTTGGGGGAGTTAGATAAAACCCGTCCCATTCTGCTCTATTGCATGAGCGGTCACCGAAGCGGTCTGGCGCTTTCAATCTTAAAAGCCCGGGGTTTTACTGATATCGGCGATATCGTTGGAGGGGTACTGGCCTGGAGAGACGATCGGTTACCTATTAAATCCTAGACGGGACTTTTCCCTGCTGCCAAGTCACGTTTAAACCGTCATATTTCCTTTTCCCCGGGCGTGGATTCCAACAAGACTCGCATGAGGGCGGGAAAAGACATCCCAATTTGTTTCCTAGCCAAGGAATTCCGTTAAAGATGTAAAATACTTTTGTTCAAAGGACTTTGTCCACAACGGGGACCCGCATTGGACAGGTCCCAGGGCTGTAAAGTAGTGTTTTTACTTAAGGCGCTTGAATGTAACAAAATGAGTATGTATTGCATTCAGTTTGATTTGGATTAACTACCTTTTTGGACAACGGAAATCTCTATAGTCTAGAAATCATTTGTGGGTGAGGTTTTTTCGGTTTCTTGTACGTCTCTTTTGAATCCATTTTTTGCCGTCTTTTGCCATGCTTGGCCGTCAAAAAGAAAAGCCTTGTCTGGCTGGATTCAGCTCAAACAAGGCCTCTTTGTTGGGGAAAGACTTAAATTTAGATAAAATCTTACTGCTCGTTAAAATGAACGTAGAGGACTCAAAATCTATCGATTTCACGGTCATGTCGGTTCAAGTCCGACCTCGGGCACCATTTTTACTAGCAAAACCCCCATTTTTCGTTGAGTCCTCAGCAAGACAACATCCTCAATAAGCGGGTTCACCTTTCCGTCTACTATTAGGTCCCTTTTGCGGTCACCCTGCCGTTGGATTGGGGAATCCTTGAGGGTATTTAACGTTTTTCTAGCAAAAAAATAACGCTCCAGTCTCCAGATGAACCTCGAATGGGGAGAGACAAAGATGTTGCGAATTGGCTAAAAAAAGTGACGAATTAAAGTGGTCATTTAGTTTTACTCAGGTAAATTAGTTTCTAAATAATCAGGCAGGATTTATTTTCAAAGGGAAATTATCAAATGAAATTGTCGATACCAAAATTATCGCGAAAAAATTGGAAAGCCGTAATTTCAGGGTTGGTTCTGGTTTGTGTTTTGTTAATTATTTTTTCTGGGATATCCTCCTCCCGGCTCCAATACTTTCAAGCGGAACTGGAAAATGGAAACCTTATCGGTTCTATTTCCGCAAATCCTTTTCGTGCCTTAAGGGCAAAATCCAGCGTTTCAGGATATTTAATATTTAAAAATTTATTGGGCCAGACCCCGGTTGATTTGAGGGATTTAAAAACGGCTTACCCGGACGCGGTTAAATACCTGGCCTATCATTCTGGCGATGCTGAAGCATTGGCGGGCGTGGCCCGGTATTATTTCCTGTCGGGCATGAATCTTCCTGCGGAAACCCTCGCCCTGAAGGCGGTGGAAATGGACCCCTTTAACCGGGCTGTTCGCCAATCTGCCTGCCTGAGCCAGGCCTATTCCTTCACTTATCGGGAAAGGACGATGGCGGCCAATTTGGACCTGCTCAATTCGGAACGGAATTTCGTAAAATCACTGAAGGACATACCTCCCTCAAAACGGGTTTATTACAAGGTCTATTGGTTCTTTTGGAAAAGGTCCCAAAAACAAAATTACCATTTTGAACCGGAGGATTATTCGTTCGACCCCGATGTAAATAAAGCGCGCCTAAAGGTTTTGGAGGACGAGGAACAAAAACTGATTCCTCAATATGCCTTTAGCCTTTTTCTAACCGATCCTTCCCGATGGGCGCCGGATGCCTTGGATCTCATAGATGGGAAGGCTTTGAAAAATCCGAACAACCAGGAATACAGATTCATCGTTTCGGAGTGGATGGGTGACACCTCCACCGCATCGGAGGCTTATCAGGCGTTTCTCCAACAATGTCCCCAAGATTTGGAAGCGAAAAAAAGGATGGATGGTTTTAAGTCTGTTTACAATGTCTCGCCGAACGAGGACCAGAAAATGGCGGGGTTGGATTTCTACCTGCCGAAACATCCTAAGGATAACCAGTGGATGGCCAAGGAACAATTTGCCAACCAGCAATTTCAGCCGGGCTACACCATATTTTCGCCTGAACCTGCCGGTACCGGGGGAAACGACTTGGAGGCGCTGGATAAGATTGTCGATGGGGTCAATTCAACGTCGCCGGGGGAATCCAAGCAGGACTATGTCTATCCCCAAAGGGCGGAAAACAAGTTGGCGATTAACGACCTTTTTGACCAAGCGAAACCTTTACGTTCCTGTCCCTTGGTATTGCCCCTGGCGGATGGCGAAGGACACCAAACCCGGTTAGGGGCTTATTTAAGCAACTTATCCATGATAAGGGCATCCTATCTTCCCGATTCTATTTTAAATCTCGACAACCCCCTGGAAGATTTTGAATGGTGGGGCGGGCAGGATTTGGTTCCTGGCTCCAATGCCGAAAAAGGACAATCCGCCAAAATGGGAACCTCGTCCCGTTGCGTTGGGAGTCTGGTCCAAAAGAAAAAAGGCTATGAGGTAAAGGTGGCCTTTTCGGGTGAATTTCCGGACGCGTCTTTTTCTAAAACCTTCAAGAAGAACCAGCTTCACATGGTTCCGAATTGGATCGCCGACCGGATGCACCATTGGCTGGGGACTAACTTCAATCGAATCCAAAAGGCGGAATTGAAAAAACCGATATTTTCGGATGACGAATCCCTATCCCGGGCCTTGTATCTGGAAAACTTCCAAAGTTGGCATACCGATGAAACTCCTCCTTGGGAGGGTGTGTTTAAGGCGAATCCCGATTCATCCCTGGTCGCGACGATTTATTACGAAAATAAAAAGGAACTATTGGGAATATCCGACCCAAAACCCCTTGAAGCTTTTTTAGAAAAACATCCCCATGACGACCAAGTCAAAATGATTCTGGCGGGATTTTACAACGACAAGTTCATGTACGGGAAAGCCATCAAGATTTATTTTGACCTTCTTTCACGAAACTCCACCAATACCAGGATCTATTCCTCGATTAAGTACTCGTTCGCCCGGATAAACGATTGGCCTGCCATCAGGAGGTTTTACGATTTGGCGGCTCGAAAATTCCCCAAGGATGGACGGGTCCAATTGGAGGTCGGGAACTTTTTCAGGCAATATGCCTGGACCGCCAGGGGCGATGGGTGGGGATATGAGGTCACCGCGTGGAATTATTCACTCATGCAGAAAAGATTGGAAATCGCGGAGAAGCATTACCGAAATTCCGAATCCTTAAATCCTTACGACACCAGGGCGGAAGCCGGAATCTTGACCGTCGGCATGGGAACAGATCGAACCCCGGCGGAAATGGACGCCGTATTTAACCAAGCCGTTTCATTAAATCCGGATGAATTGGAGCCGTTCACAAACCGAATGGAAGCGTTGAAAAAGAAATGGGGGGGGAGCGACCAACAAATGATGGATTTTGCCCGTAAATGGGAAAAAATTCATCCCCGCCTCATGTTAAATGCCATAGCCGAAAAGGCGACGGAAGAGCCCGGCTATAATAGTGATGATACGAAAGTCTATTACCGGTTTATGGGTTTGCCCAAGAATTGGTCGGATTTGAACGATGCCTATCACCAAATGCTGACCCTATATCCTGAAAATTTTGAAATGTGGGGGGAATATTCCTATGCCTCGGCCATGACGGATCATGTCCAAGATTTCCTCAAATTCCTTCGCGAAAAGGCGGGAGCGGACTCCGCGGTCCAAGCTTTTTTCCCGTACGAAGTCATCAATGCCCACCAGTACCGGGCTGCCGCCATAGATTGGGCTGAGGCGGGCCAGGTTTACCTGAATACACAATCGGTTTGGAATGATTATTATGACGCTCTTGAGTCGATCATGAAGCAAGATCCTGAAAATTACGGCTTCTTGAACGAACAAGCCCAACGATGTGTGGGATGGAACAGGAATGAATTGGCCCGGAGGATATTCACTCAGATAGGGGACCATTGGACGCCAAGAATATGGGCAAAGGAAAAATTTGAAAAATACAAGGAAGTCGCATTTGGAAAATCAAGTCCCACATGGCATGTTTGCACGAAACCCGTAAACGCGAAAAATGAACATTACTAAGGAACAATGAGCCGGACCTGAACTATTGGCTTGTCCCCCGAAAATGGCCCAACCGAACATTTATAAAGAAGAAGTTCAGAATTCTAAGTTGTATTGGTTGAAAAAATTACGGGATAAACCATTTGATGGTCTCTTATGCGTCTCTTTTGAATCCATTTTTAGCCGTCCCCATAGTCTTTTGCCGTTCAAAAGGCAAGTCCAGCTTGGCTAATTTCAGCGCAAACAAGGCCTCTTTGTTTTCGGCCGCCCCGGCCAAAAAGGGTAGAATGCCATTCTGAAACCTTTCTTCCGAAGGTTTGAACACTCTCCCGAAAAGAGGGGTATGAACCGGTTCCTATCTTTCTTCCGGATCCTATTGGGACCGGCGCTGCTCCTGGCCTTTCCACCCCTTCCGGGATTTGCCCAAAACCCCGACCCGTCGGTCAAGGTCCTCTTCTCGGTTTCGGCGGACGGCAGCGGCAACCCGCCCTTCTTGGACTCCTTGGCCATCGACGGGGACCTTCATTTCTACGTCGTCAAGCGAGCCGGAAATTCCGTCGTGGAAAAATACGGTAGGGACGGCAAGCTTCTTTTCCAGTTAAAGTTCGAGGACCCTCAGACCCACAATCCCACCTTTGTCCCCCTGACGGCGGCCCTGGACGCGAGCGGTAACCTTTATGTCCTTGGCCGCCGTCAG
>Ga0265338_10003620_pt1 | contig 21541 bp, 18 predicted proteins | sample 42126metaG_FD_193579 | JGI IMG/M metagenome (GOLD analysis project Ga0265338, IMG submission 193579) | Rhizosphere microbial communities from Carex aquatilis grown in University of Washington, Seatle, WA, United States - 4-21-26 metaG | ecosystem: Host-associated > Plants > Roots > Rhizosphere... | reverse complement strand
GCCAGTACCGTGACCGCAGCCAGTACCGTGACCGCAGCCAGCAGCGGGTGTCAGCTCGGCAATGGCGTCAAGCACGTCGTGCAGATCACTTTTGACAACGTTCATTTCTTCCAGGACAACCCGAACGTACCGTCCGACCTGCAGCTCATGCCCAACCTGCTGAACTTCTTCGAGAACAACGGCACGTTCCTGTCCAACAACCACACGCCGCTGATCGCGCACACCGCCGATGACATCCTGACCACGTACACCGGCCTTTACGGCGACCGGCAGGGCATGCCGATCTCCAACGCCTACGAGGTCTACCAGAGCAACGGCGCCGGCGGAACGTTCGGCACGACCGACAACGCGGGCTCGTTCGCCTACTGGACTGACCCCGTCTACGACACCTCGCCGACGGCGACCGACACCAACCCCAGCCTGGTCTACTCCCCGGTCCCGCCGGCCACCGCGAAGAACCCGGTCAGCCCGACCACCACCACCCCGGCGCCGTGGGTGCCGTTCACCCGGGCCGGCTGCGACGTCGGCAACGTCGCTACCCCCGCGGACTCCGAGCTCGAGAACACCGCCGTGGACATCCCCAAGGTGTTCGGCGTCGGCTCGCCCGAGGACCAGCAGCTCATCAACGACCCCGACTCCTTCAAGGACCCGGAGGCGGCCGACTACACGGGCCTCGCGGTGCACTGCGCCAAGGGCAGCGCGTTCTGCGCGGACGCCACCGGCGTCAAGTACGGCCAGACCACGCCGGCCAGCACGGCGGCCGCCGACCTGCTCCCCAGCGAGCCCGGCGGCTACACCGGCTACCAGGCGCTGTTCGGCGCCAGGTACCTGTCACCTGAGCTCGGCGCCGGCCAGGACAACCTGACCAGGGGCGGTTCCGCGGTGACGAACGCAGCGGGCAACCTCGTCGACCTCAATGGCAACCAGATCAACGGTGACTTCCTCAGCACGCCCGGCTTCCCCGGCTACAGCGAGATCAACGCGTCGCAGTCGCTGGCGTACGCGGCTGACATGCTGGAGTCCGGCGTCCCGGTGGTCGACATGTACATCTCCGACATTCACGGCAACGAGTTCATCAAGGGCCTGACCTCCTCGGGCCAGCCCTGCTTCCACGCGCCGGCCGCGCTCGGCAGCGGCAGCGCCTGCTACATGGCCCAGGCCGCCTACTACAACCAGGCCTTCGGCGCGTTCTTCCAGCGGCTCGCCGCCGACGGCATCAGCCCGCAGAACACCCTGTTCGTGCTCAGCTCGGACGAGGGCGACCACGAGTCGGGCGCCAACGTCGGCCGCGCGATCCAGCCGACCCCGGCCAGCTGCGACGGCTCCGCCGCCAACCTCTGCACCTACCCGGCCGGCACCTTCGGCGAGCTCCAGGGCAACGTCACCGGCCTGCTGAACGAGGAGACCGGCGACACCACCCAGTTCGGCATGGAGTTCGACACGGCGCCCGAGTACTACGTCAACGGCGACCCGTCGGAGTCCTCGGCGCAGGTCAGAACCTTCGATCACGACATCGCCTCACTCACCGCGGCCAACCCCTATACCGGGACGACGCAGAAGATCGCCAACTACCTCGCCGACCCGACGGAAGAGGCGATTTTGCACATGGTCAACGCCGACCCGGCGCGCACGCCAACCCTCGCCGAGTTCGCCAAGCCCGACTACTACCTGACCCAGGGCTCGGCGACCTGTGACGCCACCGTCACCGGCAGCACGGCGAGCGCCTCCCCGGCGGACTGCGTGACCGTCAACCCGGGCTTCGCCTGGGACCACGGCGACTACGCGGCCGAGATCAACACCAACTACGTCGGCTTCGCCGGCCCCGGCGTCAAGCAGCTAGGCCTTGACGGCCCCACCCCGGCCCAGGGACCGAGCTCGGCCGGCCCGAACAGCGGCCAGACGGAGGTCACCGACCTGAACCTGCCGGGCCCGTGGACCGACGAGACCGACATCCAGCCGACCGAGATGTACCTGCTCGGCCTGCACACCGACTACATCCAGGACGGCCGGGTCATCACCCAGATCCTGACCCACCCGAACGGGGCGCTGACCAGCCCGCTGGTGACCCAGCTCGGTGAGGCGTACAAGCAGCTCAACTCAAGCGTCGGCCAGTTCGGCGCGGACACGCTGACCGCCTCGACGAACGCGATCGAGTCCAACACCCCGGGTGACGCCAAGTTCCTTACTATCAACAAGGCGCTGACCGCGCTTGACCAGCAGCGCGACGCGCTGGCCAACACGATCAAGACCGAGCTGTACAACGCCGAGAACAAGGGCACCCCGGTGCCGCTGGCCGGCGCGCAGCTCATCCTGACCAAGCTCATCATCGCCGAGGCGGGAATCCTCGCCGCGCGCAGCTAGGAAGTTCCGCGCGCACCCGGGGATGCCAGGCGCCGGGCCAGGACATCCCCGGGTGCCGCTCGTCACTTGTGGAAGGTCGCGTAGACGATCGCGGCGGCGATCAGCACGGAGATCACGGCCATCACCGTGTTGACGTTCAGCCTTGACGCCGTGGTGACATCGCGGGCCTCGACCACCTGGGTCTTCTGGCCCTGGGCCTCGTACTGGGCCCGGCGCAGGTCGGCGATGTCCTTCTGGATCGGCTCAAGGGCGGCGGACAGCGCCGTGCTCGCCGCCGAGGCGGCGGCGGCCACCTGGGTGCGCAGGGTCTCGGCGGAAACGGAGACCTGGTTGGCGAGGGTCTGGGCCTGGGCGGCGGACACCTCGGCGGCCCGGTTGACCGCGCCCACGTCCACCGCCCGGATGGCATCGATGCGGGCGGACTCGGCCTCGCGGAGCCGCTGGTCGTAGGTGGCCCTCAGGTCGGCTAGCTCCCGCAGGTGCCTGGCCTCCATGGCCCGCAGGTCGTCCTGGCGCTGGATCGCGGCGGCGACCAGGTCGGTCACGTTCTTGCTCGGTTCAACGGTCGTCGGCCCGTACCAGTCGACGCCCGGGCTGGAACCGTATCCCCTCGGCGGCTGCTCGCGCTCTGTCATCTGCCTTGCCTCCCGTCGTATCATCCCCCGAGGAATCCGCTAGTGCCTTACAGGATTGGCTGCCGCTGTCGGTGAATGCATGCCCGGCCGTTATGGGGGCGGCCGTGCTGAATGCCTGTGCTGTTCCTGGTCCGGCTGCGGACGGAATTGAATTGAGTTTTCTGCCGCTGTCGCGGCAATGATCTTGTTCGCGGGTGACTGCGGTGGACCCTTCGTCTGCCCGGCCAGAGTCCACTCTACCTGCGTGAGCTTGCCAGCATAAGGCGGTTCTTGCCGCTAATTCGGTCGGTCAGGGTCGTTCCCGAATCGCTTCTATAAAGGAACCGAGATAAGTCCAGATTTCCGGCGTGCTGCGGCGATGCTTCCCTTAGCTGTCATTTCGTGAATTACGCCCCGCCCCGTTGGCCGGCACGCTAACGATCTTCAATTGCCGGGGTTAGTGACCCTGACGCGACCGCTTACCGGCTCCGCGGTTAGTTGACGGCCGCCGCCGGCGGGGCTAGCACAGGCGTATGCGGCGGTGCCGCCGCGGACGGGAGGAGCATCATGCCGGAACGTGCCCTGCTTGACCGCTACTTCGAAGCCCTTGGCCAGGGTGACCCGGGTTTGCTGCCGCTGGCGCCCAGGGCCCGGTACACCGAGAACGGGCAGGAGATCCCGTTCGGCCGCGGGTCCTGGGCGACGGTGAGCGAAGTCGCGGCGGAGCGGAACATCGTGGTGGCCGACCGCGAGCAGGGACAGGTGGCCGGATGGGGCATGATCACCGAGGGCGGGACGGGCGCGCTGGCCGCGGTGCGGCTCAAGGCGGACACGTCCGGGCTGATCACCGAGGCCGAGGCCCTCATCGTGCGCTCGCCGCTGTTCGGCCGGGCCGACTTCCCTGACCGGCTGCGCCGGCCGAGCCCTCTACCTGGCGGCGTCGTCGAGACGGCGGCGCGGGCGACCCGGGGGCAACTGAAGGCGGCCGCCGACGCATACTTCGACGGGGTGCAAGACGATGACGCGGACCTGATCCCGGCGGCTGACGACTGCGTGCGGATCGAGAACGGGGTGCAGACGGTGCTCAACCCATCCGCGGAGGGACTCGGCGAGGGATCCCCGCTTGGGCACGGGATCGGGATGAGCGTGCGGGACCAGGTGCGGCTGCTCGGGTTCCCGGCGATCGAGCGGATCAGGGACCGTCGCTACCCGGTCATCGACACCGACCGCGGCCTGGTTCTCGGGCTGGTCTTCTTCGACCATCCGGGCCCGGTGCGGAACGGGCCGGTCCCGCCGCGTTTCGCCGCCCCGAACTCCTACTTCATCTGGGAGCTGTTCAAGGTATCCGGTGGGGTGATCCGCCACATCGAGGCGATCATGGCGATCTTCCCGTACGGCATGCGCCCAGGCTGGTAGGCCCCGGAATACTTGGCCACAGCAAGTAGTTGTAGACTGCAACTTAGATGGTTGTAGGGCGCAACTATAGGAGGTGCGGCGATGTCAGGACACGGGAACGTGACCTCATCGCCAGGGCCGGCGGCGCGGGTGCGGGCCGCGACGGACGCGGCGGCCGACAGCGTGCTTGGCCTGCTGCGGACCGTCCGTAAGGCCAAGGCGCGGATGGCGGCCGACGCGCGCGGCGACGTCGACTCGGCGACCCAGCTGCTGCTGCACACGGTGGCCGCTCACGGGCCGGTGCGAACCAGCGCGCTGGCCGCGAGCGTGCACTCGGACCTGTCCACGGTCAGCCGCCAAGTCGGCGCGCTTGTGGCCGCGGGGCTGCTTGAGCGCCAGGCGGACCCGGCGGACGGCCGCGCCTGCCTGCTGGCCCTCACGCCGGCCGGCGAGGCCGCGGTCACCGCTCATGAGCGGGGCCGGGCGGCATTCTTCGCCGTGGTGCTCGACGGCTGGTCCGAGGCGGAGCTGCGGCAGTTCGCCGGCCTGCTCGACCGCTTCACCGCCTCCTACGACCACGTTCACGCCGCCTGGCTCGCCGAGCGCGTCGCCGCACGCTCCGCCCAGGCCACTCCCACGGAAGGCTCCCCATCGTGACCGCCACCGTCAGCCGGCCGCTCCCTGCTCAAGCGAGCGGGGAGCTGAGTCACCGGCAGATCCTCACCATCTTGTCCGGGCTGATGCTCGGCATGTTCCTCGCCTCGCTCGACCAGACGATCGTGTCCACCGCGATCAAGACCATCGGCAACGACCTGCACGGCCTGGCCGCGCAGGCCTGGGTGACCACGGCGTTCCTGATCACCTCGACGATCGCGGCGCCGCTGTTCGGCAAGCTGTCGGACATCTTCGGCCGCAAGCGGCTGTTCATGCTGGCGATCGTGATCTTCGTCGTCGGCTCGGCGCTGTGCGGCCTGGCCCAGTCGATGTACGAGCTCGCCGCGTTCCGCGCGTTCCAGGGCATCGGCGCGGGCGGCATCATGCCGCTGGCCCTGGCGATCATGGGCGATATCATCCCGCCCCGCCAGCGGGCCCGCTACCAGGGCTACATGATGGCCGTCTTCGCCAGCTCGTCGGTGCTCGGGCCGGTGCTCGGCGGCCTGCTGTCCGGCGCGCACAGCGTTCTCGGCGTCTCCGGCTGGCGCTGGATCTTCTACATCAACGTCCCCGTCGCGGCCGTCGCGCTCGTCGTCGTCGCCCGGGTGCTGCGGATCGACTTCGTGCCGCGGCAGCGGCGGGTCGACTGGCCGGGCGCGGTCGCGCTCGCGGTGGGCCTGGTGCCGCTGCTCGTCGTGGCCGAGCAGGGCAGCGGCTGGGGCTGGGCCTCGGCCGCGGCGTTCGCCTGCTATGCGGCTGGCGTGGCCGGCCTCACCGCGTTCGTCTGGATCCAGCACAAGATGGGCGACGACGCGCTGCTCCCGCTGCGGCTGTTCCGTAGCAAGACATTCGCGGTCGCCTCGGCTCAGGTCACCATCATCGGCATGGCCATGTTCGGCGGCCTGTCGGTCATCCCGCTCTACCTGCAGATCGTCAAGGGCGCCTCGCCCGCCAAGTCGGGCCTGCTGCTGCTCCCGATGGTCGGCGCGCTGATGCTGTCGTCGCTTGTCTGCGGCCGGATCACCGCGCGCACTGGCCACTACAAGATCTTCCCGGTCATCGGCTCGGTGCTGATGGTCATCGGCATGGCCGTGATGACGCGGATCGGCGCCGACACGCCGCTGTGGCAGACCGACATCTTCACGGCGGTGTTCGGCCTGGGCCTCGGCATGAACATGCAGAGCCTGGTGCTCGCGATGCAGAACTCCGTCCCGGCCAAGGACATGGGCGTGGCGTCCGCCTCCTCCAGCTTCTTCCGGTCGATCGGCGGCACGCTGGGCACTGCGGTCTTCCTGTCCGTCCTGTTCTCGCTGGCTGGCACCAAGATCTCCGGCGCCTACGCCGCGGCGCAGCACGACCCGGCCTACCAGGCGGCGGCCAGGGCGAACCCGGGCCAGCTCGCCTCGCTGCAGCAGCACCTGTCCGGCGGGCTGAACGACACCTCGTTCCTCGGCGGCCTCGCCCGCACGCTCAGCCACCCGTTCTACGTCGGCTTCTCAAGCGCGGGCGATGTCGTGTTCGCGGTCACCGCGGTCCTGCTGGTAGGCGCGGTCGTGCTGTCACTCCTGCTGAAGGAGGTCCCGCTGCGGCTGATGTCAGGCAACCAGGCCCGCGCCCAGGGCGAGGACGGGCCGGCGGCGGCCGAAGTCGCTGCCGCGCAGCCGGCGGCGGACGCGGCGGTTCGGCCCTCGCCAACTGCCTGAGTAACTGACCGCCGGGACGCGCCGGGTGGCCAGCATGCGGGGAGTTGACGGCACGGCCGCCCCGTGCGAGTATCCGTTCGTTGTCCTGATCATTATTTCAGACAGTGAGCACATGATCAGATTAGGACTGTTCTCAGGCCGGGGCAGGAGGGCTCATGCTGACCCGAGAAGAAGTCGCCGCGGCGCGGGAGCGAGCGGCGCGGATACTTGCCGCGACGGGAATCGCGCTCACGGACGCTGAGCGCTCCGCGATCGAGATCGCCGACTTCGGCCTGTCGAAACTGGAAGAGACGGGCCTGGAGATCGTCGTCTACGTGAACACGGAGCGGGTGTGCGCGAAGGAGCTGGCGATGTTCCCGCGCCAGATCTGTCCCGAGCACCGGCATCCGCCGTTCGACGGGACGCCAGGGAAAGAGGAAACCTTCCGCTGCCGGGCGGGCACCGTGTACGTGTACACGGAAGGGGAGCCCGCGCCGCACCCGCACGCCCGGGTTCCCGCCGACGGGACGTTCACCGCGTGGCGCGAGATCGTCCTGCGGCCCGGGGAGCAGTACACGGTTCCCCCGGACACGCTGCACTGGTTCCAGGCCGGGGACGAGGGGGCGGTCGTCTCGGAATTCTCCACCCGCAGCCGGGACGACCTCGACATCTTCACCGATCCCAGGATCTCGCGGTCCACCCGGCTGGCCGACGGATGACCGGGCCCGCGGAGCAGGCCGACGACGGGCGGCGGGAGTCGCTGTACCGGCGGATGCTGCTGATCCGCCGGTTCGAAGAGCGGGTCTACCGGCTGTTCCTCGAGGGCGAGATCCCGGGAACGCTGCACCAGTACCAGGGCCAGGAAGCCGTGGCGGTTGGCGTGTGCGACGCGCTGACGCGTGACGACTGGATCACGTCCACGCACCGCCCGCACGGGCACGCGCTGGCCAAGGGCGTGAGCACCCGCACGGCCATGGCCGAACTGTACGGCCGGCGCACCGGCTGCTGCGCGGGCAAGGGCGGCTCGATGCACCTAGGGGACCCGGACGTGGGCATGCTGCCCGCGATCGCGATCGTTGGCGGCGGCAACACGGTGGTGACCGGCCTGGGACTCGCCATGAAGCTCCGCCGCCGCGGCCAGGTCGCGGTCTGCTTCTTCGGCGAGGGAGCGACGAACGAGGGCGCGTTTCACGAGGGGATCAACTTCGCCGCGGTCGAGCGGCTGCCGGTCGTCCTGGTCTGCGAGAACAACCTGTACGGCGCGTCCACGCCGTACAGCCGGGTCGCGCTCGTCCCCGACGTCGCCGAGCGCGCGAAGGCGTACGGCGTGCCCGGGCGGATCATCGACGGCATGGACGTGCTGGCCGTGCGGGCGGCCGCCGGGGACGCCGTGGCGGCGGCCAGGGCCGGAGCCGGGCCCACGCTGCTTGAATGCAAGACCTACCGGTTCACCGGGCACAGCCGCAGTGACGCGCGCGGGTACCGGACCCGCGAGGAGGAAGCCCGCTGGGCGGCGCGCGATCCGCTGCTCGTCCTCGGCGCGAGCCTGGACGAGGCCACGCTGGGACATCTTGAGTCGCAGGTGAAGGCCGAGCTTGATGACGCGGTCGAGTTCGCGCGCGATTCTCCGTTTCCCGAGCCTGGCGACGCGACGGAGGATGTCTATGCCTGAGGGGGTGGCGGTGTCAGCGGTGGCGGCGGCCCGGCGGCTGACGATCGGCGAGGCGCTGCGCGAGGCGATCGCGGAGGAGATGCGCCGCGACCCGGACGTGTTCCTGCTGGGCGAGGACATCGGCGTCGAGGGCGGCTTCGGCGGCGCGTTCGGCGTTTACCTGGGCCTGGTCGAGGAGTTCGGGCACGAGCGCATCATCGACACGCCGATCAGCGAGAAAGCGATCGCCGGCGCGGCGGTGGGCGCCGCGGTGCTCGGAATGCGCCCGGTGGCCGACGTGCAATACGCGGACTTCCTGTTCGAGTGCATGGATGAGCTGGTCAACCAGGCGGCGAAGCTCCGCTACATGTCCGGCGGGAAGATCCGGGTGCCGATGGTGATGCGGGCGCCGGTGGGGGCGACCACCCGGGGAGCGCAGCACGGCCAGTGCCCGGAGAGCTACTTCGTCCACGTGCCGGGCCTCAAGGTGGTGGCGCCGTCGGATGCCTACCATGCCAAGGGCATTCTGAAGAGCGCGATCCGCGACGACAACCCGGTGCTGGTGTTCGAGCACAAGCTGCTGTACGGCAGCAAGGGGCGGGAGGCGGCGGGCGGTCTCGACCTGACCGCCGAGGTCCCCGCGGAGGAGTACCTGGTGCCGATCGGCAAGGCGGTGATCAAGCGGCCGGGCGCCGATGTCACGCTGGTGGCGACCCACGTGTCGCTGTACCGGTCCCTGGCGGCGGCCGAGCTGCTCGCCCGCGAGGGCATCGAGTGCGAGGTCATCGATCCGCTCACCCTGCTGCCGCTGGACGGCGACACGATCTTCGGCTCGGTGCGCCGCACCGGCCGGCTGGTCGTGGTCCATGAGGACAGCCTGACCGGCGGCTGGGGGGCGGAGATCGCGGCCCGCGCCGCCGACGAGTGCCTCGCCTACCTCGAGGGACCGATCAAGCGCGTGGCTTCGAAGGATGCCCCGGCACCCGCCGCGCCGGTCCTTGAACAGGCCTTGCTGCCGCAGGTGGCCGATATCGTCGCCGCCGTCAGGGAGGCGGTGGCGTAGATGGCGACCCCGATCCGCATGCCGGCGCTGGCGCAGACCAGTGACGAGCTGCGGCTGACCGCCTGGCTGAAGACGGAAGGCGATCAGGTCGCCGAGGGGGAGCCGCTGTTCGAGGCGGAAACCGACAAGGCCGAGCTGGAAATCGAAGCCACCGTCTCGGGAACGCTGCTGCGCTGCCTGGCCGGGCCGGGCGAGACGGTGAGCGCCGGGACGGTGGTCGCCTGGATCGGCCATCCTGACGAGGCAATCCCGCTGGCCGGTTCCGCACCGCGGCTGCCCGCCACCCCGGCCGCCCGCGTGCTTGCCCGTGCGCAAGGTATCGACCTGGCGCGGGTCACAGGATCGGGTCCCGGCGGGCGGATCGAACGCCGGGACGTGCTGGCGGCGATGGACGGCGCAACCGACGGCGGCGCAACCGACGGCGGCGCAACCGAGGGCGGGGCAACCGACCTGGTGCCACCCCACCGGCGGGCGATCGCGGCGCGCTTGTCCCGCGCCGCCGCCGTGCCCCAGTTCACCGTGTCAAGGACCGTCGACGCGCGGCCGGCCCTGGCTCGCGCGGCCGGTCTTGACGGGGTAACGCTCACGCATGTGCTGCTGCAGGCGGCGTCCGCCACGCTGCGGGCGATGCCGCAGGTGAACCGCGTCTGGCGCGACGACGGGCCACGTTTCCTGGCCCTGGCGCACTGCCACGTGGGCCTGGCGATCGCCGCCGACGACAACCTGATCGTGGCGACCATCCCGGAACCAGACCGGCTCGGTCTCGAGGAACTCGCGGTCACGACGCGGCGGGCGGTGGCCGAAGGGCGCCGTGGCCGGCTGTCCGCCGTCTTCACCGCCCCGGCGGCGATGACCCTGAGCAACCTGGGCATGTTCGGCGTCGACCGGTTCGCGGCGATCGTGGACCCGGACCAGACGGCGATCCTCGCGGTCGGCCGGGTCGTGGAGCGGCCGGCCGTCACCGCGGACGGCATCGCCGCGGTGCCGCAACTGGACCTTGCGCTGACCGTCGACCACCGGACGGTGGACGGCGCGGCGGCGGCCCGGTTCCTGACCGCGGTCTGCGCGGAGCTTGAGCGCTGACGAGGAGCCGCCCGGGCCCGTGTTCAGCGGAACCGTGCTTAGCGGGGCCGGTCGGCGAGCTCAAGCACCCGCCGCGCCACGCCGACCGAGGTGACCAGGGTGTGGACGAGTCCGGAGCTGAGCGCGCCGAGCACGGCGGCCGACTTCGCCTCCTCCGACACCGCGGCGATCACGGCCGGGATCTTACGGAGATCCTCGCGGGTCAGGCCCACCACGCGGTTCTCGATCCACTCGGCGACCGGCTCGCCCCGTACGTTGAAGAAACCGCCCAGGATGTCCCCGACGGCGCCGTCCTTGCGCATCCGCGCCATGTCCTTCGCCGTGATGCAGCCGAGGCTGACGACCAGGGAATCGCCGGTCGCGTCACCCACGCCGACGATGGCGAGGTCGGCGCCGCGGGCGTGCCCGATGGTCCGGCCGATGTCGGCGTGCGTCAGGAAGGCATCCCGCACGCCCTCGCTCGCCGCGTAGGCGGGCGCATAGATGCCCTCGGCCTTGCCGCCCAGGGCGTCGGCGAACCGGGTGGCGATGTCAGTGGAGTTGAGGCCCTCGCCGACCTGGGCCGAGCCGCCGATCCCGCTGACCACGGTGCAGCGGCGCGGATGCAGGCCGCTGGCCTGCTGGCTGACCGCCTTGACGTTGCGCCCCATCCCGATCGCCAGCGTGCCGCCGTCGGGCAGGAGCCGGTCGAGTAGCCCGGCCGCCGCCCGGCCAACCTGGGCGCGGATCGCCGACTCGTCGTGCTGGTCGGCTACCAGGATGGCCCCGGACAGGCCGAAACGTGACATCAGCTCGGTCTCCACCGGCATCGCGAGCGACGGGGGGAGGTTCACGGTGATCTCGACGACGCCCGTTTCCTTCGCCTGCCGCAGCAGGCGCCAGACCTTGGGCCTGGACAGGCCAAGCTGCGTGGCGATCTGATCCTGGGTCATGTCTTCGAGGTAGTACATCGAGGCGACCCTCACGAGCATTTCCACGGACACCGGCTGCCGGCCCGGCGATCTTGGCGCGGTGCCGGCTGGCGAAGCATCGGTCATGTGGCGCCGGTCCCTTCCCGAGGACGTGGTTGACGCCGGCGGCGTCGAAGGCCAAACTGATCATATTCTCGCACGTTGGGCATTCGATCAGACCGGAGACAGGCCGTGAGCGGTGGCGAAGCCCCCCCGGCCCCCGCTCTGCACCAAGCCCCGGCGGTCGTCTGCGCGGGGCTGGTCATCGCCGACCTCTTCGTCGCGCCGCTCGCGAGCCTGCCCCGGCCCGGAGAGCTCGTGATTTCCGACGGTTTCCTGCTGGACGCCGGCGGCTGCGCGGTCAACACCGCGGTGATCCTGGCTCGCCTCGGCGTCCGCGCCGGGCTGGTCGGCAAGGTGGGCGATGATGAATACGGTGCCTGGCTGCGAAGCCGCCTCGCGCGCAAGCGGGTCCTGGTCGACGGCGTCTCGACCGCGCGGCGGTCCGCCACGTCGCAGACCGTGATCCTGCCCGTCGACGGCGAGGACCGGCGGTACATCCATGTTCCAGGGGCCAACGCCGAACTGGAGGCCGCGGACATCGCGGCCGTGCTCCCCGGCGCGCGCGTCCTGGCGATCGGCGGCTACCTCGCCCTTCCCGGGCTGGATCGCGATGGGGTCACGGACCTGCTCGCCGGGGCGCGCGCGCGAGGGACCGCCACGCTGCTCGACGTCGTCGTGCCCCGCGGCGCGAACGACCCGGTCCATGCGCTCCGGCCGGTGCTCCCGTACGTCGACTGCTTCCTGCCGAACGAGGACGAGGCGCGCCTGGTCACCGGCCTTGACAACCCGGCGGATCAGGCCAAAGCCCTGCTGGACTGGGGTTGCGCGTCCGTCGTCATCACCTGCGGCGCCGACGGCGCCGTGTACGCCGACCCTGGTCGCGTGATCCGGGTACGGCCGTTCCCGGTCGAGGCGGTCGACGGTTCCGGCGCCGGGGACGCCTTCACCGCCGGGATCATCTACGGCCTGATCGAAGGCTGGCCCCCGCAGGAGCGGCTGCGGTTCGCGGCCGCGCTCGGTGGCTCGGTGTGCCGCGGGCTCGGCTGCACGGGCACGGTCTTCACCCGGGACGAGGCGCTCGCCGCGGCCGGCCGCGTGCAACTGGCCTCCGTTCCTCTTGACCGTCGTTAGCAAGGGAGTTCCTGATGCCACTGGTCCCCGCTCCGGACCTGCTCGCCGCCGCCCGCGCGGGCGGCTACGCCCTGGGCTACTTCGAGAGCTGGGACAGTTACTCCCTCGAGGCCGTGCTGGCGGCCGCCGAGGCCGAGAACGCCCCCGTCATCGTCGGTTTCGGCGCCACGATGCTGACGGACGAGTGGCTTGACGCGGGCGGCATCGAGTTCCTTGGAGCAAGCGGCCGGGCCCTGCTTGAAGGCTGCCGGGTACCAGCTGCCTTTCTGCTCAACGAGACCCACACGCTCGAGCAGGCGGTCAGGGGGGTGCACGCCGGATTCAACTTCGTGATGATCGACAGCCACCGGTGGCCGGTACCGGAGGCCCGCGACGCCGTGGCCAAGCTGGTGGACGCCGCTCGTACGGCCGGCGTGGCCGTCGAGGCGGAATTCGGCAGCCTGCCCGACTACCGGGACGGCGCGGTCGATGACAGCCATGCCGCCATGACCGACCCCGGCGCGGCGGCCGAATTCGTGGCCGCCACGGGCGTTGACTGCCTCGCGGTCGCGGTCGGCAACGTGCACCTGCTGACGGCCTACCAGGCGGAGATCGACCTCGAGCGGCTTGCGGCCATCCGGACGGCGGTCGGCGTACCGCTGGCCGTCCACGGCGGGACGGGGTTCCCGCCGGACTCGGTCGCCACGGCGATCAGCCTGGGCGTCGCGAAGTTCAACGTGGGCACCCGGCTAAAGCGCGCCTTCCTGGACGCGGTGCTGGAGCGGACGCGCTCGTGGTCCGGCCACGAGTCCGTGCACGACCTGGTCGGCTCGCACAAGCAAGCCGACTTCCTGTCCGCCGGGCAGCCGGCGATCACCGAGACCGTCCGCTCCCTGCTGCGGCTCTACGGCTCATCGGGCCGGGCGGCGGGTTGACGGTCCTGGTCAGTATTGTCTTGGACGAAAGCAAGTCCGTGCGCCATCCGGCGCCTGGCCTACCTTCCTGTAACGGAGAACCACGATGAGCCTGACGATCGGTGACACCGCTCCCGACTTCACCGCCGCCACCACCGATGGCGCGATCAGCTTCCACGAGTGGATCGGCGACTCCTGGGCGGTGCTCTTCTCGCACCCGAAGGACTTCACGCCGATCTGCACGACCGAGCTTGGCTACATGGCCGCCGTCAAGCCGGAGTTCGACCGGCGCGGCGTGAAGATCATGGCGCTGTCGGTCGACCCGGTCGAAAAGCACGCCGCCTGGGCCGCGGACATCGAGGAGACGCAGGGCACCGCCCCGAACTACCCGATGATCGGCGACGCGGACTTCACCGTTTCCAAGGCCTACGGGATGCTGGGCGCTGACGTCAGCGGCGACCCGAACGACCGCACGGCCGCCGACAACCAGACCGTGCGCGGCGTCTTCGTGATCGGCCCGGACAAGAAGATCAAGATGATCATGCTCTACCCGATGACGACCGGCCGCAACTTCGACGAGATCCTGCGGGTGATCGACTCCCTGCAGCTGACCGCCAAGCACAAGGTCGCCACGCCGGTGAACTGGAAGCAGGGCGAGGACGTCGTGATCGCGGGTTCCGTCTCCAACGACCAGGCCAAGGAGATTTTCGGCAGCTGGGATGAGCCCAAGCCGTACATCCGGATCGTCCCGCAGCCGGCCGGCTGACCACCAGCATCACCATCCACAACACGTAACGCGGAGTGCCGGCGTCCTTCGGTGGCGGGCGGGTCATCATCGGTGTCACCTCGACACCGGTCAAGTGCCCGCCCGCCCCGAGCGAGACCGCCATGATGCTGCCCGACTATTTCGGGGTAACCAGCTGAGCTGTGAGATGGCGTCGTAGTCGGCGGAGGAATAGCCGACCAGGCCCTCGGACAGCGCGAAGATCCACTCCGCCACGCCGAGGGACAAGGCGAGCCGGCTGCAGCGGGGACAGAAGTGCGGGTTTTCCAGCCGCACCGAGTCGTCCGCCTCCAGGCGCACGTAGACCAGCTTGGCTCCGGGCAGCATCCGCCAGCCGTCACCCTCGCGCGCCAGCGTGATCGCCCGCTGCTCGGCGTGGGTCCGGCACATGTCGTGGTTGCCGAACTCAGCGACCTTGCAGTAGCAGTGGTCCTCTCCAGGGAACGGCACGCCGTTGATTCCCCAGCCCAGCAGGCTGTCGTCTCTCATCAGGACCGCTGCGTGCCGGGTGCGGGCATGGGAATCCCGGGCAAGCCCGGCCGCCCGTGTCGCCATCTGCTCCGCCACGTGGCTTTCGTGCCGCTTCAACGGACGCCGCAGCGGCCACTGGCCTGGTTCCATAAACACCTCCCTGTTTAGGTTCTCTCAGAGAATCTAGCGAGACTCCCGGTGTACCGGCGATATCCGCTATCGTGATCAGTGGTCCGATTGTCAGTTCTAATACGGAGGATCTCACCACGGTGGCGCGGACGGCAGGACTGACGAGGGACCCGGAGTCGGCGCAGGACACGTTCATTGAGGCCGAGCCGCTGCGCCCGGGGAAGGCGGCCCGGGCCGTCGTCGCCGACGGCCGGGCGGTCCACGACGCGATTGAGGCGGTCCTGGCCGCGCCGGGGGAGGCCCGCGAGGTCGCGCGGCACGCGTATGAGGCGGTGCGCGACCGGATGCTCGCCGACGCGCTTGACGTGATGCCGGTGGACCGCCTCCGGGACCTTATCCAGAAGAAGGTCACGTTCTCCCCCCTCATTGACGCGGGCCTGGAAACGGCCGGCCAGGTCCTCGCCGCGGGAGCGGGCGAGCTCGGCCGAATCCCCGGGGTTCGCCGCCGGTCCGCCAAGCGGATCGTGTCCGCCGCCGTCCAGCTGCGGGAGTCCGTCAGGGAAGCCATCCGCGTTCGCATCGACCCGGATGCCCGGACCCCCGAGCAGACCGCGCTCATCGCCGCGCTGCGCCGTTACGAGCGAGCCAGGTCCGCGATGAAAGGCCCGGACCTGAGCCCGCTGGCCAGCGAGATCGGCAGTCGCCTTGACCTGGCGGCCCGCGGTGCGAGCCGGGGGCGGATGCTGTTCACGTTCTCCGCGCGCAAGAAGGCCGAAGCCCACGACGCCCTCACCGAACTGGACGCCATCCTGAGCGCCAAGTCCGTCACCACGGCGCGCAAGCGGTTGGCTAAAGCCGAAGTGGAGCTGGAGAAAGCCGGTAAGGACCAGCGGGCCACCCGGCTGTGGAACGACTACCTCGCCCGCCCCGTCACCTATAACGGCCTGCTGATCGAGGTCGCGGAACTCGACCCGGCCAGGGAGGCCAGCCAGGGATTCCTCCCCGCCGACATCGCCGAGCAGGTCCGCGTATTCCCACTTGACCAGTCACTGCTCAAGACGCCGCTGCGCGGCTACCAGGCGTTCGGCGCGAAGTTCGCCCTGGTCCAGGAGCGGGTGATCCTCGGCGACGAGATGGGCCTGGGCAAGACGATGCAGTCGCTCGCCGCGATCTGCCACCTGGCGGCCAAGGGCGCGACGCACTTCCTGGTCGTCTGCCCGGCGAGCGTGGTCATCAACTGGACGCGCGAGGTGGAGCGGCACACGCTGCTCGATGTCCGCCGCCTCCATCTTCCAGGTACTAAACGGAGCGTGGCTACGCAGGAATGGCTGGCCGGAGGCGGTGTCGCGGTCACGACGTTCGAGGCGCTGCGGGCGATGCCGGAAAACCTTGACGTACCGGTGGCGATGCTCGTCGTCGATGAGGCGCACTACGCCAAGAACCCGAACGCGCTGCGCACCCAGGCGGTCAGCGAGTGGGCGGCCCGCAGCAGGCGGGTGCTGTTCCTGACCGGCACGCCGATGGAGAACAAGGTGGCGGAGTTCCGGGTCCTGGTCGGGCACCTGCGCCCGGAGGTCGCCGGGAAGCTTGACCTCAGCGATGAGTCGCTTGACGGCACCCGGTTCCGGGAAAAGGTGGCGCCGGTCTACCTGCGGCGCAATCAGGAAGACGTGCTGAGCGAGCTGCCCGCCCGGCTGGAGACGCAGGAGTGGGTCGCGCTCGAGGGAGTGGCGCTGCGCGCGTACCGGAACGCGGTCCTCGACGGGAACTTCATGGCGATGCGCCGGGCCGCGTTCGACCCGGGAACGGTCAAGGGATCGCAGAAGCTCCGGCGGCTGACGGAGATCGTCGGCGAGGCAGCCGACGGCGGGCGCAAGGTCATCGTGTTCTCGTACTTCCGTGACGTGCTCGAGACGGTGACCGAGGTACTGAAAGGCCGGGACGGCGTCCCGGGCATTCGGATCATCGGCCCGCTGACCGGGGGCATCCCGCCGGCCGACCGCCAGGCGATGGTGGACGAGCTCACGAACGGAGGAGGGCCGGCGGTGCTGGTCGCCCAGATCCAGGCGGGCGGCGTGGGCCTGAACATCCAGGCCGCGTCGGTGATCATCATCGCCGAGCCGCAGCTGACCCCGTCGAGCGAGGAGCAGGCGATCGCGCGGGCGCACCGGATGGGCCAGGTGCGCCCGGTGGACGTGCACCGGCTGCTGTGCGAGGACAGCGTCGACCAGCGGGTACTCGAACTGCTATCGGCTAAGCGCGAGGCGTTCGACGAGTACGCGCGCCGCAGCGACATGGCGAACGCGGCGCCGGACGCGGTCGACGCCAGCTCGGAGGCCGAACTGCGGCACGCGATCGTAGCGGCGGAACGCAAGCGCCTCAAGGCGGCGTAACGCGACCTGGCAGTGGCCTAGACCTTTGATCTAGACCAATTTTCGCTGAATTTCTCGCTGTAAGAATGAAGTCGGTAGCCGATTTGGAAAAAACGAGAAAAATTTAATAGGTGAGGTGACGTCAGTTCGCGCGGTCGGACCGCACCATGGGTTCACGGCCAGCCGGCCAGTCAGGCAGCCCGGCGCGGCCGTCGTAACCAGGAAGGCGTGATCGGCATGAGTGCGATCGGCGAGCAGGCGGCGCTCTTGCAGCGCGAGTGGGACACCCGCCCCCGCTGGGCCGGGATCGCGCGCCACTACAGCGCGCAGCACGTGATCCGGCTGCGCGGCCGCATCGCGGGGGAGCAGCACAGCGTTGCCCGGCGCGGCGCCAGCCGGCTCTGGGACCTCCTGAACCGCCGGGACGGGGTGCGGGCGCTCGGCGCGGTCACCGGCAGCCAGGCGGTCCAGGCCGCCAGTGCGGGGGCGCAGGCCATCTACCGGCCGGGCGGCCAGGCGGCGGACGGGCAGGCGGCGGACGGGAACCTGACCGGGCGGCTGGCCCCGGTCGTGGTCGGCGCCGAGGCCGGCGTCGGCGGCGCGCCGGCTGCGTTCGAGCTCATGAAGGCGATGATCGAGGCGGGCGCGGCCGGCGTGCGATTCGACGACCAGCTGCCGGCGGGCGGCCCGGGCGGGCACTTCGGCCAGCGGGTCCTTGTCCCGACCGCCGCGCACATCGAGACGCTGACCGCGGCCCGGCTCGCCGCCGACGCGCTCGACGTCCCCGCGCTGGTGATCGCGCGGACCGGCGCGCGCGCCGCGTCCCTGCTGACGTCCGACACCGATGAGCGGGATCATGAGTTCCTGACCGGCGAGCGGACCGCGGACGGGCTCTACCGGATGGAGCCGGGGCTGTACGCGTGCGGCACGCGCGCGCTCGCGTTCGCGCCCTACGCCGACCTGCTGTGGCTGGAGACCCCGGCGCCGGACCTCGGCGCGGCCCGCGCGTTCGCCTGCGTCATCCACTCGCAGTACCCCGGCAAGCTGCTCGCTTACAGCTGCTCGCCGTCGTACGGCTGGCGGGCGCACCTGGACGACGCGTCAATCGCGAGGTTCCAGGGGGAACTGGCCGCGCTGGGGTACCGCTTCCAGGTCACCGCCCCGGCTGAGTTCCGTACCCGGGACGAGCCGGCTCCCGGCCTCGCGAGCCGGCCAGCGCACGACGGCGTGCCGGCCTACGCCCAGTCGTAGGAGGCGGCCGGCTTCCCCGGCATGTGGCGATCTGCCGCTTAGAAGTAGTGCATCTGCTGGGTGTTGTCCGGCTGGTGGTCAACGAGCTGGTCGCAGGTCGGGCAGTACCAGCGGGCCTCGATCGGGGTACCGCAGGTGAGGTGACGCGGGGCGTCCGCCGCATCGGCGTGCCGGGTCCCCCACTGCGCGAGCAGCCGGAGCGCGCCGGTGAGTTCCCTGCCCTCCGCGGTCAGCTGGTAGGCGGCCCGCGGTGGGCGCTGGGAGTAGGGCCGGGCGATCAGCAGCCCGTCGCGTTCGAGCTGCTTGAGGCGCGTCGACAAGATGTTCGCGGCGATGCCGGGGATCAGGCTGAGAAGCTCGTTGAACCGCTGAGGGCCGGATAGCAGCGCTTCCACCACCAGCAGTGTCCAACGGTCGCCGACCCGGGCGAGCGCCTCGGCGAGCGGTGAGAGTTCCAACTCGGATTCAGCCATGGGCTGATCGTAGCCCCGTTGACTTCTGACCAGTTAATAGTAATTTGCAAGTTACTACTTACTGGAGGTGGCAACATGGCGATCCTCGATGAGATCGGGGCAAGCATCAGGCAGCTGGCCCAAGGCGCCGGGACCTCGGTCGTGGGCATCGGGCAGCGCTGGGGGGCAGGCTCAGGCGTCGTGCTCGGCGATGGCAAGGTCCTGACCAACGCGCACAACGTACGCGGCGACCAGGTGACGGTCACCTTCGCCGACGGGCGCGCCGCGGACGGAACGGTGGCCGGGCGCGACATCGACGGCGACCTGGCCGTCATCAGCGTCGACACCGGCGCGGTCCCCGCGCTGCCATGGGCCGATGGCGCGGGCGTGGAGATCGGGCTGCCGGTCTTCGCCCTGGCCAACCCAGGGGGCCGCGGGCTGCGGGTGACGTTCGGGTTCGTCTCAGGCACTGAGCGGACCTTCCGCGGTCCCCGGGGCCAGCGGATCACCGGCAGCCTCGAGCACACCGCCCCGCTGCTGCCCGGCTCCTCGGGCGGTCCGGTTCTCACCGCCGCGGGACAGCTGCTCGGGATCAATACCAACCGCCTCGGCGAGGGCTTCTACCTGGCCATACCCGCCGACGAGGCACTACGGGGCCGGGCCGACGCGCTCGCCCGCGGGGAATCAGCACAAGCGCCGAGGCTCGGCGTGGCCATCGCGCCGAACCACGTGGCCAAGCGACTGCGTCGCGCCGTCGGCCTGCCGGAAACCGATGGCCTGCTCATCCGCGGCGTGGAGGACGACAGCCCGGCAGCGCGCGCAGGTCTCGCCCAGGGCGACCTGATCGTGGCGGCCGCGGGCCGCCCGATACGCACCCCCGACGACCTGTTCGAAGCACTCCAGGCCGTCGCACCGGGCGGCGGCATCGAGCTCAACGTCATCCGCGGCACCGGCGAACTGACCGTTCAGGTCAGCTTCGCCGATCACGACTAGCCAGGTCACCGGCCATAAGCACGCGCACAGGCGTGATCTTGACCGCCCCGGGTTCCGCGGAGACTCCGCGAAGCCCGGGGCGGTTCTGATTCCCGGCTTGCCCCCGCCGCCGATAACACTTAGACTTCGAAGCATTAGACGTCAAACTTATGGTGGTCGGAGGACGCGAGATGAACAGCGAGGCCGGAAGTCTGCCGTGACCGGTGTCTTCCGTCCGCTGTACGCCCGCCGGGACGCCTGGTAGCGGCCGGCCTGGGTCCCGGTCACCCGCCACAAGCAAGGAGTATCAGAAATGACGAACGGCAGTTCCGGCCGCCGTTTCCGGTTCGGCGCGGTCGCCGGCTTCGGCCGGAACGGGTCCGAGTGGGCGGCGACGGCGCAGCGTATCGAGCAGCTCGGCTTCTCCACCCTGCTGTGCCCCGACGGCACCGGCCTGCTCGCCCCGTTCCAGGCGCTAAGCGCCGCGGCCGCCGCGACCAGCATCCTGCGACTCGGCAGCTACGTGCTGGCGGCCCCGTTGCGAACCCCGGGCACCGTGGCCTGGGAGACCGCCAGCCTGGACGTTCTCAGCGGCGGCCGGTTCGAACTCGGGCTCGGCGCGGGCCGGCCCGACGCGGCGCATGACGCCGCGCGGCTAGGACTGCCCTTCGGTGCCGCGGCCGCACGGGTCAGCCGCGTCGAGCAGACCCTGGCGGCCGTGCGCGCCCGCTACGCCGGGTCGGACGAGGCATCCGGATACGACGCCCTGCGCGGCGGGCAACGGCCCCGGCCGCCCGTGCTGCTGGCCGGCACCGGGCCGCGGATGATGCGCCTGGCCGCCAGCGAGGCCGACATCCTGGCCCTCGGCCTGCCCCCGCAGAGCACCGACGACGACCTAGCGGCCACGTCCGGCCAGCTCCGCGCGATCGCCGCCGACGCTTTCGACCGGCTCGAACTCAACGTCAACATCGCCCTGGTCGGCGACGACATACCGCCGCAGGCCGGGTCCTGGCTCGGTGCCGACCCCGGAGAGCTGATCCGCGCCGGCTCGATCACCGTGCTCACCGGCTCCCCCCGGCAGATGGCCGACACGCTGCTGCGACGGCGCGACCGCAGCGGGGTGTCCTACCTGTCGGTCAACGCCATGTTCGCGGGCGCGTTCGCCCCAGTAGTCGAACTGCTCACCGGCGCATAGCGGCCCCGCGTGGATTTACAGTCCGCCGAGACGCAAGTTAGTGTTTGCTGCGTGACTTTCGGTAGGTCCGGTCGTGGCTGAAGCGATCGGGGAGCGAGTCAGGCGCTACATCCTCGACGGCAACGATGAAGATCTCCGGCGACTGCTTGGCGTCGCCGAGGCCACCAGGGAGATGGCCAGGTCCGCCTTCGGCCGGGTCGGTATGCGGGAAGGCTGGCACGTCATCGAATGCGGCTGCGGCCCCATTGGCGGGCTGGCCGTCATGGCGGAGATGGTGGGCCCGGCCGGGCGGGTGGTCGGCGTCGACGTCAACGAGCTGGCCATCCAGCGGGCCCGGTCGGTCATGGCGGCGCTGCGACTGGACAACGTGGAGTT
>Ga0265338_10003619_pt1 | contig 21543 bp, 16 predicted proteins | sample 42126metaG_FD_193579 | JGI IMG/M metagenome (GOLD analysis project Ga0265338, IMG submission 193579) | Rhizosphere microbial communities from Carex aquatilis grown in University of Washington, Seatle, WA, United States - 4-21-26 metaG | ecosystem: Host-associated > Plants > Roots > Rhizosphere... | reverse complement strand
GCGAGGATGTAACGCCCCATGTCAATCGGCTCTTCGCCGCCCGACACACGGTTGACGCGCCCCGCCACGACCTGCGTGTGTGCGGCGGGGAAGCTGGCGGAGTTGTTGTTGGCGAGTGTCACCCACGCGCCCAGGTTCATGGTGCCGCGATCCGGAGAAATGACCGCCGCATAGTTGACGGCCCAGTCGAATCCGCGTGCCAGGTAGGAGAGCGTAACGACGGCGGTGACGGGTTCCTCCGACCGAATCAGTGCGGAGAGAGTTGGTGTGGATCCGAGATCGCCAGTCGACTCGAATCGGAAAGTCTCCGACAATCCGGAACAGCGCAATGCCTCCACACCGTCGGCACTTTCGAATACCACGCCGCCGTCCGGGCCCGACCGAATCAGGCCCAGGATACTTGATCTGCGGCCTGATCGCGGATCCGTTCGCACGAGTTCCAGCTGCCGGCCGACTGCGTGCGCCACCAGCGCGGTGGGGCTCAATACCTGTGCGTCACGATTCTTTTCGATCAAGCCTGCGGGCAGTCCCGTGAGAATGGCACTTGCCGATTCGATTCCATCGGCGACACCCGTGAAGCGGATCCTGCTCTCTCCAGCCGGAATCGAAATGGCGCGCGTCTCGCTGATGAGCGCAAACCCATTGAGCCGATCAAGGGCGATCGATCCGGACGCGCGCCCTGGCGCACGATAGATCGTCACCGAAAGGTCACTCGGGACACCCGCAAATACATCAGCCGCCTGGACTTGCCACGGCAGCAGCCCCATGGCCAGTCCCATCGCCAGCAGGGACCAGGTGATCAGCGTCCGACTCATCGCCGGAATCTAAAAGCGCGTCCCGAAGGAAGCCGTGACTTCGGTTTTGCCATTGGCGGGGACTACTACGTCCCACTCGGCCACTTCGGCACTGCGTCGAGCGCTCTTCTGGCTCTCCGACTTGATGGTTGCCTCGCCCCACAGACCAGACTGGAGCAACGCCACTGTGACCGGTTGAGGCAGCGCATTGGTGAGCGTGTAGCGAATGTCGGTCTGCCAATCATTCTTCGCAATCAATGATCGCTTGACGACCGTCGGCTGGACCTTGACATCAAAGGCATCGCCGGTCGCCAGCGACAGTGTCGATCCCATGGGCGTGTGATCGATCCTGCTTTCGCCGATGAATTGCGGCTCTCCGCGCTTGTCACGCAGATAGAAACGCAGGACGCCCGCCGGCAATTGATCGCCCAGACCCGCGTGCGCACTGGTCGAGAAGCGGTAGACCGATTTGGCGCTCTGCGCGGCGTCGCTCGTTCCGAGCCACGCATTGTTGTATTCGTACCCGTGCGTCGCGGGAACCCCGTGTACGTCGAGGAAGCTTACCTGCTTGGTCTGCAGGTTGGCGATCGTCGTGGGCTCCGCAACCGGGTACAGGTAGTAGTCGCCCAATCGTTCCCGCGTACCGCTCTCTGTTCCCGGCTGCACGAGCGTCGGCCGCCTGGGACGAGACACCCAGCCGTTGGTGGGATCAGCCAGCGACGGCGTGCCTGCGACGAGCAGGGTTTTTGCGTCGACATAGGTCGTCCCGCTCGTGTTGGTGAGTGTCACCCAACCCTGGACGTCGATCTTCGAGTCGGCCTCGTTGAACAGCGCCACGTAGTCGGCGCGCCACCCCAGCCCCGGAGTCAGGTAGCTCAATGTGGCTGCTCGCGGACCGCGGTGCGCGCTCTCAATGGTTACGGACAGTGTCGGCTTAGCACGCAGATTGTCGGGTACCTTGTCGAAGATCACCCGAACCGGCAGGCCATCATCCCGCAGCACTTCGATGCGATCACCTATCTTGAGCACCACGCCGCCATTGGTTGCCAGTACCAGCGCCTTCTCGCGCGTCTCGGCCCCGGTACCGGGAGTGACCCGAACGAGCGTGATCTCTTGCCCGACCGCCTTTTCCATGAGCTTTGCGGGTGTCAGCAGGTCGAAGTCGAAATTCTGTTCGAGGATCGTGAGATCGCTGGCCGCCAGCGAGACGGTCTCCGGGCGAATCTGCGCGGAAACATTCTGAAATTCGATGCGCTGCCGGCCGCCTGTGATATCGACGGTCCGGTGGTCCTGGACGAGCGCCAGATTGTCGCCGTAGATGGTAAGCGAAACGCCCGTCTCGTCGGCATGCGCGACGCAGGGGCCGATGCCGCATAGGGCAGAACAGGCCAGAAACATTGCTGTGCGCATCGGTGCTCTCCTCCGCCCGGCTATGGGTCAGTGTGGGCGCAGAAGCGATATGGACGCAAGGGCCGCGATCTTCCCTTGCATCAGGCCATCGCGAGCGTGAGGAGGAATTCCACGCCGTTGTCTACATCCTTCACAGCCTCGACCGTGCCGCCCATCTTGGCCATGTAGGTCTTTGCCACGTACAGGCCCTGGCCACGATGGCCCTGGGTTTCACCGGCGTGCTCATCCGACACGCCATATTCGAAGATCTTGCCGAATATCGCAGGATCGATCGGCGGCCCCGCATTGTGAATACGTACCTCCGCAGTGTCGGCGACTCGGCGCAGCGTCAGACGTATCGGTGTGTCGTGCCGCCGGTAGCGATCCGCATTGGAAAGTATGTGAGTCATGACGTCTTCGAGAGAATATTCGTCGGCCTTGACGATCAGGGGCCCCGGCAGCCCGTCGAACTGCACTCCCTCGATGCCTGCGTGTATGGCATTGTCGGCCACCGTGCGCAGGAACGCCTGCAGGTCGAGCGTCTTGATTTGCAGTGCAGCCGACATGATGGCCTCGCTGGGCGAGGCGCTGCCGTACAGCACCCGCACGGCCTGGCGCATGCGCTGAATGTAATGCTGGCTTGGATCGCCGGGTGTCCCATGCAGCGCCGCCAGCGACTGCAATGGGGCCATGATCTCGTGCCCAATTGCGTGCCACATGTCCTTTTCCTGTTCAACGCGAATCCGTTCGCGCTTGGCATCTTCATTGATCCGCTGCAGCAGCTCGGACAGCACGCTGGCGAGCAGACCGAGTTCGTCACTCCCGCGCAGCCCCTGCAGATCCAGCTGTGGATCTTCGGACCCCGCCACAGCACGCTGCACGGACGCTGCACGTTTCGTCAGAAGCGTGATGCGGCGAATGATCCGCAGCTCGATGGCAATCCATGTGAGCAGGATCGCTGCCAAAATCGCGATGACGAATAACGACAGGCGGCCGGCGATCAGACCGATGCTGCGATCGACGCTGCGAAAGTCGCCCGTGAGTTCGATCTCGAAATCTCCCACCGGCGTCGCGACCGTACGTCGAGCCGAGAGCGGCTCATCGTTGCCACCGACCGAAAGCCGTTGCACGAGCTGGCGCAGGAGCCGAGGCGGCCGCGACGCGGCCTCGTCCGTCACGCCGCGGAGCGCAATTTCGCCGGCGGCTGAATCGTCGATCTTGCGGATGCGCAGCGTCTCACCTGCCAGCAGCTGCGCACTGAGATCCGCGAGTGCAAAGGGGGCGGAGGCGCCCGGGCGATTGCTATCGAAAATCGGCCGCTGGTCGTCGGGCGGAAACGCCTGCACGCGCACCTGGATGGCCGCCAGATCCTTCGGTGGCCAGACGACTCTTGGACTGGCGATGAGTTCCTGGCGGAAAAGGTCTATGGGCAGGCGCACGGAGAAAAACGATCGCTTGAGGCAGTCATCGCTGGGCGGCGAAAGATTCTTCTCCAGGCAACGGCCATCCTGCCACAGCCAGCCCCGGAACTCTCTGTCGGGTCGTCCGGCAATATTCCCTTTGCCATCTGCCGCGAAGCCTGTCAGCCGGCCACGGAACCCGCTGTTGACGTGTGCGCTGTCGGGTTCGAGTGGCGCAATCCACTCATAGGATCGCCCGCGCATGGACACGTCCACAACCAGGCGGTGTGCATGTCCCAGATCGCGGTCACCCGTCGTATGAGAGACGAGCTCGCCGCTTGCGAAGGATCCGACCGCATAAATGAAGCCCCCCGCGGCGGGATTGTTGCCTACCGACACACAAAGCTGCGCATGTTCGGGGTACTGCACCAGGCAGCCGGCCATCTCCACGGCCTGCTGGGCCTTGGCCTTGTCGTCAAAGTCGATGGCCGAGAACGGCAGCAGCAAGGGATGCAGCGGTGTCGATGCGGCCCCCGGCAGAGTCGGATTCAGCAGCGCCAGCTGGCCGCTCGGATGCCGCAGCCGCGCGGTGATCTGCTCCACGTTCTTATCGAAGACGGCGCGATAGTTGAGATAGCTCTGCTGCTTCTCCTCGCGCAACTCGGTAAGTGCCAGGCCCACAGTGGCAAGCGCCAACAGCAGGAATGCGCCGCGAAAGAACACGCGCAACCGCAACGGGATGGGCCCGGGCCACCAGCGGATCAAGTATCGCTCCAGCGAAAACCGCGCATGGGTATATTTTCGATTTTATCGAAGCCGGGATCGACCTCGCGGATGGCGTCGCGGATCGTGCTGACGTGCTTACGCACATTGTCACGGTTGCGGCCGCTCTTGACGATCTGGAACAGCTCATCGTACGAGACCACCTGGCCGCGCTTGCGGAAGAGCGCATCGAGTATTCGCTGCGAAGTCAGCGGTAGATTGACGCGCTGGCCGCGCCACAGGGGTGAGTTCTGACGCAGCGGATCGAGCGATAGTTCATCGGCTAAGCCGCGTGCGGTCGCCGCGACAGCCGTGGATTTCTCCTGCACGGCGCGCAGCATATCGAGGAAGGTTTCGACGAATTCGTTCTCATCGAAATCGCTCTTCTGCAGATAGTCCCAGGCATCGAGCGCCTTCATGATGCTGCGATAAATACTCGCCGGCATACCGGAGACGACCAGCACCGGGGTGCCGCGTCGCTTGTTGATGGCGTTGATCAGGGCCACGCCAGCGTGACGTTCGCGCCCGAGTTCGATATCGAGGACCACCAGATCGTATCGCTCCCGATCAATGGCAGCGGCGGCCTCATCCCGATTGAACCACTGATCGACCCGGATGCCGGGCCGCGCCGACTCGATCCAGCCCCGGATCTGGTTGCTGGTCGGGAGGTCATCCTCGATGACCGCCACTGTCAACATATCTGCACGTCCTCAGCGAATTGGCATCAGCCTTTGATTATCCGTCGGACGCGGAATCTCCGGCGTGAGCATTTCTTCCGCGCCGGGAAGCAACAGGCCCGGCGACTGTATTGAGCGCTCCGGAATCCTCGCTGAATACTGGCGCCTACATCGCGGACAGGTCCGCGATACCGACACCTGAGGAGCCTATGTTATGTCCGACCGGATCGCTGAAGTCGCTGAATTCCTTCGCAACCTGTTCGCCAGAGTGGCCAGCTGGCTTGCTGACTCGGGCGCCACGGGCTTGCGCACACGCGTCGTTGCGGTGGCAGCGCTGGCTCTGGTTGGTATCTGCCTCTGGCGGCACCCACCGGTGGAGACCGTCCCGCAGGGCGAAGTCGTGGTTCGGAGCAACGCCCTGACAGGACACGTCAGCCAGTTCGGCCAGGGAAGCCTGTGGGTGCTGCCAGGCCTGCATCAGGTACGCCGCTTCTCGATCCGCGACCAGGTGTACCGGCCGACAAAGAGCAGCAAGGCGGACGGGGAAGCGCCGTTTCAGTCGCTGGAGGGCCTGTCGCTGGGGGTAGATATCACGGTCAGATATGCGGTCGAGCCGAACCACGTCACGGCATTCGCGCGCATGCTGCCGGATGACATCCCCAGCCAGGTAGTGGAGCCGGCCATACAGGGGGTCATCTATCCGCTGTTCGCGCGCTACACGGTGCGCGAGATCTTCTCGAGCAAGCGGGCCGAAATACAGCAGATCATCGAGAAGGAGCTCGCGCCCAAACTCGGCGCGGATGGTGTCGTGCTTAAGAGCGTGCAGATGGGGCAGGTGGATCTGCCCGAGGACTATCGCAACGGGCTCGACAAGTTGCTGGCGGAGGAACTCGAAAGCGAAAAAATGCGCTTCACGCTCGAGCTCAAGGACAAGCGCGTCAAGGCGACGGAACTTGAAGGTGAAGCCGACAAGGTTCGCCGACAGAAGGCAGCGGAAGCTGCCGCATCCGAGCAGATCATCGCCTCCAAGGCCCAGGAGGAAGCCATGAAGCACGTGCTGCCCTTCAAGCAGAAGCAGGTCGAGCAGCGGCGGCTGGAGGCCGAAGCCGAGAAAGTGGCTCGCATCCGAGCGGCCGAAGGCACTGCCGAGGCGCACCGCATCGAGGCGGGCGGCGAGGCGGATTCGCGACAAAAGCTCGCGGATGCCGAAGTCTATCGCCTCGAGCGCGTCGGCAAGGCAAATGCCGATCAGATGGAGCGCGAGGGGGACTTGATCGGCAAGAATCCGCTGCTTATCCAGAAGACTCTCGCAGACAAGCTTTCCGACAAGGTGCAGGTCATCATCGCACCGCCGCCCGCGAATGGCGGCTTCATCGGTTCGACCTTGCTGGGTGCGGCCAAATGATTCCGCTGGCCGCAGCGATGCTCGGCATCGTCATCCAGAACCAGGTGTCCCTGCGTACGGCGCCGCGCGACGCGGCCCCACAGCAGTCGTTGCTGTGGCAGGGTGAAGTGCTCGAACTGCGCGGTGAAAAGGGCGAATTTTTGTACGTCTACGATCACCGGCTCGAGAGGGGAGGTTATGTGCGCGCCTCCCAGGTGCGCGCGTCCCCGCTATCGCCCGAATCCGCGCCCGAACTGCTGTCCGTGATGCGCTTCCTGCGCGACACGCCAGGCAGCGAGGCACTGGGCATCAGCTATGCCGCGACATATCTGCAAGCCGCGCCGGCTGCGGATCTGACCGCCGAGCCGCTGGATGCGCTCGGCGTCATGGCGGAACGCCTGGCGCAGCGAGCCTCGACACCGCAGGCAAAAGGCACCGCAGCGACGATTGCCGCACACCTGGATGTGGTCTCGCAGCAGGGAATAGGAATGCGGAGCATCGATGCCGCCGGTCATGTGCAGATATGTTATGACGGCGAGATGTTCCGGCGGGTGCTCTCGATGGCCTCCGCCGAGGCCGCCGCGCAGGCGCGTGCCGCGCTGGGGCTGACGCGCCACGAATGTGTGGATCCAAACCTTGGGCCGACAGCTCGCTACGAGCTCGATCTGTGGCGCGTCGATATACTCGATCGCGTGTCGTCAGGGGGGCTGAGTCCGGCCTGGAAGAACCGGTTGCATATGCGACGCTCTGGGGTGCTCTCGGCCCTTGTGTACTGGCAATCTCGCCATGGCGAGAACGCGCTGCCGACCGCGGAGCGCGCGCTGGAGGAACTCGCCGCGGTCAACAAATCCGAACTCGACGATGACGATCGGGTTGCATTCGCCGATGCAGCGGTACGTGTAGGTGCATCGCGACTGGCCGCCTTGCCCGCAACGGGTCGCGGCGGCCGGCTAATCGTCAGGACAGCACCCGGAGCGGCCGGAGAAACCTGTGTGATGCTCTTCGATGCGCGCCACGACGGCGGCGATCCGCTGGTGCGCCGCTGCACCTTTGGCACGGTATGGACCGGTTCCGCGATGGGTAATGCCGACGGTACCGCATTGACCCTCGGCGTACAGCCGATGGCGACCTGGCGCGAGCTGTGGGTTTTCCGGCAGAAGACCAACGGCTGGAGCATCGAGGTGCTGCCACCCGGCACGGACGGGCCTGATCTTGGCTATGTCGAATCGGCCGGCTGGGTGCCGGGCTCGCGGCAGCTGCTGGTCGTGCGTGAACTGCGCGCCGGAGATAACTTCCGGCGCCGTTTCGAGTTCCTCAATCTCGACACGCTGCTGATCGAGAGATGGGCGAGCACACCGGACCTGCTGCGCAGCTTCGCGCGTTGGCAGGATCCGGTCTGGCGCAGTACGACAGTCGCGATCCGATGATCGCCAGATGACGATTGCTAGAAATGGTCGGTCTGCGGCATCCCAGGAGGCACATGGCAGGTCTCGCAACCCGTCGTGGGGCCGTGGTGTTCGAACTTTGCCGGCGGATCGCGATGGCACCCCAGGCAGAAATCGTGAAAGCGCGCCTCGGCACCGACCAGGATCGTCGGTCGGCGGCTGCGGTGACAACTGATGCAGGTATCGCTGCCAGTCCGATCGCTGAAATTATGGTGGCACTCGATGCAATTGACCTCGCGGTGTTTGTCGTGAGGAAAGTCGATCGCCAATGCGGCCGTGCGCCGGAACAGAGGCTCGCGCAAGGTCAACGGCGCCCGCGGGATCGTCAATGCCAGAAGCGCCAGTGCCGCCAGGATGACGAAGGCAACTACCACCCGCGAATGACGACCGAAAGCCAGCGAACTGACGAAGCCCGGCGCGCGATGTTCCGAATCCGGGCAAAATCGTGCGCGCAGCAGAGCGCCCAAGGCCAGCACCGATGCCAATACGTAGGCCGCCGCGGCCATGCGGCCGTGGAAGTAGCGCCCTGTGGTGAGAATGTGCACGGCAAGGGCGGGAATCAGCATGCATGTCAGCCCGATGTGAACCAGCTGAAACTTGCGATGTTGCTTATAGAGTCGCTGGCGGATGGTCGGCAGCGATAGTGCCGTCAGCGCCAGCAGCAGGATTAGCGACGCGGCGCCCAGCCACTCATAAATGGGTGCCGCCGGCTTGAGATGCTCGAGCACTCGCCGATCGAACGCCAGCAGCAGCCCGACATGCAGCATCGCTGCCGCGAGCGCTATCCAGCCGATCGCTTCATGTCTTTTCAGGGAGATCGTGCGCGACCAGGGCATTCGAGGGCGCACAGCCATCAGGCACAGCAACAGACAGAACGCTGCCGAGAGAACTCCCAGCGTTTGAGCGGTCTCCCACCCCGGGTGAATTCGAGCCGCGGTATGCTCCATGACCTATCTTATGCGAGGACCGTGCATGTCAAAATTCCCGGCGTTCGGAGCGGTAATGGTGCTCTCCACTACGCCCGCATGGGGATGGGATGACGAAGGGCACATGATGGTCGCGGCAGTGGCCTGGGATCATCTGGGCGATGCTAGTCGTGCGCGGGTCACTGCGCTCCTGAAGCTCAACCCCGATTACGCCACCTGGATCGTGGATGCGACACTCAAGGAGCGCGACGAGATCGCCTTCATGCGGGCCGCCACCTGGGCTGACGCCATCAAGTCGGAGGCGGGATATGAGAACGATGGCAACCGGCCTGAAGGCCCCGATGCTGCGCGAAATATCGGGTACGCCGATCATTTGCAGCATCGCTACTGGCACTTCATCGATCTGCCCCTGTCCACTGATGGTACCGGAGTCCGTCCCCCGGCGACGCCCAATGTTCAGACCCAGATTCACGCCTTTACGGCGGCGATTGGCTCGCACGATGTAAGTGATGACGTCAAGTCCTACGATCTGGTGTGGCTGGAGCATCTGGTCGGCGACGCCCACCAGCCCCTGCATGCTACATCGCGATTTTCAAGCAGCCTGCCGCAAGGCGATCAGGGCGGCAATCTCGTTGCGTTGTGCACCAGGCCCTGTCGCGACGAGCTTCATTATTATTGGGACGACATTCTCGGCACGAGCAGGACATCAGCTGCAGCCCTCGCCGAAGCCGCGAGGCTTCCGGTGCCGTCACCGGCTGCGGCTGACATCGCCGATGAATCAGTATGGATTCGGGAGAGCTTCGAGGCCGCGCGGCGCTATGCCTATGACGCGCCGATCGGCGACGGGCCCGGACCGTATTCGCTCGATGCTCATTACCGCAAAGCCGCCCTCGCGGAAGCACGCGAGCGCGTTGCTCTGGCGGGACTTCGTCTCGCCAATCTCATCAACTCGACCATCATATAGTCAGCCCTGCGGCACGCGGACCATTGATCAGCGGTTGCCCGCTACCAGCGTGGCATTCGCCGCCAGGCGAGCGAATTCCAGCTTCATCGTACTGACGCGCGACAGGTAGACATGGGCCTCATGGTCACCGCAATGCTGGCCGGATGAGAGACGCAGGCCCCGCCGTGCGTATTCGTCGCCGGCTCCCGCCCCACACAAATGAATGATCGTGGCGAGCTCCTGCTTGCGTGCCAGAGGCACACCAGCCAGGCGGTGCCGTTCGAGAATGCCGGTGACGCTGCGATCCAGATAGGCCGAGGTGAGTTCGACCGAGTCACCGGGCGCGATTCGCGTGTACAGGCCGTTGAACCAGCAGGAGTGCCAATCACTCCAGGGGCCGTCATCGATCACGGTATGATCGCGGATGCAAAGGCGGCGCGCTTCGGCGAACGTGCCATCGGTCATTTGATACATGCCTACCGAACTCGATGCCGGGCGATACATCTCGAAGGGCTGGCGCGTCCACGTCCAGCGCCAGTAGGTTCGTGCAACAGGATTGCCCGCGCCCTCCACCTGGGCGATCGCCGCCAGCAATTCGGGAGTCATGATGCTGGTAGAGTACGCCTTGAAAAACGGTGCGTATTGCCGCCAGGTTTCAGCCGGCGTCTTGTTAAGCGCGCCGCTCACCGGAAAGAAGAGTTCCGTCGGCTTACGTATGACCTGATAGATCCAGTTAGCCGCCACGGACAGCATGAGCAGGATAACCACCGCTGTGACTGCCTGAACCGGCATCGATGTGCCGCGGAAGGCTCGCCACCATCGCTTGCGCAAACGCGCGTTTGGCCAGAGCTGCGATAAAGGCAGCGCACGCCGGCGGCGGCGGTTGCCACCCGTGCGACTTCGCCGCGCATTTGCGCGAGATGAAATGGTAATTGAGTGGCTACTCACGCGCTCGAGTGTAGGTAGCTCAAGAGAGGACTGCAACCCATTGTTCTTGCTGATATCGTATGGGGATGAATTCGATGCTGCACTTGAGCTGATCCATGCCGGCACGGAGGAAGACTCCGCTCAAGCGCGCGCGCGCTGCGGGCAAGCGCGGCCGCGGCAAGCTCGCGCCGCGTCAGCAAGACCGCGGGCTAGATGCAACTGAGGTCGCCATCGCGCTCGATAGTCCCGGGATCGGCGAGCTTGCCACACTGATCCGCCAGGCAGGTGGAGCCCCGATCGGAGCCTACCGCGACCCGCTCGGGGGACGCGCACTGCTGCTCGCATCGCTGCCACTCAAGGCGATTCAACCCACCCCATTCCAGCGCGATCTGTCGCCCACGCACGTCAAGCGCCTGGCCTCGAAGATCGAGGAGACTGGGGCATTTCTCGATCCGCTCATCGTCGTTCGAGGTGAGGGCGGTGAGCTCTGGACGCCCAATGGCCGCCACCGCCTGGCGGCAGCCAAGGTGCTGGGATTGCGTCAGGTGACAGCGCTCGTGTCGCCTGATGAAACACTGGCATACCGTATTCTGGCTCTCAACACCGAAAAGGCTCACAACCTCCGGGACCGTAGTCTCGAAGTCATCCGCATGGCGCGCAGTCTCGCCAAGCGCCAGCCGATGGCGCGCGAAGCACAGTTTGCTGCGGAGTTCGAATCCGCGGAGCTGTTGACGCTGGGAATCGTGTATACGCGCCTGTCGCGCTTCGCGGGCGGCGCCTACAGCTCATTCCTGAAGAAGGTGGATCGCTTTAATGAGCGTACGCTGGCGTCGAGTCTGCGCGAGCGCGAGGGCTTTGCCTCTCGGCTGCAGGAGATTGATACGTACGTCAGGAAAATCATCGCCAGCCTGCAGGCACGCGGCTTCAAATCGCCTTATCTGCGCAGCTATGTCGTCGCGCGCATCAATCCCGTGCGCTTTCACAAGATCAAGAAGGGCGAAACCAAACCCCCCATGCCGCTCGCGCAGGCATTGACGCGCATGGCTGCCGCGGCCAGGACCTTCAAGATCGAATCGGTCTCGAACTCGGATATCGCCTGGGTCGCTGTGGGCGCTGGCGGCGAGCACGACTGACCCGTTAGCGCAGTCGTCGCCGATTATGGCGGCTGCTGATTGAGGCAACGTTCGAACCGATCATTGACACGATGGGCGTACCAGTCGGTCGTGAGCTTGCGCTCGATCTTCGGGCCCTGCAGCCTGATACTCGGGATCATGGCGGCCGGCGGACGGTGTCCCGTTGTGCGCTCCGCGAGCACAAACACACGCTTGTAGAGAAGCGTAGCCTCAAACTTCTCGGTTCGCGCTTCTTCCAGAGCGCTGTGAATCGCCGCGTCGCTGAGATTGAGCCGATCCGACAGTCCGCGCACTGCCAGTTCGGTGTCCCCGGGCGTGTCCGTGCTGTCGCCGTGAGGAAGCAGTGCACCGTCTGTCACGAGCTGTGTCTTCGAAGCCGCATTGACGGCATCCTGGAACGCCGCGTTGCGGCTCGAGTACTGACCCGCGTTGTAGTCCGCAAACCGGTACAGGTAGCTGTCGTAAGGCGCTGGGTAGGCAAGCAGGTGTGCGATGCCGAAGTAAAGGCTTCCGCGCCGCGTGAAAAGCTCCTCGTCGACGCTGGTCTTGACAGGGTAGGGGTACGGTCTGGCTTCGACGAATTTGTCGGCAAAGGCGACATTGACCTGCATGGGGCCGCGCGTGCGAATGGGATTCCAGCTCGCAAACAAGGATCTGCCCAGCGGCACGGACCCTGTAAAGTCTTCGAATATGTCGCTGAGCTGCTTCTCGGTACGCGCGCCATCGATTCGCTCGGCGTAGCTTTGCCCAGTGGACGACTTGATTTCCAGCACCTGGTGCACGATCACCTTTGGGATGTGCGCATGTTCGGCGCGGGCGTCGATCTCGTGCCAGGCGGTGGCGCCCAGATGGGGTACCGCCGGATCCACGCGGAAGCTAGATTCCTGTTCAGTGATCGCCACCACGGCGCAGATGTGCTCGCGCGTGGGCTCGATCTTTAACTGCAAGAACGCATCGGCGATGTCGTTGACCCAGCCCTTTCGATCGGGCACCGATTTTGGCAGTGCGTGCTCGATGAGAACGCGTGGAGGTGCCTGGCCGGGGCCGGAAGGCTGCGGGAGGCCAGGCCGCCCGACCGGCGGCGGAACGATGCAGCTCGTCAGCAATGCAGCGCAGGCCAGCAGAAGCAGCGATAGGTTACGCATCGACGACGACAGTGACATTGCCAAACCAGATGTCACGCCAACGCACAGCCTTCTGCACACCGGTCAGAGTCTTCGGCGACGCCACGGTCTCGATGCCAAATGGCGTTGATCCGTCGAATACTTTCGAATTGATCGTCGCATATAGCCGCCCCGCTTCTTCATAGGTGGCACCCACCAGCACGCCGCAGCGCCGGCAGTAGATGAGATCGGCCTGGCCGCTGCCCTGACGATAACTGCCTCGATTGCTTTGGTCCTTGATGCGCACCACCAGGGAACCGAGAGGGTCGGAAACATATGCGGCGCCGTGCATGCGGCAGAAATCACAATCGCAGGCCCTGGGTTGAAAGCTACGGGCCTCGCGCGATAGCATCATTTCAACGCGCAGATTGCCGCAATGGCAGCCGCCCGTCAGCGAACCCATGTCGAACCTTTGAACATCGCTTCAGTGCTGTTGCGTTGATCGTTGTGCATTGACGTCAGCGTCTCGCTGGGCGACATATTATCGGTGTGCTATCGGTAAGAAAACCATACGAAGTCGTGGGGCTGCCCCTCATTGTTAGCTGTCTCACGTAGCGGGAATCGCGGGCTGTACCGCGCTCGTTCGCACGACTAAGCTCTCAGGCAAAAGCGACGCAGGCAGGGAGCCAATGCAGTCGATCCGTTTACGGGCCGCGTGGGTCACGTCCGCGCTCGCCCTCTGCAGCCAGCCGGCGAGGGCTATCGAATGGCTGCCTGTGCCCCCCGAAGATCTGGCCATGACCAGCGAAGCCAAGGCGCCCCAGGCACCGGCGATCATCCTCTACCGCGAGGTCGATCGTGATGACAGATCGGGCCACGAAATTGACTACCTGCGCATAAAAATTCTGACAGAAGCGGGGAGGAAATACGCCAATATTGAGATCCCCTATGTCGACATTAACGACCATATCCGCTTTATCGAGGCCCGGACGATCCATCGGGATGGCAGCATCGTCCCATTTGACGGCACGATCTACGACAAGACCATCGCCAAATTCAGGGAGGCGTCATATGTCGCCAAGACATTCGCGTTGCCGGACGTCCACGTCGGCGACATCATCGAGTATCGCTATCGGCACGATCTGGCATCGGGCTACGTCTTCAATTCACACTGGGTCCTGAGCGACGAGTTGTTTACGAGGCTTGGCAGATTCTCGCTCTACCAATATGAGCGCCTGCCGGTGATGTATAGCTGGCCGCAGGGACTCCCGGAGGGAACGGCACCCCCGAAGGAATCAAGGGGCAGAGTCTTCCTGGAAACGCATGATGTACCTGGCTTCATCAGCGAACCCTACATGCCGCCGGAAAGCACGCTCAAGTATCGTGTCGACTTCATCTACAACAATGGAATGCGGACGGAGGACGCCGAGCAATTCTGGAAGGATTACGGCAAGATCCGCTACCGACAGGTCGAAGGGTTTATTGACGCCAGACATGCGATGGAGCAGGCGGTGGCTCAAATCGTACAACCAGGCGACGCTCCTGGTGAGAAGCTGCGCAAGCTATATGCAAGGTCGCAGCAGATCCGCAACCTGGCGTACGAGCAACTGGACGATGACCAGAGAGCGGATGAGCTCAAGAAGATCAGGGATGTCGGCGATGTGTGGCGCCTCGGCTACGGCGACGAAGAGCAGATAACCTGGCTGTTTCTGGCGCTGGCTCGCGCGGCCGGATTCGAAGCCGACGCTGTGATGGCGCCATTGCGGGATACGATCATCCTCGACCGACGAATATCAAACAGTTCGCAGCTTAATTCGGCCGTCGTGCGCGTCAGAGAAAACGGCGGTGAACAGTTCTTCGATCCCGGGACCTTGTACGCCCCTTTTGGCGTTTTGCCCTGGGAGAAGACCATGATACTGGGGCTGTGCCTGGACAAGAACGGCGGCAGCTGGATCACAACGACGCAACTGTCCCCGTCGGATGCCCGAGTGGTGCGCAAGGCCCGCTTTCAGTTATCGGACGGCAAGCTCTCGGGGAAGCTGACTGTAACCTATATCGGTCAGGAGGCGATGTGGCGCAGAAACGCGGAGCGGCATGAGGACGCTGCCGAGAAGCGGCGATTCCTGGAAACGGACGTCAGGAGTTCCATTCCAGTGGGCGTCGACGTATCGCTCGTACGCGAGCCGGATTGGGATAACGCCCAGTCAGATCTGGAGGCGGAATTCGATTTGCAGATTCCGGGCTGGGCGGTAGGCGCCGGCAGCCGGCAGCTGCTGCCGGCCTCTTTGTTCATCGATGACCAGCCTCGGGCATTCGAACACGCGACGCGTGTTCACCCCGTTTACTTTCACTTTCCTTTCGAGGAAGACGATGAGGTCGAGATCATCTTGCCCCCAGGGCTGCGGGTAAATAGCCTGCCGAAGGCGCGCGGCGATGATCGGAAGTACCTCATGTACAAATGCGTCACGGAGATTTCTGGCCAGTCGCTTCACCTGACGCGGCATCTTGAGGTCAATCTGACTTATGTCCGAACGAATTCCTATGACTCGTTGAGGGACTTCTTCCAGATCGTGAAGGCAGGCGATGAAGATCAAATCATACTATCGGCCATCGGCGGATCGCAGAATCACTAGCCTGCTGGCGGCACTCGCGCGAATCCTGGCGGCCACGCTGGTCGCGTGGGCCTGCTGCAGCACCGACTCGTTGGCTGGGACTGAGCTGCCACCCTGGATGCACGATCTGGCTGCGGCGGTGCTGCCTGATCACGACGAGACCACCGACGCGGTCGTTCTCTACTCCGATACCACTCTGACGGTCGATACCAGCGGCAAGATCCGGCGCCGTGAGCGCCGCGCCTACCGGATTCTGCGGCCCGAGGGTGAGCACTACGGCAACGTGAGGCTGGACGTAGACGGCCAGCGGCGCTTCATTTCAATGCATGCCTGGTGCCTGCCTGTGAATGGTAAACAGTTTCAGGTCAACGACAAAGATGTCATCGAGACAGCAATCAGTGACGTTGAGAATGGCGAATTGATGAGCGACGTTCGCGCGCGGCTGCTGCATGTGCCGCAATCTGTCCCGGGCAGCATCGTAGGTTTCGAGTACGAGATAGAGGAGCATCCCTACTTCGTTGCAGACGACTGGCTCATCCAGTCTACGATACCAGTGCGTGAAACCCACTACACCTTGCAGCTCCCGGCGGGTTGGGCCTACAGAACCACCTGGATCAATCATTCAGAAATCGACTCGATGGTGGTCTCGGACCGAGAGTGGCGCTGGAGCGCCAGCGATGTCGCGCCAATCAAAGTCGAGCGGCAAATGCCCCCGTGGAAGGGTCTCGCCGGCCGCCTCGTTATTTCGCTGGTTCCCCCTGGCGCGCGCTCCGGCGGGGCCCTCAGCTGGGAGGAGATTGGCCGCTGGTATGGCGCGCTGACGAGCGGGCGCCGCAATCCTTCACCCGAGCTTTCGCGCCAGGTCGCTGCGATAACAGCGAGTGACTCCGACCGGCTGGGAAAGATCCGGGCAATCGCGCGCTTCGTCCAGAGCGATGTGCGTTACGTCGCCATTGAGCTGGGACTGGGTGGACAACAACCGCACGCTGCGTCTGAAGTGCTGCTGCATCACTATGGTGACTGCAAGGACAAGGTGACGCTGTTGAGCGCCATGCTGAAAGAGATTGGAGTCGACTCAAATTACGTGCTGGTCAATACGGTGCGAGGTACCGTCGGGCCTGACAGACCGGCAACATTGGATTTCAATCACGTCATTCTTGCTATTCAACTGCCACCCGATGTCAACGACCCGTCGTTGGTGGCAATCGTGGATCATGCGCGGCTGGGACGCGTCCTTTTCTTCGATCCCACCAACCTGTTTGCCCCGCTCGGCGGACTCGCGGGCCATTTGCAGGCGAACTATGGCCTTCTGGTCACCGCGGACGGCGGCGAACTCGTGGCCTTGCCTCTGCTGTCCCCCGCATCGAATGCGGTGACGCGTACTGCGTCGTTTTCCCTGGACGGCAGCGGCGCGCTGCATGGCGATGTTCGCGAAGTCCATATTGGCGATGCCGCGGCCGAACAACGTTCCGGACTCATCAACACCGCACGAGATACCGACCGCATCAAGCCGGTCGAAGCATTATTGGCCAGGTCTTTGTCGACTTTCGAGATCCTCAAGGCGAGTGTGCTCAACGTGGCCGCGAATGACCGGCCCTTCGAATGGCATTATTCTATTGACGCTGGTAACTACGCGCGGTCCACTGGGGGACTTACATTGGTCAGGCCGCGCGTGCTCGGCACCGAATCGAGCGACTTGCTGGAAACCAAGGAAGTGCGCCGCTTTCCAATCGAATTCGAAGGCCCGGAGCGCGACACCGATGTCTTCGACATCACGTTGCCGGCAGGCTATCAGGTCGATGAGTTGCCGCAGCCGGTAAACGCGGACTATGACTTTGCCTCCTATCACAGCAAATCGGAATTTTCCGGCGGCACCTTGCGCTACAGCCGCACGCTCGAGATCAAGGAAGCCAGCGTGCCGGCATCGAATGCAGCTCAGCTTCGCGAACTGTACCGGACTATTGCCAGCGATGAGCGCGAGGTGGCGCTGCTCAAGGCGCCAAACTGAAGTCCGTCGCGAACAGTTGTGCGTCGATATTCCTGAATGACTTGAACTCCAGCGCATTGCCTGTGGGATCGAGCAGGAACATCGTTGCCTGCTCGCCCGGTTCTCCTTCGAATCGAATGCAGGGTTCGATGACAAAACTCACACCGCGGTGCCTCAGCCGCGCGGCCAGCTTCTGCCATTCGGGTATTTCGAGCACCACGCCGCAGTGAGGCACCGGTACACCGTGACCGTCGACCGGGTTGTAGTGCGATGAAATCCTTCCCTTGTCGCCCAATGCGGGATTCAGATGGCAGACGAACTGATGGCCGTAGAGATTGAAATCGACCCATTGCGGCGCACTGCGACCTTCGCTGCAGCCGAGGACTCCACCGTAGAACTGCCGAGCCTCGTCGATATTCCTGACCTGGACGGCGATGTGAAAGGGCGTCAGCGATGTGCCCATAGCCATAATCATGATTTCAGGGTACACAGATCGCGGAGTTCACTTCAAGCCCGACCAGAAACGCATGGATCATATGGATCAATCTGCGAACGCCTCCCCTGATGCTGCGCGGACGCGCTGGATTCTTCCCGCAACGATTCTCGGCTCCAGTCTCAGCTTCATCGACAGCTCTGTCGTGAACGTCGCGCTGCCGGCAGTTCAGCGCGACCTGCATGCGTCGCTCGCGACCATGCAATGGGTCGTCAACGGCTACATGCTCATGCTGGCAAGTCTCATTCTGCCGGGCGGCTCATCCGGCGACCGCTTCGGACGCCGCCATGTCTTTCTGATCGGACTGTGCGCATTCGTCCTCGCGTCGCTGTCCTGTGCGCTGGCCCCCGCTGCGGCATGGCTCATCGTGGCGCGACTGGCGCAGGGAATCGCGGCGGCACTGCTCGTACCTGCCAGCCTTGCAATCATCGGCGCGGCGTTTCCCGGCGCTGCGCGAGGGCGCGCCATCGGCACGTGGGCCGGCTCCGCAGCGCTCACCACTGCCCTCGGTCCGCCCCTGGGAGGTTGGCTCGTCGATACGATCAGCTGGCGTGCAATCTTCTATATCAATATTCCGATTGGCTTTCTGGCCGCCATGTTCGCGTTGCGAATGCCGTCCGATCGGCGCGCCGCGCAGCAGACGCCGCTGGATCTGGCAGGAGCTTTTCTGGCGGTCGCGAGCCTCGGCCTGCTATGCGACGGCCTGATCGCGCTGGGACGCGCGGACCGAAGCCGCGGCTTCGCCGAGCTCATCGCCGCCGTCGCCGCGGCCGCATGCTTCGTTTTCTTTGAACATCGTGCCCGCGCACCGATGACGCCCCTGACGCTGTTCCACAATCGTGCCTTCTCGGGAATCAATGCGCTGACAGTTCTGCTTTACGCAGCGCTTACCGGTGCGCTGTTTCTGCTGCCGTTTGTCTTCATCAACGCGCGCGGTTACAGCGCATCCGCTGCCGGTGCGGCTTTTCTGCCATTTGCCGTCATCATGGGCCTGGGGTCGCGCAGTGCAGGGGCGCTGGGCAGCCGGTATGGGTCCGGGCCGCCCATGACCGCAGGGGCATGCCTGAGCGGGTGCGGTTTCGCGCTTCTCGCCCTGTGCGCCAACGATGACAGCTACTGGAGCGGTACGCTGCCGGGGATCCTCATCATTGCCATCGGCATGACCATCGCCGTCGCACCATTGACCACGGCGGTTTTCGATTTTTCGCCGACGAACCTGAGCGGCATTGCATCGGGCATCAACAACACCGCCGCTCGCGCCGGAGGATTGATTGCCGTGGCGGCGCTGGGGCTCGCATTCGGAACAACGGGCGCTGCCTCGATATCCGCCGCTACATTGATCGCAGCCTATCGTCTGGTCCTGTTCACGGCTGCAGGTATTGCAGTGCTCGGTGGTCTCATCGCCGCGCTAACCGTCCGTCGCAACTAGTGCACTTTTATCCTGACGGTTCCACCAGCCGCCACCGAGCGCCTGGAACAGCGTAATAGTATCGGTGTAACGGCTCGCCAGCGCGCGCACGTAGGCAATACGGGCCTGCTGGTAGAGTTGCTGCGCCGTAAGCAAGGACACATAGTTGACCGCGCCCACATCGTACTGTCGCTGGATCAGGTCCAGGCTGTCCTTGGCCGCATTGACTGCATCCGAATCGGCCTTGAGGGCTTCGGCATCGTTGTCGAGCGCCGTGAGTGCATCGGCGACGTTCTGGAAGGCGTTGAGTACGGTGAATCGGTAAGCAGCAGCCGCCTGATCGTAGGCGTCGATCGCAGCGCGCCGCTTGGCTCGCAGCGTGCCACCCTCGAAGATCGGCGCGGTCACTCCCGTGGCAAGGTCCCACACACCCGAGCCGGGGTTGAAGAGGCTGGCGAATATCAGCGATTCATCGCCATACGAGCCGGTCAAAGTCAGCTGGGGCAGCATATTGGCGGTGGCCACGCCTATCGCGGCACTGGCTTCGTGCACCAGCGCTTCCTGTGCGCGGATGTCGGGCCGCTGCGCGACGAGCTTCGAGGGCAGGCTCACAGGTAGATCTTCCGGCAGCTTCAGATCGGACAGATCAAACTCGACGGGCTCGGCATCGTGCGGGAATCGGCCCGTGAGCACAGCCAGTTGATGCTCTGCCGCGGCGAGCTGCTGCTGCAGGCCCGGCAACGTGGCTCGAACCGAGGCCAGATTCGACTGCTGCTGCAATACATCCGCGCGCGTGTGCGTTCCGAGGTCGAACTGACGCTGAATGATGCCCAGCTCCTTTTCCTCCAGCGCAATGATCTCGTGCGTGACGACGATCTGCTCCCTGGCCGAGACCAGCTGCACGGCCGTCGAGGCGACGTTGGTCGTCAATGTAAGGTAACTGCCCTCGAGCACGTAGTTCTGATAGGTCGCCTGCGCCTGCAGATTCTCGAGCTGTCGCCGTTCGGCACCGAAAATGTCGAAGGTGTACGACACATTGACGTTGGCTTGGTAGAGATTCGTGACATAGCCAGGGAATCCTGGCGCGATGGACGCGCCGCTGATCTTGGCGCGCTCCCGGTTGAATTGTGCCTGTACCTGCGGCAGAAAGACGCCCTGCTGCGCCCGAACGTTATCCCGCGCCTGCCGCAGCGCCGCCTGCTGGGCTTCGATGTCCGGATAGTTGGTCATAGCCGCTTCGACCAGTGCGTCCAGCTGCTTGGAACCGAACAGCGTCCACCACTGGCCTGGCAGGTCATCCCCGAACTTAAAGTGCTGCGCCTCGCCGCCGCTCACTGCTGTTGCCACGGTCTCTGGCGGCAGATTTTCGGCGGTGTAGGCATCGGTGGCAGGCGGCGCAGGCTGTCTGAAGTTTGGTCCGACAGCACAGCCGGCCGTCGCGAGCAGGCTCAGCGCAGCGAGTGTACGGACGGCGTCCGCGGGCCAGCAAAGCGCTGCGCGCCGGCCTGCCTGACTAGGAGCCGGGCGCATGGGGAACTGCCGGAGTCATCGGTGCAGCCGTAGTCTCATCGCTGGTGATCAGGCGGTTGCCCATCTTTCCGCCCAGCCAGCGCTCCAGATCGTCGATCCAGGTAAACGCCGCCGGAACCATCACCAGCGTGAGTCCTGTGGAGGTAACCAGGCCACCGATAACCGCAATCGCCATTTGCGCCTGGAACGAGGCGCCCCCGGCCATGCCCACGGCCACCGGCAGCATTCCGGCAATCATGGCCACCGAGGTCATGACGATGGGACGCGCTCGCTTGTGGCCGGCTTCGAGCAGGGCGGTCAGTCGATCCTTGCCCGCACGCATCTCCTCGATCGCAAATTCCACCAGCAGGATGGAGTTCTTGGCGACAATTCCCATCAGCATCAGGATGCCAAGTACCGTCGAAAGCGAAAACGGGCTATGCGTTACCACCAGGCCAAGCACGGCGCCACCAACCGACAGCGGCAACGCCGATAGAATCGTAATGGGCTGGAATACCCGCGCGAACAGCAGCACCAGCACGGCAAAGACCAGCATGACGCCGGCAATCATGGCCAGCACGAAACTCGTGAACAGCTCCTGCATGTATTGCGCCGCACCGATCTCCAAGATCTGCACTCCCGTCGGCAGGT
>Ga0265338_10003617_pt1 | contig 21551 bp, 21 predicted proteins | sample 42126metaG_FD_193579 | JGI IMG/M metagenome (GOLD analysis project Ga0265338, IMG submission 193579) | Rhizosphere microbial communities from Carex aquatilis grown in University of Washington, Seatle, WA, United States - 4-21-26 metaG | ecosystem: Host-associated > Plants > Roots > Rhizosphere... | reverse complement strand
TTGCCTGCCTGCGCTGCCGCCCGCACCAACTGTTGCTTGTTAATTCTTGCCATACAACTCTGCAAAAAATTTAAGCAATTTGGCTGCCAGAACCTTCACCCGTCCGGCGGTTTCCAGCACTTCCGCATGCGACAATTTTCCTCCGCCGATGCCGGCTGCCAGGTTGGTAATGCACGAAACCGCCGCCACATTCAATCCACATTGCCGCGCCACAATCGCCTCCGGCACCGTGCTCATGCCCACCGCGTCCGCCCCCAGCCGCGCGAACGCGCGGATCTCTGCCGGCGTTTCGTAGCTCGGGCCGCTTACGGCCAGATAAACCCCGCGTTGCAGCCTTAGTTTGGAAATTTTTCCCGCCGCGAACAACAATCCGCGCAGTTTCTTGTCGTAGGTCTCCGTCAAATCCACAAAACGTGGCAACCCCGGAATCGCCGGGCCGCGCAGCGGGTTCGCCCCCATCAGGTTGATGTGATCGGTCAACACCATGAAATCGCCGGCGCGGAATTTTTTATTGATGCCGCCAGCGGCGTTCGTCAGCAACAGATCGCGGATACCGAAGGCCGCCAGCGTGCGCACGGCGAACGTCACCCGTTCCATGGGATGACCTTCGTAAAAATGCGCCCGTCCACTCAGGACCAGCACCGGCGTTTTGCCCAAATGGCCGAAATACAACTCGCCTGCGTGGCCGCTCACGGTCGGCCTGGGAAAGCCGGGAATTTTGGCATAGGCAATTTTCTGGTCCACATGCAGCTCGGTCAGCACATGATGAAATCCGCTGCCGAGCACAATGGCGAGCGTCGGCCGCAGCGGAGAAACTTTTTGGAGCCGCGCAACAGCGACCTGGGGTGTGGCATTTGGTTTCATTTGGCGTTGACTTGATTTATTCCGCAACTGCAATACTCTTATCAACTCGATTTATGGAACTGAACAATGACGAAATCCGCCGCTACTCGCGGCACCTGATTCTGCCCGAAGTCGGTCTGGCAGGCCAAAAGAAAATCAAGGGCACCAGCGTGCTCTGCATCGGCGCCGGCGGCCTCGGCTCGCCCATCGCCATGTATCTCGCCGCCGCCGGCATCGGCAAACTCGGCATCGTGGATTTCGACACGGTGGATTATTCCAACCTGCAGCGGCAGATTTTGCACACGGACGCCGACGTGGGCCGTCCCAAGGCGCAATCCGCCAAGGAAACCATCCACGGCATCAACCCGAATTGCGAGGTCGTCATTCATAACACCCGCATCACCTCGGAGAACGCGTTCGACCTCATCCGGCCCTACGACATCGTGGTGGACGGCACGGACAATTTCCCGACGCGTTATCTGACCAACGACGCCTGCGTGCTGCTCAAGAAGCCGAACGTCTACGGCTCCATCTTCCGTTTTGAGGGCCAGGCCAGCGTGTTTGCACCGCACCTCGGCGGGCCTTGTTACCGTTGTCTTTATCCCGAACCGCCGCCGCCCGGCATGGTGCCCAGTTGCGCGGAGGGCGGCGTGCTCGGCGTGCTGCCCGGCATTGTCGGCTGCATCCAGGCCACGGAAATCTTGAAGCTCGCGCTGGGCAAGGGCCATTCGCTCGTCGGCCGACTGCTGCTGTTCAATGCGCTGGACATGAAGTTCCGCGAATTGAAACTCCGGCGCGATCCGCAGTGCCCCGTTTGCGGCGAGCATCCAACCATCACGGAATTGATTGATTACGAAATGTTTTGCGGCATCGTGCCTGAACCCGCGAACCCCGGCATGCATCCCGACGAGGTCACCGTGCAGGACATGAAGAAGGCACTCGACGATCCGAAACTGGGTATCAGGGTCATTGACGTGCGCGAGCCGGACGAATATGAAATCGCCCACGTGAAGGGCGTGCCACTGCTGCCGTTGAGTGAATTGCAGAACCGGTTCACCGAGCTCGACCCGAACCAGCATTATTACCTCCATTGCAAGGCCGGGGTGCGCTCGCTCAAGGCACTGGGTTTCCTGCGCGAACAGGGTTTCAAATACCTGAAAAGCGTCAAGGGCGGCATCACCGCCTGGTCGGATGAAATTGACCACAACGTGCCGAGGTATTAAAGCGGGCTGATTCCAGATTCTGCGGGTCCGCCGCGAGGCCTAAATTCAAACTTGCCCAATGATTTCATAAAGGCTAAAAAACCGCGTGCGTCTGCCTTTGGGGGCGACCAGTTAGAACTGACGTAAACCGTTAACCAATCAATACAGGAAACAACCATGAAAATAATCCAGGAATTCAAAGCGTTCGCCATGCGCGGCAATGTCGTGGACCTCGCGGTCGGCGTCATCATCGGTGCCGCGTTCGGAAAGATTGTCAGCTCGATTGTCAACGACATCATCATGCCGCCGATCGGGCTGGCACTGGGCAAGGTGGATTTCAAGAATCTGGTCATCACCCTGCGCGAAGCCACGACACCGGACGGCAAGGACGCCGTGGTGATGCACTACGGAACATTTCTAAACACCATCATTGAATTCAGCATCGTCGCCTTTTGTGTGTTCCTGCTCGTGAAAGGCATGAACTCGCTCATTAAAAAAGAGGAAGCCGCCCCGGCACCACCCACGCCCACCGAACAACTCCTCACTGAAATTCGCGACCTGCTCAAGACCCGGTCTTGATTTCCGGTTGCGCCCGCAGTTTTTTCAAGGCCGCCAGAGCCGCGTCGCTCTCGGCGGCCTTTTTGCTTTTGCCGCTGCCGCGCGCCAGCTCGACGCTTTCGTGTTGCACGATGCACTCGAACATCCGGTCGTGATCCGGGCCGGTGGTGGCGATGACTTGATATTCCGGCGCCTCGGGCGAGCGCGCCTGCAACAACTCCTGCAGTTCACCCTTCGGATTGTCAATGAGCGGAAGGGTGTTCAATTGTCCAAATGCCGCGCTGAATTCGCGCAGGATGAATTCCCGGGCGGCCTCAAAACCGTTGTCCAAAAAAATTGCGCCCAGCAACGCCTCCAGCGTGTCCGCCAGCGCCGACGCGCGCTCGCGGCCGCCGTGCATTTCCTCGCCCCGGCTCAGAATCATTTGCGCGCCCAGGCCGAGGATGCGGGCATGATCGGCCAGCGTGCGGCGGTTGACCAGCTTGGCGCGCGCCTTGGTCAACGGACCCTCGTCAAATGCCGGAAATTTCTCGTATAGCTCGCGGGTGAGAACAAGCTGCAGCACGGCATCACCGAGAAATTCCAGCCGCTGATTGTGTGGCTCCGGCGCGCCCTGCTCGTGCGCAACCGACGGATGCGTGAGCGCCAGCCGCAGCAGGCCCTCGTCACGGAACGCATAGCCGAGGCGGGTTTGAAATTCGGAAAGCTCGGACACGATCAATTGGCGGCGGGTTGTTCAGCGGCGGTTGACGCTGGTTCTTCGGCAATGGGGACTGGTCCCGTCGAAGCCGCTGTCTCCACGGCGGCAGGCGGGTTCAAACCGTGTTCGAGCAGCGAGGCCACGTCGCGCTGCACGGCTTCGAGCTGGTCCAGGTGCAGGTCCGGGTCGGCAATGGTGAACACATCGCCGGTTTTGGGCTGCTCGTAAATAAACACGCGCTGACCGTCGCGGATGACCTGTTCCTTCACCTTGAGCACGCGCTTGCGCTCGAGCATGACGGCAAGAATGTAGCCGGCGGGCGCGTAACGCGGATCGTTTTGCTCGATCAGTTTCCGCAGCAAGGTTTCGGCGGTGTCCTTTTGGATCGCATCCACAGGCACTGCCGGCGCCTCGTAAATGCCCTGCCAATGCGAGATGAACCCGGCGCGGCCGCGCGTGTCACCGGCACTTTGCTTTTGCGCGCACGACTCGCAAATATCAGATCGCCGCAGTTCCGGCGGCTGTTCAAAGAGCAGCGTGTGATACGGCTGCTGGTCGGCAAACGGCTGGCCGCATGCCTCGCAGGCATGGGCACGGGATTGAATGTTCCACTCGTTCATGAAATTGGGCAGCCATTATCACCTCTGCAGCGAAACGTGCAATCCGAAAGCTCGCAGCCGGTCTGACGGGCAAAACGGCGCCGGCAAAAAAACTCGCGCAATATATCAAATTCCGGCAATGTCTCTGGATGGTACGACTGGTCTTGTTTGACGTTGACGGCACGCTCGTTCACACGGGGCGCGCCGGGTCGCAGGCCTTTGCCAAAACCTTCGCCACGGAGTTCAAGGCCAGCAACGGCATCGAGAAAATCAAGTTCGCCGGGCGGACCGATGTGAACCTGGTCCGCGAATTTTTCGGAATTCACAACATCCCGCCGACCGCGGAAAATTTTGAGCGCTTTTTTGAGCGTTACGTTTTCTGGCTCGACCAGATCCTTGCGCACAGCGCCGGCAAAATCTGCGATGGAGTTCCCGAATTCATTGATGACCTGCGCACACTGCCACAGCCGCCCACGCTCGGCTTGCTCACCGGCAACATCCGGTTGGGCGCGGAAATCAAGCTGCGCCACTACGGGCTTTGGGATCATTTTAAAACCGGCGGGTTCGCCGATGATCATGAAGACCGCAATCATATCGCCGCCGCCGCCCTCGAACGCGGACGCCGCGTGCTGGGAAATGATTTGCAACCCGGAGAGGTTGTGGTGATCGGCGACACGCAATTCGACATTCGTTGCGGAAAATTCATTGGCGCGAAAGTGCTCGCCGTGGCCACCGGCGGCGCCAGGCTGGACGAATTAAAACAGCACCGGCCCGACTGGGCGGTGGAGGATTTGACCCGGGTGACCGCACGGGAAATTTGTAGCGGCGCTCTGTGAGCGCCGGTGACTGGCGACGGTCATAGACCGCCGCTACATTTCAATTATGGCCATGGCAATGGCCGCCGCAGCAACCACCACCGCTATCACAGGATGGCTCGGCATTGCCTCCGCCGGCGGTGGCTGAAGCGAAGGTGGAAAATTTCTTGGACAGCTTCTTTGAGCCGCAGTGCGGGCAGGCGGTTCCCTTCCAATCGCTGGAGCGGACGAGAATTTCGCTGTCACGCTCGCATTTTCCACAATGAAATTCGTAAATCGGCATAGGTAGAAAATAACCGCTGCGGCAAAAATCACAAGCCTGTAGCCGCGACTTTTAAGCCGCGCCGAACGCAACCTGAAGGTTGCGGCTACAATTTTTCGCGGTGTGGCAGATGGTCACGATTCCAGCGGCTCAAGGCTTCATCCGTGCTTTCTTCAAAGAGAAATTTCAACGTCGGTACTTCAACGTGCCCGTCGCAAAACACCACGTTGGCTCTGCCTTGGTGGCGTAAAAACGGCTCATTGTTGATCGGGATAACAGGGAAATCTGGAGAACGCATGAGCACGTTATCGCATCCTCCCCAAATATGTTCACCAGATCCAACAAAGCCATCGCCCAGAGCCATCATCTCGCTTGGACTGACAACCTCTGATTCCGAAACTGGTGGAGCCGATACACACGACATGCCAAATTGCCTACCGATTCCCAATGAATTTGTATCACCTTTGCCACCGCGCATTCCATAGGTGTTGTAGCCATAAGAAAGATAAGTCGTGTTCAATAGATAATCGGCGGGACGCTCCAGCGATGGACATTTCCAAATTCCTTTTGAATCAAACGAGGACTCGTGCGAACTGCTTACTTTCTCCAGCTCATGTTCCAAAGCAATTTGCCAGAAGTCGTAATGATTGGGATAGCTGCCCTTGTCGAAATCTGGATTTGTGTCGAGCGGATAAACGTGATTATCACCGACAAATTCTTGAATCGCCTGGCCAAGCTGGCGGACATTGTTGCCGCAACTGATGCGTCGCGCGGTTTCCATGCCGAGCGACAAAGCCGTCAGCAAAAGCGCGGCCAAGATTCCAATGATACCGATGACCACCAGCAATTCAACCAAGGTAAAGCCGTTCCGATTGGCCCCTCGCATAGTGATTGGACAGTTACGTCGCTCGATCATCACGAGCGGCACACCAGCGGAGTTGTCATGGGCAACATGGCAGAATCGCCATTGTGTCGGCGGCTGGTCAGGCCAAGCATTGCTCGATTTCGCCTTTTCTTTCAATGGCCAGCAATTAGTCTCCCGGCATGACACAATTGCAACGTGCGATTGAAGCGTCCATGGCCACCCTGCGGGGACTGGCGGTTTTGGAGGAACCGCTGGGACGCGCGGCAAAAATGGTTCTGCATTGCCTCACCTCCGGTCACAAGCTGCTCGTGTGCGGCAACGGCGGCAGCGCCTCGGACGCCACGCATCTGGCCACGGAATTTCTCTGCCGGTTTCGCGAGGACCGCCGGCCTTATCCGGCCATCTCGCTCACGGCCAACGGCGAATACATGACCGCGGTCTGCAACGACTACGGCGCCGACGAAATCTTCGCCCGGCAGGTCTGGGGCCTGGGCGAAAAGGGCGACCTGCTCATCGCGTTCACCACCAGCGGCAAATCGAAAAATGTTCTGCGGGCGCTGGAGGAGGCCAGTCGCAAAGGCGTCGAAAGCATCTGTTTTTTGGGCCGCGACGGCGGTTTCACCAAGGGCGTGGCGACCCTTGATTTGATTGTCCCGGGCAGTTCCACGGCGGGAATTCAGGAGGGCCAAAAAGTTTTGTTCCACGCGCTGTGCGAGATGGTCGAGGAAAAACTGCCCAAGAAATGAAGACTGTGAAATTGATTTGGCCACGCGCGGGCGGGGACAAATTTCTGCATTCTTCTTACTGCCTTCAGCCTCAAGAATAATCCGGTTCGTTCCCTGCCTTCCATTTGATGTTGCAGCCGATGCTGGGCGCCTGGAATTCCGAGGTGTTTTTTCCAGCCAAAACGGCGTCGAGCGCGGCGCGCACGTCCTTGCCGGTGACGGGAATCCCGTTCCCGGGCCGGCTGGCATCGAACTGGCCGCGGTACACCAGCCGCCGGCCCCGGTCGAACAGGAAGAAATCCGGCGTGCAGGCGGCGCGATAGGCCTTGGCCACAGCCTGTGACTCATCATGGAGATACGGGAACAAATAGCCGGCGGCCTTGGCTTCGGCGGCCATTTTCGCCGGACTGTCATCGGGATAATTCGCCATGTCATTGGAATTGATGCCGACCACCGCCGCGCCGCGGGGCAGGTAATCGCGCGCGAGCTGCGCGAGTCCGGTGCGGACATGTTTCACATAGGGGCAATGGTTGCACATGAAAATGACCAGCAAGGCAGGCTTGCCCTTGAAGTCCGCCAGGGTGACGGTCTTGCCGTCGGTATCCGGCAGTTCAAAATCGGGCGCGACCGTGCCGAGCGGCAGCATGGTGGACGGTGTCAATGACATGGGTCGAATTTGGAACGGCCCGCGAAATTTCGCAAGCCGCGAAGTTTAAGTTTGTTTCCGGACGCCAGTGCGGTTTTCATGGGTGCGAACATGTGAAGAATATTGTTTATTTCGATCTTGAAACGCAAAAGTCCGCCGACGAGGTGGGCGGCTGGAGCAACATCAGCCGCATGGCCATGAGCATCGGCGTGACTTTCAGCACCGCGCGCGGCGACTACAAGATCTACGGCGAAAAGCAGATGGACGACCTCATCAAGGATTTGCAGCGCGCCGACCTGGTGGTGGGGTTCAACATTTTGCGATTTGATTACGAAGTGCTGCATGGTTACACGTCGTTTGATTTGAGCCAGCTGCCGACGCTCGACATGATGGTCGAGCTGCAAAACACGCTGAATCACAGGCTCTCGCTCGACTCGATTGCGACGGCGACGTTCGGCGTGGAAAAGACGGCCGAAGGGTTGCAGGCCATCCGCTGGTTCAAGGAAGGCAAACTCGCGGAAATCGCGGAGTATTGCTGCTACGACGTGAAAATCACCAAGCTCGTTCACGAGCACGGCCAGCGCCACAAACAATTGCATTACAGCAATCGCTTCGGGAAAAAGATGACCGTGCCCGTGGGCTGGTAAACGGACCGTGGAAATGAGTCACCGGCCGCGGGCCGCCAGGAATTTCTCCGCGTATTTTCCGAGCAGGTCGGCCTCCAGGTTCACCGCGTCGCCGACTTTCCGTTCGCGCAGGGCCGTGATTTCGTAGGTGTGCGGAATGATCCAGATCCGGAAACTTTTTTTCTGCACACCCGCCACCGTCAGGCTGATGCCGTCCACGGCCACCGAGCCTTTGAAAACCAGGTAACGCATCATTTCCGGCGACGCGGCAATGTCGAGCACATGATCCGTTCCCGTGCGTTCCCAGCGGACGATTTTGCCGACGCCGTCAATGTGGCCGGTCACAAAATGCCCGCCCAATTCGCCATCCGCGCGCAACGGCCGCTCCAGATTCACGAGCGATCCGGGCCGGGCGAACTGGAGATTGGTGCGCCGCCAGGTTTCCTGGAGCAGATCGAACCGGGCCAGCTTGAGTTTTCCGCGCGAGGAAATCTTCACCGCCGTGAGACAACAGCCGTTCACCGCCAGGCTGCCACCCGGCTTCAGGCCCCGTCCGGTCAACCGGGCGCGCACGGTCAACTCGATGGATTTCGCCGTCGGCCGGATGCGCTCAACCGTTCCCGCTTCTTCAACTATGCCTGTGAACATTGCGGGGAAATTAGCGGTGAAGCCGGACCCCGTCGAGCCGTGTTTTGCCAATCAATACACGTGTCTTGTGATTACCGGACCCGCGCCGTCAGCAACAAATCCGGGCCGAGCCGCCGCCATTCCATGTCGCGCAGCCGAATCGCATCCGCCAAATTCTTGACCCCATCGCCCGCGACGCCTTTGCGAGAGTCCCTTCCGCCCAGAATCTTCGGGGCGTAGAAAAAGGTGATGCGATTCGCCAAGCCGCCGAGCAAAAACGAGGCATTCACCTCGCCGCCGCCTTCGACCAGCAGACTGGTGACGTTTTCCGAACCCAGCTTCTTGAGCAACCACTTCAAATCTATTGCGGATTGCAGATTACGGATTGTGGGGGTTTTTAACGGCGCAACGACAACGCTAACGCATTTGGCCAAAGCTGCAACGCGCTGCTTCGGCGCGAACCCACTCACGACAATCGTCGTCAGCCCGGCCTGTTTGTCAGTCACTACCTTCGCTTTCAACGGCGTCCGCGCCAACGAATCCAGCACGATGCGCCGGATCGGTTTCAGCATCTGCCTTCTGCCTTCTGCCTTCTGCCTTCTGGCTGTCAGGCCCGGATCATCCGCCAGAATCGTGTTAATCCCCACCAGAATCGCGCCGCTGCCCTGCCGTAATTTCATGCCGTGGACGCGGGCCTTTCCGCCGGTGATCCACTTCGATTCGCCGCCGGCCGTGGCAATTTTTCCGTCCAGCGTCATGGCCGCCTTGACGGTGACAAACGGCGTCCGATGGACAATCCAATGATTGAATGCCTCGTTCAGTTTTGCGCACGCGTCGCTCAACACTCCGGAAACAACTTCAATTCCCGCACGTCTCAAAATCTTGAAAGCCCGGCCGGAATGTTTCGGGTTCGGGTCAACCGCGCCGACAATCACGCGTTTGATTCCCGCCGCCATGATCGCCTCAGTGCAGGGCGGAGTCCGGCCGGGCGTGCAACAGGGTTCCAGCGTGACATAAAGCGATGCGCCTTTGGGATTGCCGCCGTGACTTTGCGCATTGCGGAGCGCCTCGATTTCCGCATGCGGCCCACCAGCGCGCCGATGCCAGCCACGCCCGATGATTTTTCCGGCTTTCACCAAAACCGCGCCGACCATCGGGTTGGGCGAAGTCTGTCCGTGCCCGCGGCGCGCCAGGTTCAACGCCAACCGCATATATTTCAACTGGGCCTGATTCGGGGAAAATGATTTTGGTCGTGCGGCCATGGAAACGCCAATGGTTGCTACAACAGACCCAGCTCCCGCAGCAGGAAGTATTCGTTGATGGGGTCGTCGTCGGTGACTTGAATTTCCGGATCCAGTTTGAGGTTGTTTTCCATGGGCACTTCGCGCGAAACCACCAACCCAAGATAACCGGGTAAATTTGTGGATGAACTCCATTCCATCAGGTCCTTTTGAGCGTCGGCAGGCATGCGCGCCGCCAATTGTTGTGCGTCAAGGTGCTCAATGGGTTCCGCGGAGGCCAGCAAATGCATTCCATATCCTTCCACGGAAGGAAAGGAGCGCACGTACGGAAACGATTCATGGATGGACCGGACCACCGCCTGCTTGGTCACGTTCTCCGCACCGGGGAACCAGGCCTGAAGAATTCCATGCGGCTTCAAGTGTTGCCTGGCCAGTTCATAGAATTGCCTCGAATAGAGCAGGCTGGAACCGGCCGCTTCCGCCGGAGGCGGCGGGTCAATCACGATGACGTCGAATTTTTCCCGGGTGCGCCTCAGGTAACGCCGTCCATCATCAATGATGATTTGACCGTTGGGATTCTTGAGAACCTGTTCCGCATTGGTGTGATAAAAACCGAACATTTTCGGGACGCTCGGCACCAGTTCCACCGCGGTGGTCTCAATGTTCCAGCTCAAGGCCGAACGATAGGTCGTTCCCATGCCGAAACAAATGATCAGCGCGGATTCAGACGGGCCCTGGTGAAACGCCAGCGGCAGATGGACCATGAACTTGGTGATCGGCGTCAGCGTGGTCATGCCAATGCCATTGACCAAAAGCATTTTGCGCGACTCTTGATCAGCGGCAATGACCGAGGCAGCGTAATCCCGCCGCACCCAGGTTTTCTTGGAAATGCTTGAAACCCGTCCCTGAAAATCCATGGAAAATAACAGCGCACCAGCCAGGACGACACCGGCAGCCACTCCCGTTCCCCGGCGCAATTCTGGCGACAAGTTTCGCCAGCCAGTCAGATAAAATACGAAGAACGGCAAGCTGAGCAGGATCAATGCGTGCTGCTCGCTGATCCGGGGCAGCAGAACATAAGACGCGAAGAGCGGTCCCAGAATGCAACCGAGAACATTGACCGCATAAGCCTTCCCGGCAACCGCCGGATCGCCGGCAGCATACTCGTCAATCAAGCCTGGCGTCAGATATCCCAGGATGGCGCAAAGCGGGCAGATGCTGGCCAGCAAAACCAATGCGCTGATCACGTTGATGGAATACAACCAGCCCATTCTCAGCAACCGGGGATCGTTGATCAAAACAGGCAGGAAAACGGCCACCACCAGCAGACTCATCAATTTGGCCGTCGGCCACGGGGCATTTTTTCTGAGGTTGCGGCGATACCAACACGAGCCGAGAAAAGTGGCGCCCAAATAGGCGAAAACAATCGCGCCGAAGGAATAGACCTGCGTTTTCAGCACCGGCGTGAACGCACGCGTCCAGACCACCTCCATGGCCATGGCACTAAAACCGGTGGTGAACAAAATCCATCTGATAAGCCGGCGGCGGCCATTGTCCGGCAAGGATGCGTTGTCCGGTCCAGCCAGCCGCCCTGTCTCCGTCGCAGCCACGGGCACGACACCGTGTTGCTTCAAGGCCAGCCAGCCGCCGATCACGGCAATGGTGAAATTGCCCGAGGCCGCCACCCACAGCGTGTAATGAAATCCCATCAGCTCCACCAGCACCACCGCCGCCAGCAAGGTGCCGGTCATTGCGCCCAGCACATTGGCCAGATAGAGAAAACTGAAACTTTCCGTATTTTGAGCGTCTCGCTCCCGAACGTAAGCCATCATCAGAGGAAAGGTCGCACCCATGAACACGCACCAGGGCAGAATGGAAACCGCCAGCACCAGCGCCGACAGGAAAAGGTAGGTGAGGGAATTGGTCTGCCCCGCTGCCAGCAAAAAATATTCGCCTGCCGCAAACAGTTTCGGCACCGCAAAGGCTCCCAGCCCGATGATCGCTTCCGTGCCGGCATAAAAGGCCACCGCTGACAGCCCGGTTTTTCTGACCAAGGGAGCAACGAAGCGTCCGCCCGCCCAGGCACCAACGGCCAGCCCCAGCATGAACACCGACAGCACCACCGATAGAACCGGAGTGATGATTCCGAACGAGGCGAAAGCCATCCGCGTCCAGACCACCTGATAAACCAGGCTGCAAAAGCCGGACACGAAGAACAGGAAGAACAAAACCCGGCGCGTGAATTGGCTCATGCGGTTTATCCTCTACACGCCCTGTTGGTTTTGGGCAAGCTCCGTCGTCCCGGCCGCAGCCGGTCATTCCTCAAACAACGCCTGTGCAAATTGTTTCGCATCGAAAGGTTGCAGGTCGTCCGGCTGCTCGCCGAGGCCGATGAATTTGATGGGCAGGCCGAGTTCCTTCTGGATCGCCACCACCATGCCGCCTTTGCTTGTGCCGTCGAGCTTGGTCACGATGAGGCCGGTGAGTGGGACAGCCTTGTTGAACTCGCGCGCCTGGTTCAGCGCGTTCATGCCGGTGGTCGCATCCAGCACCAGCAGGACTTCATGCGGCGCGCCGGGCACCTGTTTGCCGATGACGCGATGCAACTTCTGCAGTTCCTGCATCAAGTTGTGCTTGGTGTGCAACCGCCCCGCCGTGTCAATGAATAGGTAATCCACTTTGCGCGCCTGCGCGGCAGTCACGGCGTCGTGCGCCACGGACGCCGCATCAGCGCCGTAAGCGCCCGCGATGACGTCAACCTTCAGGCGCGTGCCCCAGAGCTTGAGTTGTTCGATGGCGGCGGCGCGAAAAGTGTCGCACGCGGCGAGCAGCGCGGTCTGCTTCCGCGCTTGAACCAGATGCGCCAGCTTGGCGGAGGTCGTGGTCTTGCCCGTGCCGTTGACACCAACGACCGAGACAATGGTCGGGCCACCGGAAGCTTTCAGTAGATTGGGCTGGTTCGAAGAAAGATTCTTTTCGACTTCGGCTCGCGCAATGGCAAACACGTCGTGGCCGGTGGTGCCCTGCGATTCGTAGGCAAGCTTGACGGCGGCAACGATTTGCTGCGTCACGGCCATGCCGAGGTCGGCGGCGATGAGGGCGGCTTCGAGTTCTTCGAGCGACGCCGAGTCCAGCTTCGGTGAACGCGTGACAATGCGCTTGATTTCGTGCGCCAGCCGGCTGTGTGTCTTCTGCAAGCCGGCCTTGAACTTGGCGAAAAGGCCCATGATTTAGTTACGGCTGGGAGCGGCAACGGCACCGCTTCGCGGCTTTCGTTTCCCGGCCTTTGCCTTGAGCTTTTCCACGTGTTCGTAGGGCAGCTTGACTGTGCCGATGAGCGGTTTGCCTTTGCTGAAGCCGTGGCAATCGGAACCGCCGGTCACAAGCAGATGGTGTTTGTCGGCGATTTCCAAATAGCGCTCGGCGGCGTTCGTCGAGTGCTTGGTGTGAAAGCATTCGATCCCGTCCAGCCCGGCTTCCACGAGCGCGGGAATGATTTCGTCCGTGCGGTTCAAGCCGGGATGCGCCATCACCGCGACCCCGCCGGCCTGGTGGATCAATTCGACGCCTTCGAGCGCGGACATTTTGGCCTTCGGCACCCAGGCCGGACGGTTTTTCTTGAGAAACCGCTCGAAGGCCTCGTCGTTCGTCCTGCAAAATCCGGCCTTCACCAGCGCACGCGCGACGTGCGGACGGCCGGGCGACTTGCAATTGGCCAGCGCAAACACGGACCCGACCTCCAGCGGCACGTTCAATTCATTCAGGCGCGTCACCATCTCCCGGATGCGGTTCTGGCGGACGCTCTGGAACTTGGCGATTTCCGTGAGCAGCTTCTGGTTCTGCGTATCCAGGAAATAGCCGAGCAGGTGAAGCTCCGTGTCGTTGTACTCGGCGGTAAGTTCCGTGCCGGCGATGAATTCCATGCCGGCCGCGTCGCACGCCGCCGCCATTCGCGCGCAGCCCTCGACCGAATCATGGTCCGTCAGCGCCAGCGCTGCGAACCCCAGCCGCGCGCCGTGCCCGGCCAGTTCCTCCGGCGAAAACGTGCCGTCGGAAAAAAACGTGTGCAGATGCAGGTCGGCAAATTTCATCGGTTATCAGTCCAATGTCCAATGTCCAAAGTCGTCATACTGCGTTTGCTAGTTCTTTAAATTTGCTTCCACGAAATTCCGAGCGGCGCAAATATGTCATGAAGCCGGAAACCAAACGGCTGATTTCCGTGCTTCGGTCATATAGTTCCCCAAACTCGGCCTCTTTCAAATACTTCTCGTCCAGCGCAACGTAAAGCTGGCAGCGCACCTCACCGCACGAACCTTTTGCATTTGACAAGAATTGGATGAATTCCTTGTCGCCGCCGCGCTCAAACCCCTCCGCAATGTTTGACATCACTGAAACCGAGGCGCGGCGAATCTGGTCACGCAGTCCATAGTCTTTGGCCCAAACTCCGCTGTTGGAGACCTTATAGACCAGACGATTCAATTCGCGGGCTTTTTGCCAGCATGTCAAATCTTCAAATCGCTCAATCTTGGCCATAACTTTGGACCTTGGACATCGGACTTTGGACTATTTCACAATTCTCGCCGGCCGCATCAGCTCGCTGCGCACCTTGTCGAGGATGCCGTTGACGAATTTGCCGCTGTCCTGCGTGGAAAATTTCTTGGCGATGTCCACCGCCTCATTGATGCTCACGATGGGCGGGATGTCCTCGCGGTACAGCATCTCGTAAATCGCCAGCCGCATGATGTTGCGGTCCACGGCGGCGATGCGGTGAAACTCCCAGTTTTTCGCATGTCCCTTGATGCACTCGTCAATCGAATCGCGATGCTCCAAGGCCCCGCGAATCAGCGGGTCGGCGAACAGGCGCATCGCGGCCTCATCGGCGGTCGGCGGCGGCAATTCCACCGGCTGGCCCCAGGTCGCCGGCCCCTTTTCCCCGGCGATGGCCGCCGCGCGCTGGGTGTCCCAGAATTCATTGAGCGCCCGGTCCAGGTTATCCGGCGGGTTCAAATCGTGCTGGAACAAAAACTGCACCGCGCGTTCCCGCGCTTCACGTCGCTTGCCCATAATTCGATTCCATCATGCCGCAGAAACATGGGCCGGGAAATGAAATTCTCAACCTTGGAAGGTTCGCCCGGAACCGACAACGAGACATCGGTTCCATCAATGTCTCCGAAAAGTTTATCAATTAACGGCTCCCCGTAGGATTTCGCTAATCTGCGCGCATGGAACCCCATCAACTTGCCGGCGTTTTGGCTGCTATATTCGTTTTTGTGCTGGCTTGCTGGCATACTTATCCATAAGTTGTGCTGAAATTTGGATGGAGTTGCATTTTGATGCAAGCCTATGCAAAGACTCACCAGACCGGATTTGGCCGTCAGCCCCACTAACCTGAGGCATCTTTTCACGTTAAAAACGACGGCTTAACAGCCGAAGCCATTTATGAACGATCAAGAACGCTGGGACCTGGACTGGCTCAAACAGCGGCATTCTGAACTACAACAGGAAATGTCGGATTTGGCTGCGCGGCTGAAGCAACTGGAAACCAGACAGCAGGCGGCCCAGCCAACCCTGCCGGCAACGCTGCCACCGCACATCGTTGTCAAACCGCCCGGCGCCCCACAACCGGAAATTGTCAAAAATATCGCGCCCGCCGAAACGCCACGCCAGATTCCCGTACCACCACCGATTCAGGTGTCAATCCCGTCCAAGCCTCCGCCCGGGTCGCAACCCATTGCCATTCCCAAGCAGCCTGCGCCGGCACCGGTTGTGCCACAAGCTCCGGTGCGCCCAAAGTCCGTACACTTGAAGCTGCAAGCGAAACCGGGCGAAACAAGGTTCTTGAAGTGCTTATGTGTGTCCTGCGGCGGACACATTGAATTTCCCGCCAGCGCACTGGGCGATACGGTGCCTTGTCCGCATTGCGACTGCTCAACACGTCTCTCCACAACCATTGAGCCACCGCCAGTACCACCACGCCTGGCCCCAAAAGTTGCGCCGGCTTCGCCGCCAGCGAAGGCCTCCTTCGAAATGCGCCTGGGCACCTATTGGCTGGTGCGCATCGGAATCGTGATGGTGTTGACCGGCCTCGTCTTTTTCGGGGGCTACGCTTACAAGAATTATATCGGCCTGCTCGGCCCGGCAGGAAAGGTTTCGCTGCTCTACGCCGCCAGCATGCTCTTGCTTGGGTTGGGTGTCTGGTGGCAGCGCAAGGCAGCCGGGGAATCCTTGAAAAATTATGCGCAGGTGCTCTTCGCCGGTGGCCTGGCCGCGGTGTATTTCACAACTTACGCCGCGCATCACATCCAGCAATTGCGCATCATCGGCAGTGCGTTGCTGGATGGCGCATTGCTGCTGGTCTGGGCGGGATTCATGGCCTGGATTGCGGATCGCAAAAAATCCGAGGTGCTCGCCTTGTTTGCCGTTGGACTGGCCTACTACACGTCCGCCATCACGCACGTCGGCTCGTTCACACTTTACTCCAACTTCGTGCTGACGCTCGCCGCCGTGTTCTTCCTCGTGCGCAATCGCTGGGCAGTCCTTTCGCTGGCCAGCCTTGTGGCCACTTATGCCGCCTATGGCTTCTGGCGCTTCTATGACGGCAGTTCCTGGCACTGGGCTTCGCCGGAAGAGGGTTTGTGGATGGGCGCAGGTTTTCTCATGAGCTACTGGCTCGCCTTCACGGCGGCGGTTTTCCTGTCGAAACACGAAAAGTTCATCGGCCCGAATCGCGCAGCCTTTCTGACGCTGAACAATGGCGCCTTCTTTACGATGTTTTTACTCACGATGTTGCAGGTGCATCACGGCGGTTTCTGGAAATTCTCGCTTGGCTATGGAGTCGTGCTCCTCGGATTGGCCGCTCTGGCCCGCTGGACCCTGGCCGCGGAACCGCTCACCAAAAATTCCTATCTTACCCAAGGCCTGTTGCTGGCAACGGTCGGGTTGATTACAAAATTCGCCGGATTGAAACTGGCGCTTCTGCTCGGCACGGAAAGTGTCGTGCTATTGATGCTTGGGCTTCAAAGACAAAATCTCATCCTGAAAATTGGCGCGTATTTTTCGGGTGCGCTGGCGGTCGGCTGGGGGATTGCCAGCCTGGAACGAAATGATCTGTCCGGGCTCGACCTTGGCAGCGCGCTCGGAGCCTTGATGACGTTCAACGCCTTTTGGTCTCACCGTCGGAGTGCGGCGGAGGATGAATACCCGATTCGACCGGTTCCGGCATATTTCACCATTCTGGCTCTCGCCAGCTGGCTGGCGACGACGTGGTATAATACAACCCCGTCAAACTTTCCGCTGGCACTGGCGATCGAAGCACTGGCAATAACCTTCTCGTTTTATCTGCTGGGCCTGCGCGAAATGGTCCTGCTGGGCCAGGGTTATCTGCTGCTTGGCCAGTTTGCATGGCTGTTCCACTTCATCCAGCCTTCCAATTCGCCTCCGTGGTGGAATCCTGCCCTGATGATCGCCGTCACAGTCGGGTTGAGCCACTGGTGGCAGCGACAAAAAGTCCTGGCCATTGATTCGCGGATGTCATTGTTTTGGCAGGGATTTTGCGCGCTGACAATCGTGGGATTGCTGTTCGTCTGGCTCAACCCGCTGGTGGATGCGCCCACCTGGCTGATGTTGACCAGTCTGCTTGCCGTGGGCCTCACGGCTTACGGCGTGTTCACGCGCAGTTGGTTCCTGGCGGGTTTTGGGCAAATCTTTTTGTTCGTCAGCGGCGCGGAATTCGTGTGGCAGCTTTTGCAGGTCAAACCACAATGGAATCTCCCGCTCGCGCCAATCGCCGTGTTCGGCCTGCTCTCCTTCGTCACCGTAAGATGGTTTTACCACCAGCCTGATGCCAGCGAGAAAGTCCGCACACCGTTGCTCCTGATTGCAATGTTTTATCGCTGGATGGCATTGATAATGACGATTTGGTGGGTTTGCGTCTATATCCCGGCGCGGGAACGAATCTGGCTGCTGGCTTTGCTTGGCCTGTTGATGTTCCTTTTTGCCGGTTTGTTTCGCAGCCGGGAAACCCTGCTCTTCAGTGCGGCGTTCACGCTGACGGCGCTGGCATTGTTCTGGTTGCCGCTGTTGGAAGCTCCGACGGTGTACTGGCCGAACCTCGTTGTAATAATAATTCTGCTGGGACAACGGCAAGCCGCGAAACGATTGCCCGAATACTACGATCTGGATTCCCGGGTCCATGCTGCCGTGATCATGGTCGGAGGATTCAGCCTCTGGCTGTTTCTCACGCGTTGGGTCTGCCAGAATGCCAGCGGATTTTACCTGACCGCAAGCTGGTCGGCGCTGGCACTCGTATTGTTCACAGTCGGCATGGCATTGCGCGAACGGGTGTATCGCTGGCTTGGCCTCGGCATCCTCGCTTTCGCGCTGGGACGCATCATCATTTTCGACGTTTGGAAATTGGAGACCCTTTATCGCATCCTGAGCTTCATGGCGCTTGGCATCGTGTTGCTGGTTCTTGGTTTCATTTACAACAAATACCAGGAAAAAATCAAGGAGTGGCTGTAAGCGGCAAATCCGGGTTCGCCAGCGAGTTCAATGTCAACCAAGGCGGCGCGACTTTGGACATTGGACTTTGGCCATCGGACTTGTTAAAACTTCGCCCATGAGCAAGGTCACCAAGCTGCTGCACACGCGTTATCGCGTGAATGATCTGGAACGCACCATCCGGTTCTACCGCGACGTGCTGGGCCTGCAGGAAATCAAGCGGCACAAGTCGCCGCGCGGCTCGGAACTGGTGTTCCTCAAGGCGCCGGGCAGCCCGGAGGAGATCGAAATCTGCTTTTTCCCCGGCAGCGAACCGGTGCAGGTGCAGCCCGACCTGACGCACCTCGCCTTTGAGGTGGACAGCCTCGACGAATTTGCCAAACACCTCGCCAAGCTCGGTTTGAAATATTCCGACGGCCCGACCACCAGCTCCAGCGGCACCATCTTCGCCTTCATTGATGCGCCGGAAGGTTACGAAATCGAACTGATTCAAAAGGGCAAAGGTGGTTACTAATTTTTGTTTCCCAACTCCCAACTCCCATCTTCCATCTCCTAAACAAATGAGCGTCCTGATTGTCGGTTCCACCGCCCTGGATTCCATCAAAACCCCGAACGCCGAGAACCCGCGCCTGCTCGGCGGCTCGGCCAGTCACGCCGCCGTCGCCGCCAGCTTCTTCAGCCCGGTCAAATTGATCGGCGTCGTCGGCAACGATTTTCCGAAGAAATACATCGAGCTTTACCGGCGGCACAAAATCAACCTCGACGGCCTCCAGGTCCTGCCCGGCAAGACCTTTCATTGGTCGGGCGAATACGAATTGAACATGAACAATCGCCGTACGCTGCTGACCGAACTGGGCGTGTTCGAAACCTTCAACCCCACACTGCCGAAGGCGCACCAGGCCACACCGTTCGTGCTGCTGGCGAACATCGCGCCCGCGCTCCAGCATCACGTGCTCGATCAGATGCGCCGGCCCAAATTCGTCGTGGCCGACACGATGGATTTATGGCTGAACATCGCGCTGCCCGATTTGCTGAAACTGCTGCCGCGCCTGGACGGCTTCGTGCTCAACGACAGCGAGGCGCACCAATTGACCAAGGAAGACAATGTCTTCACCGCGCTGAAGAAAATCCACAAGCTGGGTCCAAAGTATGTGATCATAAAAAAAGGCTCGCATGGCTCGATTTTATCCGGGCCAAAGGGATTTTTCATCTGTCCGGCGTATCCGCTGTCCGCGGTTGTGGACCCGACCGGAGCCGGCGATTCCTTCGTCGGCGGCATGATGGGCTATCTCGCCACCGCCAAAGGCTCAATTGATGCCAACATCCGGCGCGCGATGATTTACGGCAGCGTCACGGCGTCATTCTGCTGCGAAGGCTTCGGCCTGACCCGGACAACGCAAATCAAACGGCGTGACATTGACCGCCGCGTGAAGGAACTGGAAAAGCTGACGAAGTTTTAGAATTCTCAATTTGATTTTTTGGTGCTACAAGATGCCGAACCGACGGCGCTAGGCAGGCTAAATGAGCGTGTAAGTCTCGTATGTTGGATGAAATTCCTCAGGCGTGAGACATCTCGAAGCGACAAGTTCTCCAACCGCGGCGCGAATATCGCCAATATCGCGACATATTGAATTCACTTTCAAGCCCGAATGAGGATGCCAACGAAAAGGTTCGTAAAAACCGCCAACTCCATCCACACGAAACAGTGTGATTCCTTTTGGTGACGAGCGAGAATCAATTCTAATTTCCTCCAAAAGTGTTTTGGCTTTCTGGCTTAACTCCGGCTGTTCGTTCGACTGTTCGCTCATTTTGGCACGTTTGGAACTATGCCGTTGCTGAAACCACCAACCTATGACTGCCAGCAAAGCCCCCAGCAATACGGCTTGTATCTCCGTCTTTTGGAAAAACTCATTCACTTTTTTTGCGCGTTTTCGCGAGTCGGTCGTTTGATAAAAATTGTCATTCCACGCTCCACTTCGACGGAGCCGTTCAACCTCCATATTTTGTTGGATAACTGAACATCATAACGGTTTGTGCTGCCTGTTATCGTCCAGTTTATTTGGCTATCATCCTTACTATTAACCGTGCGCTCACCGGGAGAAATACAGGCGCGGATAAGAACTTGATAGAGCTTGGCAAAATCAGCATCGCTTCCATCCGTCCAAAAACTCAGGGAAATCAATTTATCTCTGTCGAACAACAACTGAATTTCACCAGTGATGCTCGACAGTGTGTAGCTAGACTTGGAAAAATTGACCGAATCCGAATGTATGCGCCCCGACATCTTCCATCCTGTTGTAAACATTTTTATATCATCGTTTTTGTTGAACATCGCTTCCATTTTCTTGGCCCACTTGAATGCCTCATCGTCAGAATTTGCACCTGCCGCAAGCGCCGAAGCTATCTCCGCTTGCATTTCAAACGAAAACTCCAACTTGGCTCTACTCCATGACAACTGCGGGAAAGCGGCCAGTAGCCGTTGTTCGGTAGTCATTTCCGCTTTGTTCGTCGCAGTATTAAGCGACATTAAGCTCTCAACTTTGTTGGTGATTGTCGTCTCATCGGCAATAGCCGAGAACGCCGTACAGAAACAAACGATCAACAAGAATGTTTTCATTTTAAATTATTAGCGCTGCCCAATGGTGATCGGACTATATGTTTTCCTTTACCCATTCGCCGCGATTTTCAGACACAGCGCGTTGAGAGTAAATACAATTTCTTTTTGCCCCACTTCAAAAGAAATTTCGCTGAAATTTTATTTTTCATCTGTGTCTATCTGTGTTCATCTGTGGCGGAAATGAAAGCTGTCATCCTGGCCGCCGGCAAAGGCACACGCATGCGGGAACTCACCAACGAGCTGCCCAAGCCCATGCTCCGCGTGCAGGGCAAGCCCATCCTCGAACACATTGTCGAGGGCGTCATCGCCGCCGGCGTCCGCGAGATTTTCATCGTCACCGGCTTCCGCGCCGAAGTCGTTGAAAACTATTTCGGCGACGGCAAAAAATGGAATGCGCGCATCGCATTTGGCCGGCAGGTCGTCCAGGACGGCACCGGCAAGGCGCCGGAACTCGCCAAGGATTTCATCGGCGACTCGCCGTTTTTGCTGACTTACGGCGACATTCTGGTTCCACCCGAAACGTATCCGAAAATGGTGCGGCGCTTCGGTGAAGGCGATTTTGCCGGGGTCATCACCGTCACACCCGGCGAAGACGTGACCAAAGGCGGGCTGAATTTCTTCGACGATCAATTCTGCCTGAAACGGCTCGTCGAAAAGCCGTCCCGCGAGCAGTTGGAGCAATTGCGCCGCGACGGCTGGCTCAAGCCCGGCGTTCCGGCGTGGTTA
>Ga0265338_10003616_pt1 | contig 21554 bp, 20 predicted proteins | sample 42126metaG_FD_193579 | JGI IMG/M metagenome (GOLD analysis project Ga0265338, IMG submission 193579) | Rhizosphere microbial communities from Carex aquatilis grown in University of Washington, Seatle, WA, United States - 4-21-26 metaG | ecosystem: Host-associated > Plants > Roots > Rhizosphere... | reverse complement strand
CCTGCGGATCAAATTCGCCGAGGTGGATCCGTGTGCGCATCACGCGAGTGACGGCGTCGTTGAGCCGCGCTTCGGTCAGTTTGCCTTCGCGCACCGCGGCAGGAATGTTGTCCATGAATTCCTTATCGGAAAAATCGCACCCGGCCATGATTGATTCCGCCACGGCATCGACAAAAGTGATTTGTTTTCCAAAATGCCCGTTCACCATCGTCCGGACGCCGCCCAAGTCGGAGACCACGAAGCCTTCGTGCTTCCATTGGTTCTTCAACACGTCGGTGAGCAGCCAGTGATTGATGTTGTTCGGATGGCCGTTGATCCCGTTGTAGGACGCCATGAGCGACTGCGCTTTGGCTTCAACCACGCAGTCGCGGAAATGCGGGAGCCAATACTCGTAAAGCATCCGTTCGGAAACGTGCGCGTCGAGTTTTTGCCGGTCTTTCTCCACATTGTTAACCGCGTAATGCTTCAATGTGGCGGCGAGCTTGAGATAGTGCGCGTCGTCACCCTGCAATCCCGTCACGTAAGCGACTCCCAGGCGGCCCGTGAGAAACGGGTCTTCACCGAAGCATTCGTTGATGCGGCCCCAATACGGGTTGCGGCTGATGTTAATGACCGGCGCGCGATAAATGAGCCCTTTGTGAAAGCCTTTGAAATTCGGGTCCTGGTGCCAGCCGTTGTAAATGGCGCGGGCTTCGTCGGAAATGGCCACGGCCTCGGAATGAACGAGATTCGTGTCCCACGTCGCTGCCATCGCGATCGGCACCGGAAACATTGTGGTCGGCTCGGTCCACACGACACCGTGCAAACACTGGTTCCATTTGTCCGAACGCAGACCGAAACGCTCCAGATCGGGGCCGTTGTGGTTGAGGGCGACCCCTTTTTCTTCGAGTGTCAGCCGGGATACGAGATCGGCGACACGCGCATCAAGCGACGCATCCGGGTTGAGGTAAAGCGGCTTGTCAGCCGCCAGCGGCACGGTCAACGGATTTGGCTCCGCGGCAAATCCATTGAGCGCGATGAGCAAAGTGAGAGCCAGGAGGGATGGTTGTTTCATGATAAATTAGTCAGGACGGGTCCGGGGACACGATTCATCTAACCGCTTTTGTGACGCGAAGGAGTTCAGCCGCGGCCGCAATGTCCTTGTCGCCATGGCCGGCGGCAATGGCTTTTTGAAAAGTATCCAACGCCGCTTCGGCGGTGTTCAGGTGAATGGAAAGTTTGTCCGCTTCCCGGATGGAATAAGCCAGGTCCTTGGCCATGAGGCGCAACAGAAAATTCGGCGTGTAATCGGCGGCCGTCATGCGCGCCGAGACTGCCTTCACGAGCGGACTGCCGGGCGCGCCTTGCGTGAGCACTTCCAACGCGCGGCCGCGATCAAGGCCGCTGCGCTCGATCATCGTCAGCGCCTCCCCGAGCGCGATAATTTGCACGCCGCAGACGAAATTGTTGATCAGCTTGATCAACGCCCCGCTGCCAATCGGGCCGACGAGCGCCATGGATTTGCTCATGGCCGCAAGCATCGGCCGCACTTTTTCCAACGTGGCAGCGGAACCGCCCACGAGAAAATTCAGTTCACCCGCAGCCGCCTGGTTCTTGCTGCCCGTGACGGGCGCGTCCAGAAATTCGCATTTCCGCGCTTCAACCGCCGCCGAGAGCTCGCGCACCCAATCGACGGTCACCGTGCTGGAGTCGATGCACACCGTTCCCGGAACCGCGGCGGACAACGCGCCGTTTTCGCCGAGCCACATCGCGCGCGACGCAGTATCGTCAGCAACCATGCTGATAATAATTTCCGCACCGGCGGCGGCTTCCCGCGCGGACAGCGCCACGCGCGCGCCCGCTTCGGCAAAGGCGCGGGCTTTTTCGGGATTGCGATTGAAGACCGCCACGGAAAATCCATTGGCGAGGAGACGCCGCGCCATGCCCGAGCCCATTATTCCCAGACCTAAAAACGCCACTCGAGGTTTGCTCATATAAATCAGGATAAATGTTTTACAGTAATCAACGTATCACCCCGCGGGAGAACCCGCAGCGGGTTGCGAAGCGGACGCCCGAAACCGGCGAACGTCACATCCATGACATCACCGTGCTCCAACAAAATGCCGGCGCCAAAACTCAAGCTGCACGCGCCGAAATAGTGGACATGAACGTCACCGGGGCGGCGGTGCCCCTCAAACTTGAAATGATGATGCTCGAGGTTCGCCACGCTGTGGCACATCTCCGCTTCACCGGTTAAAATTTCCTGCGACCAAAGAACTTTCCCCGCGCGTTCGATTGCGACCTTGCCGGGGACGGATTGGAATTCCGGATCAACCACGAGTTCCGGCCCCAAGGCGCAGGTGCGGAGCTTCGATCCGGCAAGGTTGAGATAGTTTCGCTTTTCGAATTTGTGATCGGAAAATTCATTGCCTATGGCCATGCCGATGCGCCGCGGGGCGCCGTCCTTGCCGATGAAATAGACGCCGGCAATCTCCGCCTCCTCGCCGCCGTCCTCCGCATACGGCGGCACTTCGAGCGGTTCGCCGGGCGCGCGCAGGACCGAGCCGTTCCCTTTGTAGAACCATTCGGGCGCGATGCCGATTTTTCCCGGGGCGGGTTTGCCGCCCTCCACACCCCACTTGAATATCTTCATGCTGTCATTCATTTCGGCTTCGCTCGCGCTGTGCATCGCCTGGCGATTTTTAGCGCTGCCGAGATGGGTGAGACCGGTGCCGGTAACCAGACAACGCGCGGGCTCTTCGGGATGATCGATGGGGGCCAGCAATTTCCAACCGCCGTTGCCGCCGTAAACCGCATCGTAATCCAATTCATCGCCGATGGCGGATTCGCGAACCAGCTTTGACAGCGGCGCACCCTGTGAGTCCGCCAGGACCGCGAGGTCGTAAATGGATTTCACCCCGGCGATCAATCTCAACCGCGGTTCCTCGACCAGCGCCACGCGGCGGGTTGTCCCGTTTTGGATTTGGACCAGGCGCATCATTCGGTAATTTTGAATTTTCCCAGGGCGGCCTCGTCGACCGTGAGGCCAAAGCCGGGAGTGTTTTCATCCAGATCAATATAGCCATCCTTCGGCATCGGCTCGCCTTTGAAGATATACCAGAAGAGCTCGTTGCCAACTTCGACATCGACGGGCGGGAAGAACTCGGCCATCGGCGAATTCAGGCTGGCCATGACGACGTGATAATTGTGCATTTGCCCCGCGTGCGGAATCACCGGAATCGAATGCGCCTCGGCCAGCGCCGCAATCTTGCGCGCCTGGGTGGGGCCGCCGACGCGATTCGTGTCGAACTGGATGTAATCCACCGCGCGCGCTTCGATGAGTTCACGGAAGCCGTAGATCGTGTGCTCATGCTCGCCACCGGAAATCGGAATGCGACCGAAACGCTTCAATTCCGCGTAGCCGTGGATGTCGTCGGGAATCACTGGTTCTTCCAGCCAGCGCAGGTTGAATTTTTCGAGCAGCAGGATCATCCGCTTCGCGTAATCCAGGTTCCAGCCCATGTAAGCGTCGGCCATGATGTCCACACCGTCGCCGACGGTTTCGCGCACCGTGCGGACCAACGCCACATTTTTTTGCATGCCTTCCGCGCCATCGGTGGGCCCCCAGCCGAAGCGCAGCTTCATGGCTTGGTAACCCTGCTTTTTGTATTTGCCCGCCTCACTGGCGAGTTCCTTCAACGGCGTGGAGTAAAGCCGGCTGGCATAGACCGGAATTTTCGGCTTGGTGCGTCCACCGAGCAATCGATAGACCGGTTGCTTGGCCGATTTGCCGAGTAAATCCCAGAGGGCAATATCGATGGCGCTGATGGCGACCATTGCGATGCCCTTGCGGCCAAACGCCATCGTTTTGCGATACATGTGTTGCCAGAGAAATTCCGTGTCCCACGGATCGGCGCCGATCAGCAGCGGTTTGAGATAGAGATCGATGACCTGCTTGGTCACGAGCGGAGAAAGCGCCGCGTTGCCGATGCCGACCAGGCCGGTGTCGGTGAAAATTTCCACGAGCAGCCAGCCGTGAAAAGTGAACGTGCCCATGGTGGCCTTGGTCAGCATGGGCGAAACCGCGTCCATCGGGTTCGTGCAAAAGTGCGGCGGCAACGGAACAGTTTTGCCGGTCCATTGGATGGCGCGGGTGCGGATTTCAGTGATTTTCATGTGGGTTCTTTTGTTGAAGTAAAGGGAAGCGTGCTTTGGTCGGCAATTTTAAGCGGTTGAATTTTCGGGATGACGAGACAGATCAAAATGAACGCCGCGACGTGCAACGAACCCGCAACCATCAGCACCGGCGTGTAGCTGAAGCCGTGATCCAGCAAATATCCCGCGAACTGGCCGAGCACCACGCCGCCCAGCGCGCCACCGAAGCCGACAAACCCCGCCACCGTGCCGAGCGCGTGCCGGGGAAACATGTCCGTCGGTAAAATCATGACCAGGGTGGACCACGATTGCTGGCCGAAAAAAGCAACGCTGAAAAGAAAAATCACCCACGGAACGGACACGTGCGGGACGAGCATCACGCACGGCATGACAGCGGCGCTCAAACCGAGCGCGATCTTGCGCCCGGCGCTCACGGCGAATCCGCGATGCAGCAGCCAGCTCGAAAGGCCACCGCCGACCAGACAGCCCGCCGCCGCCGCCGCAAACGGAATCCACGCCACCGAGCCGACGGCCTTGATATCGAACCCGCGCGCATCAAGCAGATATTTCGGCAACCAGAACATATAAAAATACCAGGCGGCGTCCGTGAGAAATTTGGCGCCGATGATACCCCAGGTTTCGCGGAAACGCAGCAACTCGCGCATGGGAACCGGCGGCGGCGCCACGTCGGTTTTTTCCATCACCGGACGAAGATATTCGCGCTCCTCCGCGCCCAGCCGCGGATGCTGTGCGGGCGGAAAATAAAAATACGCCCACCAGCCCGTCCACAACAGTCCGAGTCCGCCGGTGGCAAAAAAAATCCATCGCCACGAGGAAATGTTAAACCAAAAAACGTGCAGAATAATCCAGGCAATCAGCGGCGGGGCGATGATCCCGCCCAGGCCGGTTCCAGCGTTGATGATGCCCATGGCGGTGGAACGTTCCTTCACCGGGAACCATTCGGCCACGACCCGTGTGGCCGCGGGGAAGCCCCCGCCTTCGCCGGCGCCAAGCAGCAATCGGCTCGCCGCGAGCATCACCACGCCGCCGGCAAGACCGTGGCTCGCGCACGCGACCGACCAGAAAATCATGATCCAAAAAAAACCGCGCCGCGTGCCGAGAACATCCATCAGCCGCCCGCCGCCGACATACATGAATCCGTAGGTGAGCAGAAACGCGGAATCCAGGAACGCCTTCACCGTGTTGGTGATGGGAATCTCCCGGCGGATTTCACCGATCGCCACGGGCAAGGTCTGCCGGTCAAGATAGCTGATCGCAATGGCCGCGCTGACCAGCAGCGCAATCCGCCACCGTAGCGCGGAGTGCGCGTTTGCCGCGGCGGGGGATGGCACGTCTGAAAGCATGAGAAACAATTCGCTGATCGGTGATTACTGATATATCAGTAAATAGCCGCGCCGAAGGTGTCAAGGGTCGAGTCGGGATGCCAGCGGATCTGGGACACAACATGGCACTACCACTGAAAAGGCTTCGGAGTGCAAGTCCTTGTAGCGAAGAGTTGCACTCGGCAAGGCGCAATCGTTTGGATTTCCCCGGACGATAAGACATGACAATCGCTACCAATGCTAAAACCTGAACAGGTTAAAGCAACGAAATCGGCGCGTCACTTGATCGCACCCATAACAGAAAGCGATAGTAGTAACAACCGTCAGCAGGACCTGAATCCCATCCAGACGCCCTACCAACAGACGAGCCGCGATGATGCTGCAAAAGGGCAGCAGCAACGGCGCGTGCCACACAAATACTGCCCCGGAGCGTTGGCCCAACTGAGTACGCCCAATAGCGGAAGTCAGCTCCTGAAATCTTTGCAACAGCCACCAAAGGGCGAGTGGCACAACCGGATACAGGAAAAAGCTGGTTCGCAACAAAATCGCCGCCAGGACACCAAGGGCGCCGTTCAAGGCAAGCCATCGCGGGACTGGTACCCCGATTTTCTCAGCGGCCAAGCCAACCATATAACAATGCGCGTAGGAAAATAAGAGCATGTATGCCGGACCGTTAGCCTGCACCGGCGGATTAAAGCCGAATCCTGAGGTCAAATGAGCTGCGGTCACCACCATCCAAACGAGCCACAATCGCTTGATCACGGTCGCAGCGGCAATACAAATGGATGAAATCGCAAAAAGATAAGGCAGAAAATAGAACTGCGGACCGACTGGAATCAAAAAAAAGGACAACCAGTCCTCGACGGTGCTGGGCGCTAGACATTTCCAGTCATACCAGCCAGTTCGAGTTACCAAGAATAGGGCGGTCTTATAGGCGATGGAAAACACAAGACACGGAAGCAGAAGCCGTTTCGTGCGTTTTCCAATCCACACGCCAAGTTCCAGATTGTTTTTGGGAAGTTGTTGCGTCAAAAGACCTGAGCAAAAGAAAAAGGCCATAACACACCAGCCAAACAACACCTTCAACCAATTCACCCAAAGCATACAATCAGAAGATAAACGCCCGGGAGAATGGATATGGATCAAGACAACCCCCATGATTGCAAAAGCCTTCAGGCCATCTATGTCTGGCCGCCGAGCCGTGGGAAGGCCGATTAGCCTCTCTGAGCCGAGTCGTGCTTGCTCCTGACTGATCATTTTCGGGGTTTTGCCTCTGGATCCTCCGCAGGAATTCCAGAATGGATTTGTCTGTCCAACCGTTTATCATAATATTTGATTATTCTCGGTTACATTTTAGAAACATCTATTAGAAAATATAAATTACCTCTCCAGTGATGTTCAATTTGATCACTCGAATTTCCTACGATGTGCGCCCGGCCCGCAGCTTGACACGCAGCGTGCCCTGCACTCAGAATTTCATATTGATATGCCGGGCCCACCCAAACGCTTACTTTTGATCACGCCGAAAGCGCCGATTGATTCGTTGGCGGGACGGGCTTATGTCGAGATTCGGAACAAGATTCTCAAAGGTGATTTGGCGGTGGGGGAAGCGCTTTCACGCCGAAAACTCGCGTCCGAACTCAGCATCAGCGTGCCGCCGCTCACGGAAGCGTTGCAACGATTGGAACGCGAAGGGCTGCTCGAAAGTAAACCGCGGGTGGGCACCCGGGTGCGCGTTCCCACCCCGCGTGACGTGGAAGACCGCAGCCTCGTCCGCGAGGCGTTGGAAACCCAGGCGGCGCGGCTCTTTGCCGAACGCGCCGCGCCGGGCGAGAAGAAAGCGCTTCAACGCATGGGACGCGAAGTCGACCGGCTCTATGCCTCCTGTGAAACGGCGTCTGATCGGGATTATCTCTTTTTGGTCAATACCTACCATATGAGTTTGCATTTGCGCATTGCTGATTGTGCCCGCTGCCCGGCGCTTCGCGACGCGATCGAGAAGGAGCAGGTCCTGATTTTTAATTGTCTCTATGACACGGCTGTGCAGCGGCGCAACCTTGCGTCAGATCATCACGCACGTTTGACGGACACGCTTGCCCGCGGCACACCCACGCAAGCGGACGCAGCCATGCGCCAACACATTCGCACGGGGCTCAAGGAGGTTTTAACGGGGCTGGAGCAGCTGGATCGCAAACGGCCCGGCTGGCGGCGCAAGAAGCGTTAGACAAGTCGCGAATGTATTCTTTGGGAACCAAAGGAGTGGCGGGTGCCTCTTAATGACATAAACACCTCATACACAGCCTTGAATAGAAGGGGCTTCGGCGGGAGGTGGGAACGGAAAAGGTGGAAATCACCCCCTCGAACCGAATGAATAGCGCTTGCTGAAAATGAGTCGAACCTTATATGACACGCTGTAAAAAATAGCGTAAATTAATTTGAGATTATGAAGGTCACGATATTTCAAAAGAGCGGGTTGGTCCTGATGCTGGCGCTAGCGCCGTTTTTGGGAGGCTGCGAACAGCAGGCCCATTCTGCCGACGTCAACGCCCCGGCCCCCGTTATGACGGACAACCAGCCCCCGGCTGAACTCACAGCCACCGACACGAACGAGCCAGTGGCGACCAACGACGATGCCTTGGCGAATGCCGACGGCAAATTGATTTCCACGCCGGCCATGTCTTCGACCAATATCAGCAACAATCCGCAGCTCGGGGATTTCGTGAAGCTGGTGCAGGCGGGAGTGGGCGAAAGCGTGCTGCTGGCCTACGTCACGAATTCATCGACCGCATTCAATCTTTCGTCCGACGACATCGTTTATCTCAACGACCTCGGCGCGCCGGAGACGACCATCACCGCCATGCTGCAACGGGACCAGTATTACAACGGAAGCGCCGCCACCGCACCCGCGCCGATGACTGCGCCAACCGCTGAGACAGCCCCCGCGCCGGCGCAGGCTCCGATCCCGGATCAAAATGCGATGGCGCAAACGCCGCCACTGACGCCTTCGCCGGAAGTTGAGCAGGAAGTTCAACAATCGCCCAACGGGTCTTACAGTTACTTCTATGATTCGCTGTCACCCTATGGCAACTGGGTCGATATCACGGGTTATGGTCCTTGCTGGCAACCGACCGTGGTGGTTGCAAATCCCGGTTGGCAGCCTTACGGCGATCGCGGACATTGGGCCTACACGGACACCGGTTGGTGCTGGGTTTCTGATTATTCGTGGGGCTGGGCGCCGTTTCACTACGGACGCTGGTTCCATCACAATCGCTTCGGCTGGTGCTGGGCGCCGGACACAGTTTGGGGACCGGCCTGGGTGAGTTGGAGATATAGTGACGCCTATTGCGGCTGGGCGCCGCTGCCGCCCGCGGCCTGCTATCGGCCGGGATTTGGATTCACCTATTACGGGCGGTCGGTTGGGTTCAATTTCACATTTGGCCTTGGCGTGAATCGGTTCCTGTTCGTTCCGATGAATCATTTTCACGACCGTTCCCCCGGGCGCTTCCGCGTAGAACATCGTGAAGTGACAAAGATTTACAACACGACGATCATTAACAACCAAATCATCCGCGGGAACAACAATACGCTTATTAATCGGGGAGTGCCGGTCGACCGCGTTGCGAGGGCGACGCACACTGATATCCGGCCCATCCACATCCGGGCAGATGCCGACGGCCCGCGCACGTCGCAACTCGGCCGCGATGGCCGGTCGCTGTCAGTCTTCCGTCCGGAATTGCCACAACCGCGAACGGGCACTGCGCCCCGGCTCGTGGGCGAAGGTGTGCGGCCGGCACCGGATTTCAATCTCCACTCGCGCGTGGAGCGCAGGCCGATAGAACGTAGTCCGGTGGTCACGAGCGCCCCTGAGCGCCGGCCTATCATTTCCAATCCGGGCATGAACCGTCCCATCGAACGCCCGGGGCAAACTCCCTCGGCGAACTTTGGGCGCGGTCGGGACCTCCAGCCGCAACTGCCCGGCCAACCTAATCGGGGAGATAATAATCAGCGGACAGTGACGCCGCCCCTTCGCCCGCAAGGCGGAACGCCGGCTCAAGGTTTTAACTCGCCGGCCCCCGCTCGACCGGACAATAACCCGCGCGGCAATGACTTGGGGCAAGAGCGGCAGCAGCGGCAATTGTTGGAACAACAACCTGCCCAGCAACAGCAGCGGGATGTTTCGCCGAGGCAACAGCGGGAGTTCCAGCCACAACCAACCGTGCCCATTCCCCGGCAGGAAGCGCCGCCTCGTTCCGTTGACGTTCCTCGCGTGGAACCGCGGGTGAATAATAACCCGGATTCCAATCCCGGTTTCCGCACCCAACCGCCCGTGCGTTCGGAGCCCGTCGCTCCGCCGCGCACTTTTGAAACGCGCCCGGCGCCGGAAGTCCGTTCTGCGCCACCGCAATATAGCGCACCCGCCCGGGAGTCTCGGTCAGATAACGGCGGCGGAAATGGCAACGGTAATGGTAATGCCAATGGAAACGGCAGTGACCGTGGAAATGGCCGCGGAAACCGTTGAAAATAATCCGCCGCGCGAGCGGGCCTTTTGTTTTCTCCTTTTGAAAGATTCTTGCCGCTGGCACTATCGGCGTGATGGGTATCACGCCGGAGCAATTCAAAAGAATGGAAGAGCGCCTGGGCCGTTCTCTCCGCGCGGCCAGGGCCGCTCTTGAATCCGGCCCGCGGCTGAATACCAGCAGCCACCAAATTATTCTCGGTCTCGATCCATCCCTGCGTGGAACCGGCTTTGGAGTGATCCGCCTGGCGAAACCGTGCCCGGAGACACTCGCGCACGGCACCATTTCCTGTTCGCAAACCTGGGAGCGATCCCGCTGCCTTGTGCGCATTGTTCAAACCTTGCGCGAGGTGCTCAAAGAATTTCAACCCACGGTGTGCGTCGTGGAAGGAATTTTCTACGCGCAAAACCTGCAAACGGCGATGATCATGGGCGAAGCCCGCGGCGCGGCGTTGTCCGCGATTGGCGAAGCGGGCCTGGAAATTTACGAAGTGGCCCCGCGCAAAGTGAAGCAGGCAATAGTAGGCTACGGCGCCGCGCAAAAAACCGCGGTGGCGAAAATGGTTCAGCGTATGTTGCGCCTCGCGGAGACGCCCGCGCCGGATGCGGCCGACGCGCTCGCGCTGGCGTTGACACACGCGCAGGAAAACGGGCGGTATTCGTTCACGGTGCGGAAAAAGCTTTAATTTAATGATCACTTTTCTTCACGGTAAACTGGTCGAAGCGCTGCCGACCCAAATCACGGTGGACGTGAACGGCGTCGGTTACGAGGCGCTGATCCCCTTGTCTTCCTACGACAAATTGCCGCAGCCGGGCCAATCGATAAAACTCCTGACGCAATTGGTGATTCGCGAGGATGCACACACGCTTTATGGATTCATGAGCCCGGAGGAGCGCGATTTATTTCGATTGCTGGTTCACACGGTGAGCGGCATCGGGCCAAAAACGGCCCTGAACGTGTTGAGCGGCATCAGCGTCACGGCGTTTCGCGGCGCGGTGGCGGGCGGCGACCTCAAGGCGCTTTCAAAAATTTCCGGCGTTGGCAAAAAAACGGCGGAGCGGATCGTCGTGGAATTAAAAGACAAAATCGGCATGGCCGGCGCGTGGGAGGCGGCAAGCGCGAGACACGGCCTGTCCGCGGAGGAGCAACGCATCAATGACGCCGTGCTGGCTTTGGTCGCGCTCGGGTTCAAACAAATCGAGGCGCATGATTCCGTGCGCGCGGCGCAAGCCGTTCTCGGCACGCAGGCGACCGTTGAAGACCTGGTTCGCGTGTGCCTGAAGAAGGGGGCGTGATGGCGGAGCAGAGTTCAAAAGCCCCCAAGCGGGTTTCCGGAATTGTCGTTCCCCACCAGCCGCGTTGGTTTCAAAGGCTCGGGGCTTTCCTGATTTATTGCATGGCACGGGCGTATGCCATGACCCTGCGCATTCGTTGGGACAACCAATCCGGCTATCTCATGGACAAGTTGGGCGGTCCGGCGATTTATTGCCTATGGCACAATCGTCTCATTCTCTGCATGGAAGCGTACCTGGCGCAGACGCGGCAACGCAGCGTCGGCATCGGCCTGGCGGCGCTGATCAGTGCCAGCAAAGACGGCGCTTTTCTGGAGGCCATCCTGGCGCGCTTCGGCGTGCAGGCAGCGCGCGGTTCCTCGAGCCGGCGCGGGCCGCAGGCGTTGCTCGAACTGACCTCATGGGCGGAACGCGGCTATGATCTCGCGATCACTCCGGACGGGCCGCGCGGGCCGCGTTATATCGTGCAGCCGGGCGTGATGTCGCTCGCGCAATTGACGGGCTTGCCGATTGTACCCTTCGGCTTTCATGCCCGCCGGAAAATTCAAATGAAAAGCTGGGACGGATTCCAAATCCCGTTGCCCTTTTCACGATGCGACTTAAGCCTGGGATTACCGGTCAAAGTACCTCGCGATGCCACCGACGCGCAACGGGAGGAAATCCGGCTGCAATTGGAAAAAACACTCAATGGTATTTCGCGCGACTAACCGGGCTTCGGTCGGTCAGACCAACCTCGCTAGAAATTTGTAGAGGGCATATCGCCGCATCACGGACTTCACGTAGGCTTTCGTATCCGGAAATCCGATCTGTCCGATGAACACGACGCTATTGGTCGCGGCCGCGCCGCCATTCCATTTCAAGAGATGCCCGCGACCGGCATTATAATCCGCGAGGGCGAACGGGATGGGATTGTCCGTGTGCGCGTAACGTTTCAGCAATTTGCCGAGGTAAAATGTTCCGGCGAGCACATTGGTGCCGGGATCAAAACATTGCTCGTGCGAGAAATTCCGGACGTGCTCGGCGCCCGCCCAATCGAGCGCGGCGGCCTCCTGCAGCTGCATCAAACCGATCTCGCCGGCCCGTCCGCGCCGGTCCGGGTGAAAGCGCGTCTCCCGCCAGACAACGGCTTTGACCAGGAGGGGATCGACGGCGTAACGGCTGGCGGCGGCGTTAATTTGCGGTTCGAACTTCCGGCCCTGAAAATCAACAAGCCAAAGGTATACGGCGATTCCAAAAATGCCGGCGGCGCAGAGGGTAAGCGATAGCAAAATTATACGGCGCCATTTCACGGCGGGATTCTAGCTGCTCGCGGCCGATGCCGCATGCCAAATTTCAATTTCGGTTGCGTCTTGTTTGAAGTGCACAGGCATAACCACGCTTTGGGACTGGCAGACATGTCTGCCAGTCGGAAAGCGGCGACATGTCGCCGCACCCCAAATTGGAACACACACCCCCTGGTCCACCGCGCTTGACAGGTTGCGCGCGAGACCCAACTCTCAACTGACGAATGATTGCCCGCGTCAGCCTCGAAATCGCACTCCGCAAGGAGTTCGATTATTTGATCCCGCCCGGCCTCGTTGGCCTGGTGGATGTGGGCAGCCGCGTTCAAGTCCCGTTCGGCCCGCGCAAAATCATGGGATGCGTCACCGCGCTGGCCGAAGAATCGGCGCACGCGAAACTCAAGCCGATTATCAAAGTCATCGGTGCGCAGACGCTCGTGACGCCCAAGGTGCTGAAGCTCGCCCGCTGGATCGCGGATTATTACTGCTGCGCGCCCGAAATCGCCCTGAAAAGTGTGCTGCCGGAAGTGGTGCGCAAGGAAAAGAGCGGCTGGCGCGAGCGGTTGTTTGTGCGGGCGCTGCCGGTGACGGGGGAGTTGCCGAAACTGCCGAAACGCCAGCGCGAGATCTGGAACATCATCGAGGAACGGCGCGAGCTGCCCTTGCAGGAATTGCTGGAGCTTGCCGAGACAACGGCATCAACCATCCGCCGTTTGGAGGACCGTGGCCTAGTGGAGATCGCGAATCAAATATCGGAGCGCGATCCGTACGCGCGCGAGCATATTTTGCCGACGCAACCACTGACATTGAATGCCTCGCAATCGGGCGCGTTGGAGAAGATCAAAGGTGCCATGCAGCGTGCTGCTGGCGGCACATTTCTGCTCCACGGCGTCACCGGCAGTGGCAAAACCGAAGTCTATCTCCAGGCGATCGCTCACGCATTGGAACAGGGCAGAGGCGCCATTGTGCTGGTGCCTGAAATCGCCCTGACGCCCCAGACGGTGGAACGATTCAAGGCGCGGTTCAGTTCGGGAAAATTGCAAACCCTCGTCGCGGTGCTGCATTCGCATCTTTCCTCGGGCGAACGCCACGATGAATGGCACAAGATCCGGCAGGGGCGCGCGCGCATTGTCATCGGCGCCCGCTCGGCGATTTTTGCGCCGGTGGATCCGCTCGGTGTCATCATCGTAGACGAGGAGCATGAGCACACTTACAAACAGGAGGAATCCCCGCGTTACCACGCGCGCGACGTGGCCATCATGCGCGGGCAGATGGAAGGCGCGCCGGTGGTGCTCGGGTCGGCCACGCCCTCGCTCGAAACGTATTTCAATTGTCGCAAAGGAAAATACGCCTTGCTTGAATTGCCGGAACGCGTGGATGACCAGAAAATGCCGAGGGTGCGAGTGGTGGATATGCGGCAGGCGGCGCGCAAGGACAAGGGCACACCTATTTTTTCGCCGCAACTCAAGGAAGCCATCACGCAGCGGCTTGAACGCGGCGAGCAGACAATTCTATTTTTGAACCGCCGGGGTTATTCGACCTCGTTGCAATGCCCGTTGTGCGGTCACGTTTGCGGCTGCCCGAACTGCAGCATCTCGCTCACCTACCATCGGCAGGAACAAAAGCTGGCGTGTCATATCTGCGGGCACAGCGAAAAAGTTCCGGCCGTTTGCCCGAACGAAAGCTGCAAGAACCCGGCGATACGCTTCGCGGGAACGGGCACGCAAAAGGTGGAGGAAACACTCGCGAAATTATTTCCGAACGCCCGGGTCCACCGAATGGATGCCGACACGATGAAGCGCAAGGATGATTATCGTAAAATCCTGGGCGATTTCCGCGTCGGCAAAATTGATATTTTGGTCGGCACGCAAATGATCGCGAAGGGGCTGCACTTCCCGAACGTCACGCTCGTCGGAATTATTTATGCCGACCTGGCGTTGCATCAGCCCGATTTTCGGGCGGGCGAGCGGACGTTTCAATTGCTCACGCAGGTGGCGGGGCGCGCCGGGCGCGGGGACATCGAAGGCGAAGTGGTGGTGCAGGCGTTCACGCCGTTTCATCCGGCGATTCAATATGCGCGGCGGCATGATTTCATCGGGTTCTACGAGCAGGAAACGGAGTTTCGCGAGCAATTGAAATACCCGCCGTTCAGCCGCGTGGCCTTGTTGACCTTGAAAGGTCGCAATGAGGAAAAGGTGAAATTTTCGGCGGACCATTTAAAACGGGTGCTGGAGTCCACAGTCCAGAGTCCACAGTCCACAGTCGAAGCGACGCGCACTGCAGACTTTCGTGACTTGGTCATTGCTGGTCCGGCTCCTGCGCCGTTGCTGCGGGCGGAAACGTATTATCGGTACCAGATCATGTTGCGCACGCAACGAATGAGTGCGCTCAGCCGGGAACTTTCCAAAGTCATTCAGTCGCTGGTTCTGCCTGAAGATGTGACGCTGGCGGTGGATATTGACCCGGTGGATTTGGCCTGAGTTATGGAATCTCCAAACGGCAAAATTCCTGTGGCTGAAGGTTCGAAATCACAGTCTTTATCAATTCCGATGCGCCTTGGATCCTTCGCAAGTCATTCGTTGAAAGTTCGAGAATCGCGATTTGCCTATTTGAAAGATTCTGCTGGTATCGAATGTTCTGGTCGGACGTGACAAATAGGTCAAAGTCCTTTCCGGCAAGGCGAAGCAATTCTCCGTTGGTTATTCCCATCCAACCACACTGCTGCGCCGTCTTGCACTCATGACCGCCCAGCAACTTATGCATCGGCCACGGCACACATTCGTCTAAAAGGATCTTCATGCTGCCGGCGACAGCAAAGCAGACTCGGAGCGCTCCAGGACGCGACACGCCATCTCACGAGTAACCGTGGGAAAGCACTCGATAAATACCTCAAGTGAGTAATTGTTCTCGAGATACTCAAATAAAGTCTTCACTGGGACACGCGTTCCGCGAAACACGGGCGTGCCACCTAGAATGTCCCGGTCAACCGTGATGAGGTCGTCTCCGCTCATGCTTGAATGTAACCCCGAATGTCGCTTAATGTAAATTGCTTTTGAAGCAGTCTATTTCGCTTTGACTCGAAAATCGCTGGCGTTCGCGATCTTATCCAAGTCGCCGCCGTAAAATTCCTTGCGATAGCTTTCCGTCTCCAGCAAGTGCTGCTCAAGGTCCTTCTTGTCGCGGTTGATGATGAACTTCAGTTCGTCCATATCGGCGGACCAGCGGAAGCCGTTGAAAAATTCCGAGCCCGCAAATTGCGTTTTATAGAGCGCGTTTTTCGAGTAGCAAGTGCCAAGATACAGGTGCTTGAAATTGCGTTCGGCAAACAGCGCCACCGCCGAAGTCATCATGAACATGCCGAGGTTGCGGGCGTAATAGTTCAAGTCGTAGAAGGCGTAATAATAAAACGCCAATTCCTTGCTTTCCAGATACACCGTGGCCGCGCCGACTTCCGTGCCCGTCTTCACGTCGATGAACAACAACAGGTGGGAAATGATCGGCGAAGAAAAGAGCGCGTCGAGCCGCTCGAAACTCATGATGTCCTTGCCGAATTTGATGTCCGCGTAGGTCTTGAAAAACTGGCGGCGCTCCGGCGTGTAATTATATTTGTCGCGCGGAACCAGCCGGACTTCGATGCCTTCACCTTTGCGCAGGATGCGTCGGTTTTCGGACGTGGGTTTGAACTTCCCAAGGTTCACGCGAATTTGCCGGCACAAATAGAACCGGTCCAGGTTGCGCGATGACGGCAGAAAGCCGGCATTGAAAATATCCGAGGGCGTTTCACCGGTTTCCGGCAGGGCCCAAATGGCGTACGGAAATTGGTAATGGTCGTAATCGGAGTTTTGTTCGGAAAAAAGCAGTTTCATGGTGGATGCGATTTCGACGAATCACACCGGGACGGGTTGCCTTGCGTGCTCGGATTTGCCGGCGGCGCCGTTGACGCACTTGCGGCGCAGGCGCAATCGCCAACTGGTGAGGACTTCATAGCTGACGGAACCCTTGAGTTTCGCCACGTCATGCACGGTGATTTCCTGGTCGCCCTGCCGGCCCATGATGACGGCTTCGTCCCACATCTGAGCCTCGGGGATTTCTGTGACGTCCACCATCAACGCGTCCATCGCGATGCCGCCGATGAGCGGCGCGTGTTTGCCGTGGATGAGCGCACCGCCCTGGTTGCGGACGCGGGGAAAACCGTCGCCATAACCAATCGGCAGCACGGCAATGCGCCGGTGCGACGATGCGGTGTAACGCATTCCGTAACCCACCACTTCGCCCGGCGCGAGTGTTTGAATCGCCGCGATGCGCGCCTTGACCGACATGACGGGCTCAATGCCCGGAATGCGGCGGCAAACCGACGACGGAAATATGCCGAACATCAAAATGCCGGTTCGGACCATATCCCGATGCGCGTGCGGCAAATCCAAAAAACCGCCGCTGTTGCACAGGTGCTGGCATTTGACGCGGATTCCTTTTTTGGCGAGACCGGACATCACCTGGTCGAAGCGCGAAATCTGGAGGTTGGCAAAGGTCTTATCGAGTTCATCCGATTGCGCAAAATGGGTCATGGCTCCCTCGATCAGCAATGATTTCTCGGCGCAAACCAATTCGATAAGCGAAAGCGCGTCAGTCCAGCGAACGCCGTAGCGGCTCATGCCGGAATTGATTTTGACATGAACCGGTACGCGTTTGCCTGCGGCAGCTGCCGCTTGGGCGAGTTTGCGGACAGTGTTCGGTTCATTGACACAAACGGTCAAATCATGGGCAACGCACCAGGGCAGTTCCGCTTCCTGGCGTTCACCAAGCAGGAGCAGCGGCGCGGTGATGCCCGCGTCGCGCAGCGCCATGGCTTCTTCCAGGGTGCTTACGCCGAGGCAGGAAGCGCCTTCTTCGAGGGCGATGCGCGCCACATCCAGGGCGCCGTGGCCATACGCTTCGTCTTTGGCGACAGCCATTAACTTCACGGACGCCGGCAGGTCGCGGCGGATAAGTTGCATGTTGCGGCGAAGACGCCCGAGGTCAATCTCGGTCCAGGCCGGACGCAACGGAAAATTTGGCGAATTAAAGTCCATTTAACGGCTTACTGTTTAAGCACGAAACAAACCAAATGGCACGAAAAAACGGCCTTGTCCTAATTTGGACTGCGCGGGTATGACCGCGCTTTGTAACTGGCAGACATGTCTGCCAGTCGGAAAGCGGCGACATGTCGCCGCACTCCAAATTAGGACGGGGTGCCCGCCGGGCTTCAGTGTTCCCAGAAACGGAACGTGTGCATGCCGATGACATAACTCACATAGGGATCCACTCCAAGAAACGCCGTGATGAAAAAGACCGTTTGCCAAAACGCCTCCCTTATAGGCTCCACGTACGAAAGCGCGAGGAACAAAATCCACGGACCCATGTTCGACATCGAAAACATGCGTTCCCGAATTTCCGGCGGCAACCAGGGCGCGATGGCTTGAAAACCGTCGAGGGGCGGAATCGGAATCAGGTTCAACAGGATCGCGCTGACTTCGAGCAGCAGCAGCAGTCCCAGCGAAACGGATGCGAGGCTTTGCGGGTCGTTTTGAAGCAAGCCACTTTTAAAAAGTAAGCTGATCAACAAGACCATCGCGAGATTCATGGCGATACCCGCCAGCGAAACCCAGGTATCCCAGGCGCGGGACCGCAGCAATTGACGCTCGATATATACGGCGCCGCCGGGCAGGCCGATGCCGCCCATCATCACCATGACCACCGGTATCAGGAGACTGTAGACGGGATGCGCGTATTTGAGAGGGTTCAACGTGAGATAACCTTTGTCCTTCACCGTATAATCCCCGCCTCGATAAGCCGCCCAGGCGTGCCCGAATTCATGCAGGCAAACGGAGAAAACCCACAACACGGTGACTATGACAAAACATTCCATACGGTCATTTCGCAGTAATCACCACGTAGTTTTTTTTCCCTTTGCGGAGCAGGAGATGTTTGCCGAAAAGCAAATCGCTGGCAGTAATGGCCCGTTGAAAATTCGGTTCGCGCACGTTGTTTACATTTACACCGCCGCCTTCGACATCCTTTCGCGCCTGGCCTTTGGAGGCGCAAAGCCCGCTGTGCACGAGCAGTTCGACCAGTGGCAAGCCGGCGCCGCTGAGTTTCACCAGCTCGATTTCCTTGGTCGGGATTTCACCAACGATGTCGTTGAAGGTGGCTTCGGAAACGCCGGCCAATTCGCCGCCGAAGAGAATCTGGCTGGCGCGAATCGCATCCTGCATGGCGGCTTCCCCGTGGATCAAGCTGGTCATCACGTGTGCCAGTGCCTGATGCGCCGCGCGAGCGCCGGGGTTCTCCAGGTGCTGTTTTTCCAGTTCGGCAATTTTTTCACGCGACAAAAACGTGAAAAAATTCAAATAGCGAACGACATCGCGGTCGTCGGTGTTAATCCAGAACTGGAAAAAACGGTAAACGCTGGTTTTCCTGGGATCGAGCCAGATGGCGCCCGCGGCAGTTTTGCCAAATTTCGAGCCGTCGGCGTTCGTGATGAGCGGCAGCGTGAGGCCGAAAACCGTTTTGCTCAGTTTCTTGCGCGTCAGTTCGATGCCGGCGGTGATGTTGCCCCATTGATCGCTGCCGCCGATTTGAAGTTCGCAATTGTTATCGCGGCAGAGGACATAAAAATCGAATGCCTGCAGCAGCATGTAGCTGAATTCGGTGTAGCTGATGCCGGACTCGCGGTCTTCCATCCGGGCGCGGACGCTCTCCTTGGCAACCATCTGGTTTACGGAAAAATGTTTCCCGATGTCGCGCAGGAATTCGAGAAAACTGACCGGGGTCGTCCAGGTGGCATTGTCGAGGAGCCGCGCCGGATTGGCAGCGGTCTCAAAATCGAGCAAGCGTTTAAGCTGCTCTTTCACGTGGGCAATGTTGTGATTGAGGACTTCCTGGGTGAGCAACTGGCGCTCCTGGGTTTTTCCGCTGGGATCACCGATGGAGCCGGTCGCGCCGCCCGCCAGCGCAATGGGATGATGACCGAGCAATTGAAAGCGCCGTAATGCCAGGAGGGGAACCAGGTTGCCGACGTGGAGGCTGTCGGCGGTGGGATCGAAACCGCAATACAGCGTGAGCGGAGCGGCGACGTGTTTGGCCAGTTCGGCCTTGTCCGTGCAATCGGCGATCAATCCGCGCCACTCGAGTTCATCTAAAATGCTCATCGCGCCAGAGACTAAATTGCCCATGACCGGTTGCCAATAGCCGATTGCCGGCGTGTTTCAGTGTGGGAAAGGTGTGCATGCAAAAAACTGCAAAAAACCGCAAAAAACCGGAGATGGGTTTGGGACGATCGGGGCGAATGGAACTTGGAATATGTTGATGGCGAGCGGTGTATGACGATGGCCGGCCGGTTGGAACAAGAAAATTTGCGTCGCGGTTGCTTGACGAGATTTTTGTTCCTGGATTTTTGGCGACCCGCTGGTGGCGGTCTTGAGTTTCATCCCTGGTTGGCCTTTCTGTCGTTCCTCTCCTGACAGGTATCTAAACAGGGTTGGAGGGGATTTCAATATAAAAAGCGGCAATTCATCCGCAGATGAACGCAGATGAACGCAGACTGGAAAGGCAAGGGCGGCGTCTTTCGCCCGGTGTCAAAAACCACCGAACTACTTTTCAGCGATTTCAACCGCTTCTGATCGGCTGGTTAAAAGCCGTTTTAAACCCGGATTTTGCATTAGAAAACAGTGGGTTAAATCAAATGGATACCGGGCTTTATGAGATCTGACGCAACCCTTGCAGGGTTGTGGAGGCTTGGGATGGTTTCCCTGGGTAGCTCGTTCCTCGCAACCCAAGGGCTGATTGCTACAATCCCTTCAGGATTGGAAACGCGATTCCCGATCCCAGCGCTCCTCGACCTCTTCCGTGATAATTTCGACGACGGCATCACTATCCGGAGCAGCGAGCAGTTTCGCTTCTTCTTCCTTCGTCAGTGCGAAAAATACACCTCGACATGCCATAGTATTTTTACGTCCAACGATCAAGATCACCGACCGCCGCTGGAGACGGGCACCGGCTGCGAATCCAGCGTCCAAAGAGCCCTGAGCATCGGAACTGAAAAGAATGCCATTCGGCGATACAACAGAGTGCCACTCTGTACGACATCAAACATGACAATGACAGCCCGGATTGAAATCGGATGATCATAAATCCACCAAGTCTCGCCGTTGGAGGCTTGGTTGATAGCCTTGACCGTCTGAGATGTCGTGCGCGTGATGCGTCTAACGTTCAGTCAGCGACCCGACGCCACTGGTCTTCGGAATTTGACGCGGCCCGAAGAAATCGTTGCCGGTTCCCAGACCTTTAATTGAATCAACCTTTCCATTTTTGAAATGAACGTAAAACCACCAGAAATCTTTGGTAAATTTGTTTTCGCGTGAAAACCCGTAAACAGTTGATCCCTCCGCGCGTCCATCGTCCGGCTCACCTTCAAAGCCATGCCGTTTCATGATCCTGATCGCGTCTTCCTGTGGCGTGCCCGGAGGAATCCAGTGACCGATTGTTCGCTGGGCTCTCTGGGGATTCATAGATAGACATCCACTTAAAACAACGACCGAAAGGAGCAGAATGACTTTTGCTTTCATGGTTCTACGCTGCCTAACTATTGTGGTGCGACTTGCTCTGCACGCCTCGTGCATCGGTAACTTTGGCAACTTCCCACCCCATATTTTTATGGAACCAGACACCTGAATTTCTATCAAGAATTATCACTAAAAATGTTCCGAAAAGGCCGCCCCCCGCCGTTGAAGCGCCCGGGCTATTGCCAGTCATCCCTCCGCAATGAAAAAACCGAACCCACCTTTAATCCTAAAAGCGGCAATTCATCCCGCAGATGAACGCAGATGCAGAAGGACTTGACGAGATCTCTCGTTTCGGTGGGATTATGCCTTTGACAAACAACGATAGGGGCGGCTGGCGGGATTTAGGAGGTGTTTGGCCGTCTCTATTTATTGAGCTGTTGCGGGAAAT
>Ga0265338_10003615_pt1 | contig 21574 bp, 24 predicted proteins | sample 42126metaG_FD_193579 | JGI IMG/M metagenome (GOLD analysis project Ga0265338, IMG submission 193579) | Rhizosphere microbial communities from Carex aquatilis grown in University of Washington, Seatle, WA, United States - 4-21-26 metaG | ecosystem: Host-associated > Plants > Roots > Rhizosphere... | reverse complement strand
GGCGCCGACATCAAGGCGGCCAGGACAAACCGGCGCCGGCTGATTTTGTTGAACTTCATGGCAACCCTGACGTTATTACTTTAGGCCAATTATCCGGCGTGGCAAGGATTGCGCCCGGCGTCCTTCAGCGTTAGTTTGATGCCGTGCCCGCCAACCCCGTTCAATCAAAGTCCTCGCCGTTGTGGCTGCTGGTGCGGGTCAACGTGCTGCAAAGCTGGCGGCGGCTGATGCTGGTGCGCAATCAATCGCGGCTGCTCACCAGCATCATCGCGCTGTTCCTGACCGGTTATCTGGTCGTGTCGTTCGGATTGTTTTATCAGGGATTGGAATTCATCGCGAAATTCCCGGGCCTGGGCGCGGTGCTCACCGAACGGCTGCTGTATGTGTTGTTCGCTTTTTTGTTCGCCCTCCTGTTGTTGAGCAACCTCATCATTGGCTACACCAATTTTTTCCGCAACCGGGAGGCGGCGTTTTTGTTGACGCTGCCGGTCCCGGCCCAGACCATTTTCCGCTGGAAATTCATCGAATCCACGCTGCTGGCATCATGGGCGTTTGTTTTTTTGATTGCGCCGTTGCTGGTGGCGTTCGGCCTGGTGCGCGGGCTGCCCTGGCATTTTTATCCGGTGACCATGGCGCTCATCGGACTGTTCATCGTGCTGCCGGGTGTGTCCGGCGCCAGCCTGGCGATCTGGATCGGGCGGTTTTTGGACCGGCGCAGTTTTCAAGCAGCCATGATCGTGACGGCCATCGTGTTGCTGGCGCTGGCGGCATTTTGGTGGAAGGCCCAGCCGGTGGACGACGAGCTGCTCGACAAGCGGACCCTGGAAGCGCTGGATCAACTGCTCGCCAAAACGCGTTTTACCCTGTTCCCGTTTTTGCCGAGCTACTGGCTGACGATGTCCGTGCTGCAATGGGCCGAGGGCATTCTGCGCGGCGCCGCATTCTTTTCACTGGTGCTCCTGAGCTACAGCCTGCTGTTTGGCGGTGTTGCCTTCACCCGGTTCGGCGTGATGTTTTACGACACGGCGTCGGCGGTTCAGAGCCGCGCCGGCGGCGGGTGGAATTGGTTTAATGTCCGCCAGGGCCGGCAGCATCCCGTTGGCCGGCTTGAAAAAATCACCGCGAAATTTTCCTGGATTGGCCGCGATGCCTGCGCACTGGCGGTAAAGGACATGCGGATGTTCTGGCGCGATACGACGCAATGGGGCCAAACGGTGATGCTCTTCGGCCTGCTGGGCGTTTACATCATCAACCTGCGCAATTTCACGCACCAGTTGACCAGCCCGTTTTGGATCAATCTGGTGGCCTTCCTCAATCTTGGCATTTGCGCGCTGAACCTCGCCTCCGTAACGACCCGGTTCGTGTTCCCGCAATTCTCGCTGGAAGGCCGGCGGTTGTGGATCGTCGGCATGGCCCCGATGGGCATGGAGCGCGTGGTCAAAACCAAATTCTGGCTGGCCAGCGCCATGTCCCTGCTTGTCACTGTCGGCCTCGTCATGCTTTCGTGTTATTTGCTCAAAATGAGCTGGGACCGGGTGGCTTTTTTTGCCGCGGTCATTACCATCATGACGTTTGCGCTCAACGGCCTTGCCATCGGGCTTGGGGTGCTTTATCCGAACATGAAGGAGGCCAACCCGAACAAGATTGTCAGTGGCTTTGGGGGCACGCTCTGCTTCGTGTTAAGCTCGTTTTACATACTGGCGTCCCTGTTGTTGCTGGGGTTGGGCGAGGCCGGCCTGCACGCCAGCGCCGCCTGGGTGGCGGAAGGCATCATCGGCTTCGTGCTGCTGTCCGTTTGCGTCGGCTGGGCGCCCATGAAGCTCGGGTTGCAACAATTGAAAAATTTCGAGGCGTGAAAACGCTGCGGACGTACCGCCTCGGGCTTCAGGCACTCCGCCGGCCCTTCAAGAGCGGGGTTTGAATGGTGCGGGGACGGCCGGCGGCTGCAAAATTTTTCCCAACGCTTCAAACAACAATGGCGCGCTGGACAAATGCACGCACTGGCCATCACGCGACACCAAACCAAAACCCTCGCCGTAAGCCGGACCATTCGCCACACACACATCGGTGGAACACCCGGTGATTTGCTGTTTGGCGGCATTGACGGCGTCCGCTCGCACGCCATCCGCTTCAAACTTCCACCCCACGATTTTCGTGCGCGGATACCAGTCTCGCAACTCGGCGATGATCTTGGGCGTGGTCACCAGCTCGACCAGCAGCTTGCCGTGCCGGGTGGAGATTTTGTTGACTGACTTGATCTCGGCGAGTTTGCCGGCTTCGTTGGGCGTGAAAATTCTTCCAAACGCAAAATCGCCAACCGCCGCCGCGTGAAAAATCGCATCCACCTTTTTGGCGGACACCGCCTTCAGCTTGGCGCGCAGGTCGGTTGCCGTGGTGAAGGCCTCCACGCGCTGGGCGCGGCGTTCGCCACAATGCGTGGCCATGGTGCCGATGAGCAGGATGACCTTGTGTCCGCGCGCCGCCAGAAAATTGGCCAGTTCGGTGCCCAGGCGGCCGGTCGAAAAATTCGTGAGCCGCCGCACGTCATCCAGCGGCTCGTAGGTCGGCCCGGCAGTGACGATGCAGTTCATGCCTGCAAATTAACCGCCAAGAACGCCAGGAACGCAAAGCAATTTTTGAGGACGGAACCCAGGAGTGAATGGACGGTGCGGATTCGGACAATTTATTTCAGCCACCACGCGAGCAGCGGCGCGACGGCCAGTCCCGGCAGAAAATTCGCCAGTTCCACCCGGCGCACCTCAAAAATCATCAAGGCGATGGCGCACACGATGAGACCGGCGGCGGCATTGACCGAACCCAACAGCCCGTGCGCTTCGAGAAACGGCTTCGCGAAATATCCGCAGGCCAGCGTGATTCCGCCGAGAAAACCGAAGACGGGAAACGCCGACAAGGCAGACGGCCAGCCGAAGAGTTTCACAAAACCCGTCATGGCCAGACCATCCATGACGGCCTTGACGGCCAGCAGCCAGAAGTAACCGGCCTGATCGCCGGCAGAGGGCAATCCGTCCGTGACCGCTCCGACCAAGCCCAATGGTGCGGCGCAAAACAGCACGGTACAGGCATAGAAGCCGTCGGCGGGCTTGAGCGATGCGTCCGTTTGCGCGGATGCGATCAGGTTGCCGGCATAGCGCCCGAGCCGGTTCGAAAATTTTTGCAGGCGCAGCAGTTTGCCGATCCAGAAACCCACGGTAATGGCGGCCGCGGCAATGAAAAGTTGTTTCATCACCGGCAGGAAAGTTCCGTCCACACTCGACCAGACGAGCTGCAATCCGAAAAAAATGGTGAACGTTCCCAGCGCCGTCCGGAAATAAACCTGGGTGGGAATCGTCAGGGGTTTGGGCAAGGCCAGGCCGAACAACCCGCCGATGAGGATGCCCAATGCGTTGATAAATGCGCCGGTCACACGCTGACTCAATCATTGCGCGGCTCAGGAGCCAAGCCGGAAATTTTTTGCGCCGGCGGCAGAAGCCTGTTACTGAAGGTGGATGGCCGGCGCAAAACCAGCTTCCCGCAGTCCGTGGTTCTGGATCCCCACGCTTTATGTGGCGGAGGGATTGCCTTACGCGCTGGCGATGTCGGTGTCGGTGGTGCTTTACAAAAATCTCGGCCTGTCAAACGCGGCCATCGCGTTTTACACGAGCTGGCTGGGTTTGCCGTGGATCATCAAGCCGTTGTGGGGGCCGTTGGTGGAAATTTTAAAAACGCGGCGGCAGTGGATTTGGGCCATGCAATTGCTTCTTGGTGCCGGACTGGCCGGCGTGGCGCTGACGATTCCGGCACCGCATTCTCTCCAGCTCACGCTCGCATTTTTCTGGCTGCTGGCGTTCAGTTCCGCAACCCATGACATTGCGGCAGACGGCTTTTACCTGCTGGCCACGACGGAGCATGAACAGTCGTTTTTTATCGGCTTCCGCACCGTGTTTTATCGGATCGCCTCGATCGGCGCGCAAGGCGGCCTCGTCATTCTCGCAGGAAGAATTTACAAACGAACGGGCGATTACCCGTCCGCGTGGACCCTGGCATTCGCCCTCGTCGCGGGCATCATGTTGTGTCTGGGGATTTATCATTTTTTTGTTTTGCCAAGACCGGCGGCTGACGCACCCAGACAAACCGTTTCGGCGGAAGTTTTTTACACCGAATATCTGAAGACGTTCGGGGCATTTTTTCAGAAGCCGCAAATTGTCGTGATGCTGACTTTCATCCTGCTCTACCGGCTGGGCGAGGCGCAATTGACAAAAATGGCGCAACTGTTCCTGCTCGATCCGCGCGAACAGGGCGGTTTGGGGCTGGCCACGGATCAGGTTGGATTGATTTACGGCACCATTGGTGTGATTCTTTTCATGCTGGGCGCACTGCTGGGCGGTTTCGTCGTGGCGCGCCACGGACTGAAATTCTGGCTCTGGCCAATGCTGCTGGCCATTCATCTGCCGGATGCGGTGTTCATCTGGCTTGCGTATGCACAGCCGCATGGTCTTTTTGCCATCGGTGCCGGCATTGCGGTCGAGCAATTCGGCTACGGCTTTGGGTTCACGGCGTTCATGCTTTACATGATTTACATCGCGCGCGGCGAACACCGCACGGCGCACTACGCGATTTGCACCGGGTTCATGGCGCTGGGATTCCACCTGCCGGCGGCGTGGAGCGGCTGGTTGCAGGAATACCTCGGCTATCAGCACTTTTTTGTCTGGGTAATCTTGGCGACGATTCCCAGTTTCATCGTCGCGACTCGAATCCCGCTTGAGGCCGAATTTGGGAAAAGGAATTGAACAACCAAGCAACAAAGGAATCAGCCAGGAAACACTCCTTCGTTCCTTGGTTGCTCGGTTGTTCACAACATCCCGCCGAAAAGAATTGCTTTGAACACGCCGGGCTTTCCAGAATCAAAGTTCAAATGAAAACAATCCGTTGTCACCGATCGGGCCGCCTGCTGACCGGCATACTGTTCTCAGCCTTGGTTTTTGGTTTTTTGACTGAAGCCGGCGCGCAATTCATCTTCACCAACAACGCACCGAAGCCCCTGCCGCGCCGCACGAGCATCATCCTGATCGTGGCTGACGGCCTCGGCTATGGCGACCTGAGTTGCTACGGTCAGGTGAAATTCCAGACGCCCAATCTGGACCGGCTCGCCGCCGAGGGCATCCGCTTCACGGACTTCCATGCCGGCGACGCGGTGAGTTCACCCTCGCGCGCGGCGCTCATGCTTGGCCGGGATTCCGGCCATCTGAAACAACGCTCCGACGTGGAGGTGCCCTTGACGACGGACGACCTCACCCTGTCACAAGTGCTCAAACAATCCGGTTACCATACCGGCTTGATTGGTGAATGGGATCTGGGTGGTGATGGCACCAGCGGCGCGCCCTGGAGCAAGGGTTTCGACGAATTCGCCGGTTATCTTGAGGCCAGTGAGGCGGATAATTATTACGCCGATTCTATCTGGCGGCATGATTCGTCACTCCATTTGCACAGCAACGCTTCGGTTTACGGCAACGCTGACGGCAAAAACGGGCAGTACATTCCGGATCTGTTCACCAGCATGGCGATGAATTTCATGAAAAATAACCTGCCCGATGCGTTCAACCACCACCGGCCGTTTTTCCTGTTGTTGAATTACACGACCTTGCGTGCCAATGCCGCCGAAAAAGCACGAACCGGCAATGGCATGCAGGTGCCGACGGACGCGCCGTTTTCGGAGGAGCCGTGGCCGCAGCCGGAAAAAAACAAGGCAGCCATGATCGCGCGCCTGGACGCCAACATCGGCCAGTTGCTGGACCAGTTGAAGAAATTGGGCCTCGACAGCAACACGGCGGTTTTCTTCACGAGTGACACCGGCCCGCATCACGACGGCGGGGTGGATCCGAAAGCCCTTCAAAGCGCCGGGCCATTTCGCGGCGAACGCGGCAGCCTTTATGAAGGCGGCCTGCGGGTGCCGATGATTGTGCGCTGGCCGGGCAGAATCCCCGCCGGCCAAACCAGTGATTTTACCTGGGCTGCGTGGGATCTGCTGCCGACCCTGGCAGACATTGCGCTGACCCAGTCGCCGACCAACGTGGACGGCATTTCCGTGTTGCCGATGCTGAACGGAAATCCTGCATCCCAGCCCCGCCAGATTTTTTTCCGCTGGGAATTGCATGGTCCCGGGCTGGCGCAGGCGGCACGCCTGGGCGACTGGAAAATTGTGCGCTCCCAGTCCGCAGATAAATGGGAGCTGTACCAGCTCAAAAACGATCCCGGCGAAACCCGGAACGTCGCGGACAAATATCCCGATATCGTCGCCGCGATTGAAGAAAATTTGAAAAACTTCGACAATCCGAAATTCGGGCGGCCAATCTGGCCGGCGCAGGATTCTTCGACCAATCACAACTTGTGACCCTCAACGGGCCGTGTTGCCCGGCAGCGGCGCGTTAAAATCGCGTTCCTGTTTTTCCCGGTGGATGGCGTAGCTCATCCAGACGACGGCGAGCACCACGCCAAGCACGAGCGCCGCCAGCACAAACCATGGCCACCGGTAGCGTTGGGGATTTTCGTTTGGGTCAACCATGCTTGGGGAACAATTTAAACCCAAGTTCGAGAAAGTCAGTCATTAATACCTTCGCCCACCGTTGCGCACCATCCTCTATCGGCCCGGTGGGACGAGGGTGAAATGAAAGGACGCTCCCCTTGTGAAAACTCGACCTGCGAGAGTTTTGAGCTAAGTTGTGGCCGTTACGTTCATGAGCGAAAGCGAATCACCAGATCATTTACCGGCCGCGCCTGGAGCCGGCGCCGACGATCATCCGTATGCCATTTTCCGGAACCGGGATTTTACGCTGTATTTGACCAGCCGTCTGGCGGGCGTCATTGGCCAGCAAATGTTCACCATCGCCGTCCTTTGGGAGATTTATGCGCGCACCGGTTCGGCGCTGCCGCTCGGTCTTGTCGGGCTGGTTCAAATGATCCCGATGTTCTTATTTACGCTGCCGGCGGGGCACGCCGCGGACAATTATGACCGCAAACAGATCGTCGTGTTGATGACGGGGGCCATCGCGGTGGCAAGCCTGGGCATGGCCTTTGTTTCCTTGCGCCAGGCGCCGGTGTTCTGGATTTATTTTTGCCTGTTCATCGGCAGCACCGCCAACACGTTCATGCGGGCGGCCAACGCCGCCTTTCTGCCGGGACTGGTCAGCCGCAGGGAATTCCCGCGAGCGGCAAACTGGAACGCCGGGGTGTTTCAACTCTCCTGCATTGTCGGCCGGGTTGCCGCCGGCTCCCTCATCGCCTGGATGATGATGCATCGCCGGTTCAACAACCCGTCGGCGGCGGCGCCGGTTTACGCCGTCAATGCACTGGCATCCCTGGCCGTTTGCGTTCTGGTCGGGCTCATCCGCCGACAGCATGTCGTCAAGACGAGGGAACCCATGACACTCCAGGCGTTGCTGACGGGTTTCAGATTCGTCTATGCGAGTAAAATCATTCTTGGCCTCATCACGCTCGACATGTTTGCGGTTTTTTTGGGCGGCGCAACGGCACTGCTGCCGATTTATGCCGAAGACATCCTGTTCGTCGGACCGACCGGCCTCGGTTTTTTGGCGGCGGCATTGCCGCTGGGCTCGATCCTTTGCGTATTCATCCTCAACCACCGGCCGCCCTTGCAAAAGGCCGGCCGCACGCTCCTGTGGGCCGTGATGGTCTTCGGGCTGGCCACGATTGCCTTCGGGCTTTCGAAATGGTTCTGGTTTTCGTTTCTCATGATGTTCACCTGCGGCGCGGCGGACAACATCAGCGTGGTGGTGCGGCACACGCTGGTGCAGATGCTCACGCCGGACGACAAGCGCGGACGCGTCTCCGCCGTCAACAACCTGTTCATCGGCACCTCGAATGAGCTGGGCGAGTTCGAATCGGGCGTCGTCGCCCAGCTGTGCGGACCGGCCCTGGGCTTCACCATGGTCACCGGCGCGGTGATTTCCGTCGTGTCGGGCGGGATCGGGACGATGGTGGTGGTCGGCGCCGTGGCGCTGATCTGGCCGGAAATCCGGAAGTACGGACGGTTGGACGCGACTTGACGCCAGCGCAGGGCGGTTTATTTTCGACGGATGAAAAGAATTTTAGTCTGGTTTTTAATCCTCGGTTTTTCCATCGCCGGCGCACGCGCCCAGGACGACGCGACCCAGCAGCAAATTGACAAACTCAACGGCAAGCTCCAAGACCAGCAGGAAGCGCTGAATTCACAGAAAAAACAAATAGACGCGCTGGAGAAGGAAATCAGCGACCTCAGCGACAAGCTGAACGGACCCGGGGCCGGCCAGGATGATATGAAGAAACTGGCCGACCAGGTCCAGGAAATTGACAAGAAACGGCAGGAGGACCGGGATTTGATTTTGAAAGAGATCGAAAAACTCGGCAAAGCCGGCGGTTCCCCGGCGGTGCATAAATCCACGCCAACTGCATCCACGGCTCCCGCCACGGGCGGTTCAAATGCCGGCGGCAAGGAAAACGGCTATGAGTATAAAGTTGTGGCGGGTGATACGCTTTCCATCATTGCCAAGGCCTATCGGGACCAAGGCATCAAGGTGACGTCCGACCAGATTTTAAAGGCCAATCCGGGTTTGAATCCGAACAGTCTCAAGGTCGGGCAGAAAATTTTCATTCCGGCGCCGGCGCAATAGCTGGAACTGGAAGTTGACAGAATCGAGCTGTTGAACCTGGTTAATGCAGCAGCAGCAGAAAAATCGCGATCGCCAGCGCGATGCGATACCAGCCGAATGCGTTGAACGTGTGCGTCTGCACATAGCGCAATAGCCACTTCACGGCAATGAAGGAAACCACCGCCGCAATGGCAGTCGCCAGCCATACCATGCCCCAATTTTCATGCGGCGCGAGCGGGTCGGGATGATGCAACGCCTTGAAAATCTTCAGGCCGCCCGCCGCGAGCATGGTGGGAATGCCCACCAGAAAGGAAAATTCCGTTGCCGCCGGCCGGCTCAGGCCGAGCAGCAGCGAAAGCATAATGGTTGAACCGGAACGGGATGAACCAGGGAAGACCGCCGCGATCAACTGGCCGGCGGCCACCGCGAGAACGACGGACCAGGTGATTTCGTTGCTCAATTTTCTTCCGCGCAACCACCATTCAATCGCGAGAAAGGCGAGCCCGCCGATGAGCAAGGCCCAGGCGATGGGTCCCAGGTTTTCCTGCAGTTTAAAGCCCTTTTTGTCGAGGATGAAACCCGCAGCACCGGTGATGACGAAGGCGGTCATGATTTTCAGGAGGTAATCCTGGGTTTCCTTCTGACGCCATTCAAAAATGAATTTGTAAAGACGCTGGGGAAAGAGCGGCAGGACGGCGATCACCGCACCGCATTGGATAACAATGTTGAAAAGGTCACTTTCGTGGACTTTCAGAATATGTTCGGCCACCAGCAGGTGGCCGGTGGACGAAACAGGGATGAACTCCGTGATCCCTTCGATCACGGCCAAAATAACGACGACAATCCAGTCAGGCATGAAGTATTTGGACGCGAAACGGGCGCGGCAGGCAAGGAAGAAGTGACGCGGACGCTACTTTTTCTGGCCCCAGAAGGATTTGACCTCTTCGGTGTGCTGCTTGACCTTGAGCTGGCCCAAAATGGAGTGCCAGGCGATATAGATCTTGTGCCATTGGGTCTCCAGCCCGCGGAGCGCGCCCTCGCTCATCTCGCTGAGATAGCGCAAGGACGGGGCGTTGCCGATCAGCGCGTGAATTTCATCGCGGGTGGGCGAAGCAACTTCGATGGAGGCGTAGATCAGTTCAATCTCCTGCACGATGATGCTTTTGATTTCGAGAAAATGGCTCTCCTCCGCCTGCCCGAATTTCTTTCCGCGCGCGACGTTGATGAAATAGTTGAACTGTTTCCAGCACTCGATGTGGGTTTCAATCTGGGTGACCAGTTGGTTGAGTTCTTTGGCAGTCATAAGCGTGGTCGGGTGGTTGTCGGCGAAAAGGCGGTTTGCGGGAACAGGAAAATGATGGCGCCCCCGCGCAGTTCGCGGGCGGTGATGTGGAGGCTGGCGAAATGGAGGCTGACCTCGGCCATCGGCAGTTGCGCGGCGCGCGCCTCGCGGAAGATGGACAGGACATCCTGCCCGATGTCACGCAACAATGCCTTGGGATAGGCGGATGAAACGGTGGTCGTAACCACCTGGCCGTCGCGGTCCACGGTCACACTGCCGGCCGGCAGTTGCTGGACTGCCGCCCGGGAACGGAAAAATCGTTTTAAGAATCCCATGACGAAACAAGTTTTTTGCTTTTATCCAATAACGACCCGGCAGCCATTTCCGGCGGCCAGCCAATGAGAAAACACTTATTCTCCCGGTTGAAAACAAGCATCTGACGTTCCAGATTATGGCCGGCGATATGTGACAGCGGGCCGGCTTCAATCCGCTCGCCCAGGCGTTTGGCGGCGTCAACGGCGTGGCGGGCCCATTTGGCCAGCGGCACGGAGGGCTGGGCCCCCATGGTTTCGGTCTCGCCCTGGCCTTCGGGCGGCACGACGACGACAAAATCCGCGCCTTCGCGGGTGAGCAGGGCAAGTTTCCAGATGGTTTTTCGATGGGCGTTTTGCTCGATGGAGGCAGGTTCGACGGTATCGGCCGTTTCATCAATGGACTGCGCAGATTCCAATAGCAGGGCATTGACGGGTTTGGTGATGGTGCGTTTGCGCTCAGGTTCGGCGGGCAAATTTTCAAAAGTACCGGCCTTCCAGGCAAGAATTCTAAAGAACGCCGCCTCACCGCGCGCGCCTTCGGTTTCGGCGTCAATCAATTCGCCGTTTTCAAGCCACAGCTTGGCCACCAGCGGTCCGCGCGTGATGCGCAGAACGGTGGAACTGCGCGAGAGGCATTCCATCTGGATGATGTCCATGAGGCTCTTGCTTTGGATGCCACGGAAGCCGCCTTCGGCGTCGCGCCCCAAAAGCGATTCAATGCAGTCCAGAAACATCTGCGAATTGGCCTGCATGTCGGTCTTGAGCCAGAATAAATCCACGCCGAGGGCGTAGGCGCGCGAGCGAAATTCCTCGTCCTCCAGGCCGCTCAAAACGACCGTGCGCAATTCGGGAAACCGGCGGCGGACGATGGAGAGCACCTGCAGGCCGTCCATGCGCGGCATCTTCAAATCACAGACCAGCAGGCGGAACGGCTCGGTTTCCATGAGCGCCAGCGCACGCGCGCCCGACCCGACAGTGCGGATTTCAGGCTTGCTGGGAAGCTGTGTGAACATCTCGTTGCACAGGCTCAACCAGTCCGCATCGTCATCCAAAACGAGAATTTTATGGTGTATTTCCATTCCGCTGGCATTCATCGCTAACGCCGCCGCTCCGTAATTACAAGCACGAACGCTGTCCACCGCGCCAATCGTTCCAAAATATGAGCAATCGGCGTTCCCAATTGCCGCCAGAGGACAGGAAAATTGAAATACCAGAATGTGAACAGACTAGGGACAAAGCAGTCCAACGCTGAGACAAATTTTCCACCCGCCCGGCACCCGTTCATCGCCCCCAGCCAACCCGGCGAAGAAAAAAACGATCGTGGCGTGCTTCCTGCTAAAAGAAAGAAACCTGTCGGTGGACCGGCAGACCGTGAAATGAGTGTCATGTCAAACAGTGTGAAAACCAGATTCGCCGGGTTGCTCCGAGGCCTGCTGCGCCGTCTCGATGATGACGACGAAGCCCCCGCATACGAAAACCCGCGCTCCCTCACCGTCACCGCCCCGCCCGTACCGGCCACGCCGGTGGCCCACACACCTCCGCCAGCGCCGGTGCCGGAGCCTTCAGCCGCCGCGATGTTCCCTGTGCCAGCGACAAACCCCGATGAATTGCAATTGCCCCTGCAACCCATCCTGGCCGGTCTGCCGATGGATTTGCGCGCCAAGGTCATGCAAACGCCTCCCGAAGGCTTGATCATTTCCATACCACTTGAAAAAATTCTCACGCAACTCGCGTTTGGATCGGTGAAAATTCCATTTGGTGATTTGCGGCAATCCGCTCCGGGCGTGTTCGTCAATTCCGGCGGCGAACACGACCACAAATCCGTGACGCTGCCGCTTAACGAAATCCTCACCCGGCTGAATCCCGCCCTCCTGTCGCGCCGCTCGACTCAAAAACATGTCGAAGTTGCCGAGGAAATCACCGGGCCCTTTGACGGTCGCGGACAGGGCATCTCGATTTCAAAGACCCCGCTTAAACCCGTGCCTTCGCCCACGCCCGTGATTCCGACTCCCGCAGCCAAGCCGATGCGGTTGGTCACACCCGTTGCACCGACACCTATCAGAACCACGCCCGTGGCACTGCCACCCACCACGTTTACCAGGCGTGCCATGACCCCGGCGGCAAACAACAATCCTACAACTCCAGAGAATCCGGCATCGGTGCCGCCAACTGCCCCGCTGGCAAACGGTTTTGTCATGCCCCGCATCAACGGGACATCGAAGTCCGCTACACCGCAAATCGCCGCGCAAGTTGCCGCTCCGCGAGTCGCCGCACCGCCTGTTGCCCCGCCGACACCGCAAATTCCGGTTGAACCAGCCATTGCCGTGCCCCTGGCCGCGCTCCTGGATAACTGGCCGGAGGGGCTGCGACTCGAAATCAGACAGTCGAACCTGGCCAATGCCCAGGTTTTGTTGCCGGTGACTTTGATTGAACCGGCATTGAAGCGTGGCCGCGTCACTTCCACCTGGCGCAAACTGCGAACTTTTATCATGCCCACGCCACCGACGTCCATCCACGATGGCATCGAATTGGAACTGCCGTTGAATGTCATCGCCCCGTTGTTTTTCACCCGGCAAAAAACATCGCCCCGGCCGCAACCGGTGCAACAGCCGCCGGCGGAAATCCCGAACCTGTTCTTTGGTTTTCCCCAGCCCGAAGCCCCGCAACCGGAACCCGTGGCAAAAATGCCGGCACCGCCAACAAAAATGCTGGAGCCACAGACGCCGGCACCGGAACCCCAGGTAATCCATCCCGCCGTCAAACCGGTGGATGCCAAACTGGCGGACACCAATTACTACATCTGGAGCGACAGCAACGAAGCTCCGAAGGTGGACGAAACCGAATACCGGCGTCCACTGAGGCCGGCGACCGACTTTACCAGCCGTTATGCAACCCCGGCCGAAATCATCACCCGCGCGATGGCGTTGCCCGGAGTGGTGGGTGCCCTGGTGGCCTTGCCGGATGGCTTGAAGGTGGCCAGCCAGACTCCGTCCGACCTCAACGCCGACACGCTGGCCGCGTTTCTGCCCCAGATTTTTGACCGCGTGAGCCAGTGCACCAAGGAATTGCGGATGGGCGCATTGAACAACATCAATTTCACCGTCGGCAACGTGCCGTGGAAAATCTTCCGGGTGAACGCCGTTTATTTCGCCGCCTTCGGACGCGCGGGAGAAGCCCTGCCGACCGTGCAGCTGGCCGCTTTGGCCGCCGAACTCGACCGCAAAAAACAGTAACATTTTATGGCCATCATCAACCAAGCCACCAAGGAGCTGCAGGTTAAAATCGTCTATTACGGCCCGGCCATGGGCGGGAAGACGACGAACCTGGTGCAGGTCCACGACCATGTGCAAACCGCCTCGGGCAACAAAGGAAAACTCGTGTCGCTGGCGACGAGCTCCGACCGCACGCTGTTTTTCGATTTCCTGCCGATTGAGGCGATGACGATCAAGGGCTTCAAGACGAAGTTCCAGCTCTACACCGTGCCCGGCCAGGTGATTTACAACACGACCCGGCAGCTGGTGCTGCGCGGCGTGGACGGCATTGTGTTTGTCGCCGATTCCCAGTATGAAAAGATGCCGGAGAACGTCGAAAGCTTCCAGAACCTTGCGGACAACCTGAGCGTGTTGAAGCTCAATCTCGCCGATATTCCCTGCGTGCTTCAGTACAACAAACGTGATTTGCCGAACGCCGCGCCGTTGGAATACATGGAATTTCTGCTAAACAACCGCGAGGTGCAGATGTCGTCATTCAGCGCCACGGCGCACAAGTGCGAAGGTGTGTTCGAATCGCTGAACATGATCACCCGCTTGCTGCTGCACAAGTTCATCAACCAGAGCGTTCCGCAATACGCATGACATGGCCACCCTCCCCCAACTTATCGAGGACGACATTCAGCGTTGCGATGAAACGCTGCGCGAATTCATTGAAAGCGCGAACGCCACGGTGGCGCTGATCATTGACAAGGGCGGTTTCCTCATCACGCACCACGGGGAAGCGGCGGATTACGATCTGACGACCATCGCGGCGCTGGCCTCCGGCGCATTCATGGCCAACCAGACCATTGCCGGCCTGGTGAACGAAAGCAATTTTAACAGCATTTACCAGCAGGGCGAAAATTCCAGCATGTTCGTCATCAACATTGACGAACACTGCCTGCTGGTCGTGATCTTCAAGTCCCACTCCGGCGTTGGTGTGGTGAAGTACTACGCAGCGACGGCGGTCAAACGCATCGCGCGTCAACTCAAAATCGCCAGGGAGAGGGCGCCGGAGTCGGGACTTGACCTTTCCGTTCTTAACGTTGCCGAAACCGCCCCGTTGTTTCGGAAGAAAAAGAAAGCGTAAGCTCAATCATGCGGCCCGGATTTGTGCTGTAACCCAAATAACGCCGCTGGCGATGTTGCCGGCAGCCAACCGAATTATGACCTGGATCAATCTTGCTGCGATCGCCCTCATTGCCGGCTATGCCGTGTGGATGGTGTGTCAGGCATGGAAATTGTTCGCGAATTTATTGCGCGCCAACACCGCCGATGAGGTCTTGCGGAATATCCTGGAACGCCGCCGTTTTTACTTCGCCCAAGGCTTGCGCAGCCTGATCGCCTTGGCTGTGTTTCTGGGCATCAAAGCCCTGCTCCTGCTCTTCAAACATTCCGCCGCAAACATTTTCAGCGTCATTGTTTTTGGCGACTTCACGAACGGCCTGCTGCCCGGCAAGATCGGCTGCCTGGGCGTTGTCCTCACGGGAATTTGCCTGGCGTGTTTCTACCAGTACCTGAAGAGCCGTCATTACCTGGAAGTGCTTTACGCCCTTCGCAACCAGCTCGGATTGCCGGAACCCGGCTGAATTTCAAGCGAGCCGGCTGTGGCTGCCGTCGCAGAATGGAGCATTTTTTGAATGCTTGCAACCGCACCACGCCACCGTTTTCCCCTCGGCCAGGTCCACCTTTTGCGGCCCCAGGCCGGTGCCTTTGTGCGAGCCGTCGCAGAACGGCTGAGCTTTCGACCGGCCACACGCACACCACCAGAATGTGCCGGGTTCGGCTTTTTGGACGAAGGGAGATTTTTGGGCAATGACTGGTTCGCTCATGTAATCTATCTAGCCCTCATTTTGATTTTGGCAAACCAAAATTATCGCCACACCCCCAGCGCGACCAACTGCCGGGTCACCTTTCCCGTCCAATCGCGATTGGCTGCCGGACTGGCGGGACTGGGATGCAGGATCACGCCGCATTGGATCTTCATGGTTTCGGAAACCCGCCGGCCATGCTCGGCGGCAAAGGCGCCGATGCCAATCAACCATTCCGGCTTGAAAACCTCCAGTACCCCGCGCAAATGCGCATCACAGGCTTTAAACAGCCGGGCTTGCTCGGCCTTGGACAGTTTGTCCGGCGTCCGGTTGCGACCGGTAACCTCACAGAATGCCAGCGGACAATAATTTGCCACAAAATGTTCCCGAAAGAACTTTTTGGGAGAACCAAACCGGTCGGCGAACAGTTTCCAAAGCCGCTGACCGCTGACCTCCGAGCGCGGACAATCCAAACCGAGGATGGGGCGTTTGGGGTGTTCCGATGCCGGTTTTCCGACCGGAACGCGGATCTTCATCCAATCCCGCACGGCGGCAATTTCGCCGAAGGGAACGCCGGTCTGTACCATGCCGAACGGTCCTGGGTTCATGCCCAAGAACACCACGTGTTTCCGGCCACCGCCAAACCGGCGCAGATATTCCTCATGCGCCTTCCAGGCGTAAGCGAGCGGATTGTAAACGTGCGTGACCGGGCGGCCGAATTTCAAGCGCTGGACCTGTGTCGAAAGTTCCCGGGCGACTGCGATGAGTTGATTGCCGGTGGGTGACACGCTTGCGCTAGTTGTCGCTGTTTCTCTCCAGCCCGACACCTTGAACGTTGGTTTGGGTGAGGAACGGACCCGTATAGCCGCTCACGCGAATGTCACGGAGCACGGCATTGGTGATGTTGGCCAGGGCAATGACCTTCGTGCACGCGCCACTAATGTTTACCAGCGATAATCCGTTGATGGGCTTCACCGGAGAAATCTGGGTGGCATCCACCAGCGTTCCGCAATCCACCTTCACATCCGCGAAGCTGTAGTTTCCCGCCGAGGGGATTCCTTCCTCACCGGGCACCGGTTCGGCATCTTTGATGCCGCTGCCGGTGAGATTGATGCGAAGAAAACCACCCGGCGTGGTGGCCACGTCCAGGTGGTGCGCCGAAATGTCCTTGATGAACGCGCCGCGTCCGGAGTTGCTTTTGATATAAATGGCAAAGGACTTGGCATGGGTAAACTTGCAGTTTTCAATCCGGACATCCCGGATGCCGCCGGAAGTTTCACTCCCGATGCCAATGCACGCAAAAAGGCTGTCGGCAAGCGTGCAACCGGAAATCAGCACGTCCTCAGTGGGCCGCGCCAGGCGATAGCCTTCCATGCCGCGCCCGGATTTGATGGCAATACAATCGTCACCGGTGGCGATGTCGCACTGCTCGATGCGGACTTGCCTGCAGGAATCCACATCAATGCCATCGCCATTGCCGCCGGTGCTGCGGATCACCAGGTTCCTAGCCGTCACGTTTTCGCAGCAGGTGGGATGGATGGACCACATGCTTTTGTGTTCCGTGGCAAAGTCTTCCAGCCGGACATCCTGGCAGTTGATCGGTTCAACGATGACCGGCCGCCGCGGCATTTCCCGGCCGCCCAGTGCCGGATTGCCGGAAATTTTTCCCGGACCGACAATGCCGATATGGGCGGCGGCCTGCGCAAAAATCAACGCGCGATGACCATCAATCCAGTGGCCTTCCCAGCGGACCTTGATCACCGGATAATCGTCCAGATCGGGGCTGCCAAGCAGGTTCGCGCCTTTCTCCAGCCGCAAGGTGGTGTTGGATTTCAGCTGGATGCTGCCGATGAGAAAATTCCCGGCCGGCACCACCACCTCGCCACCGTTGGCAGCGGCGCAACTGTCGAGTGCTTTCTGAAATGCCGCAGTGTCCTTGGTCGTCCCGTCGCCGACCGCGCCGAACGTCCGGACATTGAGCGGACCATGAGATACGGTGGCGCATCCGGCCTGAGCGAACAGAATCAAAATAATCGCCGCAAGTTGGAGTAGTTTCATTTTGATAATCTTGACCCGTTCACTTCGCGGGTGTTTGTTCCGGCGTTGACGTTGCAGGTTCCGGCGGAAACTGGTCGAAGCGCCGATGATGATCAATCCCGCGGAGCTGCTGGTCGGCAAAATCCATCGCCGCCGTCCAGTCGTCGGCGGTCAATCCATGCCGGTGCGGTTCGTAGTTGACGCCCACCCGGTTCGTGCTCACTCCCAGAAACGCATACACCGGCTGCGCCGCCAGCACGGATTGCCGGACGGCGTTGGGCACACAGTTCTGGTCGTCGGTGCCTTCGACCGAAATCCAGGGACGCGGCGCCGTCAGCGCGATGAACCAGTGCGCATCAAATGGCAGCTTGTCCACCTGTCCGGTGAATTCCTTGAGCCGCGGCACAAAGTAATACGGGAATTTTCGGGTCATGTCCTCGATGCCTTCCTTCCCGCCCCGACCGGGGCCGCAAAAACGGTACGCACCGGTCCCTGCCCCGCTGGACCCGGCCGGCACGCCCAGCGCGATGCGTTCGTCAAAAGCCGTTGCCACCATCACGAGTTTTCCAAGCCGCGAGTGCCCCAGCGCGATCAGCTTGTCCTTGTCGGCGAACGGTTGCGTCTCCAGATAATCCACCACGCGCGAAAGCCCCCAGGCCCACCCGGCGAGCACACCCCAGTCGTAACCCGGATACGCGGGATAGAATGTCGAATTACAGTAATTGGAATTGTCCTCGCCGCATTGCGTGTAGCGATACGTCACAATGGCATAACCGCGGCTGAGCGGATTCGAGAAGCCGGCGGCGGCCTGTTCCGGAGTGACCGGCCCGCCGAAATTGAACCGGGGCCGTGACGAATTGGTGCCGGGAGCGGCAACGGCGGGCGCGTTGGAGACGCCCGCTCCCGGCGTGTTGAAAAACGAGGGGTTGATGATGGTCGGGAACGGCCCGCCTTGGGCCGGCGTGAAAATCGCAATATCGAATCCCAGCGTCTCGCCCGGACCGAATTTCAAGTGCACCAGCCGGTACTTTGCGGCCCCGTCGAGTACATCCCGAGCTTGCAGCACCTGCCCGTTCACGTTGCCCGGTGGCAGCGGCGCGTGCCCAAGTTCATAATACTCCAGAATCCGTTTCATCTCCTCACGATGCTGCCGCCATTGCTCAATGGTTGCGACCTTCTGCCCGTTGGTCATCATCATCGCATCCGGCATCGTTCTGCAGACCGGCAAATCGCTCACATCCGGCATCGTGACTTTTGGGGTTGCCAGCAACGGCAGGTCGGGAATTTTTAACGGATCGGGTTCGGTAACACCAACCGGCAACTGGGACTTGGCGGCGTTGGTCCAAAGTCCCATGGCCGCCAACGTGACGATGAATGAAATGGTTGTGCTCCGAAGTTTCATGCAAACAAAGCCGGGCGATGAATACGAAGAGTTGCGGCGGGGAAATTTGAAGTAAAGAGAATTCAAGGAAAACCGGCGGCGGCGGGGGTTTTGTTCCCCAGGCGGAAGGCATAACAATTTAACAAAAAACCTGTAACCCGGACAAATCTCCAGCGTCTGCTCAAGTGTCCATTAACCAATAAATACACATTATTTCGATAAAAATATGAAGAAACTATTAGTCGCAGCCCTAGGGCTTCTTTGTGCCACCGCCATCATGGTCCAGGCCCAGGACGCCAAGCCCAAGAAGGAACTGACCCCGGAACAACAGACCGTCATGAACGAAATGTTGACGAAGTACGACACCAACAAGGACGGCAAACTCGACAAGGCCGAGCGCGCGGCCATGACCAAGGAAGACAAGGAAAAGATGGCCAAGGTCGGCCTCGGCCCCAAAAAGAAGAAAGTCGTTCCCCCGGCCGACGCCTCCACGAATGCCCCGGCGGCTGCCACCGACAAGTAATTTCATTCCCGATCCGGAAACGGATTGCCGGTTCAAAACATAATTACGCTCCACTGGATTCAGTGGAGCGTTTTTTATTTTCATCGCACAGGTGTCTGCAGGTTGAACCTTGCAACCTCAAGGGCGCGGGCAGTGCGCGGGGTATTGAACACATTTTGGCGGTGATCAGCCTGAATTCTTCAAGCAATTCACTTGAGGCAAACTGATTGAAATATGGTATGATGTAACTGAACCCAAAAGATGCTCCGGGCCAGCGGCGTGGAGGCCCGGCTAGTCGGAGGAATGCCATATGATAAAAGCAAGAATGGCGAAGGAAGCAATCGTCCGGATGAACAACCGGCCCGGTGTGCTGGCCCGGGTCACCAAAAGCGTCGCGGACAAGGGTATTAACATCGAAGCAGTGATTTCCACGGTGGAGGGCGACGACGCGGTCACCCGGCTGGTGACCAGCGACCATCAACGGACGGTCAACACCTTGCGCGAGCAGCAACTGGACGTGCAAGAGATGAAGGTCGTGGTGGCTGAGGCGACACACCGCCCCGGCCTGTTGCAACACATCACCGAGAAACTGGCCCGGGAAAATGTTGACCTGTTCTACCTCTATGCCACGGCGGCGGATGTGGACAAATGTCTGGTCGTTTTTTCTTCCACCAACGACGACTGGGCCGTCATGTTGCTGAATGGTTAAACCAGCGGACGATGGCACATTCGGTTTCGGCCGCGGCAGAATCCGTTCCGTTGGTTTAGAACGACCAATTGATCAAGGGAAAGCCAGGCGCCAGCTTGTCCGGGAACTCGTTGAAGCAAGGATTATTTCATCCAAATCCGAGCGCGCCGCGTCGGAAACCCGATATTGGTTCATACCCCGGGTTTCTTGCGATGCTTTATAAGTCGTTCCCGGCCAGCGCGGCCAACGTCTTCGGCCAACTGCATGACGCTGGTGTCAGCGTAGGTCCGGTAACGCCCGCATTCCAACTGCTCAAGACCAACCGCGAGATCGCGTTTAAGCGCGGTGAGTTGTCGCTGCTTGAACGTGTCCGTTTCAACCCACCAGCGGAAGAGTTCGACCTGTTCGTCCGGGTCGAGCTGGGCTGCCGCTGCTTTGATTTTTTCCACGGCACTCATGCCTTAAAAATACCACAATGGACCATCGGTGCTTTTTCTGCACCTTCGCCGCCACCTTTAATCGGAGAGCATTCAGCCGGATGAAGCCGGTGGCGTCGTCCTGGTTGTACGCCTCCGTCGGGCCGGCTTCCATCGTAGCGTGCATGGAAATCAGTTCACGCTTTTTTCCGGGCTTTGGCAACCGGCTTTTCCTCCGGTCCCGCCTGAAAACCAATCCGGCGCCTGGGCGGTCCGGGCGGCGGTGGCGGCGGATCGAGAATGTCCATCACGCGCCGCAGCACTTGGATGATGGCGGCTTCATGCCCGTCGAGCCGGTCGGTCAGTTTCTTTTCCAACGCGGCCAGTTGCTGGGCCAGTTCCTTGGTGCTGCCCAGCAGGTCGCGCATCTGCACGAACGCGCGCACCACAAACACGCTCATCCGCACGGCTTCGGGGCTGTTGAGGACGTTCGCCGCCATGATCGCGCCGTTTTCGGTGAAGGCGTAGGGCAACTTGCGCCGTCCGCCGTGCAAACTTGATATGCCAAATTGGCATATCAAGTTTGTAAATTCTTCCGATGACAATTGAAACATGAAATCAGACGGAAATCGTCTGCGATTGCGTTTAACAGCGCGATTCAATGCTCCAGTTTCCACGCCGTAAATTTTCGCCAAGTCGGAATCGAGAAGAACTTTTTCTCCGCGAATTGTTCGAATCAGTGGACCGATGTTCTCCACGACAGATAGAGATTTTTCATTCATACCATTTTCTGATGCGGTCGCGAATTACGACGGGATACCGCTAAACTTGAAGTCCCAATTTGGGATTTCAAGTTTTGACTTCGTTCAAGGTTGCAATTTGCGACCTTAAAGACGGTTGCAACTCAACTTGAGGTCACAGCTTGTGACTTCAAGCTATCTAATTCATACACTTTTTTCCATGATGCAAATTGAGGTTCCAATTTGGCACCTCAAGTTTGCCGATTCACTTCTTCTTCCCATGAACCTTCGCCGCGACTTTCAGGCGCAACGCGTTGAGCCGGATGAAGCCGGTGGCGTCATCCTGGTTGTAGGCTTTCGTCGGATCGGCCTCCATCGTGGCAATGTGCGGGTTGTACAGGCTCACCGGGCTCTTGCGGCCGGCAACCATGATGTTGCCTTTGTAGAGTTTTACCCGCACGGTGCCGGTCACGTTCTTCTGGCTCTCGGTCACGTAGGCCTGCAAGGCCA